>Ga0208826_1000697_pt1 | contig 33081 bp, 29 predicted proteins | sample AD_UKC115_MetaG_FD_184451 | JGI IMG/M metagenome (GOLD analysis project Ga0208826, IMG submission 184451) | Active sludge microbial communities of municipal wastewater-treating anaerobic digesters from Hong Kong - AD_UKC115_MetaG (SPAdes)... | ecosystem: Engineered > Bioreactor > Anaerobic >...
GCCCAAGGACAAGGAGATGGTCATGCCCGGCGACAACGTCAGCATCACCGTCAAGCTGATCGCCCCCATCGCCATGGAAGAAGGCCTGCGCTTTGCCATCCGCGAAGGTGGCCGCACGGTGGGCGCGGGTGTGGTGGCCAAGATCATCGAGTGATCGGGGTTTCCGAAGGGGTATAGCTCAATTGGCAGAGCGTCGGTCTCCAAAACCGAAGGTTGTAGGTTCGATTCCTACTGCCCCTGCCACCTGAAATCGGGTGGTTTCGCAAAGCCCGCCCCCTCGGCGGGCTTGCGCATTGAGATGTGAATGAAGTTCGAGGCTCCTGAGCCTCTTGTGTATTGGAAACCGGCAGCCCACATGGCAAGCACGCAAATCGAAACCGTGAGCACGGGAGCTGACAAGGCCAAGCTGGCGCTGGCCGGCGTGCTCGTGCTCGGCGGCCTGGCGGCGTTTTACCTGCTGTCCGGCCGCGGTCCGCTGATCCAGTGGGGCGGCCTGATCGGCGCCCTGGTGTTGGCGGTGATTGCCTTTTTCACCTCCGAGTCGGGGCGGCAGTTGATCGCCTTCGGCCGCGACTCCTGGCGCGAGATGCAGAAGGTGGTGTGGCCGACCCGCAAGGAAACCCTGCAAACCACCGCCTTCGTGTTTGCCTTCACGGTGTTTCTGGCGCTGTTCATGTGGATCACCGACCGGTTTCTGCAATGGTCGCTGTATGACCTGATTCTGGGGTGGAAGCAATGACGAGCGACGTGGTGAATGACATGGCCTTGGGTGCGTCGTCGTCCAATCCCGACCTGCGCTGGTACGTCGTGCATGCCTACTCGGGCATGGAAAAGGCGGTGGAGCGCAACATCCTGGAGCGCGTCAAGCGCGCCGGCATGGAGGGCAAGTTCGGCCGCATCCTGGTGCCGACCGAGGAAGTCGTCGAAATCAAGAACGGCGTCAAGCGCACCACCGAGCGCAAGTTCTTCCCGGGCTACGTGCTGGTCGAAATGGTGATGGATGACGACACCTGGCACCTGGTCAAGCACACCAACAAGGTGACCGGTTTCGTGGGCGGCGCCAAGAACCGCCCGGCTCCCATTTCGGAAGACGATGTGATGAAGATCGTCAACCAGATGCAGGAAGGCACGGACAAGCCGCGCCACAAGGTCGAGTTCGTGGTGGGCGAGTACATCCGCGTCAAGGAAGGCCCGTTCGCCGACTTCAACGGCACGGTCGAGGAAGTCAACTACGACAAGAGCAAGCTGCGCGTGTCGGTGACCATTTTTGGTCGCGCCACGCCGGTGGAGTTGGAGTTCGCGCAGGTCGAGAAGGCCTGATCGCTATTGATTTGATAGTTGCTGGCGCTTGCCGACTCGGCGCCAGCAGCTCATTTGGTGAGTCGTAACCCCCGGGGAGCGCCGATGTGGCGCGTTTGAACCCGCAAGGAGCAAAGCATGGCGAAGAAAATCGTCGGCTTCATCAAGCTGCAAGTGCCAGCTGGTAAGGCCAACCCGTCCCCACCCATTGGCCCGGCGCTGGGCCAGCGCGGCCTGAACATCATGGAGTTCTGCAAGGCGTTCAACGCCCAGACCCAGGGTGTCGAGCCCGGTCTGCCGCTGCCCGTGGTCATCACGGCGTTTGCCGACAAGAGCTTCACCTTCATCATCAAGACGCCGCCCGCGGCCACCCTGATCAAGAAGGCCATCAAGCTGGACAAGGGCTCGGCCAAGCCCAACACCGACAAGGTCGGCAAGATCACGCGCGCGCAGCTCGAAGAGATCGCCAAGACCAAGCAAAAAGACATGACCGCCGCCGATCTGGACGCCGCCGTGCGCACGATCGCCGGTTCCGCCCGCTCCATGGGCGTCACGGTGGAGGGCGTGTAAATGGCCAAGCTGACCAAGAAGCAAAAGACCCAAGAGGGCAAGATCGACTCCACTCGCCTGTACCCCCTGACCGAGGCGCTGGCCATCGTCAAGGAGCACGCCACGGCCAAGTTCGATGAGTCCATCGACGTGGCGGTGCAGCTGGGCATCGACGCCAAGAAATCCGACCAGGTGGTGCGCGGCGCCGTGGTGCTGCCCAACGGCACCGGCAAGACCAAGCGCGTGGCCGTGTTTGCGCAGGGCGCGAAAGCCGAAGAAGCCAAGGCCGCCGGCGCCGACATCGTGGGCATGGACGACCTGGCCGCCCAGGTCAAGGCCGGCGACATGCCCTTCGACGTGGTGATTGCCGCCCCCGACGCCATGCGCGTGGTCGGCACGCTGGGCCAGATCCTGGGCCCGCGCGGCCTGATGCCCAACCCCAAGGTGGGCACCGTGACGCCCGACGTGGCCACGGCGGTGAAGAACGCCAAGGCCGGTCAGGTGCAGTTTCGCGTGGACAAGGCCGGCATCGTGCACGGCACCATCGGTCGCCGCTCGTTCGAGGCCGACAAGCTGCAGGGCAACCTGGCGGCGCTGATCGAGGCACTGAACAAGGCCAAACCCGCCACCAGCAAGGGCGTGTACCTGCGCAAGGTGGCGGTGTCCAGCACCATGGGCGTGGGCGTGCGGGTGGATACCCAGACGATCAGCGCCTGATGAAGAAATTCGGCCCGCCGCCTCCGCAAGGGGTATCGGGCCGGTGTGGTGGGCTGCGGCGGCTGCAAGGTTGTCGCAGGTCATCCAAGACCGCTGGCGGGTCGGCGCAAGCCGAACTTAATCGGCTCTCATTTTGAGAGCGGCCAGCGCAGATGGCGAGCCTGCCGCGAAGGATTTGTTCCTGAAACGGTTGGTCGCTTTGGAAGGCGCGTTGCCCAGGGCCCCGGCCGCAAGCAACGCATTTTTAAGGAGTAGACCTTGAGTCTGAATCGCAGTGAGAAAGAAGCGGTCATCAAAGAAGTGACCGGCCTCGCCGCAAAAGCTCAAACGCTGGTGATGGCGGAATACCGCGGCGTCACGGTCGCTGACATGACGAAACTGCGCACTTCGGCGCGCAGCCAAGGCGTGGCCCTGAGCGTGTTGAAAAACACGCTGGCGCGCCGGGCTGTGGCCGGCAGCAGTTTCGAAGTGGCCAGCGAGCAGATGTCCGGCCCGCTGATCTATGGCTTCTCCGAAGACGCCGTGGCCGCCGCCAAAGTGGTGGCCGATTTCGCGAAGACCAACGACAAGCTGGTCATTCGCGCGGGCGTTTACGGTGGCAAGGCCCTGGATGCCGATGGCGTGAAGCAGCTGGCCAGCATTCCCAGCAAGGAAGTGCTGTTGGCCCAGCTTTGCGGCTTGCTCATGTCGCCGATCTCCCGCACCGCCGTGGTGCTGGGCGCTCTGGCGGCCAAGAAGGGCGAAGGCGAGGCGCAGGCGGCCTGATGGCCGGCACGCGCCCGCAACTGTTTAACTGAATTGGAAAAATCAAAATGGCATTTGACAAAGACGCATTTCTGACCGCGCTGGACGGCATGACGGTCATGGAACTCAACGACCTGGTGAAAGCCATCGAAGAGAAGTTCGGCGTGAGCGCCGCGGCGATGGCGGCCCCGGCTGCCGGTGGCGCGGCCGGCGGCGGCGCTGCGGCGGCCGAGGAAAAGACCGAGTTCAACGTCATGCTGCTGGAAGCCGGCGCCAACAAGGTGTCCGTCATCAAGGCGGTGCGCGAGATCACCGGCCTGGGCCTGAAGGAAGCCAAGGACCTGGTCGATGGCGCGCCCAAGGCCGTCAAGGAAGGCATCGCCAAGGCGGACGCCGAGGCGGCCAAGAAAAAGCTGGAAGACGCCGGCGCCAAGGCCGAGCTCAAGTAAATCGGTCTGGAGCTACTGCGCGACGCGATCCTGGCCCTGCGATGCTCGCCGTACCTCAGTACGGCTGCGCTTCTCGAACCAGCCTCGCGCCGCTCGCTACGCTCCATCCTCGATTTACAGGCTGGCTGTTGGGGCCAGCCTTTCGCGCTTTCAGAGCGCACCTGCAAGCAGCGGCATGCGCTGCTTGCAAGTGTCTTCTGAACCCGACTGCAGAAGACCACTTGGTTCGGATCGCGTGCAACGCGCGGTCGTCCGCCATGGGCTGGTAGTGGCCAGCCACCAAGCGTTTGTCAGGCTGTTTGGGGCCTGACTTTTCAAGTCGCCTGATATCCAGGACCCAAAGCGTCCATCGCCCGGAGATTTCATGGCCTATACCTTCACCGAACGCAAGCGCATCCGCAAGAGCTTCGGCACGCGTGACAGCGTGCTGCAAGTGCCGTATCTGCTGCAAATGCAGCGCGACGCCTACATCGCCTTCCTGCAGGCCGACACCGCGCCCAAGAAGCGCACCCACGAGGGCCTGCAAGCCGCGTTCGAATCCGCCTTCCCGATCGTTTCGCACAACGGGTTCGTGGAAATGAAATTCCTCGAATACAACCTGGCCAAGCCGGCCTTTGACGTGCGCGAATGCCAGACGCGCGGCCTGACTTTCGCCTCGGCCGTGCGCGCGCGCGTGCAGCTCATCATCTATGACCGCGAGTCCTCCACCCCGCAGTCCAAGGTGGTCAAGGAAGTGAAGGAGCAGGAGGTCTACATGGGCGAAGTGCCCCTGATGACCGACAAGGGCTCGTTCATCGTCAACGGCACCGAGCGGGTGATCGTGTCGCAGCTGCACCGCTCGCCCGGCGTGTTCTTCGAGCACGACAAGGGCAAGACGCACAGCTCGGGCAAGCTGCTGTTCTCGGCGCGCATCATTCCCTACCGCGGCTCCTGGCTGGACTTCGAGTTCGACCCCAAGGACATCCTATTCTTCCGCGTCGACCGCCGCCGCAAGATGCCGGTCACCATCTTGCTCAAGGCGATCGGCCTCACGCCCGAAACCATCCTGGCGAACTTCTTCGTCAACGACAACTTCCGCCTGATGGACAGCGGCGCGCAGATGGAATTTGTCGCCGAGCGCCTGAAGGGCGAGGTGGCGCGCTTTGACATCACCGACAAGTCGGGCAAGGTCATCGTCGCCAAGGACAAGCGCGTGACGGCGCGCCACACGCGCGAGCTGGAGCAGTCGGGCACCACGCACATCAGCGTGCCCGAGGACTTTCTGCTGGGCCGCGTGGTGGCCAAGAACATCGTCGATGGCGACACCGGCGAGATCGTCGCCAAGGCCAACGACGAGCTGACCGAAGCCCTGCTGAAAAAGCTGCGCGAGGCCGGCGTGCAGGATCTGCCCTGCATCTTCACCAACGAGCTGGACCAGGGCGCCTACATCTCGCAGACGCTGCGCGCCGATGAGACCGCCGACGAACTGGCCGCCCGCGTGGCCATCTACCGCATGATGCGCCCCGGCGAGCCGCCCACCGAGGACGCCGTGCAGGCCCTGTTCCAGCGCCTGTTCTACAACCCGGACACCTACGACTTGTCGCGCGTGGGCCGCATGAAGTTCAACGCCAAGGTCGGTCGCGACGAATCCACCGGTCCGATGGTGCTGTCCAATGACGACATCCTGGCCGTGGTCAAGATCCTGGTCGAGCTGCGCAACGGCCGCGGCGAGGTGGACGACATCGACCACCTGGGCAATCGCCGCGTGCGCTGCGTGGGTGAGCTGGCCGAGAACCAGTACCGCACCGGCCTGGCGCGCATCGAGAAGGCCGTGAAGGAGCGTCTGGGCCAGGCCGAGCAAGAGCCGCTCATGCCTCACGACCTGATCAACAGCAAGCCGATCTCGGCGGCGTTGAAGGAGTTCTTCGGCGCCTCCCAGCTGTCGCAGTTCATGGACCAGACCAACCCGCTGGCCGAGATCACGCACAAGCGCCGCGTCTCGGCCCTCGGCCCGGGCGGCCTGACGCGCGAGCGCGCGGGCTTCGAAGTGCGCGACGTCCACGTCACGCACTACGGCCGCGTGTGCCCGATCGAGACGCCCGAAGGCCCGAACATCGGCCTGATCAACTCGCTGGCGCTGTATGCGCGCCTGAACGAGTACGGCTTCATCGAAACCCCGTACCGCCGCGTGGTGGACGGCAAGGTGACCATGGAGATCGACTACCTGTCGGCCATCGAGGAAGGCAAGTACATCATCGCCCAGGCCAACGCCGCGCTGGACAAGGACGGACGCCTCACGGGCGATCTGGTGTCGGCGCGCGAGAAGGGCGACTCGGTGCTGGTCGGCGCCGAGCGCATCCAGTACATGGACGTCTCGCCCGCGCAGATCGTGTCGGTCGCTGCCTCGCTCGTGCCCTTTCTGGAGCACGACGATGCCAACCGCGCGCTGATGGGCGCCAACATGTCGCGCCAGGCGGTTCCGGTACTGCGTCCCGAGAAGCCGCTGGTCGGCACGGGCATCGAGCGCGTGGCCGCCGTCGATTCGGGCACCGTGGTGACGGCGCGCCGGGGCGGGGTGGTGGACTACGTGGACGCCACCCGCATCGTCATTCGCGTCAACGACGCCGAGGCCGTGGCTGGCGAGGTGGGTGTGGACATCTACAACCTGATCAAGTATCAGCGCAGCAACCAGAACACCAACATCCACCAGCGCCCCATCGTCAAGCGCGGCGACAAGCTGGCCAAGGGCGACGTGATCGCCGACGGCGCCTCGACCGACCTGGGCGAGATCGCCATCGGCCAGAACATGCTGATCGCCTTCATGCCCTGGAACGGCTACAACTTCGAAGACTCGATCCTGATCTCCGAGAAGGTGGTGGCCGACGATCGCTACACCAGCATCCACATTGAGGAGCTGGTGGTGATGGCGCGCGACACCAAGCTGGGCGCCGAAGAAATCACGCGCGACATTCCCAACCTGGCCGAGCAGCAGCTCAACCGCCTGGACGAGTCCGGCATCATCTACGTGGGCGCCGAGGTCATGCCCGGCGACACGCTGGTGGGCAAGGTCACGCCCAAGGGCGAGACCACGCTGACGCCCGAAGAAAAGCTGTTGCGCGCCATCTTCGGCGAGAAGGCCTCGGACGTGAAGGACACCTCGCTGCGCGTGGACCAGGGCTCGCAAGGCACCGTGATCGACGTGCAGGTGTTCACGCGTGAAGGCATCCAGCGCGACAAGCGCGCCCAGCAGATCATCGACGACGAGCTCAAGCGCTTCCGGCTGGACCTGAACGACCAGCTGCGCATCGTCGAGGCCGACGCGTTCGACCGCATCGAGAAGCTGCTGAGCGGCAAGATCGCCAACGGCGGCCCCAACAAGATCGCCAAGGGCGCGAAGATCGACAAGGCCTATCTGGCCTCGGTGGACAAGTACCACTGGTTCGACATTCGCCCGGCCGACGACGGCGTGGCTGCGCAGCTGGAGAGCATCAAGGCCTCCATCGAGCAGCAGCGCCACAGTTTCGATCTGGCGTTCGAAGAAAAGCGCAAGAAGCTGACCCAGGGCGACGAGCTGCCCGCGGGCGTGCTCAAGATGGTCAAGGTGTACCTGGCCGTCAAGCGCCGCCTGCAGCCGGGCGACAAGATGGCCGGCCGCCACGGCAACAAGGGCGTGGTCTCCAAGATCGTTCCGGTCGAGGACATGCCCTACATGGCCGACGGCACCACCGCCGACATCGTGCTCAACCCGCTGGGCGTGCCCTCGCGCATGAACGTGGGCCAGGTGCTCGAGGTGCACCTGGGCTGGGCCGGCAAGGGCATCGGCCAGCGCATCAACGAGATGCTGCACGCCGAGAACCGCGTGGCCAAGCTGCGCACGTACCTGGAGCAGCTCTACAACAGCACCGGCCGCGCCGAGGACCTCAAGTCCATCAGCGACGAGCAACTGCTGGAGATGGCCGACAACCTGGCTGGCGGCGTGCCGTTTGCCACGCCGGTGTTCGACGGCGCCTCCGAGGACGAGATCCACGCCATGCTGGCGCTGGCCTATCCCGACGAAGTGGCCAAGCTCAAGGGCCTCACGGCTTCGCGCACCCAGGCCTGGCTGCACGACGGACGCACCGGCGAGGCGTTCGAGCGCCCCACCACGGTGGGCTACATGCACTTCCTGAAGCTGCACCACCTGGTGGACGACAAGATGCATGCGCGCTCCACTGGGCCGTATTCGCTGGTCACCCAGCAGCCGCTGGGCGGCAAGGCGCAGTTCGGCGGCCAGCGCTTCGGCGAGATGGAGGTCTGGGCGCTGGAAGCCTATGGCGCCTCCTATACGCTGCAGGAGATGCTCACCGTCAAGTCCGACGACGTGCAGGGCCGCACCAAGGTGTACGAGTCCATCGTCAAGGGCGAGCACTCGATCGATGCCGGTATGCCCGAGTCTTTCAATGTGCTGGTCAAGGAGATTCGCTCCCTTGGCCTGGACATGGAACTCGAGCGCTCTTAATTCAAGAAGGATAGGTTCCCATGAAATCGCTACTCGACCTGTTCAAGCAATTCACGCCGGATGAGCATTTCGATGCTATCCGCATCGGCCTCGCGTCGCCCGAGAAGATCCGCTCGTGGTCTTTCGGCGAGGTGAAAAAGCCCGAGACCATCAACTACCGCACCTTCAAGCCCGAGCGTGACGGCCTGTTCTGCGCCAAGATTTTTGGCCCGATCAAGGACTACGAGTGCCTGTGCGGCAAGTACAAGCGCCTGAAGCACCGCGGCGTGATCTGCGAAAAGTGCGGCGTTGAAGTGACCCAGACCAAGGTGCGCCGCGAGCGCATGGGCCACATCGACCTGGCCGCCCCCTGCGCCCACATCTGGTTTCTCAAGTCGCTGCCCAGCCGCCTGGGCCTGGTGCTGGACATGACGCTGCGCGACATCGAGCGCGTGCTGTACTTCGAGGCCTACGTGGTCACCGATCCCGGCATGACGCCGCTGAAGAAGTTCGGCATCATGAGCGAGGACGACTATGACGCCAAGCGCAAGGAATACGGCGACGAGTTCGTCGCGCACATGGGCGCCGAGGGTATCAAGGAGCTGTTGCAAGGGATCGACCTGGACATCGAGATCGAACGCCTGCGTGGCGACCTGACGGGCTCGGAGGTCAAGGTCAAGAAGAACGCCAAGCGCCTGAAGGTGCTCGAAGCCTTCAAGAAGTCCGGCATCAAGCCCGAGTGGATGGTGCTCGACGTGCTGCCCGTGCTGCCGCCCGACCTGCGCCCGCTGGTGCCGCTGGACGGCGGGCGCTTTGCCACGTCCGACCTGAACGACCTGTACCGCCGCGTCATCAACCGCAACTCGCGCCTGCGCCGCCTGCTGGAGCTGAAGGCCCCGGAAATCATCGCGCGCAACGAAAAGCGCATGCTGCAGGAGGCCGTGGACAGCCTGCTGGACAACGGCCGCCGCGGCAAGGCGATGACCGGCGCCAACAAGCGCGCGCTCAAGTCCCTGGCCGACATGATCAAGGGCAAGAGCGGGCGCTTCCGCCAGAACCTGCTGGGCAAGCGCGTGGACTACTCGGGTCGCTCGGTCATCACCGTGGGCCCCACGCTCAAGCTGCACCAGTGCGGCCTGCCCAAGCTGATGGCGCTGGAGCTGTTCAAGCCCTTCATCTTCGCGCGCCTGGAGACCATGGGCATCGCCACCACCATCAAGGCCGCCAAGAAAGAGGTCGAATCGGGCACGCCCGTGGTGTGGGACATCCTGGAAGAGGTCATCAAGGAGCATCCGGTGATGCTCAACCGCGCTCCCACGCTGCACCGCCTGGGCATCCAGGCCTTCGAGCCGATCCTGATCGAGGGCAAGGCCATCCAGCTGCACCCGCTGGTGTGCGCGGCTTTCAACGCCGACTTCGACGGCGACCAGATGGCCGTGCACGTGCCGCTGTCGGTCGAGGCGCAGATGGAAGCACGCACGCTGATGCTGGCCTCCAACAACGTGCTGTTCCCGGCGAGCGGAGAGCCCTCCATCGTGCCCTCGCAGGACGTGGTGCTGGGCCTGTACTACACCACGCGCGAGCGCATCAACGGCAAGGGCGAGGGCCTGATCTTCTCCGACGTCGGCGAAGTGCAGCGCGCGCTGGACGGCGGCGTGGTCGAGCTGACGGCCAAGGTCACCGTGCGCATGACCGAGTGGACCAAGGACAAGGCCAGCGGCGAGCTGGTGGCATCGACCTCGCTGGTGGACACCACCGTGGGCCGCGCCCTGCTGTCCGAGATCCTGCCCAAGGGCCTGCCCTTCGCGCTGATGAACAAGGCGCTCAAGAAGAAGGAAATCTCGCGCCTGATCAATGCGTCCTTCCGCAAATGCGGCCTGAAGGACACCGTGGTGTTTGCCGACAAGCTGCTGCAAAACGGCTTCCGCCTGGCCACGCGCGCCGGCATCTCGATTGCCATCGAGGACATGCTGGTGCCGCTGGAAAAGCCCGCCATCATCGACCGCGCCGAAAAGGAAGTGAAGGAGATCGAGCAGCAGTACGTCTCGGGCCTGGTCACCGCCGGCGAGCGCTACAACAAGGTGGTGGACATCTGGGGCAAGGCCGGCGACGAGGTTTCCAAGGTCATGATGGCCCAGCTGGCCAAGCAAAAGACCACGGACCGCCATGGCAAGGAAGTCGATCAGGAGTCCTTCAACTCCATCTACATGATGGCCGACTCCGGCGCGCGCGGCAGCGCGGCGCAGATCCGCCAGCTGGCCGGCATGCGCGGCCTGATGGCCAAGCCCGACGGCTCCATCATCGAGACGCCGATCACGGCCAACTTCCGTGAAGGCCTGAACGTGTTGCAGTACTTCATCTCCACGCACGGCGCCCGCAAGGGCCTGGCCGACACGGCGCTGAAGACCGCCAACTCGGGCTACCTCACGCGCCGCCTGGTGGACGTGACGCAGGACCTGGTCGTGACCGAGGTGGACTGCGGCACCAGCGACGGCGCGCTGATGCGTGCGGTGGTCGAGGGCGGCGAGGTGATCGAGTCGCTGCGCGAGCGCATCCTGGGCCGCACCGCGGCCGAGGACGTGATCGATCCCGAGACGCGGGCGGTGGTGGTCCAGGCCGGCAACATGCTGGACGAGGACGCCATCGACGAGCTGGAGGCCGCGGGCATCGACGAGGTGCGCGTGCGCACCGCGCTGACCTGCGCCACGCGCTTCGGCCTGTGCGCCAAGTGCTATGGGCGTGACCTGGGCCGCGGCGGCCTGGTCAACACCGGCGAGGCCGTGGGCGTGATTGCCGCCCAGTCGATCGGCGAGCCCGGCACGCAGCTGACCATGCGCACCTTCCACATCGGCGGCGCCGCGTCGCGTGCCGCCGTGGCGTCCAACGTCGAGGCCAAGTCCAACGGCACGATCGGCTTCAACGCCACCATGCGCTACGTCACCAACACGCGCGGCGAGCTGGTGGTCATCTCGCGCTCGGGCGAGATCACCATCCACGACGAGCACGGCCGCGAGCGCGAGCGCCACAAGGTGCCCTACGGCGCCACGCTGACCGTGAAGGCCGACCAGGCCATCAAGGCCGGCACCATCCTGGCCAACTGGGACCCGCTGACGCGCCCGGTGATCACCGAGTACGCCGGCCGCATCAAGTTCGAGAACGTCGAGGAAGGCCTGACGGTGGCCAAGCAGGTGGACGAGGTCACGGGCCTGTCCACCCTGGTGGTGATCGATCCCAAGCGCCGCGGCTCGGCCAAGATCGTGCGCCCGCAGGTCAAGCTGGCGGACGCCGCCGGCAACGAGGTCAAGATCCCCGGCACCGACCACTCGGTGACGATCGGCTTCCAGGTCGGCGCGCTGATCCAGGTGCGCGACGGCCAGGACGTGGGCCCCGGCGAGGTGCTGGCGCGCATTCCGGTCGAAGGCCAGAAGACGCGCGACATCACGGGCGGCCTGCCGCGCGTGGCCGAGCTGTTCGAGGCGCGCAGCCCCAAGGACAAGGGCGTGCTGGCCGAGCAGACCGGCACCATCTCGTTCGGCAAGGAGACCAAGGGCAAGATTCGCCTGCAGATCACCGACCCGGACGGCAAGGTGTGGGAAGAGCTGATCCCCAAGGAGAAGAACCTGCTGGTGCACGAAGGCCAGGTGGTCAACAAGGGCGAGTCCATCGTCGACGGTCCGGCCGACCCGCAGGACATCCTGCGCCTGCTGGGCATGGAAGAACTCGCGCGCTACATCGTCGATGAGGTGCAGGACGTCTATCGCCTGCAGGGCGTGAAGATCAACGACAAGCACATCGAGGTCATCGTGCGCCAGATGCTGCGCCGCGTCGTGGTCGAAAACCCGGGCGAGTCCAGCTACATCGCCGGCGAGCAGGTCGAGCGCAGCGAGATGCTGGACACCAACGACGCGCTGCGCGAGGCAGGCAAGCTGCCCGCCACCTACAGCAACCTGCTGCTGGGCATCACCAAGGCCAGCCTGTCCACCGACAGCTTCATCAGCGCCGCGTCTTTCCAGGAGACCACGCGCGTGCTGACCGAGGCCGCCATCATGGGCAAGCGCGACGAGCTGCGTGGCCTGAAAGAGAACGTCATCGTCGGGCGCCTGATCCCGGCCGGCACGGGCCTGGCCTATCACCAGGCGCGCAAGGCCAAGGACCAGATGGACGAGGTCGAGCGCCGCGCCATTGCCGAGGCCGAGGCGGCCGAGCTGGCCGAGGCCACCGAGGACGCGTCGCATGCCGCGCCATCGGTGCCGGACGGCGGTGCCGCCGCGGATTGAGACACTCTTGAAACCATAGCGCCCTGCGCGCGCCCCACGGGCGTGCCAGGGCGTTTTTTCTTTGATTTTGCGGATGTCCCAAAGTCTTTGGTCCCTTGTGCTGGTGCTGGCCCTGGTGTTTTTCTGGGCCATTGGCGCCTACAACCGGCTGGTGCGCCTGCGTGCTGCCGTGGGCACGGCCTTTGCCGCGCTGGAGCCGCTGCTGCGCGAGCGCCTGGCGTGGGTCAAGAGCGTGCTGCCACCGGCCGATCCATCGCCCGATGCCCCCGCAAGCACCCTGGACGAGTCCCAGACGCAAGCCTGGGCGCGCCTGGGTGCCGCCGGCGACCAGCTGGCCCTGGCCCTGGCGCCCGTGCGCAGCCAGCCCGTGAGTGCCCGCGCGGTGCGCAGCCTGGCGCAAGCCCAGGCGGCCCTGCAGGCGGCATGGGTCGCCGTGGCGCCCGCCGAGGCCGGGCCTGCCTTGCAGGCTCAGTGGGACCGCTTGCGCCACCAGGAACTGCCCTTGACGGCGGCCTTCAATGAAGCCGTGCGCGCCTACAACGCCGCGGCCACGCAGTTTCCGGCCATGGTGATGGCGCGCTTGTGCGGCTTTCGTCCCGGGCAGGTGCTGATACCGGCCGAGGATGACCGGCCATGAGACCCCCTGTGTCAACCCCCTGTTGTTTGAAGCACGAGCTGAGCGCCGCGGTGGCGAGCCCGGTCGCCGGGTTGGCGGTCGATCCAGGCGCGCCGGGCCGCTCCCAGGCGCGAATCCCGCAGCGCGCAGCGCGGAGGGCGTGTCATTGAGCGCGCCGCAAGGGCGTGCGCTGGCCGACGAGCCCGCGCGCGCACCGCCGCTGTGGCAGCTGATTCAGGCCGTGGCGCGCCTGGTCGAGGCCGTGCAGGCCGGCCAGTCGCTGACCCGCCTGCTTGAGGCCGTACCCCCGGCGCTGCGCGGCGGCGCGCAAGCGCTGGGCTTTGCGGTGTTGCGGCGGCTGGGCACGGCGCAGGCTGTGCGCCGCCAGTTGGCATCGCGCCGGCCCGCGCCCGCCGTCGATGCGCTGCTGTGCACCGCGCTGGCGCTGTTGCTGGCCGAGGGCGAGGTGTCCTACAACGCCTTCACCGTGGTCGACCAGGCCGTCGAGGCCGCCAAGCGCCAGGCCGATACGCGGCGCCAGGCCGCCTTTGTCAATGCCTGCCTGCGCCGGTTTCGGCGCGAGGCCGATTCCTGCCTGGCGGCGGTGGCGGGCGACGCGGTGGCCCGCTGGAATCACCCCGCGTGGTGGATCAGCCGCCTGCAGGGCGACTATCCGGATGACTGGGCCGCCATCCTGGACGCCGACCAGTTGCCCGCGCCGATGGATTTGCGCGTCAACCTCCGGCGTGGCTCGGTGGCGGCGTACTGCGAGTTGCTGGCCCGGCACCAGATCGCCGCCACGCCGCTGGGCGCGGCCGCCGTGCGCCTGGCGCGCCCGCGACCCGTGCGCGAGCTGCCGGGCCTTGCGCAGGGGCTGGTGTCGGTGCAGTCGGCGACGGCGCAGCGCGCCGCCCCCCTGCTGCTGGAAGGCCTGCCGGCGACGCCCCTGCGCGTGCTCGACGCCTGCGCCGCGCCGGGCGGCAAGACCGCGCACCTGCTCGAATGCGCGCCGCAAGCCCGTGTCACGGCACTCGAGCTCAATGCCGAGCGCAGCCAGCGCATCTCCGACAACCTCGCCCGTCTGGACCTGAGCGCCGAGGTGCGCGTGGCCGATGCCGGTGACGTGGGCGCCTGGTGGGACGGCGCGCACTACGACGCCATCCTGCTGGACGCGCCGTGCAGCGCGTCGGGCATCGTGCGCCGCCACCCCGACGTGCGCTGGCTGCGCCGTGCGAGCGACATCGCCCAGCTGGCTGCCGAGCAGGACCGCCTGCTGCACGCGCTGTGGCCGCTGCTGGCCCCGGGCGGGCGCCTGCTGTATTGCACCTGCTCGGTGTTTCGCCAGGAGGGCGCCGAACGCATCGAGGCGTTTGCCGCACGCAACAGCGACGTGCTGCGCTGCCCCGCACCGGGGCATTTGTTGCCCGGGCGCGACGGTCTGGGCGGCCGCGTTGGTGACAATGGGGCCTGTGATGACGATGGCTTCTTCTATGCCCTGCTGCAAAAGTCGCCCGCCTGACAGCGCCATCCGGCGCCGAATGCTGGGCGGGCTGTTGTCGAGCGCCGCGCTGGGCCTGGCGGGCCTGGCGCAGGCTGCCGCGCCTGGCGTGGACGAGTTGCGGGTCGAACGCGGTGATGAAGGGCTTTTTCTCTACGCACAACTGAGTTTCGAGCTGGCGCCCTCGGTGCAGGACGCGTTGCTCAAGGGCATTCCGATCTACTTCGTGGCCGAAGCCCGCGTGCTGCGCGAGCGCTGGTACTGGTTCGACCAGCCCGTGGCGTCGGCCCAGCGCTTCACGCGCATTGCCTATCAGCCGCTCACGCGCCACTGGCGCATCAGCACCTCCAGCGAGCCGCTGGTGGGCGCGGAATACGGCCTGGGCCTGACGCAGCAGTACGACTCGCTGGACGAGGTCATGGGTGCGGTGCAACGCATTGCCGGCTGGAAGATCGCCAATGCCGCGGAGCTGTCCGGCGGCGGTGTTCAGGTCCTGCAATTCCAGTTCCGGCTGGACGCCAGCCAGTTGCCGCGCACCTTTCAGCTCGGGACGGTGCGCCAGTCCGACTGGCACCTGCAGCTCGAGCGGCGCCAGGTGCTCAGCGCGGAGCGCGGCTCGTGACGGCGCCGGCCGACGACCTGGCGCTGCCCGGGCGCAGCGCCGTCACCCGCTGGTCGCTGCGCGTGGCCGCCGCCGTGATGCTGCTGGGCGGCGTGGTGCTGATCTTCCTGCTGGTGCAGGCCACCAACAACCGCCTGCTCTACGAGCGCTACTACACCCGCCTGCTGTGGGTCAATATCGCGGCCGCCGCCGTGCTGGCGCTGGTCATTCTGTGGGGCGTCTATCGGCTGCTGTCGCGCCTGCGGCGCGGCAAGTTCGGCAGCCGGCTGTTGATCAAGCTGGCGGCCATCTTCGGCCTGGTGGGCGTGCTGCCGGGCCTGCTGATCTACGTGGTGTCCTACCAGTTCGTCTCACGCTCCATCGAAACCTGGTTCGACGTGCGGGTCGAGGGTGCGCTGGAGTCGGGCCTGACGCTGGCGCGCACCTCGCTGGAGACGCAGGCGCGCGAGTTCGGCAACCAGTTGCGCAGTGCGACCGCCCAACTGGCCGACGTGCCCGACGGCGCCGCGGCCTTGCCGCTGGAGCGGCTGCGCACGCAAATTGGCGCCACCGACGCCAACCTGTGGAACAGCTCGGGGCGCCTGCTGGCCAGTGCCGGCGTGTCGCGCTTCGAGTTTTCGCCGGTGCGCCCCTCGGCGCAACTGCTGCGCAACGCCCGCGCGCTGGGCGTGGCCACGCAGATCGAAGGCATCGACGACCTGGCCTCGCCCGTGCCCGGCGCCGCGCCGCCGACGGCGCGCATTCGTGCCCTGGCGGTGGTCGGCGGTCGCTCGCTGGGCCTGGCCGACGAGACGCGCCTGCTCGAGGCCGTGCAGCCGCTGCCCACCACCCTGGTTGAAAACGCGCTGGCCGTGCAGGAGGCCAACCGCGAATACCAGGAGCGCGCCTTGGGCCGCCAGGGCCTGCGGCGCATGTACATCGGCACGCTCACGCTGGCGCTGTTTCTGGCCGTCTTTGGCGCCGTGCTGCTGGCGGTCCTGCTGGGCCAGCAACTGGCCGCGCCCCTGCTCATGCTGGCCGACGGCGTGCGCCAGGTGGCGGCCGGCGACTTGCGGCCCAAGGTTATCCTGCCCGGGCGCGATGAGCTGGTCGGCCTTACGCGCTCGTTTGCCGACATGACCCGGCAATTGGCCGACGCCCGCGCGGCGGTGGACACCAGCATGCGCGCGGTCGACACCGCGCGCGCCAACCTGCAAACCATCCTGGACAACCTGACGGCCGGCGTCATCGTGCTCGACCACGCCGGCGTGGTGCAATCGGCCAACCCCGGCGCCACCCGCATCCTGCGTGCGCCGCTGGCGGCGGTGGTCGGCCAGCCACTGGCGTCGCAGCCCAAGCTCGAAGGCTTCGCGCGCGACGTGCAACAGCAGTTCAGCGCCTTCGAGCAGGCCCTGGCCGAGCACGGGCCCGACCACTGGCAGCAGGCGTTCGAGCTGCACGGCGCCACCGAGGGCGCCAATGCCGACGCCGTCTCGCTGGTGGCCCGCGGCGCGAGCCTGCCGGGGGGGTTGCACCTGCTGGTGTTCGACGACATTTCCGAGATCGTCTCCGCGCAGCGCACCCAGGCCTGGGGCGAGGTGGCACGGCGCCTGGCGCACGAGATCAAGAACCCGCTTACGCCCATCCAGCTGTCGGCCGAGCGGCTGGAGCGCCGGCTGGCCGACAAGCTGCCCGAGGCCGACCGCGCGCTGCTGGTCAAGTCGGTGCGCACCATCGTCGAGCAGGTCGACGCCATGAAGCGCCTGGTCAACGAATTTCGGGACTACGCCCGTTTGCCGGCCGCGCAACTGGCGCGCATGGACTTGAATGCCCTGGTGGCCGACGTGCTGCATCTGTACGGGACGGCCGCCGACGGCACGGCGCACGAGAACGCCGTGCCGCTGCGCTTCGAGCGCGACGACGCCTGCCCGCCCATCCTGGGCGATGCTCAGCAACTGCGCCAGGTCATCCACAACCTGGTGCAAAATGCGCTGGACGCCTCCAGCGGGGTCGACAGACCACCGGCCGGCGGCGACGGTGCTGGGGTGCTCATCCGCACGCAGTGGGTCGAGGCCACGCAGCGCGTGCGCCTGTCCGTCATCGATCACGGCCATGGCTTTCCCGAGGCCATCCTCAAGCGTGCCTTCGAGCCCTACGTCACCACCAAGGCCAAGGGCACCGGACTGGGCTTGGCGGTGGTCAAGAAAATTGCCGAGGAGCACGGCGCGCGCGTGGATGTGTCCAATCGCATCCACGATGGGCAGGTCACCGGCGCGCAAGTATCATTGACATTTGAGCCGGCGGCGCAGGCCGCCCATCGGGCACACGCTGCAAGCGGCTGACATCACGAAGGAAACACGCTTACCCATGGCCAATATTCTGGTGGTTGACGATGAGCTGGGCATTCGGGATCTCCTGTCGGAGATCCTCAATGACGAGGGTCACACCGTCGAACTCGCCGAAAACGCCGCGCAGGCCCGCGCCGCGCGCCAGCGCGCACGTCCCGACCTGGTGCTGCTCGACATCTGGATGCCCGACACCGACGGCGTGACCCTGCTCAAGGAGTGGCGCGGCACCGGTCTGCTGACCATGCCCGTCATCATGATGAGCGGCCACGCCACCATCGAGACCGCGGTGGAGGCCACGCGCATCGGCGCGCACGCGTTTCTCGAAAAGCCCATCACGCTGCAAAAGCTGCTCAAGAGCGTCGAGCACGCGCTGGCGCGTTCGACGCCGCCACCGCCCGAGGCACCGGTGCGCGAGGTCGAGCCCCGTGCGCCGGCCGTTGCCACCGACGCCGAGCTCACGGTCGAAGCGGCGATGACCGGCGGGCAGACGTTGCCCCAGGCGCTCGACCTGTCGCCCCAGCCCCAGCGCTCGTTCGAGCTGGACCAGCCTCTGCGCGAGGCGCGCGACGCGTTCGAGAAGGCCTATTTCGAGTTTCACCTGGCCAAGGAGGGCGGCTCCATGACCCGCGTGGCCGAAAAAACCGGCCTGGAGCGCACCCACCTCTACCGCAAGCTCAAGCAACTGGGCGTGGACTTGGCGCGCGGGCGAAAAAGCAGCCAGGCGACGGCTTGAGCGCGCCAGAAACCCGATATAATCTCGCGTTTTACGGCCCGGTAGCTCAGTCGGTAGAGCAGAGGACTGAAAATCCTTGTGTCGGTGGTTCGATTCCGCCCCAGGCCACCATACAAGCCCGCATGGGCACTGAAAACCCCGCTAGCAATTTCGCAGCGGGGTTTTCTTTTTCCAGCCCGTGTAACCGCTGTGTAGGCACCGGGGCGAGGTTTTGCACCCGTCGGTGGGCCATCGCGGCGCGTTCGCAAAAAAGCCCGCACGCGGCGGGCATGAAAAAGCCAGTCTCTTCAAGACCGGGGGCGATCCTGATGAACTCCGAGGCAAAACGCTCCGGTGCGACCGGCTTGCGTGGTGACCGTCAGTTGGAACCCGCAGGGCGTCAAGTAGCGGATAGGCCGCGCCGGGGGATCGCGGGCAAGATCTCATCAGGCGTGGCGTTTGACCCAGTTGCGCAACACGTCATTGACGCGGGTTTGCCAGCCTGCCCCGGTCGCGCGCAGGCGCTGCACCGTGTCGACGTCCAGGCGCATGGTCACCTGAATTTTGGTGCCACTGCCCAGCGGGCGGCCCCGGCGTGCCTGTGGCTTTACCGCCTCCCATTCGGCATCGGTAAACGGGCGTGCGTCCGGGTCGGCTTGGGCGGCGGCGGAAATGGCTGCATCTTCCGCAGGCGTCGGCAGGATGGTTCCGGGTTTAAGTTTCGGCATAGCGTGTCACCTCGCGGCGGTTGGCTTTCCTCAGACTGATGATGCGGCGCTCCGTGGGCTTGCCCTCGGGGCGGTCGGTGAACACCACGGCCATGATGCGCGGGCCGATGTATCCCAGTGTCGCCATGCGCGGTTCGCCATAGTCGTGGCGGTGGTCAGGCCATACCAAAGCGGTTTCCCACTCGAAGCCCGCAGCATCAGCAAGCGATACACCATGTCTGGCCCGGTTGGCTTCGTCCTTGTCCGGGTCGAACGTGATGTTCATGGCTTTATTGTAGTTGCGTTTATTCGTTTTTCAGGGATTTTTTGTCGTTGCGTTATTTGGCGGCGCTGCCCACTGCCCACTGTCAGCAGCTTGCCGGGCTTCTTGCTGGCGATGAACTTCACGGCGACCCGCTCCAAAATCCACACGTCGAACCGTTCGTGGTGCAGGCGCAGCAAGTCCAGCGGGCGCACGCGGCAATGCTTTTCGGCGGTGGCGCTGGGCTTGTGGCCCTGAATCTGCGCCACCACGCCGGCAGGCAATTCCAGCCGCTCGGCCAGACTGCCGAAACTGCGGCGCAGGCCGTGCAAGGTCACGTCAACACCAGTCACGGCGCAAGCGGCGGGGTTCGCGCGCGTGGGTGCTTGTGGGCTTGTCGCCACGGGTGCCAGCAAACACGAGAGCGCCACGGTGGGGCAGGCCGGCAATCAGGCCGCGCACGCAGGGCGTCAGGAGGACAACGCGGCTTCGTGGTCCGGTGGGCGCGTGCTTTTTCGGGCGTTCTGCCGCAGGGGATCAACGGTGCATGGCGCGGCGCGGTTTCAGCTTTCGTTTTGCATCAGCGACGCCGTCAAGCGCTCGAGCCCGCCCGTCATCTGCTTGTGGCGGTGCAGCACCACGTAGCAGGGGCGCCGCATGCGCGGCAGCGTGGTGGGCACGCGCGCGAGCCGCCCGGATTTGACCAGGTCGGCCACCACCCATTCGGACAGGCAGGCCAGCCCCAGGCCCTCGGCGGCGGCGTGCTTGATGGCTTCGGAGTTGCCCAGCTCGATGCTGCGGCGGTAGGCGCGCAGGTGCGGCAGCAGCTCGAGGTCGGTGGCCACGCGGGTGCCCGAGCCGGCCTCGCGCAGCAGCCAGACCTGCTGGCGCAGCACGCTGACGGGCACGGCGGTCGCCTGGGGCTGCAGCTGGCGCGCCAGCCGGGGCGAGGCCACGATGATCAACTCGTCGCGCAGCCAGGGACGCGTGTGCAGCAACGGGTCTTGACAAGGGCCTTCGATCAGGCCGATGTCCAGCGTGAAATCGGCCACCGCGCGGCAGATTTCGGCCGTGTTGCCGATCTTCACTTCGGCATGCCACTCGGGCGGTTGCGCGGCGTACCAGGGCGCCCAGTGCAGGCTGAGCCAACGCGGCAGCACGTAATTGCCGATGGTGGTGCTGGCGCCGATGCGCAGGGCGTCGGGCGTGTCCAGCTCGCCGCGGGCGGTGCGTTGCAGGCTGGCGGCGCCGTCCAGCAGCGACCGGGCGCGCGGCAGCAGCGAGCGTCCGTTGCTGTTGAGCTGCAGGCGCTTGCCCACGCGGTCGAACAGGGGGGCGTCCAGCACGCGCTCCAGCTCCTTCAGGGCGGCGCTGGTGGCCGACTGCGACAGGCCGATCGCGTCGCCGGCTGCGGCGGTGCTGCCGGCGTGCGCCACGGCGGCAAAGATTTGCAGTTGCCGCAGCGTCAGGTGCAAAGGATCCATGACTGCATTATCAATCGGCAAAACAGTTTGATCATACAAAAATCATTCGTTGGACAGATTGATGGCCGATTTCTACAGTGCGGGCTGTGCATGGTGATGCACGTGATCGCAACGGAGTGGAAATGTCTGTCTTGTCGAGAACGGCCGGGTTGGCCGGATGGGATGCGGGAAGCCGCCTGCTGCCGGGGCTGGTGCTGAGCGCCGGCCTGGGCTGGCTGGCGCTGCGCCTGGCCGAGCACGCCTGGGTGCAGGCTGCGGGCTTGAGCGGGCTCAGCCTGGCCATCGTGCTGGGCATGGTGGTGGGCAACCTGGGGTATGCGCGCATCGCCGTCCACGCAGAGCCAGGCGTGGTGTTCTCCAAGCAGAACCTGCTGCGCCTGGGCATCGTGCTGTACGGCCTGCGCCTGACGGTGCAGGACGTCGCGCAAGTGGGCGCGGCCGGCGTGCTGATCGACGCGGCGGTGGTGTGTGGCACCTTTGTGCTGGCGGTATGGCTGGGCACGCGCTGGCTGGGGCTGGATCGGCAGGCCGCCATGCTGATCGGCGCCGGCAGCTCGATCTGCGGCGCGGCGGCCGTGCTGGCGGCCGAGCCGGTGGTCAAGGGCCGTGCCGAGCAGGTGACGGTGGCGGTGGCCACGGTGGTGGTGTTCGGCACCGTGGCGACGTTTCTGTATCCCGCGCTCTTCGAGCTCAACCGGCACTGGGGGTTCATGGCCGGCGGCGAGCATGCGTTTGGCGTCTACATCGGCTCCACCGTGCACGAGGTGGCGCAGGTGGTGGCGGCAGGCAATGCCGTGAGCGCCGCCGCGGCCGACACGGCCGTGATCGCCAAGATGGTGCGCGTGATGATGCTGGCGCCGTTTCTGATCGGCCTGTCGGCCTGGCTGGCGCGACACCCCGGCGCGGATCGACGCGCGACCGGGGCGGCCCGCCCGAGCGCACCGCGCGTGACGGTGCCCTGGTTTGCCGTGGGTTTTGTCGCGGTGGTGCTGTTCAACTCCCTGCAATGGCTGCCGGCGCCGGTGACGCGGGCGGCGACCGAGCTGGACAACCACCTGCTGGCCATGGCCATGGCGGCCCTGGGCTTGACCACCCACGTCAGCGCCATCCGCAGGGCGGGCGTGCGTCCGCTGCTGCTGGCCCTGATGCTGTTTGGCTGGCTGATGGTGGGCGGGGCGCTGCTCAACCGGCTGGTGCTGGGCTGAAGCACAAAGGGACAGCCGGACGCAAAGCCGAACGGCCGGACGCAGAGGACGCAAAGAATTCGCAAAGGGCGCAGAAGAATCCAAATTCGCCGCTGCCGATTTGATAGCTGCCTGCGCTTGCAAAAAAAGGCCTTTCGGCCAATCAAGCTCAGTTGACGGTGTTTTGGCGTTCTTTGCGTTGCCTTTGCGCTCGGCTGCCTTCAACGCCCATCCAGCAGATCGCGGGCGATGATCTCCTTCATGATCTCGGACGTGCCGCCGTAGATGCGCTCGATGCGCGCGTCGCTCCAGGCGCGGGCGATGGGGTATTCGTGCATGTAGCCGTAGCCGCCGAAGAGCTGCAGGCACTCGTCGGTCACGCGGCCCAGCAGCTCGCTGTGCCACAGCTTGCCGGCGGCGGCGCCCACGGCGTCCAGTTCGCCGGCGAGGTGGCGGGCTAGCAACTGGTCGCAATAGGCCCGGCCGGCGGCCAGGTCGGCGGCCAGCGCGCCCAGCTTGAAGCGGGTGTTCTGAAAATCGGCCAGGCGCTGCCGGAAGGCCTGGCGCTCCTGCACGTACTGCACGGTCCAGTCGAAGGCGGCTTCGGCGCGGGCCTGGCACTGCACGCTGATGAGCAGGCGCTCTTGCGGCAGCTTCTGCATCAGGTACTTGAAGCCCTTGCCCTCCTCGCCCAGCAGGTGGTCGGCCGGAACGCGAACGTTGTCGAAGAACAGCTCGGCCGTGTCCTGCGCGTGCTGGCCGATCTTGCGCAGGTTGCGCCCGCGCGTGAAGCCGGCCATGCCATCCTGCACCACCAGCAGCGACACGCCGTGCGCGCCCTGGCTGGCGTCGGTCTTGCAGGCCACCACGATCACGTCGGCGTTGTGGCCGTTGGTGATGAAGGTCTTCTGGCCGCTCAGCACGTAGTGATCGCCATCGCGGCGCGCCTGCGTGCGCATGCCGGCCAGGTCGCTGCCGGCGCCGGGCTCGGTCATGGCGATGGCGCTGATCGACTCGCCGCGCACCATCGCGGGCAGCAGGGCGCGCTGCAAGGCGGGCGCGGCATGCGCCGTGAGGTAGGGCATGACGATGACGGAGTGCAGGGCAAAGCCGGGGCCGGTGGCGCCGATGCGGCCCAGCTCCTCGGCCACAATCATGTCGAACAGCAAATCGGCCCCGTGGCCGCCCTGCGCCTCGGGCAGCCAGCAGCCCAGCAGGCCCAGCTCGCCGGCGCGCCGCCACACGGCGCGCGGCACGCCGTGAGCTTCTTCCCAGGCGGCGTGGTGCGGCGCGATTTCCTTTTCGCAAAAGCGGCGCACCAGCGCGCGAAAGGCGTCGTGCTCGGTGCTGAAAAGGGGGCGGGGTGTGGGATTCATGCCCGGCACTGTAGCCAAGGCGGGGGGGCTTGTCTGGGACACCTTGGCGATACGCCTAGGAGGCTGTCGGACTTGGAAATCGTTGGCTGCAAATCGACTGCAGCGGCCCATTTTCCACCGTCTTTTTGCCCATTAGCTCGGCTAGTGGGCTGCAAATCCGGCAAAAACTGTGCTCGCTGGGGCCGATTTTCGCTATCGACGTTCCGAGTCCGACAGCCTCCTAGGGAAAGTCCCGAAGGGCATTCATGCTATTTTGGTTGATGACCTTGCAACGCAATCAAGCACCGCTGCCCGACCCCACCGATTCCTACGCTTTCCTCATGCGGGTGGAGGTGCAGTACTGCACACCCCGCTGGGGCATGCTGTGCCCCAAACGCTGGGCGCGCATGCTGGCCACCGACGACGCGCGGGTGCGGGTGTGCGGCAGCTGCGGCTGCGAGGTGACGCTGTGCCGCACGTTCGAGGAGTCCTGCGAGCTGATCCGCCGCAGCCCCATGGCCATGATGGCGTGCGCGCCAGAGCACTTCGTGGAAGAAGTCAGAATCAACCGCGACCCGAAGTGGTACCGGCAAAGGCGGCGGGAGAAGGGCGCACCGGGCCAGCGCAAGCGCTCGCAGTGAGCGCCGCAAGGCGGAAATTGAGCGAGAATTCACCCCTGATTTTTTTGGATGTTGACATGAACTGAACACCCCGATGGCATGAGCTGGAAGCGTTGCGCGGGGACAGGTGCGCCTGTTTGCACCGCCTGCGTCGCGCTGGTTTTCACCATGCCAAGGAGTGTTCATGTCGACGTTTCAGTTTCTCGAATCCCAATCCCCCGACCCCGTCGAGCGGGCGCTGGCCCGGCGCGTCGCCGCCGTGCTGGAGCACCCGCGCCTGACGCGCGCGCAGCGCGAGGCGCAGGTCAAGCAGGCGCAGCGGGAGCTGCTGGCCCACCGCCAGCAGGTGCAGCGCCAGCGCCTGCTGGCCTGGGCGCAGGGCCTGCCGGCATCGCTGGTGGGCGCGGCCGTCAGCGTGCAGGTGTGCGCCGGGCGCGTACAGCTGGGGCTGCGCGGCGCGCGCCCTGGTTTTGTCTGGCAGGACGCGGGCGCGGCCCCGCCGGAGCTGGGTGAGGCGGTGGCGGCCGTGCCGCTGGCGCGCGCGGGCAAGCCGGCGCGTGCGGGGCGCAAGGCCGCCATCGACCCGATCGCCGCGCGGCGGCGCGAATTGCGGCGCACGCCCGACAAGCCGGCGTGAGCGCGCCGGGCCGCTCCCAAGCGCGAATCCCGCAGCGCGCAAGCGCGGAGGGTAGTCCAGTGAGCGCGCCGGGCCGCTCCCAAGCGCGAAACCCCGCAGCGCGCAGCGCGGAGGGTAGTCCAGTGATCCGGGGGGCGCGCACCGGATCAGCTGCGGCGGTACATGCTGCTGGTGGTGCGGCCCAGCCCGGCGGCGTGCAGGCGCGCCAGCGTGCCGCCGGCGTGGGCGTGGGTGATGGCCAGGCCCAGCGCGTCGGCGGCGTCGGGGCCGGGGGCTTGGGGCAGGCCCAGCAGGCGCTGCACCATGGCCTGCACCTGCGCCTTGGCGGCCTTGCCGTGGCCGGCCACGGCTTTTTTCATTTGCAGCGCGGTGTATTCGGCCACCGGCAGGCCGCAATGCACCAGCGCCGTGACGCAGGCCCCGCGCGCCTGGCCCAGCAGCAGCGTGGCTTGGGGGTTGACGTTGACGAAGACGATCTCGACCGCGGCGGCCTGCGGTTGAAAACGGGCGTGCACCTCGCGGATGCCGTCGAACAGCAGCTTCAGCCGCGCGGGCAAATCGCCCTGGGCGGCGTCGTGCGTGCGGATGACGCCGCTGGCGACATAGGCCAGGCGCGGGCCGTCCACGTCGAGCACGCCAAAGCCGGTGGTGCGCAGGCCGGGGTCGATGCCCAGAATCCTCATGGCAGCTCGGCGCGCTTCATGCGCGCGACGATCGTGGCGGCGCGCTGGTTGAGGTAGGCCGAGCGCGGGCGCTGCTCGAAGTAGCGCGGGCGCGGCAGCATGACGGCCAGGCGGGCGGCCTCCCACGCGCTCAGTTGCGCGGCGCTCTTCTTGAAGTAGTGCTGCGCGGCGGCTTCGGCGCCGAACACGCCGGTGCCCCACTCGACGTGGTTGAGGTAGATCTCCAGGATGCGGCGCTTGGACAGCAGGCGCTCGAGCGCAAAGGTCAGCACCAGCTCCTGGCCCTTGCGCAGCAGGGTGCGCTCGCCCGACAGCAGCAGGTTTTTGGCCAGTTGCTGGGTGATGGTGGAGCCGCCGCGGATCTTGATGGGGCGCGCCGGCAGGTTTTGCTCGGCGCGGGTGGCTGCTGCCTGCTCGGCCTTGGCGTTGCGCTCCCAGGCGCGCTCCATGGCTTCCCAGTCCACGCCGTCGTGGTTGGTGAAGCTGTCGTCCTCGGACGCGATCACCGCGCGCTTCAAGGTGTCGGCGATCTGGTCATAGTCGCGCCAGTGCTGGCTCCAGCGCAGGGGGCCGTCTTGGGCCAGGCGCCAGGCCTCGGAGCGCTCGAAGGTGGTGGACTGTGGGTCGATCACGGCCATCAGCGCGATGCGGCTGATGAAAAACAGTTGCAGCACCAGCGCGGCCGCGGCGGCCAGCAGCAGCCAGCGCCCCACGTGGCGCATCAGCGCACCCCACTGCGGGTGGCGCCGATCTCGTCGGCCTGCAGCGTGGTCTCCAGCGTCTGTTCGTGCGTGAAGCGAAAGCGCGCGGTGACGTCGAACTGATCGGTGTCCTTGCGCATGGCCGGCGTGAAAGGGCCGAAGGGCGCGGCCTTTTGCGCGATCGCCTCGGCCAGGCGGTCGAGCATGCGGTCGCCCGAGCCGCGCACCACGCGCGCGTCCAGGATGCGCCCGTCGTGGTTGATGAGCAGCGCCATCAGCAGCTCGCCATACAGCTTGCGCCCGGCCACGTGCGGAAAGTTGGCGGTGCCCACCTGCTCGATCTTGCGGCGCATCTCGTCGTAATAGGTCGCGTAGGTGGCGCCCAGGGTGGCGGGGCTGAGAAAGCGCTTGCGCGGGCGGCTGTTTTCCTCTTGCACGCGCCGCTCGATGGCGGCCAGCAGCTTTTGCAGTTGCTGGCGGCGGTCCTGGTCGGCCCGGGCCTGCGGATCGTTCTGGATGCGGGCCGGATCGGGCGCGGGCAGGGCGGCCAGTTGCTGGCGCACCTGGGCCAGCAGTTGCTCCTGCTGTTGCAGCATGCGCTGGATTTCGCGCTGGCTTTGGTCGAGCGCGGCGTCGCCCTCGGCCTCGCGCGCGCTGGGGGGCAGGGGCGTGCTGGCGATGCGCGCGTCGCTGGCCTCGCCGCCGCCGGCCAGGTTGTGCTGGGCAATGGCCTGGGCCTTGACGGGTTTTTCATCGCTCTTGGCGTTGACCAGCACCACGTCGAGCGTGTTGTTCTCGAACACGCGCCGGAGCCCTTGCGGGTCGACGAAGCGCACCGTCAGCACCACCGCGTGCAACAAGATCGACAGGCCCAGCGCCCACTGCAGGGTGCTGAAGCGGCGCAGCGAGGGCAGGGTGGGGCGCAGCGCCAGTGTCATGCGGGGGTATCGCCGGCGGGCTCGGCTTCGTTCATGTCCACCGCGATGGCCAGCGGGCCGGCGTCGGCGTCCTCGTCGTCGGGCGTGTCGCTGGCGGCGACGGGCAGCGTGTCGGCCAGCACCTCGAGCACGGTGCCGTGCACGTCCAGCGCGATCGGGTCGGTGTTGCCCAGCCTGACGCGCACGCGCGCGCCGCGGGTCAGGGCTTGCGCGCCCATGACGGTGAAGACCAGGGGCAGCTCGTCGGCGCGCACCAGCCAGGCGCCACCGGCCTGCTCGCGCAGCAGGCTGGCCGTCAGCTCGGTGGCGCCGTGCTGGCACAGCCATTGCAGCGTCCAGAAGCGCTCCATGGCGGCCTGGTGGCCGTTGTAGGCCGTGTAGGCCGCGTCGAACGCGCTGATGATGGCGAACAGCTGGGCGTCCTTGGGCTTGAAGGGCGCGGCCAGCGCGGCGGCCGTGCCGTGGCGTGCGGCGGCGATGATCTGCCACTGGTTGACCAGATCGACATAGCGGCGCAGCGGCGAGGTGCTCCAGCAATAGCTGGGCACGCCGATGCCCGCGTGCGGCAGCGCCTTGGCCCCCATGCGCACCTTGATGCCCGGCAGCAGGCTGGCCTGGCTGCGGTAGATGGCAGGCACGCCCAGGCCCTTGAGCCATTCGCCCCAGCTGCTGTTGGCCAGGATCATCAGCTCGGCCACCATCAGGTCCAGCGGCGCGCCGCGCTGACGCGGGGTGATCTGCACCTGCTCGTCGCCCGTGGGCGCCTGGCCATCGGCCACGCCGACCAGCTTGAAGCTGTAGTCCGGCCGGTTGAAGGTTTCGGGCTTGCCGCGCACCTGCTCGCGCTTGGCCTTCAGGTGCTGGGCCAGACGATATAAAAACGATAGCTGCTCGCGCTGGATGGGGGCGGGCAAAGCCCCGGTTTGGCTTGCGTCATGGGTGCCCGCCAGCCATTCGGGCGTGATGAGCGCATCGAGCTGGTCGTGGCGCAGGTTGGCGACGATGGGCACGCGCTCGATGCGCGTCTCGCTGGCCTGGATGGCCAGGCTGGCTTCATCGAGCGTGACGTACAGCGACACCGCCGGCACATCCTGCCCTTCGGCCAGGGTGCAGGCCTGCACCACGTCGTCGGGCAGCATGGTGATCTTGTAGCCCGGCATGTAGACGGTGGACAGGCGGTTGCGGCCCACGTCGTCCAGCGCATCGCCGGGCGCGATCGCCAGGCCCGGCGCCGCGATGTGAATGCCCAGCTCCACGGTACCCGTGCCCAGGCCTTGCAGCGACAGCGCGTCGTCGATCTCGGTGGTCTGCGAGTCGTCGATGGAGAAGGCCTGCACCGGCGCCAGCGGCAAATCCTGCGGCAGGGCCAGGGGCGGCAGCGGCGGAAAGTCGGTGCCCTTGGGGAAGTTCTCGAACAAAAAGCGCTGCCAGTGAAACTGGTAGGCCGAGGTGATCGCGCCCGCCCGCTGCAGCAGTGTCAGCGGCGCCAGCTGCGTGGCGCGCGCGGCCTCGACCACGGCCTTGTATTCGGGGGCGTTCTTGTCCGGCCGGAACAGGATCTTGTAGAGCTGCTCGCCGATGGGCGCCGGGCAGCGGCCGGCCGCCAGCTCGCCCGCCCAGCCGGCGATCTGCGCGGCGAGCTGCTTTTTCTTCTCGATGGCCGCCAGCGCCTGCGCCACGATGTCGGCCGGCGCCTTCTTGAAGCGGCCCTTGCCGGCGCGGCGAAAGTAGTGCGGCGCCTGCTGCAGGGCCATCAGGGCGGCGGCCTGCTGCACGGTGTCGGGCGCCGCGCCGAAGTAGTCGGCCGCCAGTTCGGCAAAGCCGAACTCGCCCTCGGGGGCGAATTCCCAGGCCAGCGCCGGGTCGATGTCGGTGGCCTGTGATTCGGCCTGCGCCAGCAGCTCGGCGGGCGCCGGTTTGTCAAAGCGCAGCAGCTGGTTGGCGGCCTTGACCTTGACGCGCTTGCCCGAGTCGAGCTCGACCTGGGCGGAGGCTTCGGCCTCGGAGAGGATGCGGCCGGCCAAAAATTTGCCGGCTTCGTCGAAAAGCATGTACATGGAGGGGATGGATTGTCCCATCAACGGCGGTGGGTGCGCTGTCTGGGGGAGCACAAAACAGGCCGGTGAGCGGGCCGGTGAGCGGGCACGCGGCGCGGCGCTGCGGCCGTCCGGCGGCGGTTTATGAATGAAATCAGGTGTTTGCGCAGGCTCAGCAAGCGCAAACAGCTATCAAATCAGGACTGTTGATCCCGGGCGAGATGCAGGAATTCAATCACCTCGTCGATCAGCGCCGGAAAGTCCGACAGCGCATGATCGCCCCCCTCCAGCAGCCGGATATGCGCACCGGCGTAGCGCACGACCATTTCGCGCCAGGCGAGCACTTCGTCGCCCTTGGCGATGACGGCCAGGATGCGGCTCGGGTCGGCGAGCGGCCCGGCGCGCAGGGCGCGCAGCTCCTCGATGTATTCGGCGCGAAAGAAGAAATTCGCCGCCGGGTCGTGCCAGGCGCTCTGCTCGCCGACGTGCGCGGCCAGGTCGCGCGCCGGATCGACGGCGGGGTTGAGCAGCACCGCGCGGCAGCCGCGCCGCTCGGCCAGCCAGCTGGCGTAGTAGCCGCCCAGCGAAGAGCCGACGACGGCCATGTACTCAGCCGGCCAGTCGGCAGTGCCCTCATCGATCAGCGCCGCGGCGGCGCGGGGCGAGGGCGGCAGTTGCGGGCACCACCAGTGCACGGTGGGGTGCTCGGCCTGCACGCGCGCCACCATCTGTCGCGCCTTGTTGGACTGGGGCGAGGAGCGAAAGCCGTGCAGGTAGAGCAGGTGGGTGGTGGTCATGGCGCGATGCTACGGTGATCGCGCGGGATAATTCGGCCCATGGCGGTTGTATTTGACAAGCCCTCGCTGTGGCAGCGGGTGGCGCCGATGTTGCGCGGTTTCGACTGGTTGCTGCTGGCCGCTGTCGTGGTGCTGGCCGGGCTGGGCCTGCTGGCCATGTACTCGTCGGGGTTCGACCACGGCACGCGTTTTGTGGACCACGGGCGCAACATGCTGATTGCCGCCGGCATCATGTTCGTGGTGGCCCAGGTGCCGCCGCGCCAGCTGATGCAACTGGCCGTGCCGGTTTACGCGCTGGGCGTGGCGCTGTTGGTGGCCGTCGCCCTGTTCGGCATCAGCAAGAAGGGGGCGCAGCGCTGGATCAACCTGGGCGTGGTGATCCAGCCCAGCGAGCTCCTGAAGATCGCCACGCCGCTGATGCTGGCCTGGTGGTTTCACCGCCGAGAAGGGCAAACCCGCCCGCTGGACTTTGCCGTGGCCTTTGCGCTGCTGGCGGTGCCGGTGGGGCTGATCGTCAAGCAGCCGGACCTGGGCACGGCCATGCTGGTGCTGGCCGCCGGCCTGGCCGTGATCTTCTTTGCCGGCCTGCCCTGGAAGCTGGTGCTGCCGCCGGTGCTGATCGCCGCCGTCGGCGTGGCGCTGATCTTGGCCTTCGAGCCCGAGCTGTGCGCCGACGGCATGGACTGGGTGGTGCTGCACGAATACCAGCGCCAGCGCGTGTGCACCCTGCTGGACCCCACGCGCGACCCGCTGGGCAAGGGCTTTCACATCCTGCAGGGCATGATCGCCATCGGCTCGGGCGGGCTGTGGGGCAAGGGCTTCATGCAGGGCACGCAGACGCACCTGGAGTTCATCCCCGAGCGCACCACCGACTTCATCTTTGCTGCCTATTCCGAGGAATTCGGCCTGGTGGGCAACCTGGCGGTGATTGCCGGCTTCATCTTCCTGATCGCGCGCAGCCTGATGATCGCCGCCGACGGCCCCACGCTGTTCGCGCGCCTGCTGGCCGCCAGCCTGGCCACCATCTTTTTTGCCTATGCCTTCGTCAACATGGGCATGGTCAGCGGCATCCTGCCCGTGGTCGGCGTGCCGCTGCCCTTCATCAGCTACGGCGGCACGGCCATGGTGACGCTGGGGCTGGCGCTGGGCATGCTGATGTCGATCGCCAAGGCGCGGCGCCTGATGCAAAGCTGAAGGGCCGCTGCCTGCCGAACGGGCCGCATGTTTATCATGGCCGATGATCCGGCCAATCCAGAGCGTGTGGGCATTCATGCATCGATCGGGCGCCGGTCTCGCGCCAGGCGCTGCGGCGCTGTGGCGCGGTCGGCTGGCGGGGCTTGGCGTGCTCATCGGGCTGCTGTCCGGCTGCGCCAGCCTGCCCACCGACGTGCAGCGCCCGGTGTCGCACGCGCTGGCCCAACCCGGGGCGACGCCGCTGGGGCAACTCGTCAACCAGCGGCGACCCGAGGCCGTGCGGCCGGACGTGTCGGGCTTCGCGCTGATCGCCTCGTCCAGGGACGCCTTTGCGACCCGCCTGGCGCTGACGCAACAGGCGACGCGCACGCTCGACATCCAGTATTACGCCATCCACGCCGACCCCAGCGCGGCCGAGCTGCTGCGCGCCGTGCGCACGGCCGCAGGGCGCGGCGTGCGCGTGCGCATCCTGCTGGATGACTTCAACAGCGCGGGCCACAACGCGCTGGTGATGCGCATGGCCAGCGTGCCCGGCGTGCAGATGCGCATGTTCAACCCGCTGCCCGGCGATCGCGGTCTGGGCATGCTGCGCGCGCTGGGCTCGTTGCACGACTTCCAGCGCATCCAGCACCGCATGCACAACAAGCTGTTCATCGCCGACAACGCCTGGGGCGTCACTGGCGGGCGCAATTTGGGCGACGCGTATTTCGGCATCGCCAGCGGCAGCAATTTCGTCGACCTGGACGTGCTGGCCGCCGGCCCCGTGGTGCAGGACATGTCGGCCAGTTTCGACCGCTACTGGAACAACCCCCTGGCCTATCCGGTCGAGACGCTCATCACGCCCGAAGAGCTGGCCCGCTTGGGCGCGACCACCCAGCCGGACGCCAGCGATCTGCCGGCCCCGGGCAACACGCCCCCGCCGCCCCCGCCGATGGATCTGGTCGCGCTGCGGCTGGTGTGGGCACCTGCCGTTTTGCGCGCCGACAGCCCCTTCAAGCTGGTGCCAGGGCACGACGAGCAGAGCGACCCCAGCGTGGTGGGCGACATGCTCGGCCTGATGCAGCGCGCGCTCAACGAGGTGCTGATCGTCTCGCCGTATTTCGTGCCCGGCGCCGACATGATCGAGCAATTTGCCCGCATGCTTCAGCGCGGCGTTCGGGTGCTGGTGTTTACCAACTCGCTGGCCTCCACCGACGCACTGCTGGCCCAGGTCGGCTACGCGCGCCACCGCAAGCAGATGCTGCACCTGGGCGTCGAGCTGTACGAGATGCGCGCGCTGGAACCCGCGCGGCTGACCCGGGCGGTGCTCGGCTCGGCCGCGGGGGGCTCGAGCGGCCGCGGCTCGCGCGCCAGCCTGCATGCCAAGCTGGTCATCGTCGACGAGCGCGTGATCAGCGTCGGCTCGATGAACCTGGACCAGCGCTCGCTGCTGCAGAACTCCGAGGTCGCATTGGTGATCCACAGCCCCGAGCTGGCGCGCCAGGCGGCGGAGCGCTTGCGGGCCGGTCTCGCCGTCGGCGCCTGGCGCGTGGTGCTGACGCCCGAAGGTCGGCTGCGCTGGCTGGCCCCGCCCGGCGCGGATTTCAGCGACTCCGACCACGAGCCCGACACCAGCGTGTGGCTGCGCCTGCTGGCCGATCTGCTGAGCCCGCTGGCGCCCGACGAAATGCTGTAGCTACAGCCAGCGGGCGATCAGGCTGGCCAGCAGGCTCAGCAGCACGGTGCTGGCCAGCGGGATGAACCACTCACGTCCGAACAGCCGAAAGTGAAAGTCGCCCGGCAGCCGCCCCAGGCCGAACTTGCGCAGGAAGGGCGCCAGGCCATTGATCAGCACCAGGGCCAGGAAGACGACGATCAGCCAGCGGATCATGGAAGGTTCCTCAGCACTTCAGTGCGGTCTTGCCCCTCGCCCCTTTGGGGAGAGGGCTGGGGTGAGGGGCTGCAGCGTTGGAGTAGTTTGCTGAAGTTTGATTTTGAGTCGGTGCTGCATGCGCTCGCTGGCCGGGATGTGCGCCCGGCGGCGCAGTCCCTTTCTTTGCTTCGCCAAAGAAAGGAACCAAAGAAAGGCGACCCCACTGGCCGTGTCCCTTCGCTTCGCTGCGGGCAGCCTGCGATGCTCGCGCGCGGGGCGGTGCTGCGGAACTCGCTTTGTTCGCTGCGCTCACGCCGCTCAAACAACCGCAGCAAGTCAGATCACGATGCATGGGCATACTGCGT
>Ga0208826_1000698_pt1 | contig 33063 bp, 22 predicted proteins | sample AD_UKC115_MetaG_FD_184451 | JGI IMG/M metagenome (GOLD analysis project Ga0208826, IMG submission 184451) | Active sludge microbial communities of municipal wastewater-treating anaerobic digesters from Hong Kong - AD_UKC115_MetaG (SPAdes)... | ecosystem: Engineered > Bioreactor > Anaerobic >...
CGGAGATCCGACCCGAGGACATTCTTTGCATCGGTTGTTGGAGCGACAAGGAGCCTATCTTCGCCCATTGCCGGGAGTGCGACTACCGACTCTGCGCGAAGAAGAGGGGGCTTCCCCATTGCGCCCTTTGTGCGGATTACCCCTGCGAGAAGCTTGAACAGTTCTTCCAGATGGTCCCTTCCGCCAAGGCCACCCTCGAAGCCCTCCGGAAGTAGGCATCCCCTCCCTTCGCCTGTAGAGGGAACCACAAGGGGAACCTCCGCTCTCGAAAGCCTATAAACGCTTATAAGGAAGGTTCTGTTTTTCCTCCCCTTTCTAAGGATTTTCAACCCAGAGAGGGAAGAACTCCATCGAGTCTAAAGGGTCACCCCTCCTTCATACGGCAACTCAACTACAAGGGACACTCCATTCAAACCGTTTGAACGACAACGGACACTCCCTTTAAAGTTCCAGAGAGAAGCCCGCTTTGAGAGGGATGAGGGTCAGGCCAGATAGATCAGGAAACCCATGAAATGGCAGAAGCTCCCACCCAGAACGAAAAGGTGCCAAACCGCGTGGTGGTAGGGCATCCTCTTCAGAAGGTAGAAGACCACACCGAAGCTGTAGAAGAGACCTCCCAGGAAGAGCCATCGGAGGAGACCTCCGGGAAGAATTGCCACCATAGGTTGAAAAGCGCCGACGATGAGCCACCCCATGAGGAGGTAGAGGGCGATGGAGACCCCCCGGTAACGCCCAAAGAAGAAGCTCTCCCAGAAGATCCCTGCCACCGCCAAGCCCCAGACCGCAATGAAGAGCTCCCACCCCAATTTCCCGCGCAGGGGAATCAGAGTGACCGGCGTGTAGGTCCCGGCGATCAGGAGAAAGATGGAGAGGTGGTCAACCCTTTGGAAGAACCTCTTCGCCTTGGGCCAGGGGATGGCGTGGTAGAGGGTCGAGGCGAGGTAGAGGCCGACCAGGGAGATCCCGTAGATGGAGAAACCCAAGATCCGCCAGGGATCCCTCTTCCATGCGGATAAAACCAGCAGGAGGGTCATGGCGGCGACACTCAGCAGAGCCCCCAGGCCATGGGTGATGGAGTGGACGATCTCCTCCCCGAGAGAGTAGCCCTTCTCCCCCTCCGGTCTCATCATTTTCGAGGGTTCCCCGCCTTTTTCTTCAGCCGCCTCTCCCGGACGGCCAGGTAATCGGAAACCGCCTTTTCCGGCGGGAGGCCAAGCTCCCTGGCCACGGTCCGGACCATGAGCCTCAGGTAGGCGTCCGGCGGAAGGGCGTCGTAACTCTCCTCTTCGATACATTGGAGCATGGAGCGGGAGAGCTTCGTCACTAAAGCCAGATCCTGGAGTTCCCGTCCCCGGGCGACTCGGGCTCTTTTCAAACAGGGCCCATCAACGAGGAGGCTCTCGCCGGTACCTTTCTCCACCTCTTCTCTCACGGGGGGAATAAGCCCCCCCTCCCAGAGGTTCTTCTCCCTGCTTAGGATCTCCTTCACTTTCCGGTAAGCGTCGTCGAGCCTTTCAACCAACCCCCGCCTCGCCTCTTCGCTCCACTCCCCCTCCAGAGGGAGAACAACCACAGACTCCTCCCCGTAGAGCCTCTTGAGACGGTAGTAAGAGCGTGTGACCTCTTCGAGGGAACAGGAGGGGTCGACTTCCAAGAGATCGAAAAGTTCCCTCTCCTCACCCTTAACCATGGATATTCACCCCTTGTTCCCTCTCTGGACCGATCAAATTGTCCAAGAGAACGTTCATTTCAGGAAAGAGGCTCGATTCCTTGAGAGCCGACGAGAGAGAGCACCGTTCGTTCAGGAGTCGCCAGAAATAGTCCCTGTAGGAGATGTAGCCGGAGAAGGAGACCTTCACTCCGAAGTACTTGGAAAAAACGCTCTTCAGAGAGAGTCCCATCTCCACCTGCTCGGGACTTCGCACCTGGTTGAGAACGAGGAAGAGGGAGAAGCCCCTCTGAACCCTTTCAAGCACGGCGGCCATAGCGGGATCGAGACCTTTGAGAAAGGAGACCATCTCCCCCAGGTTCCTGAACCCCTCACTCTTCCTCTTCTCCCACTGCTCCAGGGTTTCACCCTCCATCTTGATCTCCGACAAGGCCGCCTTGATCCGTCGAAAGAGCCCTTTCTTGACAAAGAGGTAGAGGTTATCGATGGAGGTCACCTCGGGGACTGTGACGACCACAGGAATATCGGCTTGGAGAAAGGTGTCCATGGTATTGGGATCCGTACCGGCTCCGAGATCGACGACAACGTAATCCACATTGAAAAGACGAAGATGACGAAAAAATTTCAACTTTTGAGTGTACTTGATCACGGCGGGGTTGAAGGAGTTAAAGTGCCCTGCCACAAAGGAGAGAGAGGGAATCTCGGTACCGATTCGAAGCTCTTCCAAGGGCATTCCCTTCTCGAAAAAATCCGTCAGTGAGAGCCTCGGAGGCTTGACCCCCAGAAAGGAGTGGAGGTTGGCGCCGCCCCAATCGGCATCCAAGAGGACAGTCTTCATCCCTTTCCGCGCCAAAGTCACGGCCAAGGCCGAGGAGAGAAAACTCTTCCCTGTTCCGCCTTTGCCGCCTCCCACCGCTAGAATACGGGTCGCCATGTTCTTTGATCATACCAACAGAGCGGAAAAAGGGCAAGCCTTCCGGAGAAGGCCATTTTCACCCCTTGACACCCCGCATGATTTTCTGATAGAGTATCACCACCTTGGTGGCCAGGTAGCTCAGTCGGTAGAGCGAGAGCCTGAAAAGCTCTGCGTCGGCGGTTCGATTCCGTTCCTGGCCACCACTTCCTAACCCTTAACCCGAAAAACCTTTTCCCATGGCTTCGCCGGGAAAACTTTTTTGACTTTTCTCCGCTTTTCCCTTATTCTTCTTAAAGATAGTGACTTTTCCAGGAGGTGTTCCATGGAGAATCCTACTTCTCTCTTCGTCGGCCCCATAAGAGTTCTTTACGCTGACGCCGAAGAAGAGGGGAAACAAGCGGCTGAGAAGGAGCTCTCCGGCGACGATCTTCTGCTTTTTAAGGTCTCCTCTGAGTACCAAGCGAGACAGATTCTGGAAAAAGAACGGATGGATATTCTCATCTGTGACAACTCTCTTCCCTCGGAAGGCGGCGCCTCCCTGCTCAAATGGGTCCGGGAGAGGCACCGGGGAATCGGTCGGATCATCGTCGGCCGGGAGAGGGACAGAAGCTCTCTCATGCAGGCCCTTACGAAGGGCGTAGCCGTTCTCTCCCTCTCAAACCCCTGGGAACCGGGGACGCTGAAGGAGAGGATCCTCCACTTCGGTCGCCTCAAGAGAACCCTCAACAACCCCAGGCTCTTCCGACTCATCAACACCTTGGACAGGCTTCCGACCCTCCCCAGAATCTATAACGACTTCATGGACGCCCTGGAGAGGGACAAGGCCGCGGCAGACCTAGCCAAGATTCTCAACCGCGACCCGGCGATCGCCTCCAAGATTCTTCAAATCGCCAACTCCGCCTTCTTCCGGTCCACAAAGAGCCTCTCCTTGGAGAGGGCCGTCGTTTACCTGGGATCCAACACCCTTCGGGAGATCGTCCTCTCCGTTTCCTTCGCGGAGAACTCTCAAATCACCCCCGAACAGGACCGTTGGATAGACGAGCTCTCCTTCCACGCCCTGCAGGTGAACACCTTCACCCATAGCTTTTACCAACACCTCTACGGAACGCCTCTACCGGATACTTTCTCATCGGTGGGTCTCCTCCACGACATAGGCAAAAACCTCCTCTTCTCTCTCTTTCCCAGACGGTTCAAGAGCCTCTGGGAGAAGAGCCACAAGGAGGGTCTCCCTTTCAGAAGCGCGGAGACCGAAGAAGAGGTTTTTCACGACGAGATCGGAGCCTACTTCCTTGATCTTTGGAATCTTCCCCTTCCGGCGGTCGAGAGCGCCCTCTACCACCACTTTCCACAGGAGTGTTCCATCCCTTTGAGAAACGCTCTCATGGTCACGGCGGGAGTGAACAAGATCTCCGAGACCATTCTCCTCAAAGGGGCAGTAGGGCCGGAGATACTCTTCGAGGCCTTCGGCAGGGAGTGCGGTCCGGAGGGGGAGGAACTTCTCCAAGCAATGGTCCAAGAGACTGCGGCAAGGGCGGAACAGCAATGAGTGAAAAGAAGGAACCCTCGGCATTTCCACAACCTCAAGCGTTGGTTTAGAGAGAGAGGGGGAACCTTGTCTCTGGGTTGGTCCGTTGAGCCTCTTTCGACCGAAGTGGTTGGGGTTTGGCAACTTTCTCCCTTGGTTAGGGGAAAGGGGGATAGAAGAGGATGAAAGACCAGGTGGCCCTTCTTCTCGTAGAGGATGAAGCCGTTATCGCGTTGGCCTCGGCGGCGAGGCTGAGAGAGGCCGGCTTCAAAGTACTCACGGCCTTTTCGGGTGAAGAAGCGATCGAGAAAGCCCTCTCTTTACCGGTTCAAATCGTTCTGATGGACATCGAACTGGGAGAAGGGATCGACGGGATCGAAACGGCCCGTCGCATCGGAGAGAAGCGGGACATCCCCATCCTCTTCCTCTCCTCCCATACCGAGGAGGAAGCGGCCAAGCGGATTCGGGAGGTAACACGCTACGGCTTCATTCCCAAGAGCTGCGAAGAGGCCCTCCTCTTGGCCTCCATCGAGGTTGCCCTGCGGTTACACGACACCCGTCGAAAGCTCCTCATCGAAGAGGAGCGGTACCGCTCTTTCAGCAAGCTCACCTCGGACTACCTTTACAGCGGCCTTCGCTGTCCTGGAGGGCAATTCCACATCGATTGGCTCTCCGGCGCCTTCGAATCTATCTCCGGAATCCCCATCAAGACCCTCTTGAAGAAGGATTCTTGGCTTCCCTTGATTCACTCCGAGGATCGGCGGAGGGTCCTCGAAGCCTCTGAGACGATCCGGGAGGGGGAGAAGAGAACCATAGAGTTCCGTATGGCTCGGACCACCGGTGAGTTCCGCTGGATCCGCGACCACCTTCTCTGCGTCAGAGAGGGGGAAAACTTCCGCCTCTACGGAATGGCCAGAGACATCACAGAGCAAAAGCTCTCCGAAGAGGCTCTGCGGAAGAGAGAAGCACGCCACAGTTCCATCTTGTCCTCCATCCGGAATGGAATCATCGTGGCGGAGCCTCTCGACGATGGGGAGGATTTCCGTTTCACCGAGATCAACCCGGCCGCCGAGCAGATCCTCATGCTCCCCCGGGAGAGCCTTGTGGGCAAGCGCTACAGCGAGCTTTTCCCTCATATGATCGAGAGCCCGGTCACGGACCTCCTCAGGAGGGTCTATAAGACCGGGGTCGCGGAAAAAATTCCTCCCTCCTTCTTCGAAATTCCCGGAAGAAAGGGATGGTGGACAGGGTCCTTCTACAGACTCCCGTCGGGGGAGATCGTCGGCGTCTTCGACGACATCACCTCCCTGGTGGACACGAAAAACGCGCTGGAACACTCCCACGCCCTCCTGCAATCACTCCTCGACGCCGTCCCCGACGCGATCTTCTTCAAGGACCGGGAGGGGAAACTCCAGGTTGTCAACAAGACTTTTGAAGCCTTTTCCCGACAGGAGGCGGCATCTTTCCTCGGAAAGCCTGAAAAGGAGGGGCTTCCCGAGGAAGCGGCCAGAAGTTACGAGGAGGGCGATCGGCTCACCCTCGAAAGCGGCCTTGTGCAAAGATTTGAAGAGCTCTTCGTCTCCCGTTCCGACGGAGCGACCATCCCCGTAGAGACGCTCAAGGTCCCAGTCAAGGACAAGGAGGGAAAGGTGATCGGCCTGGTGGGGATCAGCCGGGACATCACCATCAGGAAGCAAAAGGACGAGCTTCTCCGCAACTCTTTGAAGGAGAAGGACCTCTTTCTCCGGGAGTTGCGTCACCGGGTCAAGAACAGCCTCTCCTTGGTCTCCAGCCTCCTCTCCCTGGAAGGGAACCGCTTGACCGACCCCCGGGATGTCGAAATTTTCCGCACCCTTCAAGGAAGGATCAGGAGCCTTGCCGGAGTCTACGATAAGCTCGACCCCCGGGACGGTTTTCGAACCATCCCCCTGGCTCCATACCTTCAAGAGCTCATCGAGACCGTCAGCCTTGGAATCGGGAGAAGCGACCGGATCATGGTCTCCCTCCACCTCGAGGAGTGCTCCCTTCCCCTCAAACGGGCGGCCCCCCTGGGGCTCATCCTCAACGAACTCCTGATAAACTCTCTGAAGTACGCCTTCCCCGGCGGCAGGAAAGGGAAGATACGAATCTCTCTTGAGAAGGGGGAAGAGACCCTCCTGCTGAAGGTGGCCGATGACGGAATCGGCCTTCCCTCGGGAGCCTACCCCCCCGATCCCAGTGCCTCGTCCCTCGGGCTTCGACTGGTCGAACTCCTGGCCCATCAAATCGACGCGCAAATCATCGTCGAAGCCTCTGCAGGAAGTTGTTTCTCCATCCTTTTACAGAACAAAGTCGTCCCCCTTCAGAACAACGGCTTCTCTCCTTCGTAAAAAGCAGCATGAAAAGATTTAATCCTCTTCTGAAACTTCTCCCCCTCCTCTGCCTCCTGCTCCCTCTCTCCCCCGGTGTCTGCGCCCGGGAGAGCCTCCCTTCTCAGGATTTGAGGCTTCGCCTTCGTATTGAGCCCCTAACAGGCCATATCCAAGGGAACGCCACCATCAGCCGCTGCCGAGAAAGACGGTTCTACCTCCACAAGAATCTGCGGGTTCTCAAGATCCTCTCCCAAGGGAGGGAGATCCCCTTCCGGAGAGGTACCGCCGGAGAGCCCTTCCCGTCGGCACGGAACACCTCTCCCGTCCTCTTGCAGGAAGAACCGGGAGGGGAGCTTCTCGTCGAGTACGAAGGAGACCTCGCCAGCCCCGAGGGGGGAATGACCGGTGTTCAACCGGAATCCGTCGAGTTGGCCCTCCCTTCGGGTTGGTTCCCCCTCTTCCCGGAGCCCGAACCTTTCACTTTCTCTCTCGATATCGACCTTCCCTCCTCCTTCGTCCCAACCTCAAACGGGCGCAAGGAATCGCTGAAGTTTCAGAGAGGTCGCACCCGCTTTCGGAGCCGTTCCTTCTTGCCCGGAAAGGACATTGTCCTGATCGCCGCCCCCAACCTTATCTCCCTGCAAGAGCGACGGGGAGGCTTCGCGACGGAGATCTTCTACCTTCGTGCCCAGCCCGAGGAGATGAAGGAAGTGGCCAGGGAGCTCACCTCTTTTCAAGAGAAGATGCGCTCCCTCTTCGGCGAAGGACAGAGTAAAACGGCACCCAGGCTTGTCTGCCTTCCCCGGCAGGAGGGCTACTCCGCTCCTCCCCTTCTTGTAGTTCCGGAGGAGAGCTTCCTCGGAACCGAAGGGGATCGTTGGAGGAGGGCCCGCCTCTACCACGACCTTTTTTACCATGTCAGCCGCCTCGGGTGGACCGTTTCCGACAGCAACACCCAGGACGACTGGATCAACGAGGCTCTGGCGGAGTACACGGCTCTCCTCTTCTCCCGGGAGAGGTTTGGAGAGGGCTTCGCCGAGGAAATGAGAGGGTTCTACACCGATCGGTCAAGGCAGTGCGTCACTTGCGACAGCATCGCCGAAACAGGGGACTCCTCACCGGACCGAACCATCAACCGCCGTTATAAGGCGGTTCTCCTCTTCCTGGAGGGGGAGGCTAAGTTCGGTAAAGAGCCCCTCCTCTCTCTCCTGAAACGGTTGCTTCGGGATTCACGGCAAGGTTGGAAGGTGACCACAGATCTCTTCCTCGAAGAGTGCAAGGAGATTCTTGGGGAAGAACAAGAGAGTTTCTTCCAGAGAGCCCTCTACCGGCAGGAGTCTCCCCCCGAGCCTTCTCCGTCCGGGCTCATTCCGGCTCCTATCGGTAGAGAAAGCCCTTCCACCGGAATTTCTCCCGACTGAGGGCGGAACGGAGTCTACAGAGCCCCTACCCTCTCGAAAAAGCCCTTCGAAAGGAGAGGGAGAGGCTCCTTTCCCCTACCGTGAGAGTCCCCTCCCAGACGACCCGTTCATCGAAAAGGTAGGCGTATTTGGCCACAACGGCGCGAGGATCCTCGGCCTTCCCGTACTCCTGTTGAAAGGCTCCCCTCTCTTCGGCGATTCGAACCTGTTCGCCCAAGGCCAGTGTGGCGTGAATGAGACGGCCCAGGCCCGGTTCCTCTTCCATGACCTGTTGGAGTACCTCCCTGCGCGGATCCGTCGGCTCCCCTCTCCACAGGAGACGGCCGTCGGAATCGAGCCCCCAGGAGAGGGGAGGCTCTCCGGAGATCCACCCCTCTCGGAAGAGCTTGCCTATGCGGAAAAAAAGTTCTTCCTTCAAGGCTCTGACGCTCTCGGAGGTGGGAGAAAAGAGTCCGTTGCGCGCTAAAAGGCAACCCTTGGCGGAAAGTTCTACCCTCTCCTCTCCCCCCAAAGGGAGCCGGGGAGAGGAGAGAACTTCCTCATCGACCGCGGGAACCTGCACCACTAGTGCTTTTCCGTTTATATCAACGGATGTCACCAAAACGCACCTCCACTGTTCATAGAAGTACTATTCAATAATGGTTCCGAAGAGTCGAAAGAGAGCGGACATTCGGTTAAAATATTTTCGGGAGGAGGTCCGAAAGGAGAGGGAGAGCCCCGTTCAGGGGTCGGGAAAAGCCCTCTCTTCTTGTTTGTTAAGCCCCTTTATTCCCAGAGAGAGGGTCACGATCTGAGACACTCCCATGACGGCGCAAAGGAGGGTGATCGGGAGAAGGCTCCGATTTTTGTACTCCCAAGCGACCAGAAGGGGGATATGGAGCCAAAGGATCTGGGTCACCGTCAGCAACCGCAGAAAGTGGACGGCCCTCTCGGCGATGATGGCTCCCCCCTCCAGAATCCCTTCGCACTCCCGGCGGACGCTCCAGTAAAGATCCTCCGGTGTCCTCACTCCGCCCTCCCCCTTCAGAGAGGGGACCATGTTCTCGGCACCACAGGAGGGGCAAGTGGTCACCCACTCCCCACCATCGAGGCCTACTCCACAGTGGCGGCAAAGATCCCGCCCGTCCTCGTTCCGGGAGGCCTTCGCCCTCCAGGGGGAGGTCATCTTCCACCCGACCCAGGAGAGGAGCCTTCCCATGGTCAAACAGGAGAGGAAGGAGAAGAGAATCAGCCCCAACAGGAGAAGGAGGAAAGAAGAGGTAGGCTTCCTCCCCGAGGAGGAGAAGAGAGAGTAGAGGGCCAAGGCGCCCCAGAAGAGGATCAGCCCCCACTCAACCTTATGGACCCCTCGAAGGCTCTCGCCCAGATGTCCCGTATACTCGGCCACCCTTCCCCTGCGAAAGCTCTTCAACTCAGAAGAGATCGCAAGGAGCCACTCCCTCCAGGGCGCCGGGAGGATCCCCTCCTGGAAAGTCTCGCCTTTCCCAGCGAAGGAGGGAGGGCGGAGCCAGAGGCAACGCCCTTCCCAAGCCTCCCTCAAGTGGGTTTCGAGACGGCCGGGACTCTCCAGGAAGAGGGCGACATCGATGACCATCTCCTGTCCAAAGCCTTCCAAGACGATCCCATCGCTACGCTGGCGGAGGTTTCTTACCTCTTTCCACGCCATCTCTTTCTCTATAAGAGAGAAGAGCAAGGGAAGTTTCAACTCGATCCCCGAAGGGGTCAGAAAGAGACCGCTATTTTTCGAGAGAATCAACCTGGTCAAGGAGACTTGGAAGAGGAAGAAGAAAGCCAGTGTCGGCAGAGAGAAGAGAAAGCCGAGGAAAAAGTCCGAAGGGTTCCGGGAGAAGGAGTTCCAGGTCAGGAGGCCGAAGTAGCCGCAGAGCAAAAGACTTCCCAGGCAGAGGGTCACCGGAGGATGGAGGGGAACCCTCAGGAGTCGTTCTTTCCGCAGAGATTCTTCCACTTTCCTGTCCATTTTGGGGGAGGTTCTATTCTAAACGATCGGGAGTTCCTGCGCAACTTTCTGCCCGGTTTATCGATCCTGGTTCCCTTCGCCTCTTCTTCCCTGTAAAAGGGAGTGTCCCTTATAAGCTCCAGAAAAGGGTTTCCCTGGGAAACTCTTCCCCAGGATAAGAGGAAGTGTCCCCAGGATTTTGCCGGCTTTATAAGGGAGTGTCCGTTGTAGAGAAGAGTGGCGGCACCGAAAGGGAGCCATCCTTTCGACATCGACAACCGAGACAGACCGGGGGTGACATCCCGAGGCTGTTAATGGTACTATTCTCTGAAGTCTACTCTATTCGGTTCTTTCAAGGAGGTCTTTATGCCTTTTGTTCGGGGAGAGCATTGCGTGATTTTTCCCGATGTCACCATCGGAGAGGGCAGTCGGGTCGGCAATTTCGTCATGATCAGGGCCAACACCTCCATCGGCGAGGGTTGTACCATTGGGTCCTACGTCGACATCGAAGGCGAGGTGACCATCGGCCATCACGTCTCTTTGCAGAGCGGAGTGTACATCACCCGTGGAGTGATCGTCGAGGACGAAGTCTTCTGCGGCCCCCGGATGATCACGATGAACGATAAACGCATCTGCCATCGGCGCCCCGGCCTGACCTTCGTTCGTTCGGCGCCGCGGATCCTGCGGGCGGCCCGGGTCGGCGGGGGTAGCGTGTTGATGCCCGGAGTGACCATCGGCGAGAACGCCTTCGTCGGTTCCGGGGCGGTGGTTACCAAGGATGTCCCGGATCGGGCGATCGTGGTCGGCAATCCGGCCCGCATCATCGGTTGGGTGAAAGCGGAAGAGCTCATCTGACGGCCTGAACAACTTGAGCCTGAAGGTCCTGATCACCAACGTCTTCATGGACGGTCTCAGCGGGACCGTTCTGTACGTCCGGGATCTCGCCCTGGAACTCCAACGGCGGGGACACCGTCCTGCGGTCTACACCTGGAAGATCGGGAAAGCCTGCGCCGAACTGGAGGCCGCGGGCATCCCGGTCGTCACCGACCCGCGGAGAATCGGCTTTTCCCCCGACGTCGTCCACGGCCACCACCGCCTTCTGGCCCTGGGCGCACTTCGACACTACCCGGGTGTACCGATCCTCTCTTTTTGCCATGACCACCGCTCACCCTTGGACAGGGCGCTCTTGGAACCTCAGGTGCTACGCCACCTCGGGGTCTCCCGGCTGTGTGTCAACCGCCTGATCAAGGAGGGGGCGCCGGTTCAACGCACCTCGCTCCTTCCCAACTTCGTCGACCTTCGCCGTTTCCGAGAGCGACCGCCTCTACCGGACAAGCCTAAAAGGGCCCTGGTCTTCAGCAACTACGCCTGCGCAGGCACACATCTGCCCGCAGTGGCAGAGGCCTGCAGACGGATGGGCCTGGAGCTTGATGTTGTAGGCAGTGGTGTCGGCCGGGAGAGTCAGAGGCCCGAGGAGCTGTTAGGCGAATACGACCTGGTCTTTGCCAAGGCTAAAGCGGCCATGGAGGCGATGGCCGTGGGGACCGCCGTGGTGCTTTGCGATTTCGGCGGCCTGGGGCCCATGGTCACGGCAGCCGACTTCGACCGTCTCCGCCCACTAAACTTCGGTTTTCAGGCTCTGACCGAGCCCTTGACCCCGGCGGCCGTGGAGGAACAAATCCTCCGCTACGACCCAGACGACGCGTTACGGGTTCGTGATCGGATACGTTCCTGCGCCGGTCTCGAAGAGACGGTAGGTCAACTGGTGACCCTCTACGAACAGGTGATCCACGAGGCAAAGACAAGCCTCTTCCCCTTATCCGGAACCGACACGACACGATCCTTTCAAGCCTGGCGTCACCGGCGGCTGTGTTTCGTCCTCTCCAGATACCACGTTTGGCGCTCCCGGATCTCCGCCAAACAGTCGTGGTTGGTCAAGAGACTCCGCAAAATCCGTTACACCCTCATGGATAGAGGTTTCATAGGATAGGATACCGATGATGGAAAAGCCCTCCCCTCTGGTGATCACCCTGGCCCCCACCGGGATCGTGCCCTCCCGGGATCAAGCCCCCCACCTGCCGATCACACCGACCGAGATAGCCACAGACGTAAAACGGTGCTTCGCCGCAGGAGCGCGGCTCTTCCACATCCACGCCCGTACCGAAGAGGGTGAGGCGACTTGCCGTCGGGAGGTCTTCGCCGAGATCGTGGGTCGGGTGAGACAGGCCGTTCCGCAGGCGATCCTCTGCGTCTCCACATCGGGACGGCGTTTTCCATCGTACCAGGACCGCTCCGAAGTATTGGACCTGGAAGGAGAGCTGAAGCCCGATCTGGCCTCTCTTACCCCGGGTTCGATGAACTTTCCTCGGGAGGCCTCTATCAACTCCCCGGAGATCATCGGTCGTCTTGCAACGGCCATGCAGGAACGGGGAATCGTCCCGGAGCTGGAGATTTTCGACTTCGGCATGGTGGACTACGTCCACTACCTGATCGGCAAGAAAGTTCTACGACCCCCCTTTGTCTTCAACCTACTGCTCGGGTCCTTGGGCACGCTCTCCGCCTCACCGCTGAACCTGGCCCTGATGGTCGAGCGTTTACCCGCCGGAGCCTTCTGGAGCGCCGCCGGAATCGGACGATTCCAGTTTTCCATGAACGCCCTGGGTATAGCCATGGGCGGACACGTTCGGACCGGGTTGGAAGACAACCTCTTCCTGGACAGGGACAAACTCCAACCGGCGACCAACGCGGGGCTGGTGGAACGGATCGCCCGACAGGCGGAGGCCTTGGAGAGACCCCTGGCCACTCCTGAACAGGCCCGCCGAATTCTAGGACTCCCTACGCTGAACCCGTGAAGCTTTCACTCAAGGCCTGGTTACCCAACCTCACAGCCCCCCTGTCGACGTTGTGGCGGGGAGTGGTCGGCACCGCCCTGCTCCAGGGAGTCGCCTGGGGCTTCGCCTTCCTCACCAACATTGAGCTGGCCAACCGGTTGGGGGCGAACCAATATGGAACCTACGCCTATCTCCTCTCTTGGGTTTGGGTGGGAAGCTTGATCGCGACCTCCGGATTCGAAAGGTTGCTCGTGAGGGATGTGGCAACCTCCATGGTCCGGAGGGAGTGGCCCCTGGCGAAGGGACTTCTGCGCTGGTCAGCCTCCTGGGTCTGGCGGGTCTCCCTCCTCCTCGGACTGTTGGGCGCACTGATTTGGACTCTTTTCGGCAGGGGGTGGCATCTAGGGAAGAGCGGAGCGTGGATGATCGGCCTTGCGGCTTTGCTGACACTGGTCTCCTCCCTGACAAGCCTACGCCGGGCGGCCCTCTACGGGTTGATGAAGGTGACCCAGGGGCAGTTACCGGAGATGGTGGTCCAGCCGGCCCTCTTTCTCTGTTGGATCGTTCTTCTGTTGGGGAGAAACACCCCCCATGCCACGGCATTCTATGCCCTGCTGGGTCACACGGCGACCACAGTAATCGCCTTCGCAGTGGGGGCCTTTCTCCTCTGGCACGCTCTACCGGGGGAGGTGAAAGGGGCCACTCCGGGCTACCGGACATCGGATTGGCTTCGGGCACTGAAGCCGCTCTGGTGGATCAACATCCTGACCATGGTCAGCGGTAAGCTGGACTTCCTCTGGCTTGGCGCCGTGAGGAGTCCGGAGGAGGTGGCTTTCTACACCGCGGCCGGTCGGGGGGCCATGGCCGTGGGTGTCCCGTTGCTGGTCGTCAACACGGCCTTGGCCCCCGCCGTGGCCAGGTGGTGGGCGGCTGGAGAACGGCGCCGTCTGCAGAAGACGATTACCCTGGTCGCCCGTTTGACGCTGCTGGGCGCCACAGTACTGCTACTGGCGCTCATCCTCTTCGGCCAGGTCTTCCTGGGCTGGTTCGGGGAGGATTTTACCGTCGGTCGCGGCGTGTTGGTCATCCTCTGCCTCGGCCAATGGGTTAATGTGGCCATGGGATCGGTGGCGCTCTTGCTGACCATGACCGGCCATGAACGGGACACCTTGATCGGCATCGCCGGCGGGGCCTTTTTGAACCTCTTGCTCAGCGCCCTCCTGATCCCCCCTTTCGGAATGGTCGGTGCGGCGCTCGCCTCAACCACAAGCCTGATCGCCTGGAATCTGATCCTGGTCGTCAGGGTACGCCAGCGGTTGGGAATCGATTCCACCTGTCTCGGCTGGAGGAGAAGATCCCAGGAGTGGGAACCATCGACGAAAAGGTTTAACTAGGCGGAAACGTCCTCCTGAAAACGCTTCAGAACCCTTTCCCCACACTCTTCCGCCCGCTCCTGCCATGAGGGCCCTGGTCAGAGAGGTCCCTTTCTGGTATATTCTTATCTCTTCTATCTTACTCTAGTGAGGTCATCCTAATGATCAGAGAGATGAACGACAAGACCCCCTTGGAACTCAACGAGGAGGGGTTTCTCATGACCTTCGAACTCTGGAACGAGAAGGTCGCCTGCTTCTTGGCCAAAGAGGAGGAGGGTATCGAAGACCTCTCCCCGAACCACTGGGCCGTGATCAACTTCCTGAGGGAGTACTACAAGGAGAACAACGCCGCCCCTATGGTCAGAAAGCTCTGCAAGGCGACCGGGCTCTCCCTTAAGGCTATCTACGATCTCTTCCCTTCGGGACCGGCCAAAGGAGCATGTAAGGTCGCCGGCCTGCCTAAACCTGACGGATGCGTCTGAACATGGTTATCGCGGCCGTTCTTCTCTCGGCGCTATGGGCCCTCTGCGCGCTCCTCTTCCTTCTCTTCAGAGCCCTCAAGAGTGGGCATGTCCCCTTTCAGGCTCCGCACCAGGGGAGCCCCCTTAAGGGGCTTCTCTTCGCCTTCGGCAAAGGAATGACCCCCTGGGAGAAGGAGAGCGCCGGAAACCATCTGGGCACCTACTTGACGGGGATTCTCTACCATATGGCGATCTTTTTCGGACTCCTACGCCTCCTCTGGTCCCTCACCAGGGTCCCCTTCCCCCTCCCCACCCCCTCTGCCGCCTTCCTGTTGATCGGCTCCATCGCAGGCCTCGGCCTCCTGGTCAAGAGGCTCCTGACTCCGGGCCTCCGGAGTGTCAGCCGTTTCGACGATTGGTTTTCCAACCTCTCGGTTGACCTCTTCCTCCTTCTCGGAGCCTTGGCGACCCTCTCCCCCTCCTTGACCCTCCCCTTCCACCTCAGCGCGGTTCTCCTCTTCCTGACACTCCCTCTGGGGAAAATCCGCCACTGTTTCTTCTTCTTCGCCGCCAGGACCTTCCTCGGCCTCTTCTTCGGCCGCCGGGGGTCCTTCCAGAAGCGCCCCCTCTAGGAGACTCCCGTGCCCGAGAAAGATCCGATACAACTCAAGATCGACAACCTCACCGACGAAGAGCTGAAACGCGGCCTCGACGCCTTCCTCGCCGCCGTAGACCCCTCCCTTGCGGTGACTCTGAACAGCTGTGTCCGTTGTGGGCTCTGCGCCTCCACCTGCGCCTACTCCTTGGCCAACCCCGGGGAGCCCAAGAATGCCCCCTATTACAAAGTCGACCTGGTCGCCTCGGTCTACCAGCGTTACTCCAGCCCCCTGGGCCGTCGGTTTCCCTTCTGGAACGGGGCCCGTGAGTTCAACCGCGAGACCGTCGCCCTCTGGGTGGACGCCCTCTTCGGCCGCTGTACCCTCTGTGGACGTTGTTACATCAACTGCTCCATCGGCTTGGCGGTTCCCGCTCTCATCCGGGCGGGACGGGGGGCTTTAACCGCCATGGGTTTGATCCCCGAGGGCCTGGACTCAACCGTCTCGACCGCAATCGAGAAGGGCAACAACATGGGAATTGCCGAGAACGATTGGGTGGAAACCCTCGAATGGCTCGAAGAGGAGCTTCAGGGGGAGACAGAGGATCCGAAGGCTCGAATCTTCCTGGAAGAGAGGGGAGCCCGTTCCCTCTACACGGTCAACCCTCGGGAGCCCAAGTTCTTTCCCCTCTCCATAGTCGCCGCCGCCAAGATCTTCCACGCCGCCGGCGAGAGTTGGACCCTCCCCCGCCACGGCTACGACATCACCAACTACGGTCTCTTCGTAGGGGACAAGGCAACCAGCCGCCTCTTGGCCAACCGGATCTGGAAGGAGGCCGAAGAACTCGGTGTGGAGCGAATCCTCCTGGGTGAGTGCGGTCATGGCTTCACGGCCCAAAGGTGGGAGAGTCCCTCCTGGTTCGGCCGTCTTCCGCCGGTCCCCGAAGAGAGCATCGTCCAGAGAATGGTCCGTTTCCTCCAAGAGAAGAGGATCACCCTTGACCCAGCTCTCAACCCCGGCTCTTACACTCTCCACGACCCCTGCAACCTTGTCCGTATGGGAGGGGTGGTGGAAGAGCCTAGAATCCTGATGAGGGCGGCGACCGAGAACTTCGTCGAGATGACCCCAAACCGGGAGAAAAACTTCTGCTGCGGCGGCGGGGGAGGTCAGTTGGCCATGTCCCGCTACTCGGCACGAAGGCTGGAGACCGGCAAGATCAAGGCCGATCAGATCGCCTCCACCGGAGCCAAGGTTGTCGTCGCCCCCTGCCACAACTGCATCGACCAGCTCATGGAGCTGAACAAACACTACAAGCTGGGCGTTCAGGTCAAGAGTCTCGTCGAGGTTGTCGCCCAGGCCCTGGTTCTTCCCAAGGAGGGGAGGACCGAAGGGGAGTAACCCCTCTCCCTTCGCCTCCGGCCTCAGCGTCTATCTCCGGCGTCTTCGGATTCCATTTTTTAACCCTCAGGCGCTCTCGATAGCCTCACGGACCTTCCTCAAGAACTCCCTGCTCGTAAAGGGTTTCTGGAGGAAGTGGAACCCCTCTTCCAAGACGAAGGCCGTATGGATGCCGTGGTTACTGTAGCCGCTGGTGAAGAGGAAGGAGAGAGTAGGCTTCTCACGGAAGAGCCGAGCGTAGACCTCCCCTCCCCCAAGCCCGGGCATGACGATATCGAGAACCGCCAGATCGATCTCTTCCCGGTGTTCTTGAAAAAGCCGTACCGCCTCTTCCCCGTCTTCCGCGCAGATCACCAGGTACCCTGCCTCTTCCAGAACGCTCTTGTTGAACTCTCGGACCAGGGGATCGTCTTCGGCCAGAAGGATGGTCTCCTCACCGCCCCGGTCGGAGGTCTCCGCAGGATTTCCGATCAGCTTCGGCTTCTCCCCCCTCTCGCCACCCATGGGAAGGTAGATCTTAAAGTTTGTTCCCTTCTTCACTTCGCTGTAGACATTGACGATACCGTTGTGCTGTTGGACAATCCCGTAGACCGTGGAGAGCCCTAACCCGGTCCCCCGCCCCAGCTTCTTGGTCGTGAAGAAGGGTTCGAAGATATGCTGAAGGGTCTCGTGGTCCATGCCGATCCCGGTGTCGCTTACGGAGAGAAGGATGTAGAGGCCCGGCTTCGTGCCGCTGCTCTGTCTGAGACAGTACTCCTGATCGAGGTAGAGTTGAGAGACCTCCAAGGAGAGAGTCCCCCCTTGGGGCATGGCGTCGCGGGCGTTCAGGCAGAGGTTCATCACCACTTGTTCGATCTGGCCTCTGTCGGCGAAGACAGTCCCGATGGGGTACCCCGGTGTAAAGAGGATCCGGATGTTCTCCCCCAGAATCCTCTTGAGCATCTTCAGGAGGCCAGAGACGACCTCGTTCATGTCCAGGGTCTCGGGTCTGAGGATCTGACGACGGCTGAAGGCCAGAAGCTGTCCGACCAGGCCGGCGGCTCGATTTCCCGCTTTAGCGACCATCTCCAGGGGCGGAAAGAGGGGGCTCTGCTGGTCGGTCTTCTTCAAGATCAACTCGGTGTAACCGTTGATGACCTGAAGGAGGTTGTTGAAGTCATGGGCCACCCCGCCGGTGAGTTGCCCGACCGCCTCCATCTTCTGCTTCTGCCTCAACTGCTCCTCCAGTCTCTTCCGCTCCGTAGTGTCCCCCATGACCCCGATCAGACCCTCCAGCTTCCCATCCTGGTAGAAGGGAGAGCTGGAGGTGTAGACATAACGGATTCCTCCGTCGGAAGAAAAGACCCTGAACTCGAAGGGTGAGGCGCTCCTCCCTCCCAGAGCCTTCCCAAACTCCTCTTGAAGGCCCGGAAGGTCGTCGGGGTGAACGAACTCGAAGAACCCTCTTCCAACCGCTTCCTCCGCGGTGTACCCGCTGAAGCTCTCGATCTTCGGGCTGATGTAGGTCAACCGTCCCTCTTTGTCCAGGGAGAAGATTACTTCGTTGAGGTTCTCCACCATGACCCGGAACCGCTCTTCGCTCTCGTGGAGGGACCTCTGGGTCTCCCTCTCCTGGGTGATTTCGTGAAAGATCCAGAGCCATCCGTAGAAGGCGTTCTCATCGCCCATGATGGGGGAGGAGGAATAGACGTAGCACCGTCCGTCCAGGAAGGTGATCTCTCCCCGGTGGACCTTCCCCCGGGTGCTCTCCCTCTCTCCCATGGTTCTGAGGAACCCTTCGGGGTCTTCGAGTCGGGAGGCCAGTTTGATCCAGAGGGTCCGGCCCTCCAAGGAGAGAAGCTCCTCGGGGGTGAACTCGGTGAGGTCCGCCATCCTCCGGTTCACCTTTATCCACCTGCCCATGTTGTCCTCCACCAGAGTCGAATCCGGTGTAGCTTCCCTCTGGGCCTCGTAGATGGCCGTCATCCAGAGAAGTTCGTACTGCCTTGAGGTCAACACTCCGACGAAGGCCGACAAGAGAAGGGTCAGAGAGGTTCCGAGCAAGACCCTCAGCTCCGCCTCCTTCTTCGGAAACAGGGACATGAAGCCCGAACCGCTCCTGAAAGCCAACAGGTAGCTTTGCCCGAAATAGAAGAGGGGAAAGGCTGCCTCAAACTCGCAGTCTCCATCCTCTACCTTATGGCTCAGGGAGATGATCTCATCCACACCCTCCTGGTTCAAGAGGTAGAGGCCTTTCTCCAGGTAGTGCTCCGATAGTTGTTTCGAGGCCTCCTGCAGAAGAATCTCCATCTTCAGAGACATGAGGGCCAAACCCTTGAACCCCTCGGGACCCTTCTCTCGGGAGAAGAGGGGGTAGTAGACCATGATGACCTTCTGCCTGTCGTTGGCCGTGTAGACCGGGGCGGAAGCCGTGGGGAGGCTGTCCCGAAGAGACTCGTACAGGGCGGCGGCCCTTCTCCCTTCTGAAGAGATCTCATACCCAACGGCCCCTTGGTTCTCCGCCAGAGGCTCAATGTAGAGAAGGGGGAAGTAGACCTCTTTCTCTGGGACCGGAACAGGGCGGTTCGATGGACCGAACTGGAAGATCTTCCTCCCTAAACGTTCCCGCTCGAAGCGCTCCCGCTCAGAGGAGAAGACTCGGGGAACCCATCCGACCCCATGAACGGCGGGGTTGCTAGTCAAGGGCTCAACGAAGGCGGCGAACCGTTCCCGATCGATGGTCCCCTCCCCGGAGAGGAATCTGGCCAAACCCGTCAGCTGACGGGTCTGAAAATCTCTCAGTTTCTCCCGAACCAGGGAGGCTCGGTAGTCGACCAGTTGGTTGAAGGCGCGGTTTCGGGAACGGTTCTCGGTCTCCCACCCCAGGAAGGAGAAGAGGGCGGTGACCGAGAGTCCGATCAGAACGACCAGGAAGACTTCGGTGTGGCGAAGACTCCTCTGACGGGCCACAGAGAGCGAATTTCGCCACATAAGGAGGAGATAGCCCCCGGAGAGGAGGAGGGCGAAGAGAAGCGTCGCGGCAAGGGTTCCCCATCGGGTCCTCTGGATCTCTCTCCTCCACTCCTGGACGTCCATGTCAACCCCCACGGCCATGAGAATGCGTCCGCTACGAGGATCCTTGACAGGAGCGAAGGCGCTAACGAAAGTTCCATACTCATCCGTATAGGGTCCTACCGAGAGGGGCGCTCCTTCGGTGAACAGCCGAAAGAGATCCCCAGGAGCGTGGCGGTAGACCGTTCCGGGAGGAGACGAGAGAGAGGCTCCCTCTTTCAGGCTCTCCGGGCCGAAGAGAAGTTTTCCCCCCTTAAAGGCGACGGTATAGACGGCCAAGAGCTTTCGGACTCCGGCGTAGGAGGCTATCTGCCGATGGTAACGTCGGTAGACCGGACTCTCCTTGTCCCGAGAGGAGAAGGAGAGCTCCTTGGCCCCCTCGGGGTCCAAGGTCCTGGCGATGTTTGTCGCTTCGTTCTGGAGCCTCTCTTCGATCAACCGCCGTCGCTCCGACACTCTGGCGTTGGCGATGAAGACTCCACTCACAAGGACAAGAAGCACGGCGGATGGGATGAGATAGCGCTGAACCCGTTCCCGCAGGGTGATCCGTCGAAACCGGTTCCAGGAGAGATTTCTTGTCCTTTTTATCACGGTTCTCCCATCTCTTAGGCTTATCTTGAAATCTTATCCCATTCTCGAAAAAACATGAAGTCCAGAGGGAGAAAGACGACCCTTCCTGTTTTCAAGGGTTCGAGAGAGAAACCTCCCGGAAGAGCCTCACCCTAAGGCCTTTTGCGGCAATAAATCATTAATTGACTATTGGTCTATTTTTAGTATTGCGTTTTATTTTCGACCGGTGTATTATTTCCGACTGTTAGTCATTTTATGGAGGAAGCCATGGAAGAGAGCGTCAACCGCCGAGAGAGGAAGAGGGAAAAGAAGCGCTGTGAAATCGTGGATGCCGCGGAACAGCTCTTCTTCAGTCAGGGGTACTCCAACACCACCATGGACCAGATCGCCGAGAAGTCTGACCTGAGCAAGGGGGCCATCTACTTCTACTTCAAGAGCAAGGAAGAGATCTTCAGGTACATCATTCTCAGAACCCTCGCCTCCTTTGGCGAGAGGATCAACGAAGCCTTTGAGAGGGAAGAGAGCGGGATCATGAAGCTCTACGAATCCGGGAAGGCCATCAAAGATTTCTTCAACGAAGACCGCAACCACTTCGAGGTTCTCTTCTTCCACCACTTCAGCCAAATGGGACCGATCTCCCACTCCACTCTCCCCATCGACGAGTCTCTGGACGATCAGATCAAGAGAGAAACGGACAAGCTCATAGAAAAGGGCCGAGAGGTGATTCTCCTGGGGATGAGGGACGGCTCCATCCGTAGCGACATCGACCCGACCCTTACGCTCTTCACCCTCCACGGCATGTTGATCGGCTTGATCCGGATCGCCTCCGTCGATGAAGAGTATTACCTGAAGCACTTCAACATCTCCTTCGACAATCTCGTAGAAACGGCCTTTTCTGTGATCGGCGAAGCCATCGAGCCCCACACCCACGGGGCCGAAGATCTCTCATGCGACGGCAAGAAGGTCTCCCATTAACCCTTTGCCGGTGAAGGTGAAACCATGAAACGGAACCGTACCCTAGCCTCTCTCCTGCTCCTCCTCCCACTCTCTCTTCTTGTAGCCCAGGGAGGGCCCTCCAGCCCGGTGGAACTGACCGTGGACGATTGCGTCAGGATGGGCCTCTCTTACAGCAAGGGCCTGGATTCCTCCCGCTGGGAGGTCGAGCACTCCCGGTTTCAGCTCAAGGAGGTTCAAGCCTCGGCCCTCCCCTCCCTCTCCCTCTCGGGGACCTATACAAGGCTGAGCAAGACTCCCTCCTTCGGGGTCACCATCCCCGGAAGCGACTCGACCTTTGTCCTGAACCCCTCGATCGCCGACAACTACTCGAGCCAGCTCACGCTCAAGGCCCCCCTCTTCACGGGAGGAAAGCTCTCCTCCTTGACCACGGCGGCCCGTTCCGGCCTTGAGGCCGCCAAAGAGCTCTACAACCGCGACAGGAAGGAGTTGGTCCTCACTCTCCGCTCTTCTTACTGGAACCTCTACAGGGCCAGGGAGCTCGAAGGGCTCATCCTTGAGAACGTCGAGCTGATCAAGGTCCACCTCGAACAAGTCAACCGCTTCTACGACCAGGGGCTGGCCAAGACCAACGAAGTTCTCAAGGTGAAGGTTCAACTCTCGTCGGTGGAGCTGAAACGGGTCGAGGCGACAAACGGTGTCAGGCTCGCCTCCAAAACCCTGGCGAGCCTCTTGGGCCTTCCCCTGGAGACGACCTTCGCACTCAAGACCGACGTCCAAAGGGAGATCGCCGGCGTCCGTCCCGTGGAAACGCTCGTCGAGGAGGCCTTGAGAAACCGCCCGGAGATCAAGGCGGCCTCCCACTCCATCAAGGCCGGAGAGGCCCAGGTCAAGGCGGCGAAGGGAGACCTCTACCCCTCCCTCGCCCTCTTGGGAAACTACACCTACGCCCGTCCCAACTCGCGGATCATGCCGGTAGAGGAGAAGTTCAACGACACCTGGGACGTGAGCCTCGCCCTCTCCTTTGACCTTTGGAACTGGGGAATCGCCCGGCACAAGGCTGGACAGGCACGGGCAAGGCTTATCCAGAGCCGGGATCAGAGCGTTGCCCTCAAGGACGCAGTGACCCTGGAGGTTCATCAGATCTACAACGACACTGTCCAGGCGGTCGAGAAGATCAAGGTCGCCCAGGAAGGAGTGGCCTTGGCCCAAGAGAACTACCGGATCACCAACGAACGGTTCAAGGCGGGGCTGACGCTGAACTCGGAACTGCTCGACGCTGAAGTCGCGCTCCTTCAGGCGAAGGTAGACAACACTCAATCCTGGATCGATTACGAATTGAACAAAGAGAAGCTCAAGAAAGCCCTCGGTCAGGAGTGACCATAAGGAGAAGGAGCATGAAAACAAGAACATTCTTTTGGACAGGGTTGATCATCTTCATCGTCGCCATCGTCGGTCTTCTTGTCCGAAACCGCCTTATCCAAGAGAGGAAGATCGCTCAAAACGTCCCCCTCCTGCCAACCGTATCGACGACGATGGTTCAAAAGAAATCGCTTCAGGAGACCCTCTCCCTGGTGGGCACCCTCGAAGCGGTCCAGGACGTCGTTGTCGTCTCGGAGACCTCCGGACGGGTCGTCGCCGTCCGCGCCGAAGTCGGCGACAAACTTGTGGGAGGCAGCGAGATCGTCCGCGTTGACGATGAGCTGAAACTGGCCTCCTTCAGGACCGCGGAGGTGAACTTCGAGAAAGCCAAAAAAGATCTGACCCGTTACGAGAACCTCTACGCGTCGAAGGCCGCCACCGACGCGGAAGTGGAGGCCGCACGCCTCAACTTCAAGGCCGCAGAGGCTCAATTCCTGACCGCCCGGAGGCAGTACCAAGACGCCCGAATCAAGAGTCCCATCCCGGGGATTCTCACCTCCCGCTCCGTCGACTTGGGCGACATGGTTCAGCCCGGAACGGCGGTAGCCAACGTCGTGGACATCTCCAGCTTCAAGGCCATCGTCAACCTTGCGGAGAAAGACATCAACAAGGTGAAGGTCGGTGACAGGGTGAACGTCACCAGCGACCTTCTCCCGGGGCAAGACTTCTCCGGAAAAGTTCTGAACCTAAGCGTCAAAGGCGACGAGGCTCACTCCTACCGGGTGGAGATCTCTATCCCCAACCCCAAAGGCTCTCCCTTGAAGGCTCAGATGTTCTGCCGGATCACCTTCCCCGTCCTGGTCAAGAGGGAGTCGGTCGTGATCCCTCGGGAGGCCCTTACCGGAAGCCGAAAAGATCCACAGGTCTTTGTCCTCCGGGGTGACAGGGTGGTTCTGCTGGGCATCACCGTCGGCGCCGAGGTGGAGACCGACGTGGAGGTGCTCAAGGGGCTGAACCCCGGGGAGACCATCGTTGTAAGCGGTCAACAGAACATCGGCGACGGGGCGCGGGTTACCGCCGTACCTCTGCGCTGACCCAAGGAGCCGAAATGACACTCACCGAAATCTCCATAAAGCGTTCCACCATCGTCGTTGTCATCTTCACGGCCCTCATCGTCCTCGGCATCCTCAGCTACACGACCCTCAGCTACGAACTCCTGCCGGACATCTCCGTTCCCTACGTCTCGGTGATGATCACCTACCCGGGAGCCTCCCCAAAGGTCGTGGAGACCTCGGTCACGAAGGTCATCGAAGAGTCCCTCTCTTCGTTGGACAAGGTGAAGAACATCCAAGGGAACTCCCGGGAGGGTGTCTCCTTTGTCACGGTCGAGTTCACCCAGAGCGCCAACGTCGACTTCGCCGTCCAGGAGGTTCAGCGGAAGGTCAACCAAGTCACCGCGGACCTCCCCACCGACGCCAACGACCCGATCATCTCGAAGATCGCCTTGGACGACCTTCCTATCCTCAAGATCGGCGCCACCTCCAGGCTGAAGCCCCCGGAATTCGCCCAGTTTCTCAAAGACACCGTTCGACCAGCTCTCTCCAAGATCGGAGGGGTAGGTCAGATCTCCCTGGTCGGGCAGGAGGAGCGGGAGATCCGGGTCAACCTGGACAAACAGAAGCTCCGCTCCTACAACCTTCCTCTCCTACAGATCGTTCAGGCGGTCAACGCCGCTAACCTGGACTTCCCGACAGGGAAGGTCAAGGACATCGACGGACAGTTCATCGTCCGAATCGCCGGCCGCTTCCAGAGCCTCGACGAACTGCGTAACCTGATCGTCGGACGGGGAGAGAGCGGGGAGATCCGCCTGGGCGACATTGCGGAGGTTCAGGACACGGTCAAGGAGACCGTCAACATCAGCCGCCTCAACGGAAAGCCTTCGGTGGGGATTCTGATTCAGAAGCAGACCGATGCCAACACCGTCGATGTCAGCAAGAGAGTCCGGGACTCCCTTCAGGAGCTTGAAAGGGACTACGCCAAGATCGGCCTGAAGTTCACCGTCTCCCAGGACAGCTCCACCTTCACCCTCGACGCGGCCAACGCCGTCAAGAAAGACCTCCTGTTCGCCATCATCCTGGTCGCCTTGGTCATGCTGATCTTTCTCCACAGCATCCGCAACTCCCTGATCGTCATGGTCGCCATCCCCTGCTCCCTGATCTCGACCTTCACGGCCATGTACCTCTTCGACTTCTCCTTGAACCTGATGTCCCTCCTGGCCATGTCTCTGGTGATCGGGATCTTGGTAGACGACTCCATCGTCGTTCTCGAGAACATCTACCGCCACCTGGAGATGGGGAAGGACCGCCGTACCGCGGCCCTGGATGGACGGAGCGAGATAGGTTTCACGGCCATCTCGATCACCATGGTGGACGTGGCGGTCTTTCTCCCCCTCTCCCTGGTCTCGGGAATCGTCGGCGACCTGATCAGGCAGTACAGCGTCGTCATGATCGTTTCCACTCTCCTCAGCCTCTTTGTCTCCTTCACGGTCACTCCCCTCCTGGCGTCGAGGTTCGCCAAGCTCGAGCACCCCTCCACGGCAGGCCTCATGGGGCGCTTCGGATTCTGGTTCGAGAAGAGGTACGACACCCTCACCCAATACTACGGCAGATTGCTGGAGTGGGGCATCGGCCATCCCAAGAGCGTGGCTTCTCTCGCCCTGGGCCTTCTCCTCTTCGCCTTCTCCCTTGTCCCCCTCGGCTTCATCGGCTCGGAGTTCATGGAAGTGACCGATCGAGGAGAGTTCACCGTCACTCTGGAACTTGAGCCGGGAGCGAAGCTGACAAAGACGAACGAGAAGACCCTGATCGTGGAGAAGGAGATCGCCAAGATCCCCGAGGTCACAAAGATCTTCACCAACGTCGGCTCCTCCAGCGACGGTTTCATCGGCCAGAGCTCCAACAACAACGCGGAGATCAGCGTGACCCTCGTGGATAAGAGGAGAAGGAGCCGCTCCACCGACGACGTCATCCTGGACATCAAGAGGAGGATCGCCAAGGTTCCCGGCATCAAGGTCAGAGTCAACCCCATCGGAGTCTTGGGAAGCGCCGAGATGGCGACGGTTTACGTAGGAGTCGACGGACCCAATCTGGAGGAGGTGCAAGAGGCGGCAAAAACCGTCGAGAGGGTGGTCCGCGCCGTTCCAGGGACCTCGGATGTCCGCCTCTCTTCCCAGGACGGAAACCCCGAAACCCGCATCGAGATCGACCGGGAAAAGATGGCCTCCTTCGGTTTCAGCCTGGGGGAGGTAGGTTCCACGCTCCAGGCGGCTCTCTCGGGGAACGATGATTCCAAATACCAGGAGGGAGCCAACGAGTACCCCATCCGAATCCAGCTCGACCAGTTCGACCGGTCCAAGACATCGGAGATCGAGAACCTGACCTTTGTCTCCCCCAGGAGGGAACAGGTTGAGCTCCAACAGTTCGCGCGAGTCTCCCAGAGCACCGGACCCACGAAGCTGGAACGGGTTAACCGCAACTACTCCATCAGCGTCCAGGGGGAGGCCTTCGGACGGCCCAGCGGCGACATCCACAACGATATCCGCAAGCTCCTGGAGAAAGAGCGTCTACCCTCGTCGGTCAACATCCGTTACGAGGGGGTAGAGATGCAGGAGGAGGCTTTCGGCTACCTTCTCATGGCCTTGGCGGCGGCGATCCTCTTCGTCTACCTGGTCATGGTCGCCCTCTACGACTCCTACTCCACCCCCTTCGTCGTCCTCTTCTCGATCCCCGTGGCCGTCGTGGGAGCCTTCCTGGCCTTGGCCTTCACCATTAAGTCGCTGAACGTCTTCACCCTGGTCGGGATGATCATGCTCATCGGGTTGGTGGCGAAAAACGCCATCCTACTGGTCGACTTCACCAACAAGCTCCGCGGGGAGGGCCTCGACCTCCTCTCGGCGGTCAGAGAGGCGGGAAAGATCCGTCTCCGCCCCATTCTCATGACAACCCTGGCCATGGTCTTCGGCATGCTTCCCATCGCCTTGGCCTCCTCTTCGGGGTCGGAGATGAAAAACGGCCTGGGATGGGTCCTGATAGGAGGCCTCACCTCCTCCCTCCTTCTCACATTGGTTCTGGTTCCGGTCGTCTACATCTGGATGGCCAGAAAGAAAGAGCGCTTCCAGGCTTGGCGGGAGAGCCGTCAAGGATAAGACCTCCGCAGAGGGAGCGGTGACAGAATGAAGAAGAGACGAAAAGGCCAAAGGGTTAACGGGTATTATCCACTCCTTCTCCTCGATCCCTTCCTCTGCCTCTTCCTCAAGGCAGGGACTTCCGGCGGAGCACGAAAGCCTGCTCTGAAAGGGAAACCCTCCCCAAGGTCTCCCCGTCCCACCCATGGGGAGAGGAGCGGGTACTCCGAACGGGAGGGGCTCCTCTCTCTCCCCCCGGGAAGGGAGAGCCTTTTCGTTCCTAGGTTATCGGGGATTCTACCCCTTGGTTCTGAGCCCCCAGGGTCCCAGACTACTCTTGCGCCTTGTAGAGGAAGGCCCCCTGAACGGAGGCAACTCCCTTCTTCTTATCCAGAGAGGGACGGACGGCGAATCCTACCCGATCCCCCTCCCGACAATCCGGTGGAAGATCTCGTAGAAGGACAAAGAGGGCCGGTTTTCCGTCTTCCCTGGTGATGAAGGTGTGCTTCTTCCCCGCCTTGATGTTCCCGAGTCGCCCAAACCCCTTTTCCATACCCAGGGTCGCCACGTCCCTCCAGACTCTCTGGCAGAGGGCGAAGAGCTCTTCATGGTCTGACGGGTGGGAGGGCCAAGGCTCCTGGAGGGCCTGGAGGGCTTCTCGGATCCCCTCTTCAAGCCCCAGAATCTGGGAAGGGACCATCCACCCGTTCCTCTTTCGGATCGATTCCATCAGATCCACCGTGAGGGCAGCCTCTTTGTGCCTTCCCAAGGCTAGGAGGGACCTGGTGAGGGTCTCCTGAACCTCCAAGGCAAAGACGTCCCCCAAGGGCTTCAGGGCCACCTCACAGAGGACTCGGATCGCCTCCCCGAAGTTACCTCTCCTGAGCTCCAGCTCCCACAAATCGGCTCTCATGTACCAATCCGCTCCGGGGGAGTCGAGAAGGTCTCGAAGCTCTCGAATGGCGCCGTCCAGATTCCCTGTACCCGCCAGGGCCAGAGCAGCGGTTCTCCGGAGGAAGAGATCCCCCGGGTGGATCTTCAACCCTTCCAAAGCCGTAAGCCTGGCCTCCACAAATCGTTCCGCTTCCAGGAGCGCCCTCGACCGAACCAGGAACCAGAGGCCCCGTTCAGAGATACGGAGCTTGCCCTCGAAGAGGGGCGATTCCGGGGAGAACATTTCCGCCCCCACTCTCCCAGACCACTCCAGGGCAACGTCCCAGAGATTTCCCTTCCTCGCGCCCCGGAGAACCTGCAAGACAAGCTTCTTGCAGAGCAGATCGCTGGGCTTGAGGAGCCAAAGTTCCTCCGCCGCCGGAAGGGCCTGGAGGACATTCCCCTCTTCGATCGCCGGTTTGATCACCTGGTCGATCAGATTCCAACCGTACTCACTCACTCCGAAAGGGTCGTCAGGAAAACGGAGAACAACCTCCCGGGAGACCCTCAGCGCCTCCTCCCCACGGTTCAGCTTCCTCAGACAGAAGGCGTACCGCCACCCGATCGACGACCGGGGGACCTTCTCCCATAGGGAGACGAAAGAGGCGGCCGCCTCTTGGTAACTCTTCTTGCGACGAAGTCCTTCGGCGCGACCGTACTCTTCCCTCTCTTGGGGCGACAGGGTTCTCTCCATAGTCTCTCTCCTGTCTCCATTCTACCAGGAGAGGGGGGGGTTGTCACCCCAGAGCCTGGGAGCTCTCTAGGAGAAGAGGCGGAAGAGTTTTTCACAAGGCCTGGCAGGAATGCCCCTCAAGGCTCCCTTGCCCCCGGGAAGGGGATACCCGCGACCCCTCTCCCTCCGTCGCTCTCTCCCCTTGACGGGAAAGAACCGAGGGGTTAGGATTCTCTCTTCAAAATGAGGAAATTGATGAGAAGCTACGGGAAGAGAGGTGTTTGGCTCCTTCTTCTCCTCTCCCTTCTCGCTTTTCAGCTTCATGTAGCCTTTCACCACCACGCCGACGAAAAGAGTCACAACGACTGCCCCCTTTGCGTCCTCTCTCTCTCCTTTCACCTCCCTTCACACCCGAGGATCGCCATCCTTTTCCTCCTCTTCCTTGGAAGCCTCACACCCGGGAAGAGCCCTTTTCCGGTTTCCCCTTCCACTCTCTCCCTCCCTCCCCTGCGGGGTCCTCCCAAAAGGTCTCTTCTCCCTTAATTTTTTCTCTCGAACTCCCTTTTGGAGGTATCCATGAAAACAAGCTGTTGGATTCTTCTCTTTCTCTTCCTCTCCCTCTGCCCATTAGTGGCCCAGAAGGAGGATTCTCGCGACTCAAAGGGGGATCTTCACCTCAACCTCTTTCTAGACTTCTCCCTCACGGGGCGTAACATCGGTGATGCATCCTTCTCTCTCCTAAGCTCGCCTGGTTTTCCCCAAGGAGGGGAGGAGGATCAAGGCGTTTCAGAGCGCGGCTTTTCCCTGAACTACGGAGAGCTCGTCCTCTCTTCCACCCTGGACCGCCACTTCGAGATTGCAACGGTCCTTCACCTTCGGGAAGACCACTTGGAAATCGAGGAGGCTTGGGTAAGAACCAAGAGCCTTCCGGCAGGTTTCCAGGTCCAGGTGGGGAAGTTTCTCAGCTCTTTCGGCCGGACAAACAGTCAACACGCCCACTACTGGCGTTTCGCAAGCCGTCCCCTCCCGGCCTCATTGGTACTGGGGGAGGAGGGTCTCGGGGAAAAGGGGATTCGGCTCTCCTGGACTCCCCCCCTCCCTCTCTCCCTGCAAGTGGGAACAGAGCTCTTGAACGGAGAAAACGGGGCCTCCTTCGCTTCGGAAGGGAGCGCCACGCTGGAGAGGAGCCCCGCTCCCCGCCTGATCACCGCCTTCCTCAAAGGGGAGAGAAGGATCGGAAAGGTTCTCTGCCTCTACGGCCTCTCTTGGGCCAACGGGAAAGAGAGAAGAGAGACCTTCGACGAGGGAGCGAGCCTTCCTTACCGGGGACACTCCCGACTCTACGGCGCCGACATCACCATCAGGCTCGACATCGATTCGGACCGTTACCTCTCCCTCACCGGGGAAGGACTCTGGAGGAAGAGAAGGGGAGACCTTCTCGAATCTGACGGGTCGCTCCTCCCAGGAAGCGCCGATCAGGGGGGGCTCTTTCTCGAGACAACCTGGAAATTCTCCCGACCCTGGGGCGTCAACGGCCGGTGGGAAGAGGTGGTCCGGAACAAGGCGGAGTCGGGGGGCAGGAGTCTTCTCCTCCCTAAGAGCCTCTCGGCCTGGAGAGGATCTCTGGAGTTTCTTCCCACCGAATCCTTCCGGCTCCGGCTGGAACTCCTTCGTGACCTGAGCCGCTTCCTCTCGAAGGAACGGAGGCCCTACACGGAGATCCGTCTGAGCCTCAACGTTGTCGCCGGCGGTCATAGGGATCACTCGCACTGAGGGAGAGAGATCCCTCCCCTCTGCGAAAAGAAGAGGCAACAGAAGAGAGAGCGGGGCAAGCAGAGAGACTCTCAGGGCTCCGTCGAACGCCTTAGGACAATGACCGTCATGTCGTCGGTCAGGGGTTTGTCGCTCCCCCGCCACTCCTCTTCTTTGGAGAGAAGACAACGGAGAATCTCCTGGGCCGAATCCCTTCGGCACTCCGCCAACGCCCTCTCCACACCCTGGAGCCCCCAGAGTCTCTCTTCGGCGTTAAAGCTCTCCGCCAGCCCATCGGTGAAGAGCACAAGGGACTCCCCCTCTCCGAGCTCCTCCTCCCTCTCCTCGTAGACAAAGTCTTCGAGGGCCCCCAGGGGAATCCCTGAGGCGGAGATTCTGCGAAAGCCCTCTCTTGCGAGGATATAGGCCGGCGGCATCCCGGCGCAGACGATCCGAATCCGCCCCTCCCGGTAGCGGCAGAGGGTCAGTCCCATGTAGAGAGGACCCAGGTGCATCTTCTTGAGGGTGATGTTGGTATGGTGAAAAAACTCCAGGGAGCTCATCCGAGAGGAGCAGGAGAGGAAGAGTCCCTTGACCACGGAGACCATGATCCCCGCTTTGAGGCCGTGGTGGGTGGCGTCTCCGAGAACGAGGGTAGACTCCCCTCTCTCCTCATAACCGTCGTAGTAGTCACCCCCTACCTCGGCGGCGGTCTTCATGGCCACCGCCAGCTCGGCTCCCTGAACCTTTGGGAGGGAGAGAGGGAGCATGGAGAGTTGGAGCTGCCGGGCCTCCTCGAGTTCGCGGCTCTTGCGGTTGTTCTCCTGCTGGACGAGCCGGGATTGAGCCTCCGCCGCCCTTGCCCTGAGCTCAGATTCCTTGACCGCCGTCCTCTCCCTCTCCCTCCTCAAGACCGCTCCCCTCCCTGCGACCAGCAGGGAGACGGCGACACCCAGGTAGAAGAGATAAGCCCAGAAGCTCTTCCAGAAGGGGGGCAGGATTCGGATTCTCAGGGTCACCGGCTTTGGGTTCCAGACGCCGTCGGGGTTGGCCGCGGTCACCTTGAAAAGGTAGGACCCCGCGGGAAGGTTCGTATAGGTCGCGTAGCGCCGGTTGCCCGCATCGATCCACTCCCGGTCGAACCCCTCCAGGATGTACCGGAAGCGGTTCCTCTCGGGCCCGGTGAAGTGGAGAGCCCCATAGCCGAGAGTGAAGACCTTCTCCTTGGGACCGAGGACGATCTCTTCCAGGTATGTCGGCTGAAGGGGGAGAAGGTACCCCTTGGGGCCCCTCTTCACCTTAGCGGTCTTCACATCCCCCTCTCCGGTAACCTCCACGGGCTTGTTGTAGATCTGCAGCTGCGTGATCACCACCGGCGGAAAGAGAGGGTCCGATCCGAGGGAGGCCGGGTTGAAGAGGGTGGCGCCGTTAACACCTCCGAAGATCATCCTGCCGTCGTGGAGCCTCAGGGCCGCCCCTATGTTGAACTCGTTCTCCTGAAGACCGTCGAAGAGATCGTAGTTGAAGAACTTCTCTCTCTCTGTGTCGAAACGGGAGAGTCCCTTGTTCGTTCCCATCCAGAGAGCTCCCTGACTATCCTCGAGCAACGAGTAGACGACGTTGTTCGCCAGCCCCTCCCTTTCGCCCCAGTGGCGAAAGAGTCCCCTCTTCTCGTCGTAGAGGGCGAGCCCCTCGGTTCCTGTTCCCAACCAGATCCGGCCGCGGCTGTCCTCCAGGAGCGAAATCACCCTCTCCGCGCGGACCCCTTTCCCGTCCGAACTCTTCCCGGGGAAGCGGGTCATGCTTCCCGAGAGGGGGTCGTAGAGAACCGTCATCCCATCTAGGGCCATCCAGATCCGTCCCTTCCGGTCCTCGAGAATCGCCCAGAGGTTCCCGTTTCTCTGCAGGGTTGGGGTGAGACGGCTTGGAGGGAACCTCTGGCAAAGACCTGTCTTCGGATCCAAACGGGCGCCCCCCTGTCCCGTGGTCCCCACCCATACCCCTCCGTACCGGTCCACGGCACAGGAGGTCAGAGCGTTGGAGGGAAGGCTCCGGGGATCCGACGGGAGGTTCCGGTAGATCCGAAGCTTCCCACTCTTTGAATCCACCCTGACCAGCCCTCCCCCGAGGGTGGCGGCCCAAATCTCCCCCTCCCTTCCCTTACAGAGAGCCATAGGGGCGGCGTTCGGAAAGGAGACAGGACTTCCTTGACCGAAGAGGAGAGAGGAGTGTTTCCTGGTTTTGGGGTCGTAGATGTCGATCCCCTTGTCGAAGATTCCGGTCCAGATTCTCCCCCGGTCATCCTCGACAAAGCTGAAGACGTTCACGCCGATAAGCCCCTCGTCGGGATGAAGGTGGTGGAAGCGTCTCGTTCCGGGAGAGTAGAGGAAGAGCCCTGAACCGAAGGTGCCGAACCAGAGGTTCCCGCCGTTGTCCTGGAGGGGTGGAAAGAAGTGGTCCACCGGTTGGGAACCCGACGAAAAGGCAAGCCGCAGAGATCGTCCCTCGGAGGGGGTGAAACGGGTGAGGACTCCCCCGTTGTTGGGGTTCAGCGGGCCGTTGAGCCAGAGGTCTCCGGCCTTGTCCTGGGTGATTCCGACGATTCTGTTCCCATCGCTTCCCGGAGTGGCGATATCGAAGCGGGTATACCCGCCCCTCTGGTCGATGCGGTAGAGCCCGTCGGCGCTCCCCGCCCAGAGACGTCCCCCCCGGTCGAGAAACAGGGCCCTCACATCCGCACCGGCCCTCTTCAAACCTTCGTGGAGAGTAAAGGTCCCCCTCAGGGGATCGAAGGCGTAGAGGTTTCCCTGGAGAGAGAGCCAGAGGTTTCCGCGACGGTCCGGCAAGGCCGCTCGGACCTTACCGATCTTCTGAACACCCCGCTCCGGAAGGGGAAAGGAGGTCCACTCCACCCTCTCCGGTTCGAAGCGGAGAAGGTTCTCTCCGCTGAGCCCCCAGAGTCTCCCTTGGGAATCCCTCCCGAAGCCGATGACTCCCCCTTGGCTTTCGGCCTCGAAGCGTACCTTGAAGTGCGTCAAGTCCCTCTCCAAGGTCACGATTCCCCCCAAGGTGGCCAAGAGGAAGCGA
>Ga0208826_1000700_pt1 | contig 32970 bp, 26 predicted proteins | sample AD_UKC115_MetaG_FD_184451 | JGI IMG/M metagenome (GOLD analysis project Ga0208826, IMG submission 184451) | Active sludge microbial communities of municipal wastewater-treating anaerobic digesters from Hong Kong - AD_UKC115_MetaG (SPAdes)... | ecosystem: Engineered > Bioreactor > Anaerobic >...
CTGGATGGTATAGCAGTCAGACGACTTCCGGGCAAGGATGGATCGCGGTGGCATTGGTAATATTTGCGCAATGGAATCCTTTGCGCGCAGCATTAGGTGGATACCTTTTCGGCATGCTGCGCCGCTTTATGTTGGATTTACAAGGACCCATGCTACTCTTTGGTGCACCCAATCCCTTCTTCTATAATCATAACTTGGTGTTTTTCCTCCAAATGACCCCCTTCCTCTTAACCATTATCGCGTTGGTTTGGGGTTCAGCCGCGTCCCGCCGTCAGCGTATTGGCGCTCCCGCTGCTTTGGGAGTTCCGTATGTGCGTGGCGAGCGGGATTAGGAAATATTAATATCTCAAGAAGTTTAGGGCTTTCAGTCTGAGGTAAGTACCTCAGACTTTTTGTAACTAGCTTAATCTTTTAATACACTTGATCTAGGTGAGCCTTTACAAGCGGTGGAATTTCTTGTGTGGTTCCCATACAATGGGCTTTTGGACCGCACAAACGAAGGAACTAAGATGCCAACCGACATAAAAGATCCGAATGCTTCTTTTACACCATACGAACGCTTGACCTGGTTAGACTTGCTCCGTATTGCGGCTTCCCTATTAATTGTGATGCTTAACATCACAGTTAATCAGCTTAGAGCTATGCCTCTCGAGGCACCTGGCTGGCAAGCAGTTAATTTTTATCTGGGGTTGTCTCGAGCAGCCACCCCCCTCTTTACGATGATAAGCGGTGTGCTCTTCTTGGGCTTGGGAAAGCAGCGCAGCTTGAAGCAGCTTTTACAAGGACCCCTTAAAAAGATTGTTGTAATTTACTTTTTCTGGTCATTCCTATACGCAATATTTGCCATGCTCACTCAACCCGCATTAAGTACCTTGAGTGTAATTCCAACCTTGCTTAGGCTTACACTCCAAAGTTCGGACCATATGTGGTTTCTGCCAATTCTGATAAGCCTTTACCTGATCTCACCGTTTTTGCAATTGATCTTAGATCAGAGCGATAAAGCTATCGTCAAATATGGAGTTGCTTTAATGGTAGCCGGTTTGCTCGGTCACACCCTTTCGATGGGTTGGGATTTTCTACCCCTGGCTGAACCTTTGCAAACCTTCGTCTCCAAGTTCCCAATTGGGCATCTGATGTTGTTTGCGGGTTACTTCTTACTCGGTAATGTTATCCACCGCCACTTCAAACCTAATCAGCTTACTACATGGTTACTATACCTAGCTCTCCCACTTGGCGTTTTACTCAACGCTAGCCTGACACATTATGCCTCTCAACAAGCTGGTGAAACCACTTTAACTTTTTCTACCCCACTTTCATTGATGACTTTTATGGTGGCAGTACCTGTTTTTTGGCTCTTCCAAAGCAAAGTTAGCCAGATTTCGTTTTCCGTTCAGATGAAAGAGGCATTTGCTACGGTGGCGAGGTTAACCTTAGGCGTCTACCTCATTCATCCAATGGTTCTCTTCGGCTTGGACAAACTCTTTCACATCACAGCGCTTAGCTTTAACCCTATTTTCTCTGTGCCTTTACTGACATTTTTTGCCTTCAGCCTGAGCGCGATGATCATTTATGGGCTCAAAAAAGTGCCCTTTATGTGTTGGATTGCCTGAAAGTTTGATTGGGAGTCAAATTTCAGATTCCATTACTGCTTACCTACGGTAAAGCTTCATTAAATTTCACCTAACCTTCTTACAAAAAGGGAAAAATTGCTTAGGGTATAATTTAGGGCACACACAGCTCACCTCAAATAAGAAAGGGATATTCATGTTCTCAAATTTTCAGGACGCATTGGCTTTCATTCGTGGTAACGGTATCGAGCTTATCGATCTGCTCTATGGTGACCTATGGGGTCAACTCCACCACTTGACCATCACAAATCGAGAATTCACAGCCAAGCTTATGTCTGAAGGGGTCGGCTTCGATGGCTCTAGCGTGGGGTTTAAACACGTGCACTCTGGCGACATGGTGCTCAAGCCTGATCTCGCCACGGGTTTTATCGACCCATTCCATAGACAGCCAACTTTGGCTTTTTTATGCAACATTTTTGAAGCAGATACTAAAGAACGATATCAGTTTGACCCAAGGGAAATAGCCAAACGCAGTGAAAAGTACTTGCAAGAATGCGGCATTGCCGACTGCAGCCTATGGGGACCTGAATTCGAATTTTACATTTTCGATCGTGTAACTCTGAAAAACAACCCATCCCTGAGCTTATGTCAATTTGACTCTGGCGAAGCAAACTGGGGAGATCTTGTCAACCCTAATGGCTATGCACTACCAGATAATCACGGCTATCATGCCGCTCCTCCTTGTGATAACTACTTTGAGCTCCGCGACCAAATCGTTGTAACCCTCGAAAAAATGGGCATTCCTGTCAAATATCATCATCACGAGGTAGGCGGTCCAGGCCAATCTGAGATCGAAACGCCATTGCTGGGTATAATCCAAGCAGGTGATGCAGCGCTTCTGATTAAGTATGTAGTCAAGATGACTGCGATGCTTGCTGGTAAAACTGCTACCTTTTTACCCAAACCCATCTATGGGTTAGCCGGCAGCAGTACGCATTATCATCAGCTTTTGCAAAAAAACGATAAGAACTGCTTCTATGATCAAGAGGGTTTTTCTTTGCTAAGTCAAATCGCAATGCATTATATCGGTGGATTGCTCACCCATGCACCTGCGGTCATGGCTTTCACCAATCCTAGCTCAAATTCTTATCGTCGCCTCGTGCCAGGCTTCGAGGCGCCAGTTAAAGCCATATTTTCAGCCGGCAACCGCAGTGCAGCTATCCGTATTCCTAAGTATGCAACCGCCCCCGAGGCTGTGCGCATGGAATTTCGACCGCCAGACGCTACAGGTAACGCATATCTCTCTATGGCTGCTATGCTATTAGCTGGGATCGATGGCATCCAACATCAAATTGACCCGACCGAAGCAGGTTTTGGACCAATTAATGAGAATATATTCGATTGGCCAGAGGAAAAACGTGCCAAAATCAAGTCCCTTCCCACCTCTGTGGAAGCAGCAATGCAAGCTGTCGAGAGTGACTCAGAATTCCTTAAGGTTGGCGGCATTTTTGATGATACGCTTATACAGACCTGGAAAAACGCAAAACTTAAAGAGGCTGAAAACGTCAACCAGCACCCTACCCCATTTGAAATCGAAAACTATTATGATTGTTAAATCTAAGCTGCGATAGACTAGAAGATTTCGAGTTCCCTGTGTTCATCAGGGAACTTTTCTTTTACGGTTCTGTCGGGTAGCCTGCTTGAATCCAAGCGCCTAACCCACCTATCATAGGATTGGCGTGCTTAACTCCGGCTTGCAACATCAACAGCGCTTCCCGGGCGCTTGTATATTCATTTGCTCAGGTACAATAAAGGATGTACCATCGGTCCGGATCGATGGTAACTAAGATTTGTTCCACAACATCATAAGGTAAACTAATCGCACCAGCGGCATGCATTGATATATACCCACTGAGGGGGCGGGTATCTACGAGGATGGCTTCGCCATTCTGAACTGCCTGATAGGCATCCTCCACACTTATGCGTTCAATTTCGTCAGCACTGACAAATTGGTTTCGGTTGTCTTTCTGGAACCAATGGTAAATAAAATATGCTCCAGCAATTAGAATAAGAATGATTACAAGAATGTAAAAGGGTTTTGATTTTATTTTTTGGTAAAGAGATCGCTGATCCATTGGGCTAATTTTATGTCAAGGGTCAGGCTTAAGGCAAGTTTATGGTGATTGATACGTAATCAAGGTTTAGATCAAATCTTGTCTATTAGTATCTTTTAAGCGCTCAACGACCTGGCGTACTTCTTGGACGCGGTCTTTATGGCAAATAAGCAAGGCATCTGGGGTATCCACGACCACCAAATCCTCTAATCCAATAGCAGCAATTAAGCGTTTATCAGCAAATACCAGATTATTCTGGCAGTCCAAAAGCATTGCCTCCCCCCGAATAGCATTGCCGTGCTCATCTTGGGATAATAGTTGCCTGAGGCTTGCCCAATTGCCCACATCTGCCCATTGGATATCAACAGGTAAAACAGCTACGTGCTCGGCTTTTTCCATAATACCATAATCGATGGTTTGCTTATTTATGCCAGGCCAGACCTGAGCTAAGGTATCGAAGTATGCTTTGGTCCCAATCGTTTGTCTAAGCGCTAACACCTGCTGGTAGAGATCAGGCATAAACGTTTCAAATGCCTTGAGGATTGTGCTGACCTTCCAAATAAACATGCCGCTGTTCCAACAGTAATTGCCTGCCTCGAGCATGGCTTGGGCGGTATTAAGGTCAGGCTTTTCAACAAATCGCTTAGCTTTCAGCACTTCGAAGCCATCTATGTTCATGAAATGTTCGCCTTGTTCAATGTAGCCATATTCTGTTGATGGCGAATTTGGGGTAATTCCTAATGTGACCAAATAGTCACTTTGTGCTACAGTGAGGGCAGCTGCTAATGCCTGTCGGAATATTTTCGGTTTTCCGATGAAATGGTCGGCTGTAAGCACAGCCATTGAAGCTTGAGGATCTCTCGTAATAAGATGAATTGCCGCCAAGGCAATAGCCGGAGCTGTGCCTCTACCTTCAGGTTCGAGGATGTAGTTCTCGGCTGGGATCTCTGGAACTTGCTCAGCTAAGACTGCAGCATGCTCTGCCCCAGCAACAACGATTATTTGTTGTGGGGAAAACAGCGGCGCTAAGCGTTCGACCGTAATCTGAAACATGCTTTGGTTACTATAAAGGGCTAACGCCGTTTTGGGCAAGCGTTCGCGTGAAATCGGCCAAAGCCGCGTGCCTGCTCCTCCTGCCATAATGACAGCATAATTCATCGGTTCACCTCATGTGGTAGTGCATTTTATTATAGCTTATTCCCCCTCCGCTTCGACATAGACGACCACGGTAAACTATCTATGCTTCGATGCTTTTTTATCATCATAGAAAAAAATTTACCCCAACACTCATATTGGTTTCAAGTGAACAGTATGTCTATGCGCAATTCTACTCAGAGACTTTAACTTCGACCAAATCTGTGGGGATTCCATCTACATAGGCTTGGATTGATCGTTTTTTGGATGTCTTTTGTATATTTAATATACTTTCCCCAACTAAATTTAATTAAAATTGTCTTACAAGCTAAAGCTAACTTTAACGATTTGATTTTATCTCAAGATTATCTATTAGGCGCTGAAGCAAACGTAGTTGTGTTTGTTGGTCAGTTTCGGACTGCAAGAGAGCGTTTAGATCTTCAGCACCGGTTTCTCCAATTTGTGACCATCCTAAGTATCCGCTTTCGATGCGTTTCTGTGTGCGCAACAAGAGTGAAGCAAGTTCCTGTGTAGGCAACAGTGCTAAACGTGCAGCTGGTCCACCTGCGTCTATCCCTGTTTCTAGGGTGCGGCTGACAGCAAAGCTTAAGGGGTTACGAATTTCAGAGGTAAGGCTGCCATAAATCAACCAAGAAAGCAAGATTTTCTCAGCGTGCCTTTCCCGAATTTGCAACCGTAGGATGGGATTGATACGGTCAAGAATAGTGTTTATCTCTATGTCATAAGCAATATTCTCCCCTCCAACCTTATTGTCATTGGATATGATTTCAACTTGGGATAATAGTGTATCTTGTGGTTGGATATTTTTGGAAAAAAACTTTGTGTATTTAAGTTTATACAGTATTTTAATAATCGTCTCAAATTGACATATATCGCCTGTAACTAATGTTTCAAAATGACAATTAAGATTATCTACTAAAGTATCAAAATGACTTATTAATGAAGCAGCTAAAGTGTCATTCTGACAAATTCCTGCTTGTACTAAAGTCTCAAAATGACATAATCGTTGCGGATCATAGCGAGCAGATCGAAGGAGTAGGGTATAAAAAATCTGGTTTTTTGCAAATGCCTCCCAAAGAAGAGGCTGCATGCTTTGATCAGGCTCTAACAAAAAGCCATACATAGCGCCTTGCAATATTTCGTCAGCTTGCGTAAGCTGAACCTCGTTTACCCTCAATTGCCAATCGGTGCCCATCTCACTTGAGCGGGTAGCTAAGCGGCAAAGATATTGGCCAGCTAAGTCACGGTTAGTTTGTCGCCAATTGCGTGTGTATTCTGATTGTGATTTTATTTCCTCTTTGCGGGGTCTGCCCCGAGCGCTTGGCTTTAGTTGGGGAATGCGTTTGGGGAGAGTTTCGGATCCAATCCACTTTTGTAATGTCTCTAATCCACCTTGCACCCAAATGGTATTCCGATCTTTTCCATGTGCCCAGTCAACATAACAGCAATTTTTACACATCAAGTAAAGCATACCCAAATCGCTGCCTAATTCTGGAAGAATACGGTGGAACCAATACCATGGAACAGCTAAAAAGCTCTCAGGACGAATTAAGTGGGCAGCAAGGCGATCACACAGAGCAGCTTGAGTGGAACTCAGTTTATTAAGTCCGCAAGCAGACTGAAATACTTCGTGAACCGAAGCGGCATCGAAAAAGTGCTGGACTTCCATTTCCTGCGGCGTTCGATAAGGGAAGCTAAGAATCTGGTTTCTCGAACATTCCAAAGCATGAGCTAACAAATCGGAAGGATTGGATTCAGATAAATTTGCCCGAAACCAAGTGAACAAGTCTTGTGCATCTCCGGGTGTCAACAGCATCCCCCGATACGTATAGGTATTTGGAGCTCGGGTAACTTTGCCATCCGTAAAGCGGTGTATCGGCTCAGCTCTTTGCACAAACCAATCCAGCTTACCTGATTTGAAAATACGGAAAAAAGTAGCTCGACTAATCACATTGCCAAGCATATCCAGAAGGGAGTTGACATCAATAGTGACCGTATCACCAACTTTGGGGTATAGCTGATCAGCACCATGCTCCCTTGAGGCACGGTAAAACGCCTGACGCAAGGCTGTGGCAATTAAGACAGCATTAGAACCTACATAAGGAACAAAGCGCAATAGATAAGCTGGAATGGCAACGATGGATTCAGGAGAAATAATTGCTTCGGTGATATTAGAAGCACCCGAATCAATGCTAAAGGCTTCTTCGGATCTTTGGGGAAGTGTGCCCATGGGCACACTTGAGTGAAGAGAAAGCTTCAATCGTTTACCGGTGGCATCTTGAACAAATGTATCAAGCAACGGATAATACTGGCACAGCTTTGCATAGGTTTTCGGCTCCGCGGAAATAGTATAGGCTCCATCAAACCCTAGCTCAGCAGAATCAAGCAATCCTTGAAGCTCAGGGATCGCTAAGGCTTCAATATCTTCACGTATTTGTTGCCAAGTGTCGGTATTTATGTCACTCATGCCATCGAAAAAAGTATTAATCCATTAGATCCGTGTAACCAGATTCGGAATGGTAAGTTTTGTTTTCCGTTCTTCCAAGACACTCGAAAGATAGTCTGAAGCTAAGAACAAAGCTTCCGTCAAAGAGCCATGGGCATTCTCGGAAATTTCTATAGCTTTGGATTCTGGTAGAACAGATAGAGGCTCTGCAAGACCAGCCATACGGCAGCGTGCATAGAGTAAACTGGCGATTTCCTGGATGCTCGGAGAACGAAAAGGAACATATAAGCCTAGGAATTGACTAAGGCTGCCAATATTACTGACTGTATTGTTTAAATCCTGAAGAAAAATAATCGTACGGATCTTTTTTTGGTGCTCTACAGACCAATTAAGCAGATGCGTGAGATACTCTTGATCGACCGGCGGTCCATCCAAAACGAGCAATAGCTGATCAGCACTATGCTCGAGGCGGTCATAAATATTTTCGATACGGTTGGCATTCGAGCGCGCAGACTGGATCCCTAAAGTCTCAATTACCGCCATGAGAAAGTGACGTGGTTCAGTGAGAGTGTTGGTATTTAGGTATAAACCGAACATGGCACCTTGATTTTCTAGCAAGAAATGTGTTTCGGCTAATTTCATTGCCAACATGCTCTTACCACTGCCAACAGGACCAGCAACAACGCCTAAGTTTTTATAGGGGTCCTTTTGGTCACTTAAGAAGCTATGAACTACCTCGAAGACTTTACGTTGCTCGTTTAGATTGGGATAGAAGAACCGCGTATCTTGATAGTGGATAAAGGGGTGCTCTAAAAATCCAGTTTGAATGAGATCGGGTGTTGTAATCATGACTCATGCTGCTCCGTCTTTTAGTAAATAGATTAGCATGCGCCTGCTATTAAGTCAAGTACTCAAAAATATTTGCCTACTTTCACCAACTGATTGTAAATTATAGTTAATAATAAATTGCGCCTTGTATTTACAGTAAAATAATGTAAAATGAGAAGGACTTATATATCCTCATTATCTAAGAGGTTGACCAATGGCGATTATATCTTTAATTAATCGAAAGGGTGGAGTGGGCAAATCCACAATCAGCATTAACCTTGCCGCTGGATTAGCAACGTATGAATCGCGAAAACCAGAGAGCAAACCAGTCTTACTGATCGATATGGATGATCAATTGAGCGCAACAATTACAGCCATGGGAGGAGGGTTAGACGATCAGTTTGTTCCTATAATAACAGCAGAAAACAACTTCCCTTCCGCATTAATTAATGGTTTTGGTGCTTCAGAAGGCATTGTCGAAGATTCTCTGCTTCCTAGAAAACGAGAGAAAAAGGTAAAGATTTTTAAAACCAACAAAGCTCGAATGGAAAATTTGGAAGCCGAATTAAAAACACGAGAGGAACCGGAACTACAACTGACATATTACTTAGAGCCGATCAAAAACGATTATGCATACATAATCATTGATAATCCCCCATCTGCTGGTATAGTACCCATGAATTCATTGGTTGCCAGCACCCATGTGCTTATTCCGATCGAACCAGATGGATTGAGCCTAATTGGCTTAGCCGATATTTTGCGCATGATAGAGAGTATTCGAAAAAACTTCAATCCAGAATTGAAAATTTTAGGAATTATTCCTTCGCGTTATCGAATGGTGCGGAGACAATCCCGGGATGTCATTGAAGATCTCGAGCGTTTATATGGGCATCTTTTACTCCCCTACGTGAAAGATTTGGCAGAAATATCTGCAGCCACCACCGCAGGGTATGACATATTTTCCTTTACAAACGAAAAGTCACAAGCGTATCGCTGTATTTCAAATTTGGTGGATGCGGTATTAGGAAAATTAGAAGCATGAAAATACAGACATTACTGTGCCCACGGGCACAGTAATAAAAAGTGTGCCCATGGGCACAGACTACTTATGGTGGTAGTAATCCACACAAGGAGTGTGTTAGATGGCAGAAACTAAGAAGAAAGGATTTGGAGATTTAATTAGTCTCACGAGTGAGGCTTTCAATGCGAGCACAGCCGAGAAGGAGCAACGTGAAGAGGAGCAAATCCCTAAGATGCTGAGCAATCGGCAGAGTGTCTATCGCGTGCCCCTTTCTATGATCAAACCTGATCGCTTTCAGGCTCGGTTTCTATTGCCCTTTGAATTACGGGAAGCGTTTTTTCGGCAAGAGATTGATTGGGAAGAAACTGTCCGCAAATGGATGGCTTTGGCTGAGCAAGACCGTTTAATTCGACGTGAAATTGAGGAACTCATTGCCTTGGGGGACTCGTTGCATGATACTGGGCAAATAAAACCTATCACGGGTCAAGTGATTAATGAAGATGGGCATGAAGTCTTCAAGATGCTGACCGGTGAACGGCGATTTTGGGCTACTGCTTTTCAAGCTGTGCGCAGCGGCCAAAAAGATGAGCCTTACGTTTTAGCTATCATCGATAATCAGCCTAGCTTAGAAAAGCAAATTGCGGAGAACATGGCTTACAAAGCCTTGACACCGGTTGGTAAGGCGCGTGCTGCAGCTAGGATCGTCCTTGAGTCTAATGGTATCCTGCCGAATGAAACTTTAGACGAGTACAGTTACTTTCGCCAGGTTCTTAATGTGCGGTTGAGCGATGAAACCAAGGATATGTTGCTCAAGACGCTGCAATTAGAGCGCACGTATTATGGCCGCCTAATGAAATTTTTTGAGCTTCCCCAAGATTTACTGGAAATTTGTGACCGCGCAGAAATGCCAGAGCGCGTATTACGCGAAATCATGCAGTATGATGCCAAATATTGGCCGGCAGCTGTGCGTTATTATGCTGAGCATGATGGCCGCACGTATCAAGATGTACATGCATATCTCGAGCGCATATCAGGTCGGGAGAAGACGCGCAAGGTACGTTTACCAGCAGACCCTGCCACAAAGTCAGCCCGGTCCCTAAAGCGCGTATTCCTCAATCTGGAGGACCTGCCGCAAGAAGATAAATTAGGTTCTATAGCAGACGCACTGATCAGCGAGGTTGCTCCGGAAGATGCCCGCCGAATGGTTGGGCAGATGGAACAGTTGACTGAAGCAATGAAAGTCCGGATTAGTAACTTAAAGTAATCTATTGGCACTTCTTTCCCTGAATAGACACACAAAGGGGTTATTTGTGTTTCCCAATTAAGCTCAATTCCTAGAATTTTTACAATAGCAGGATGAGCCTTAAATCATTCGAACGTCTCAAAATGACATATTAATAAATTTTCATTGTTTGCATTTCGAGCGAAGGCAGGATGAGGGGAGGTGGGTTGACTTTCGTAAAAATGCATCGTGATCATTTACTAGAAAAACCGCTTTCACTAGTATTGCGCATAGCTATAGGTTAATTAATCTGTAACGGGTACTTTTGGCACTGATATTGCACCCTCCAAATCAAGTTAATCATTTAGGCATTAATCAATCTCTTATCAGATTGGTTAGAGGAGTATATTATGTCACGAGCATTCGGTGTGGATATCAGTAGATACCAATCCAGCCAAGATGGATCGAAAAAACAAGACTTTGATGCCTTGAAAAATCATACTGAGGAAGTAGTTTTTATCGCGGCTCGCGCAGGCATATCCTGGAATTATGAAGATCCAATGTTTGATTTTTATTGGAGTGAAATGGCGCGTATAAAAGTCTGCCGCTTGGCTTATCATGTGGTGTACTTTGGAGAAAGTGCGTTAGCTCAGATGGATTCACTCTTTAAAATACTCGACAACCAGGTTGATTGGAATCACGACCGCCTGGTGCTTGACCTGGAGGTCGCTGGTATAAATACACGAGCGCGAATTACCGCCACAACCCAGAAATGCCTTGATATATGCCGATCTCGCACCGGAAGGTATCCCATCTGCTATTCTAGAGCCTATTGGGTAAACAGCTATCTTGCCATCAGCCAATTACCCAAGTTAGATTGGTGGTTGGCTACGTACCGTAAAGAATTACCATATCCACTTTTTACCCCTGAACATCCAGGACCACCTACTTTGCCGAACGGAGTGGATACCTATCTCATCCATCAAACTGGCGAGAAAACCAAAGGTATTGGCTCCGTTAGCCGATATATGGACTATGACCGTTGGAATGGAAATAAAGCGGATGTATTGCGATATTTTAATAATCCCGATCATGATGATCCGCCTGAAAATCCAGTGGAAGTCCTTTTTAGGGCACGTTGTTTGGTCTCCGCGTTGTATACGCGTCAAGGGCCAGGTGTTGAATATAAAGCAATTGGCTCTTTGAGTTTCGGAGAAGAAGTTAATGTTTATGAAGTGAAAAATGAATGGTTCCGTATCCATCCTAATACGTCTATTTGGTGTTCGGGGAAGCCTCAATATATGCGTCGGCTTGATCCCAATCAAAATCCCAATCCTTTGTTCAAAGCGAAGGTAATTGTCAGTGCTTTATACAAGCGCAAAGGACCTGGAAAAAATTATGATGTGTGCGGTTACTTGGTTAAGGGAGAAGTGGTAGACGTATATGAAGTAAAAAATGGTTGGTATCGCGTTGACCCGGTTGAGCAAATATGGAGCTGCGGAACACCACAATATATGCAGAACGTTTAAAAAAGTAAAAGCTGACCTTTCCAGTCAGCTTTTACTTAGGATTTCTCTGACTGATCAGATATAAAAGTAGAGACAGTGGATTCAATAATATATTCTAATTAGAGTAAGGAAACAAAGGCTTGGATTGGATTATTCTTTCGGTTTCTTATTGGATAGACGTAAAGTAATACCTAAATTACCCAAGAAAAGAAGAACAAAGCCTGCAAATAAAAGCCAAAATCCAGGTAAATCGAGAATCTTCAACTGTCCTAATAAGCCAGCAATTGCTAATGCACCAGATAGGATAAAAGTAATTATTGTGGGGGTGCTAATTTTCATTTAAGCTCCTTTCACTAGTAGATTATTTTCATTAACAATATTATATCATATACTAACTATATGCAGTGTTTTTTCCTATATTACTACACAAAAAAGCTTATTGTACGGTAAAATAAGCAATGTAAAATGGATAATTCTTATCAAGAATAATCGGTAAAGAATGATTTGAAAGGATAGCTGCCTAATGTCCAAAGAACTTAAAATGAAAATTACTATCGTTAATAATGGACCTTATCTTGTTGAAGGCAACATTCCTCTAGTGAAGAAAACCCAAATTGTGTCCGAATATGGAGAACCGCTCACTTGGCAAACTCTCGATAAAATCGAGACCCCGCCGGAAAGCTATGCCCTTTGCCGCTGTGGCAATTCCCAGCACAAGCCTTTTTGTGATGGGACTCATCAACGTGTTCCATTTGATGGCAAGGAAACTGCAATAACTGACGGCTCAGAAGAAAACAAACGCAAGCTTCCAGGGGGAAAGCATCTCATCGTTTACGTGGATAGTGACCTATGTATGAGCTCTGGCTTTTGCAACCTGCGTAACATTGGCTTGGTGAACCTTGTCCTTGATTCAGAAGATACAATGAAGCGATCCTTGGCTATGGCAATGATCGAGCGCTGCCCATCAGGCGCACTTACCTACCAAATTGAACCTGATGAACCAGAAATTGAGCCAGACCTGCCGAAAGAAATCGCCAATTCAATCGAGATCACATCAGATGGGCCGATCGAAGGACCCCTGTGGGTCACGGGTTATATTCCAATTGTACGTTCGGACGGGATGCCATTTGTGGCGCGGAATAGGGTAACACTTTGTCGCTGCGGTCAATCACGCAACAAACCATTGTGCGATGGCACACATCGGCATAATGCTGAATGGGAATCATTCTGGAAAAAATAACAGGTATGGAAATAGCGAATACACATAAAAGTGACCACTTGGTCACTTATTTAAATTGCTAAAATTCCCTCTATATTCTATTTTGAAGATGTGCTAATACATCTGAGGCGTGGATGGGAAGGCTATCTACCCTCATCCCAATGGCATTATAAAGCGCATTGGTGATTGCGGGTGGGGTGGGGATGCTCACAATTTCGCCAACGCCTTTAGCTCCAAATGGTCCACTGGTGATAGGGTGCTCCTCTATGATAGAGATGACTTTCGGGCTATCCTGCATAGTGGGGATGTGGTAACGTGCCATTCGGTCTGTCCGAATGATTCCATCATCAACCTTAAATTCTTCCATCAGGGCATGGCCCAAACCCATCACCACACCGCCTTCAACTTGCCCTTGGAAACCTAAAGGATTGAGTACCCGCCCAGCATCATGGGCGGATATGACTTGTAAAACCCTAACCACTCCACTTTCTAAGCTTACTTCGATCTGAACTGCTTGGGCGCTGAACGAAAAGGCAAAGTGAATCGGATTGCCTTTGCCAAGATCATAGGTTTGGGGGGCAATGTAATTGCGTCTAATGGAACGACCAGTGCTGGTGCGATCGAGCAAAGAGGCAAGTTGTTGCCAGCTCAAACTGCGCATAGCCTTACTACCGAATTGCCCTTCTTGGTTCGAAGTGCAGACAGCACCTTGCGGCGTCAGATCAATCTGCTCTTCCGTAGTATTCCAATATACTGCCAGTGCGCTAAGCAAATGTTGGCGAAGATCGCGCGCTGCCAATAATGCCGCATTGCCAGTTACAAAAGTCTGACGCGAGGCAGTTGTTGGACCGCTTTCCGGTGTAAGATCCGTATCCATAACCAAAACATCCACGTCCTCAGGGTTGCGGTTTAAGGTTTCCGCTACCAAAAGGCGCAGCACGGTAACCAATCCCTGGCCAATCTCAGCAGCTGCTGTACGCACTTGTAGGCTGCCATCCAGGCGTAGCTCCACATCTGCAGCGCCTTTATCCGATCCGCTACCACCCAAACCGGTATTTTTATAAGCTGCTGAAACGCCCCAACACGTAATGTAATCCTTGCCGTCACGCCTAATCTTCTGCGGTTTAAACGGCTCTGGTCCTGCGATCTGGTGGAGATGAATTTCAATTTGATTAAGGCAGTCCATCAAGCCAACGCTTTCTTCCAGGAGCTGACCAGTATTCGTTTGGCTGCCTACCTGTAATGCATTGATTTTGCGCAAAGTAAGAGGATCCATTCCCAACTCATGGGCTAACATATCCATCATGCTTTCGATGGCAAAAGCTGATTGCAGCACACCAAAGCCGCGAAATGCTCCTGCCGGCGGGTTATTGGTATAAACAGCATAACAATCCGATTTCACATGAGGAATCGTGTAGGGGCCAGCGGAATGGGTTGTGGCACGGGTCATCACCTTCTCACCCAATGAAGCATAAGCTCCTGTATCACCAAAAAGCTCGGTTTCAGCTGCCACGAGTAATCCGTTCCGTTGAGCACCTAACTTGACACGAATTTGAGTTGCGTGCCGTTTCGGGTGCACGAGCAAACTTTCCCTGCGGGTGAAGAGCAATTTAACTGGTTTGCCAGTGGCTTGTGCTAACAGTGCCGCATGAATCTGACCGGCAATATCTTCCTTGCCACCAAAGCCACCGCCAGTAATTTGACCGCGGATTCGCACCTTTTCTTCCGGCATGCCTAATGCAGCAGCAACCTGTTCCCGGTCTGCATACGGGATCTGCGAGCCAACATAGATCTCCACACGTTCATCAGGTAAAGGCACGGCAATGCTGCATTCCGGTTCCATAAAGATATGATCGGTAAACGGTGTCCTAAATGTATGCTCGAGAATGAGGTCCGACTTGGCAAAACCCTGGGACACATCCCCCTTGTGCACTTTGATATGCTTGAGCAAATTGCCTTTAATGTGTATCTGGGGCGAATCAGGTTGCAGTGCGGCTTGCGGACTGGATAATACCGGCTGGGGCTCAACCTCAAAGGTAATCAAGGAAATGGCTTGATCAGCTATGGTTTGTGTTTCGGCGGCTACTAATGCTAATGCATCGCCCATGTAACGAATGCGCTCGCCGACACCGACTAAGATTGGCCAATCTTTACTAAACAAGCCATGTTCACGCGCAGCAGGAAGGTCTTTGGCAGTCAGTACCGCACAAACGCCTGGCAGTGACTGAGCTGCCGAGGTGTCAATTTTGGTGAGAATTGCGTGTGGAACACCAGCGCGTAAAACACGCGCATAGAGCATCCCCGAAAAACTGAGATCATCGGTATAAATAGCAGAACCTGTCACCTTAGCCAGGGCATCTGGTCGAGGTTGGGGTGTTCCGATGACATGTGTATGCGCGGGAATGGACTGAACCTTTGGGGAAGGTAATGATTGACCCGTGCGCATCGTGTAAGCCGCTGCCAAAACTGCCTGCAAGATAGCCTCGTAGGCTCCACAGCGGCACAGAACGTTTTTGAGTGCTTTTTTTAGTTCTTCGTACGAAGGATCGGGATGAGATTGCAGGTAAGCATAAGCTTGCAAGATCTGCGCGGGTGTGCAGAATCCGCATTGTATGCTCCCATACTGGATAAAAGCATCTTGGATAGGGTGCAAGCTCCCAGGGGTGGGGGAGAGGACTTGCAAGCCTTCTATCGTCAGAACGTTTTTCCCATTCGCTTTACTTGCAGCCAATCGGCAGGATTTTACAGGTTTTCCATCGAGCAGCACGGTACAAACGCCGCACTGACCTTCTCCGCAGCCAATTTTTGTACCCGTTAAGTGCAGGCGTTGACGCAATAAATCTGCTAGACTTTCGTTTGGGATCTCGGGGAAGGAATATGAACGGCCATTGACCGTCAAGGAAATATCAGCCATAGCGATATTATAGTCTATTGGCTTTAGGAATAGCCAAAAAAAGAAAGAATTGTAAGAGCAAAGTGATAATGGTCTAAAGTAGCAAAATAGAAATGTCCTAATCTTATAAAGAGCTGTGAAGTGGTCGTTCGATTACTCCGAGTTTTTTCAAAGGAACAATAAAATCATGACGAACAGTGTATGAGCAGCCTTTCCCCTCTTACTCCCTTCCCCAGCGGCTGGGCTGAGGCAGAAAAAATCGCTTGACGCTGGGGAAGGGTCAGGGTTAGGGTCACCGTGAAGCATTACAGACAAGAAGAAATAAGGTGGTTATCTATAAAAAAAACCCAAACTGAAGACTTTATTCACTCATTAGGACATCTCTAAATTGCCCGCGTTAGGACATTTCTTTTTAGCCTTGACACAAAAAAGAAGAAAGAGGCAAGAAGTAACCTGAGGCTAAGAGTTTTATTAATATTTACGGAAAGTGTCTAATCTAAGCAAAGATTGAGCTATAATACAATCTAGAAAAACACTTAGAAAAGGAGCTAACTATGAAAGGGAATGAAAAAGTAATCGAGACTTTGAATGATTTGCTCTCCGATGAGCTAACCGCGATCAACCAATATATTGTGCACGCCGAAATGGCTGAGAATTGGGGATACCCCGTGTTGCATGAATCCGCCGAAAAACGTGCCATCCAGGAAATGAAACATGCAGAGATGCACATTGCACGTATTCTCTTTTTGGAAGGACGGCCAATTGTAAGTAACTTAAAGGCTATTCATATTGGTGAAGATGTTCCCAAGATGTACGAAAACGACCGAATGTCAGAACAAGAAGCAATTCAAAAATACAATGCTGCCATTAGACTGTGCAACGAAGTTGGTGATAATGGCACCAAGGAAATGCTTGATTCCATCCTGCAAGATGAGGAAGACCATATCGACTACATCGAAGGCGAACAAGACAAGATCTCCCAGATGGGTTTAGCAGTTTATCTTACAACCCTGACCAAGTAATAAAGCAAGCTAATTAATAACACTCCACCCATAATAGGGTGGAGTGTTTTTTATAGGGGAGATCAACTGTGATTATGGTGAAACCTGGAGACTATGGTTGTGTTATCGCCCGCTGAGGGAATAGCAGGTTATGAAGTTGCTTAGGCAAAGAGATTGTAGAAAAATTGTGGAACTACAAAGCCGCCCAAGTGCAAGACATAGCTCGCAACCAAGCCCCCTATTATCAAGATGGCACTAAAACCGAGTACAACATAATCCCAGCGGTGATACCGGAGTTCATAAAGCCAGGTCCGTTTGCCTTGGCCGAACCCACGCAAATCCATGGCATCAGCAATATCTTCACTTGAAAGTATGGCATTCATGGTAACTGGAATCATCAACGGAGCCATTCTTCCAATCTTACTGAAAATCCCGCCTTTAATATCATCCAGCTCAAAACCTCTGGCGCGTTGAGCGTCCATTGTGACGGAAAAGTTGCGCGCTAAGCTGGGGATAAAGCGGATTGCTAACTCTGTAGTGTAAGCTAATTTATCGGGCATTCCTAAGCTGCTAAACGTGGCGCCATACGAGCGTGCATCCATCGTGTAAGGAATAAGGATAAAGTTCATCGAAATTCCTAAGACGCGTAATATTTGGCAAATGGCAAACCATAGCCGTTCGATGGTAAGCCCAAAGTGGACGGTTTTCCCAAAGAGGTTAAAGCCATTTGGCCAAACTAGCTGACCTCCTGGCGGAACCACGCCGCCGGCGCCTCCCCCTGTAATGATTGTGTTAATCACAATCATCATGAAGAGCATAAATAATACCAGCCTCCAACCGCTGCGGGTTTCTTTCCAGGTAGTGTTTCCTAAGCGGTACCAAATGAGGGCGATAATAAAGTAGGTGAGTAAAAACATCCAATTCCAGGTGGAAGTGGCTGCGATAAGGAAAGCAAAAGAAAATATCCAACGTGCCCGCGGGTCAATATGATCCATCGGGCTGTTGCGATATTTATAGCGCCAACTCACTAACATAAGTTAAGAAAGGTAGGGCAGGCACAAAAACAAGCCTGCCCGATTTTTTTAGTCTCGGCCGCTACGTTCCACAATCGCAGCGTAAGCGATCATCAAGAGAGGGACGAGGATCAGACCATTGATGATATCTGATATAAAGGCTGGCAAGAAGTTGGCGAAAATTACTGTGTTTATATCTGCGCCAGATACCCACATTTCGGAAAGAGAAGCTAAACCCATACCAACTAGGGCTCCTAAAACTACAAAGATCTCTGCTTTCCAGATGGATTTGCTGGCGCGATAGCTTTCAATCGTGGGATAAATAAGTCCGGGAATAAGACCTAGCAAACCATTGCCTAAATCCCACCAAAGCCAAAAGCCATAACCGGAGAGTAAATCTGCCAAAATATTGCCCACAAAGCCGGTGATAAACCCGACGATCGGACCGAAAGCCACACCAAAGAACATGGGTATAGCCACAGCAGGACGGATGGAGACATTCCCAGCCCCGGGTAATTGCAGCATATTGGTTGCGATAGCCAATACGGCATATAGCGCCGCACCAATGGCGGCAAAGACAACTTGCTTGGTTTCAAAACCCCACAACTTCTTTTTTTCTTCCATGAGAACCTCCTTGTGAAAATAGATCGGTGAATGAGATGTTTTTATTTTAATCCAATAATTGTGCTAATGCTTCAGCTCTTAAGAATTTGCCTGTTTTTGGGTACATTTGGAAGTTAAGCTCGAGCAAACTTGTGGCAACCAGCCGCCACTGGTTAATTTTTTGCTTATCCTGGAGAACGTCAAATTGTTTACCATCCGCTACAATTTCTCCATCAAAAAGCACAATGATGCGGTTAGCATAAATCAAAGCTAAGTCAAGATCGTGGGTGATAAAAATGATGGAATCAAAACCAGGCATTTGCAAAATCGAATCCATAAAAGCCTGGTAATTCCAATAATCTTGGCCGGCGGTGGGCTCATCCATCATCAAAATGCGCGAGCGCATAGAAAGCACAGAGGCGATGCTTACGCGTTTTTGCTGACCGAATGAGAGTGCGAGTGGAGGTGTTAGTAATTCATCTTCTAGATGCACCGTTTCAATCGCCCATTGTACATTTTGGGCAATGGTCTCTTGGTCAAAGCCTAAATTTTTAGGGCCAAATGAAAGCTCTTCCTTTACGGTAGGCGCAAAAAGCATCTGGGAAGGGCTCTGGAAAACATAGCCGATCGTTCGGGCGGCTTTTGCAACAGTTAACGCCTGCGTTTCCACACCTTCCAAGAATACTTTGCCTTTAGTGGGTTTAAGCAGCCCCAAAGCTTGTTTTACCAATGTCGTTTTCCCTGAGCCATTGTGCCCCAAGATAGCAATGACCTCGCCGGCATGAATCTTGAGATTGATATTGTGCAACACTTCTGGCGCATCGTCATGATAGCGAAAGTGGACTTGCTGAAATTCAATCAGCGGTTTACTGGTATCTAACTGCGGAACCGCTGGTTCGAAATTGGGCTGCGGCTCGGATTTAGCGCGCTCTACAACGACTTGAGCGGGTAATTTTATCTTGTGATAATCTACCACTTGAACGAGACCTTGAATATCACCATGAAAGCATATTCGACCGGCTTCCATATAAACGACGCGCTCTGGTTCGATGGTTAAGACGTCCTCAACTCGATGTTCGACGAGCATTATCGCCATGCCTTGATCGGCAAGCTCTCGGAAGAGCAGCAAGGCTTCCCGTGCAGAGGCAGGGTCAAGGCTTGCCAAAGGTTCATCTAAAAGCAGGATTTTGGGCTGCATAGCTAATACACCTGCCAGTGCCACCTTTTGTTTTTCACCGCCAGAGATGCCGAAAGTTTCTTTGTCGCGTAAGTGTAAAATGTGCAAACGCTCTAAGGCAGCTTCTCCTCGACGAATCATTTCCTCTCGCGGCAAACCTAAATTTTCCAACCCGAAGCAAACCTCGTTCAGCACATAGCTGCCTAAAATCTGCCTTTCGGGATCTTGCAGCAGTGTCCCTACTTTTTGGGAAATTTCAGCTAATTTCATCCCTGCATTGCTTTGCCCAAAAATTAAGATATCTCCCGAAAGCTTGCCACGATAAGAATGCGGGATTAGACCATTGATGCAACGAAGTAATGTGGTTTTGCCACACCCGCTGGAGCCGGCTAACAGCATCACTTCGCCAGGGTGTAATTCTAAAGATATGTCTACGATGGCTGGCTCGGTGCGAGACCGATATTGAAATGACAAATCACGAATGACCAGCGGCAAAGGATCGGTTTCAGCCATTAAGGCGGACCTCAACGATATCATCAATCTGCGCAGAAAGAGCCTCTTTCGCACTGCCATTCACTTGAGCTATTTCGATATAGCCTTCGCTATCTTCCAGAGCAACGAGCTCACCGCGCTTGGCATGCCCATAAGAGGGCACCAAACCATGGAGCGTGTGCCCTCGCAGCGTAAAGGTAACATTGGGGGCATTCTTGACCCATGCAGCAGGCAAATCTGTGGTCAGGTTCCCAAACACATCGGCTAAAAGGATATGAGCCTGATAGCCGTGTGGAATGCGTATAGGTTTAGGTAAGGGTGTGCGCATAATATCCGTGATAGGCGTGCCGAGTTCACTTAGGGGAACGCCAGCCGCAAGATGTGCACCGCAAGGAGCAAAAATGTCGCGTCCATGGAAAGTATGGCTCACATTTTTTAGCCAAAATTGAGGCTGATCAAGACAGACGATCTGGATTGATTCGCTCGCAGCCTCTGCATCCTCCAGCAGGGGAGTGAGCAAGCCATTATCTGGCGCAATAAAGAACTGACTACCAAAGCGTGCGCCAATAGCTCGTCGTTCTGTGCCGACGCCCGGGTCGATAACTGCAATGTGCACAGAACCCGAGGGGAAGAATGGCACCGCGCGCCACAGCGCAATAGCACCCTGACGAACATCCTGCGGGGGGATTTCGTGGGAGATATCGGCAATCTGCGCTTCGGGCGCAATACTCCAAATGACCCCTTTCATCGTGCCGACGAAGCCATTTAAATTTCCAAAATCTGTAGTAAGGGAGATAACCGCCATGCTCTAAGATTAACCTTAGGGTAATAATACGTCAAGGGAATTGTTCAATAAGATGATGATATAAAGACCTAAACTTAATTTCTTCAAAATCGCATCAAACAACAAAAATTCCCCTTGCATTTTGGAAAAAGCGATGTATACTATATATGTTAGTTCATTGTACTAACTAACTCCCGCCGGAGGTGAGTTTTGACCCCTAAGAAAGCAACCCAACAGCTTACTAAGCAACATAACCGCGATCTTGTTCTCAGAACGATTATCGAAAATCAACGAATCAGCCGCGCTGATATCTCCCGTGCGACCAAGCTTACGCGAGCTACTGTCTCCGAAGTTGTCTCTGGATTGATGGCAGAAGGCTTGGTGGAGGAGGTGGGCTTGGATACCTCTGGCAACGGTAAACCGTCCATATTGCTCAGCTTGGTGCCTGATTCCCGTTATCTGATTGGTTTGAACCTTGGTCAAGATAAATTCATTGGTGCAATTGTCAACTTAAGTGGTGAAATCAAAGAAACGGTAGAAGTCCCTATAGTAGGTAGCGATGGCGAAAAAGCGTTGCAATTTGTATATGAGATTCTCAATCAGCTGCTGGCAAAAGGTTGGGAGCCCATCATTGGCATCGGTATTGGTACGCCAGGTCTGGTCAACACACGAGAAGGCAAGGTTGTGGATGCCGTTAATCTCGATTGGAAAAACTTGCCTCTTGCCTCTCTCCTTCAGGAAAGATATGGCTTACCAGTTTCAGTCTTAAATGACAGCCAAGCGACTGCTATTGGCGAGTTCGTCTACGGCGGGCACCATTCTGAAGGAAATCTTATCGTTATCAACGTCAAACATGGCATTGGTGCTGGCATCTTAATCAATGGTCAGCTCTTTCAGGGAGATGACGGCAGCGCTGGTGAAATTGGGCATGTGCGTGTGCATGGAAATGATTTACCTTGCCGTTGCGGGCAAATTGGCTGCTTGGAAACGCTCGCCAGTGCCCAAGCTGTCGTTAGAAGGTATAACGAACTTTCGGACGAAGCTCAGCTGGTAAGTCTGGACGAGGTTGAGGATAGATTTGTGGCTGGTGATGGCATTGCCCGCCAGGTGGTCTTGGAAGCTGGTTGTTTCTTGGGTGAGTTTATTGGATTTCTAAGCGCTGCACTTAATATTCAAGAAATTATCCTTACTGGAGATATGACCCGCTTCGGCGAGCCTTGGTTGAATGCTGTAAGGCAAGCTATGCTGCAGAGCGCATTAGAACGCCTGACCCAGAATGCGCAATTGGAAGTGGGAGAGCTGGATTACCGCGCTTGTATTTTAGGGGCGTCGGCTCATTTCCTCATGGATGGTTATGCCCTTCTTTTTAGACAAGCTGAAAGTTAGCCATGCTTATGGAATTAGTACGCCCTGCTATTTTGCCACCACTCGACGCTGCATTTCGCCCCGCTGCGCTAAGTGACCAATCATTTCGCAGCCTCACAACGGATGATAGCGTACCATTTGTCATTGGAATAGAACGGAAAGGGAACGAGCTTTCGCGTTATGAAACCAAAGTGCTCCCAGACGGGCATCCACTTTTTGCCCAGAATTATGCCTACATAGAACGCTTAGTTAAATTTTTGCTGTGGCAGCGCGGCGGCTATCGCATCTATTTAGGTGGATCAAAAGCGTTGGGTGAATATATTCGCGACCTGTACTCCGATAATGGTGAGCGTGCTTTTGACTTTAGGTTTATGGGGGACCAGGTATATGAGGCTGGATTTGAAGTGTGCATATGTACTCCAGAAGAAGTTCCCACGGAACAAGAGAGCGGCAAAATGCTCGGCGGTCATTGGGATGGCTGCCGTGTAGGCTTTGACTTAGGAGCCTCAGATTACAAATTAGCTGCGGTGATTGATGGCGAAGCGGTTTTTAATGAGGAAACGATTTGGGAGCCAAGGAAACATCCCGATCCGAGCTTTTACTACCATGAAATTTTAGGGGCTTTACAGCGAGCAGCCTCAAAAATGCCGCGCTTAGATGCGATTGGTGGGAGCTCAGCTGGGATATACATTGATAATCGCCCCGTGGTTTCATCTCTATTTCGCGCTGTGCCATCGGAGCACTATAGCGCAATTAAGGACTTATTTATCAACATCCAAAAAGAAATGAAAGTTCCATTGGAAGTAATCAACGATGGCGAAGTGACTGCTCTGGCAGGCGCTATGTCGGTTGGTGAAGGATCTATCCTTGGCATTGCTTTAGGCTCTAGTGAGGCAGCTGGTTTTATTGATGCTGAAATGCATGTTACAGGTTGGTTAAATGAGTTAGCCTTTGCCCCGATTGATTACAGCCCTGAGGCACCGATTGATGCCTGGTCTGGAGATCGCGGTTGTGGGGCTTCGTACTTTTCTCAACAAGCGGTTTTTCGTCTCGCACCCCGAGCTGGCATCGAAATTCCAGCAGAACTTAGCGATGCAGAAAAACTAAGGTTTGTCCAGGATAAATTAGAAGCAGGCGATGAAGGAGCGATAAAAATATGGCAGAGCGTGGGAGTTTATCTCGGCTACGGCTTGGCGCATTATGCCGATTTTTATGATTTCAAGCATGTCCTGATTGTTGGTAGATGCACTTCTGGCTGTGGAGGTGAGCTTCTCGTGAAAGGCGCAAAAGCTGTGTTTGAGGCGGAATTCCCCGAATTATCTAAAAGTATCACGCTGCACCTACCCAATGAAAAATTCCGCCGGCTTGGGCAGGCAGTTGCAGCAGCCAGTTTGCCAGATTTGAGATGAGAGTAGAAAATGAAATTTAATTCTAAAACTGCTGAAGTTTATATCCCCAATGGTTTACCTGTTGAGCAAGCCTTATCCCGCACTACGCACCTTTGCATTGCTGCGCATCAAGACGATATCGAAATTATGGCAGCTCAGCCTATATTGGCGTGTTTCCATCAGCCAGATAAAGCCTTCACCGGTGTGGTCGTCACCGACGGCCGCGGCTCACCTCGGGACGGTCTCTACAGTAATTACACAGATGAAGCGATGCGCTTGATTCGCTTCAGCGAGCAGCGTAAAGCAGCTGATGTGGGTGAATATGCTGCCCAAGTGTTGCTCGATTACCCCAGCAAAGTGGTAAAGGACCCGGCTCAAACAGCGCTGGTGGAAGATTTGATGACGCTCTTACGGGCAACCAAACCTAAAATCGTTTACACCCACAACTTAGCTGATAAACACAACACTCACGTGGCAGTCTCCCTTAGGCTGATCCAAGCCTTACGCAGCTTGGATCCTACCGAGCGCCCTGCACAAGTCATCGGCTGTGAAATTTGGCGCTCGTTGGATTGGATGGTGGACTCAGAGAAATTTGTGATGGATGTTTCTGAGCATCAAAACTTGCAAGCAGCTTTGCTCGGTGTCTTCGATTCGCAAATTGCCGGCGGAAAGCGCTACGATGCAGCTGCACTTAGCCGACGGTTGGCAAATGCCACCTTTTTCGAATCCCATGCAGTGGATAAATCCAACGGATTGATCTTTGGGATGGATTTAACCCCGCTCATTCAAGATCCCAGTTTGGATGTATCCAGTTATATCCTGGAGTACATAGATCATTTTAGCCAGGATGTAGCCTCACGGATAGAGCGGCTCGGTGCATCCGCAAATTCCTCGGCAGAAAGATGAAAGGAGGATAAAAGAAGGTTTTTAGATTGTTATGCCTAAATCAAACTTTAAAACTTTTAATCAAACATACTAAAAAGGAGAATTAAGATGCGAAAGAATATTTACTTAGTATTGTCAGTGCTCATGGTCTTAGGCCTGATCCTGACAGCTTGTGGCGGAACCACTGCCACACCGACGGAAACAACGGCTCCTACCGAGCCCGTTACGGGACCAGCCACGCTAAAGATTTATCTGCTTGACTACACACCCGCAACGATTGAATGGCTCAAGAGCGAAATCAACCCTGCTTTTGAAGCTGCACATCCTGGCGTAACCGTTGAAATCACTGAGGGTACTTGGTCCGGCTGGGATACAACTTTCAGTGGATTCTTTGCGGCAGGCGAAGGTCCCGATATCATCAACCTTGGGTCGGAAATGAACACGCTCTATGGTGAGAGCTTAGCCGATATGGACCCCTACTTAGGGGAGGCTGCCTGGCCAGAGATTACTAATTTTGGACCTGCGCTGGAAAATGCCAAATATGATGGCAAGATTCGCGGGCTGCCGATTTTCACTGCGCCGCGTTATGTCTTCTGCCGAACGGACATTATGGAAGCTGGCGGCTGGACGACAGGAACCCCCAAGAACTTTGCCGAGTGGGTTGATTTTGCGGATAAGTTCTCAATTGTGGATCCTGCTACAAATTCTTTGGTGCAACAAGCGCTTGTCCCGGTCGATGCTGCTTCGATGGCTGATTGGCAGTGGTGGCTGCTTGTGTTCTACTCTCTGGGTGGAGAACTCTATAAAGAGGATGGTACTCCAAACTTCGACTCCCCAGAGGCATTGGCAACTACCCAGTTCATGCTGGATATGCGCCAGGCTACCTATGGACCTGCATCCGATGCTGTCGGAACACTGCCAACAGGCCAAGGTTCTGTGATTGACCGTGATGACGCCACTGGGAAAGACAATGGTGCCGTCTGCTTGGCTCATTCTGGTTGGGCTGCGCCTGCATTTGACCGGCCCATTTGGGAAAGCATTAGCATTGATCCCTTCTATGGGGATTCCCCGAACTTCCCCGAAAGTCAGCCTGTAGTTTTGGGCTTCAATGACTGGCTTGCGGTGCCAGAATATAGCCAGAACAAGCAGTTAGCTGCTGACTGGTTAAAGCTGGCGCTAAGCAAAGAGGGCGATAATAAATGGTGCGAAACTATGGGTCTAATCCCAGCTCGCAATGATTCGCAATACGGTTTTGTGGTTGAATCACCGCAGCTGAAGCGCGAAGCAGAGCTGGCAGCGCAATATGGAATTGGTTTTGCCGGCATTAAGGAATCGGCTAAACTTTCCACTATTATGCAGGATGCTTTAGGTAAGCTGATTACTGAAGAATTAACCCCAGAAGAAGTTGTCGCTAAGATTCAAGAAGAATATAGCGACGCGCTCAAATAGTTTTTACTTCGTTGATAGGGTTGAAGGGGTAACCTCTTCAACCCTATCATTACTAAAGGAAAAATTATGCCGGATAATCCCTATATAAATTTATTAGTCACTGCAGCGCTGACGGTTTTGTTTATTATCGGCACCAGCTATGGGTTGGGCGCATTAGCCCGAGCGATTGTGCGAGCTCGTGGAGGCACCCCAAAGCACCAACAAAACACCTTTGCTGGATATTTTTTTGCTGCACCATGGATTATTGGCTTTTTGATTTTCGTGGCTGTTCCTTTGGGGCTCTCCCTTTATTGGAGTTTCACAGATTACCGTGTGACTTTCACCCATGCTCCCAATTGGGTTGGCTTAGAAAACTATATCCACTTGATAACCAAGGATAGCGGTTTTCGAGCTTCGATTGTAAACACCCTTTATTACACCATCATCGGACTACCACTCCAGATGGGTGTAGCTTTGCTTTTGGCTGTCTTGCTCAACCAAAAGATGAAGGGGGAGCGCGTCTTCCGAATGGCTTTTTACTTACCCGTTGTTTTAGGTTTCAATGCTGCGGTGCTATTGGTGTGGAGGTTGATGCTCAACACAGGTACGGGCATTATCAATCAGATCATCCGTTCGATTTCCACTTCTGTTCCTGCGATTGGATATGTGGTTCGAGCGGAAATTTACGTCCACGAAGTTATCAATGCCTTTTTCCTCGGGATCACGAACGGTAACTTTAATTTATTGCATAAAGTTATCGAGACAGGATTTCCGGCGGCGAACCGGGTGCCGCTTTGGGTGCAAAGTCCGCTTTGGTCGAAGATGCCCATCGTATTGCTCATGGTCTGGGGCTGTGGCACGATGATGTTAATTTTCCTGGCAGGTTTGAATAATATTCCGAGAGAGCTTCAAGAGGCAGCCGAGGTAGATGGAGCTTCTAGCTGGCAGCGCTTTTGGAAAATTTCTTTCCCATTGCTTAGCCCGTATATTTTCTATAACCTGATTGTGGGGCTAATTTCTACCCTGCAGATCTTTGAACCCATTTATGTGCTTTATCGTGATAATCAACCGCTGGTGCCATCAGCTATCTCCATGGTCTATTACCTGTGGCAAAAGACATTCAGCCATTTCGAAATTGGCTATGGCTCGGCAATTTCATGGGTGATTATGATCATCATTCTGATTATTACGCTTATCCAGTTCCGATTGCAAAACCGCTGGGTTACTTATGATATCTATTAGGATTTTGAAATGAAGCGAAATTGGCAGATCGTCAAAAGTATTGTGCTTTATATCTTATTGACTGCAGCAACCATCATGATGTGTTTTCCGTTGTTCTGGATGATTTCGTCATCATTGAAAACCATTAGCGAGACCAATTCACCCGGAATCGTTTGGATCCCTGCCCAGCCATCGCTGCAAGCATATCTCGATTTATTACAGAACCCTACTTTTTTACGCGTCTACTTTAACTCTGTATTCACGACCACTTTAGCAATTGTAGGCACCCTCATATCTATTGCAGCGGTCGCTTATGCTTTTAGCCGCGTTGAATGGCCTGGAAGAGATATCGTTTTCTTTGTGATGCTTTCCACCATGATGATTCCGCCTCAAGCGCTCATCGTACCTCAATATGTGCTCTTTAATAAAATCAACTGGGTGGGTACATTTAACCCCATTGTCATTCCAGGTTATTTTGCTGGCGGGGCATCCATGGTTTTCCTTTTGCGTCAATCAATGTCTCAGATTCCTAAGGAATTAGACGAATCCGCTTTTGTAGATGGCGCAAGTCACTTTCAGATTTGGTGGAATATCATCTTGCCCTTGGTGAGGGCGCCACTCGCCACCGTCTCCACTTTCCTCTTTGTGGGCTTGTGGAATAACCTCTTGGGACCCTTGATGTACTTGCAAAGTGTTGGTCTGTACACTTTACCTGTCTATACCTCGACTCTCTATAATATCAACCAGACTGTTCAACCTTGGCCAACAATTATGGCTGCAGCTGTGCTCACAACAGTCCCGCTCATCATCGTCTTTTTCTTTGCGCAGCGGTACATCCTGGAAGGGGTTGTGGTCACTGGGATGAAGGGTTAGCATGGACATAAGTCAGACCTTAGGGCAAAAGTTGTTATTAGCCTTTGAGGGCAAACAAAGCCCTTCGAAGGAAATCATTCAAGCTCTACAGAGCTATCAGCCTGCCGGTATAACCTTATTTCGTAGTTTGAATGTCGAAAACCCAGCTCAGGTGCGAGATCTCACCGAAACACTCCAGCAGCACGCTCGAAAGATGGGATTACCCCCCTTGCTCATTGCTACGGATCAGGAAGGCGGGCAGCTCATGGCAATTGGGGAGGGGACAACGCAGTTACCCGGGAATATGGCGCTTGGCGCCAGCGGATCGACTGAGTTAGCGCGCCGTGCGGGTGAAGTCCTGGGCAGAGAGTTAGCGGCAATGGGTATTAACGTCAATTATGCGCCATGCGCGGACGTCAATGTCAATCCACAAAATCCAGTTGTTGGCATTCGTTCTTTTGGAGAGAATCCCGAAAAAGTTGCCCAGCTAACTGCTGCAATGATCGCAGGCATCCAATCCCAAGGCGTCGCTGCAACAGCTAAGCATTTCCCGGGTCATGGTGATGTTGCTATCGATTCACATTATGGCTTGCCAATGTTACCGCATTCCTTAGAAAGGCTGCAAAAGGTGGAATTACCTCCTTTTGAGGCGGCTATAAAAGCCGGCACCAAATTAATCATGACGGCGCATATCAGCTTGCCAGCTTTGGATGGACCTGATGCACCCCCAGCTACGCTATCAAGGAATATATTGCATAACCTGCTCCGAAGGCAATTGGGGTTTGAGGGCGTTATCGTAACAGATGCAATGGATATGCGCGCCATTCGCCAAGGAGAGTTCCTTGGTCAGGAGGCAGTTCGTACCGCTCAAGCTGGAGCAGATCTGCTTCTGCTTACGGCAGACCCCAAAGATCAAGAACGTGTCGCCACAGCACTTGCTCAGGCTCTCAGAACGGGAGAACTTGATTTAGTGGAGACCCGCGATTCCATCAATCGCATCTGGGAATTGAAGCGCTGGCTCTCATTACACACCACTGCTCCGGATTTAAGTGTGGTCGGATGTGCGGAACATGTTATTGTTGCGCAAGAGATTGCTGAGAACTCGGTCACTTTGGTGCGCGACTGCCAAAGAATCCTCCCGATCCAGCTAAGCGCTGATCAACGTATTGCCCTACTGGTCCCAGAGATAAAAGACCTGACCCCAGCTGATACCTCATCCTATTTGAAGCTCAGCTTTGCGGATGCACTTAGAGAATATCACCCAGCTGTAGACGAGTTCGTCTTCCCCTTTAACCCTCAAGAAAAGGAAATCGCTGCATTATTGCAGCGATTGGAAAAATCTGATTTAGTGATCCTTGGGACACTAAATGCGTACAGCCAGCCCGGGCAGCAAGCACTCGTACATGAAGTAATGAAACGCCACGTGCCCACAATTGTAGTGGCAATGCGTTTGCCTTACGATTTAGCCGCATTCCCAGAGGTATCTACGTATCTTTGCACTTATAGTATCGTCGAACCGTCTATGCGGGCATTGGCAAAAGCGATGTTTGGTTTTGCTGAATTTAGGGGGCGATTGCCTGTAACGATCCCTCATATGTCATAAACCTCCAATCTTATTAAAGCCCAACAACCTTATTTTCACGAATCAGTAGAGCTGATATAATATTGTTGTCTATCCAGATCGAGAAATTAATATATTGTTTACTAACAGTAAATATCATCTTGACAAACGGCTTAAGTCTATTAAAATAATTGATATATACACTAAATGGATTGCTCCAAAAAAGTGAAGGAATATGTACGCAGAGAAAATGGAGTTTTACAAATCACTCAAAGCAATATTCCTGCATATTGATAACGCAGAAAAAGCGTTTTTGAGCCAATTTAGGCTTTCTGTACCACGTTTCTATACCCTCTATCATATTTACAATCACCCAGGGATCAATTATATTGATCTCACTGACCTATTGCTTTGCACCAAGAGCAACACCACACGGATCGTGAGAAGTCTACAAAAAGAAGGCTTAATCGATCGCAAAAATCACCCGGATGACGGCCGCAGCTTCCAGCTATTTTTGACCGATGCTGGAAAAGATCTATATGAGCGCATCTATCCACAATATTTAGCCCATATCAACTGGTTAATGTCTCATTTTACCGATGCTGAGCTGAACCGTTATTCCTTGGTGAGTTATTCCATTGAAAACACCTTAGCCGAAGCGATTCTCGGAGGGAATTCCGGACAAACAGAATTACCTTCTCGTACAACTCAAGAAATACAAGAGCAAAGTTTCCCCCTGAATTGCGAGGTTGAGATGTCTGTTTACCAAGGCGAAAAGCCAAACTATTCAAATCTATTTAAAGGAGAATAAGATATGAAGAAAAGTTACACATTACTCGCAGTCTTTCTGATTGCATCTCTTTTGCTTGCTGCTTGCGGACAAGCAACTGAGGCCCCTACCCAAGCTCCAACTAAAGCTCCGACCGAAGTTCCAACCGAAGCACCTACGGAAGCTCCTACAGAAGTAGTGGTCGAGCCAGCTGGAAAACTGGTAGTATGGGCAGATGATACACGGGCGCCGATCCTGGATACATTAAAAGAAGACTTTTTGGCACAGACTGGTGTTGAACTGGAAGTTGTGCTGAAGTCTGCTTTACGTGATGACTTCCAGCTTTACGCCCCTGTCGGTGAAGGCCCAGATATTCTCTTCGGCATCCCGCATGACCAAGTTGCTACTATGGTGGCAAATGGGTTGATTGCGTCAGTTGATCTGGGTGACAAAGAGCAGGAATTTGTGCAATCTGCACTGGATGCCTGTATCTATGATGGCGTGCTTTACTGCATGCCCTATGCCACAGAGAACCTGGCTTTCTTCTATAATACTGATCTCGTGGAAGAACCGCCTGCGACCTGGGATGATGTTGTTACCATTGGTGAAGCACTCAAAGCCGAAGGAAAAGTCGATTACATTATGTCTGTAACCGGCACCACTTATGACCTCTATCCATTGTATACAGCATTCGGTGGTTACATCTTTGGCAAAGACGCAAATGGTAACTGGAACGACCAGGACTTAGGTGTGGACAGCCCCGGCATGATCGCTGCGGTCGAATGGTTAGTCGAGAATGTGAACAAGGGCAACTTGCCAACCGACTGGGATTGGGCGAACAACCATGCTCTGTTTGAGACCGGAAAGACTCCGTTCATTATGGCTGGCCCTTGGGCACTCGATCGCATTCGCGAATCTGGTGTTCCTTACGCTATTACGAACTTCCCGGCTGGTCCGGCAGGTGAGGGATATCCCTTCTCAGGCGTACAAACTATTTTGATCAATGCCCAAAGTGAAAATAAACTTTTGGCAGAAACCTTCCTTACCGAGTATGTAGCAACCGATGAGATCATGACCGCTCTCTATGAAAAGGGTCAGCGCCCATCAGCTTATATCCCGGTTCTCGAGAAATCAGATGATCCTGATCTGCTTGCGTTTGGCGAAGCGGGAAGAAATGCTACACCTATGCCTGCCATTCCTGCAATGGGTTCCGTTTGGACAAGCTGGGATGCTGCGGTTGTTTTAGCTCGTGATGGCAAGATGACCCCAGAAGAGGCGCTCAAGGATGCAGCTGAGAAGATTCGCGGTTTAATTGCTAACCCTCTCTATGGCATGGTCAATGTACCCGGTTCCTATCAATCTCAGGTGGGTTGCGATGGCGATTGGCTGCCCGAATGCGCTGCCACAGCGATGGCTAAAGGCGAGGATGGTAAATGGCATAGCGGTCCATTCGAACTGAAAGCTGGCGATTATGAATGCAAGGTCGCCTTGGACGGCAGCTGGACAACCAACTATGGTTCCGATGGCAAACAGGATGGTCCTAACTATACCTTCAGCTTAGAATCTGACGGTACCGTGGAATTCATCTATGATGAAGCCACACATATGTTGGAGATCGTTCTAAAGTAAGATTGCTTTTGTAAAGAAGGTTGAGGAAGAAATTCCTCAACCTTCTGTCTATTGTTTAAACCTTGGCACATCCCAGTGCCGATGAGGAGGCTTAGATGGCAATTGCGGATTCCTCAGATGGAAAACCTGTTTCCAAGAAATTTTCCTTGACCGATGTTTTATGGAAAATATTAATCCTCGTCTTTGATGCTATAGGCATCTGGTTCATTGTTCAAGCTATTTCTTTGGGCTATGTTGAGCTCGCGATAATTGTGGGCATCATTGTTGTTGCATTTAATTTAATCTTTACCCTCGATAAAGGTTATCCCTTCAGGTGGATGGCACTGGGCTTGGCATTCTTGCTAATGTTCAATATTTACCCCATATTTTTCACCGTGTATATTGGATTTACCAATTATGGGGATGGACACTTATTGACCAAAAAACAAGCTTTAGCTCAGATTCAAAAGGTGACGTACTTACCAGAGGATGCCAAAACCTACTCTTGGACGGCTTATAGATCCCCAGAGGGCGATTATGCTCTTTGGCTGGTAGATAATTCAGATGGACAGACTTATCTAGCAAAGCCCGGAGAGGAAATCATCCCTGCTAAACCTGGAGATCCGGGAATTGGTGAGGCAGATAAAAATGGAATTCCAGTTTCATTAGAGGGTTATACGCGCTTATCTACCCTGCAAGCTACCTCCAATAAAGAACTTCCAAACATAAAATTTGGTATAGAAGGGGAAAAGACGGTTCAGATTCGCACGTCGAAAGAAGCTGCCGAGCTTGAGCTTAGATTCGTTTATGACGATGCTACTGATACAGTCATCGATCAATCTAATGGGG
>Ga0208826_1000703_pt1 | contig 32852 bp, 26 predicted proteins | sample AD_UKC115_MetaG_FD_184451 | JGI IMG/M metagenome (GOLD analysis project Ga0208826, IMG submission 184451) | Active sludge microbial communities of municipal wastewater-treating anaerobic digesters from Hong Kong - AD_UKC115_MetaG (SPAdes)... | ecosystem: Engineered > Bioreactor > Anaerobic >...
GTGGCGGGTGCGCCGGCACGCCGGCTTGACGTCGAAGGATTGCAGCCCGAGCGGCCGACTGGCGACATGCAGGGGCAACGCCGTCGGCATGCGCTGGAACTTGCCGACCCGCGACGCTGCGGCGTCGCTGTCGCCGTCGCTGAAATCCGCGGCGCCGAAGCCGCTCTGCGCGGAGAACCGCATGAGGGTGTAGGTGGCACCGGTGAGCGGTGGCGTCCCGGCGTCGCCGAAGGCGAAGGCATCGCTGCCGTTGCCCAGGCGGCGACGGACGGAACCGCCTCCCTGCCTGTCGCGTTCGTTGCCGACCAGCGTGCCGGCAGCGTTGGTGCTGCCGGCGCGACGCGCGTCACCGCTGCGGCGGGGCCACCGGCGCGACCGCAGCCGCGGCAGCGGCTGACTCACGGTCAGCATCAACGGCACGCTGGGTACGGCGATGTCAATGCCGCTGGATCCGCTGGCGGTCAGCAGCACCACAGGTACTACCACCACCCTGGTGTCCAGCAGGTCGTTTCTTGCGGCGTTTGCGCCGGGTGGCTACGTGATCGGCAGTGCCACGACCCACCTCCCTGCGGGTCAACTGCACCGCGGTGAGTACTTCAATGCCGCGTAGCGGCCAGGCGTCGCGCCGACGGGACATGTGCTCAAACGAGCGTTTGACACTGTCCGTGCGCCGGCGTACTGTCGGCCGGCCTGCCCCTGGGGAGAACTTGCGGCAGGCCACAATCCCGCGTTTCGCTCACCGTCGCCTGCTTGGAGGGAAGTATGGTTCGGTCGTTGCTCGCGCGCCTGTTTGGCGCCTTCTTGCTTGTGCTTGTCCTGTCCCCTGTCTGCATCGGATCGGCCCGCGCCGATACCTACACGCAGACCCGCTATCCCATCGTTCTGGTCCACGGCCTGCTGGGCTTCGACAGCCTGCTCGGCGTGTACGACTACTGGTACGGCATTCCATCCGAACTGCGCGCCGGCGGCGCGAAGGTCTACGCGGCCAGCGTCTCGGCCAGCAATTACACCGAGGTGCGCGGCGAGCAGCTGATCCACGATCTGGACACGCTGCGCGCCCTGTACGGCTACACGCGCTTCAACCTCATCGGCCACAGTCACGGTGGTCCGACCGCGCGCTACGTGGCGTCGGTGCGGCCGGACCTGGTCGCCTCGGTCACCTCGCTCGGCAGCCCGCACACCGGCAGCAAGGTGGCCGACGGCATCGCTACCGCCTTCCCGCCCGGATCGAGCGGCCGCGCCCTGGTCGCCGGCTTCGTCGATGCGCTCAGCACCTTCATCGGCTGGCTGTCCGGAAACAGCGATCCGCAGTACGCCCTGGGCGCGCTGGCCTCGCTCTCGTCCGGCGGCGCGGCCACGTTCAATGCGCTGCACCCGCAGGGGATGCCCACGAGCGCCTGTGGCCAGGGCGCGGCCAGCGTCAACGGCGTGCGCTACTACTCTCTGGGCGGAACCTCGGTGCTGACCAACGTGCTCGACGCGTCCGATCCGCTGCTCGGGGCGGGCAGCCTGTTCTTCGGCTGGGAGGCCAACGACGGACTGGTCGGACGCTGCTCCAGCCACCTCGGCGTGGTCCTGCGCGACGACTACGGCTGGAACCATCTGGACGAGGTCAACCAGATGTTCGGCCTGCGCGGGCTGTTTTCTTCCAGTCCCGCCAGCGTGCTGCGTGCGCAGGCCAACCGGCTGAAGAACGCCGGCCTCTGAGCGCGTCGCGTGCGCGCCCCGAGGCCCCGCACCACCGCGGTCGCCGTCCTGGCGATCGCGGTCCTGGGCGTCTGGCTGGCCTGGCCGCGGGCGCCTTCGCGCCCCGCTGCTGCCGCGCGCACCGGGAGTGCAGCGTCTGCCGCCGGCGCTGCGCGAGCGTCGGGTGAGGGTGCTGCGGCCGCGTTGCGCGGGGTCCCGGTGGTCACGGCGCCGGCCGCCGCGCGCGCGGACTCGCTGCGCGGTACCCAGGTGGACGGCGCCGTGCACCTCGATGCCGCGGGCCGCGCCATCGCCGACCGCGACCTGCGCCGTCTCTTCGACTATTTCCTCGCGCGCCTCGGCGAGCGCGACGTCACCGCCATCCGCGCCGACTTGGTCGCCCACCTGGATCACCTGGGCCTGCCCGTTGCGGTGCGGGAGCAAGTGCTGGACTGGTTCGATGCCTACGTGGCCACCGAACGCGCGGCGACGGCACTGCCGCGCAGCGGCGACCTGGCGACGGACCTCGCGCGCCTGCGTGACCTGCACGTGGAGCATCTGGGCTCCGCCCTGGCGGACGCCTTCTACGGCGCCGACGACGCGTACGCCGCCTACACGGCGCAGCGCCTGGCGCTGGAACACGACACCACGCTGTCGCCCGCGGAGCGCAGCGCCCGCCTGGATGCTCTGGAGGAGCAACGCGATCCCGCCCAGCGCAGCGACGAGCGCGCCAGCACCGACTTCCAGTTGGCCTTGGCGCAGACCGACCAGTTGACGGCCGAGGCCGCCGACGCATCGACCCGGCTCGAGGCTCGGGCGGCCCTGTGGGGCGAGGCGGCCGCACGGCGCCTGGCGGCGCTGGACGAGGCCGAGGCGCGCTGGAATGCGCGCCTGGCCGACTACGCCCGCGGCCGCGCCGCCGTGCTGGGCGATCGCGGCCTCGATGCCGCGCAGCGTGCGGCGCAGCTGCAGGCCCTGCTGGCGGAATTCAGCGAGCCCGAGCGCCGCCGCGTGCTGGCGTTGGCCGAGGCTGGACTGCTGCCTGCGCCCTGAGGGTCGGGTTCACGCCGGGCCTGCGTCCATGGCGGCGGCGCCCAGTTCGGCAATGGTGCGCGTCATGCGCCCGGCCGCCAGCGCCTGCTCGCTCGACGCGTTGCCCTGCAGGGCGCGCTTCATCACGCCCTGCGCGATGGCGGCGAGACGAAAGAAGTGGAATGCGAGGTGGACGTTCCAGTGCGGGCGCGGGTCCAGGCCCGTGGCTTCGGCGAAATCATCCACCACGGCGTCTTCCGCGGGAATGCCCAGGGCGGCGCGGTCCACGCCGGCCAGACCCGGCAGGACCGGATTGCGCGGCAGACGCAGGGCCATGCAGAAGTAGCCAAGGTCGGCCAGCGGGTGGCCGAGGGTGGACAGTTCCCAGTCGACCACGGCGAGCAGTTCGCCGTCGGCGCCCCACAGCAGATTGTCGATGCGGAAATCGCCGTGTACCAGGGCGATGCGGCCATCGTCGGGCGGCAGGGCGGCCGGCAGCGCGCCGATCAGCTGCTCCATGGCCTCGATGCGGTCGGTCTCGCTGGCGCGGTATTGCTCGCTCCAGCGCGTGACCTGGCGCGCGAAGTAGTTGCCGGGCCTGCCGTAGTCCGCGAGGCCGAGCGCGGCCACATCCAGGCGCGCCAGCGCGACCAGCACCTCCAGCACGCGGGAGTAGGCCTGGGCGCGCTGCGCCGGCGTGTGCCGCGGCAGGGAAGGATCGAACTGCGCCGTGCCGGGCACGTGGCTCATCAGGTAGAAGGCGCTGCCGATGACGTGGGGGTCTTCGCACAGGTACAGCGGGGCCGCCACCGGCACGGCGCTGCCGTGCAGGGCGCCGAGCACGCGGAACTCGCGTTCGATGGCGTGGGCCGAGGCGAGCAGGACACCGGGCGGCTTGCGCCGCAGCACGTAGCGGCCGCTGGCGGCTTCGATCAGATAGGTGGGGTTGGACTGTCCCCCCTTGAACTTGGTCGCGGTGAGCGGGCCGCGGAAGCCGGCAACGTGCGCGGCGAGATGGTCGGCCAGGCCGGACTCGGGCAGGGCGAGGAGATCGGTCATGGCGTCCTTGGCCTCGCAGCGTGACGGGGTGTCGTTCGACCGCGCGCTTGCCCCGCCCTCGCCACGGGCGCGCGAACGGCGCGCGCTGGGGGCGTCGCCGCGTGCCGGGGGCACCTTGCCGGCAGGGAGCCCAGCGGGGGGGCGCACCGTCCTGTGCTCATGCCGGTCTCCGCGCCGCGTCCTCGTGCCGCTCCTGCAGCATCGACTTGGCCAGGGCCGCGCGGTGCACTTCGTCGGGGCCGTCGGCCAGACGCAGGGCGCGCGCGCCGGCGTAGGCCGCGGCGAGGAAATGGTCCTCGCCGAGGCCGCCGCCGCCGTGGATCTGCATGGCGCGGTCGATGACCTCGCAGGCCATGCGCGGCGCGACGATCTTGATCATGCCGATGGCGTCCTTGGCGCCACGGATGCCGTGGGCGTCGAGCTGCGCCGCCGCGGCCAGCGTGAGCAGACGCGCCTGCTCGATGGCGCAGCGCGACTCGGCGATGGCCTCGCGCACCACGCCCTGCGCTGCCAGCGGGCGACCGAAGGCCACGCGCTGCCGCGCCCGCGCGATCATCGCCTCCAGCGCGCGCTGCGCCAGGCCGATGAGGCGCATGCAGTGGTGGATGCGGCCGGGACCCAGACGACCCTGGGCGATCTCGAAACCGCGCCCCTCGCCGAGGATCAGGTTTTCCGCGGGTACGCGCACGCCGTCGAGGCGCAGCTCGGCGTGTCCGCCGGGTGCATCGTCGTAGCCGAACACGTGCAGCGGCCGCACCACCGTCAGCCCCGGCGCGTCGCGCGGCACCAGGATCATGCCGTGGCGCGCGTGGGGTGCGGCGCCCGGTGTAGTCACTCCCATCACGATGAACACGGCACAGCGCGGATCGAGCGCACCGGTGGTCCACCACTTGCGCCCGGTCACGACGTAGTGGTCGCCGTCGCGTTCGATGCGCGTGGCGATGTTGGTGGCATCGCTGCTGGCGACGTCGGGTTCGGTCATGGCGAAGCCCGAGCGGATCGTGCCGTCGAGCAGGGGGCGCAGCCAGCGCTCCTGCTGCGCGGCCGAACCGTAGTGCAGCAGCACCTCCATGTTGCCGGTGTCCGGCGCGCTGCAGTTGAACACCTCGCTGGCGAACAGGCAGCGGCCCATGCGTTCGGCCAGCGGCGCGTACTCGAGGTTGCTGAGGCCGGCGCCGATCCGTGGGTCGGGCAGGAACAGGTTCCACAGGCTGGCGGTTCGCGCGGCGCGTTTGAGTTCCTCCATGAAGCCAGGCACCGTCCAGCGTCGGGCCGGATCGGCCGTGTGCGCCTGCCAGTCGGCCTCGCGCGGCAGCACGTGCGCGGACAGAAAGGCATCGAGGCGCGCGGCGTAGTCGCGCGCTCGCTCGCTGGGAGAAAACAGTTCGCTCATGCAGCGATCCCTCAGAAGTGCGTGGCCAGCGGCAGGTGCTCGGCCGCGGCGAGGTGTGGCAGGGCGTTCCAGACCTGCAGATCCCAGCCCGTCCCGCGGTGGCGGAAGTCGCTGACGGCGCTGTTGGCGAGGCTGAGGTTCAGGGCAATCGTGCGCGCCTCGTCGAGGCCGAGCGCGGCCTGGGCGCAGCGCGCGATCACGCCGCCGGAGCTGATGACGAGGCTCGTCCCGGGGCCGCCCGCCAGCGTGCCGAAGGCGCGCCGGGCGCGGGCGGCGAACTCGCCCCAGCGTTCGGGCATGGCGCCGTCGAGTTGCCCGGTGCGCCAGGCGTCCAGGATGTTGCCGATCAGTCCATGCACGGACATCGCGGCGGGGTCCGCTCGCAGCAGGGCGAGACGCGCGTCGTCGCGGTGGCGCGCGGCATAGGCCTGGAACAGCGCCGCGTGGTCGAACTCGTCCCAGTCTGCATCGACCTCCGCCGCAGGCGCGGCGCGGCCCGCGGCGCGGCAGGCGCGCACCACGGCATCGAGGGTCTGGGCATGGCGGCGATGCGTGCCGCGCACCAGGCGCTGCAGGTGAAGCTCGGGGTGGGCGGCGATCCACGCACCGAGCAGGTCCGCCTGGCGTTCGCCACGGGGCGAGAGTCGGTCGTAGTCGACGGCACCAAAACTCGCCTGCGCGTGTCGCACCAGCAGGGCCCGGTGCCCCGCGGCGGGCCGCTCGCCGGGCCGTGGGCTGGCGTCTGCCTCAGTCAGTGACGTAGTCCTTGCTGAAGCGCAGCTTCAGCGGCGCGGTCGCGCCTTCCGGCGTGACGTCCACCTCGAAGCGCAAGGTGTCCGTGCCGGCGACGGCGAACTCGCCGAGGTAGTAGATCGCCTCACCGTCACGGACCTCGCGCACGCTGACGGGGATGCGCTGGCCCATCAGGTTGCTGGCGCGCGCTTCGACCCGGGCGGCGATCGCCCGTGCCGGGGCGCTGCCCGCCTCGCGCTGCACGGCGATGTTGAGCAGTCCCTTGCGGCTGGAGCGGGCGAAGCCGTAGGTCTTGGCCACCTCCGGCGGCAGCTGGTCGCTGGACAGCGCGTTGTAATGCACCACCACGTCGCCGAACCTCTGGAACTGTTCGGCCTGGCCGCGCTCCGGCGCCAGCAGCAGGGCGGCGAGGACACCGATGAGCACGCCGAGCTTGTGCGCGAGTTTCATGACGGACTCCCGGGCGGGATGGTGCCGCGATCTTACACCTGCCGGTGGACGCGACCGCCGCGCTGGCTACAGCGGAAACGCTGGCAGACCGAAATAGGCGAGGCTGAACTTGACCAGACGCAGCGCCAGACAGGCCCACAGCGGCGAGAGGTCGAAGCCGGCGAAGCGCAGCGGGATGCGCCGGAACGGCTTGAGCACCGGTTCGGCCACGCCGAGCACCAGTTCCACGGCGGGGTTGCCGTAGTCGGGAGAAAAAAAGCTCATCAGGGCCACCACCACGATGGCCCAGAAGTACAGGCTGAGCGTGAATTGCAGCAGGGTGCCGAAGCCGAGGGCAGCCGCCTCCAGGGGGCCGAGCAGGTTGCCCAGCGCGGCCAGCAGCAGCCACGCGGCCAGGGCGGCGACCAGCCAGGCGAGCACAAGCGCGCCCAGCGACAGTCCGCGCCAGTTGGGCAGCACCCGGCCCAGCGGCACCAGCAGCGGATTGGTCGCGCGGTACACCGCCTGGCACACCGGATTGCCGAAGCGAACCCGCGACAGCGGCAGGATCACGCGCAATACCGGCAGCAGCAGGAGGAGTCCCAGCAGCACCTGCGCCAGCATGAATCCGACACTGCCGAAGTAGCCCATGCCCATGTCAGGCTCCCGATGCGGCGGACAGCTCGCGGCCGCGCTGCACGGCAGCGGCGACGGCGCGCGCCACCACGTCGCGGAAACCGTCGCCTGAGAAGCTGTCCAGGGCGGCCTGTGTCGTGCCTTTGGGCGAGGTCACGCGCTCGCGCAGGGTGGCCGGGGCGGCGCCATCCTCGTGCAGCATGCGTCCGGCGCCGAATGCCGTCTGCGTCGCCAGCGCCCGCGCCGTCTCGCGCGGCAGACCCTGCGCCACGGCGGCATCCTCCAGGGCTTCGACCAGCAGGAAGAAGTAGGCCGGGCCCGAGCCGGACAGCGCGGTCACCGCGTCCATCAGGTCCTCGCGCTCGATCCATACGCACAGGCCCGCCGCGCCGAGGATGCGTTCGGCCAGCGCGCGCTGCGCCGCGCTGCAGCGCGGGTTGGCATAGAGGCCCGCGGCCCCCGCGCCGATCAGCGCGGGCGTGTTGGGCATGCTGCGCACCACCGCCACGTCGCCACCGAGCCAGCGTTCGAGCTGATCCACGCGGATGCCGGCGGCGATGGAGACGACCAATGGACGGTCGCGCTGCACCGTCGAGGCCAGCTCCTCGCACACCGGGCGCATGACCTGCGGCTTCACCGCCAGGACGATGGCGGCGGCGCCGGCGGCGGCCGCGGCGTTGTCCGTGCCCGCCGCCACGCCGAAATCGCCGGCCAGCGCCTCGCGCAGCGGCGCGTGGGGCTCGGCCACCGCGAGGTGCTCGGCGCTCTCGCCGGCACGCACGAGGCCGCCGATCAGGCTGCGCGCCATGTTCCCGCCACCGATGAAGGCAAGCGGGGCGGAACTCCGGGCGGGATCGGGTCGGGGCATGGTGCGGCCGTTGCGCAGGGGGCAGCAGAGGATAGCAAGCCCGGGCGGCCCGCCCGCACACAGGCGTGGCCCGCCACTAGCCTGCCGTGCGCGTCGGCCTGGCGCCGAACAGGGCCGAACCGATGCGCACGAGACTGGCGCCTTCGGCGATGGCCAGGGCGAAGTCGTCGCTCATGCCCATCGACAGGGTGTCCACGCCCGGGCAGTCGTCGCGCAGGCCCTCGTACAGCGCGCGCATGCGCCGGAACGCCTCGCGCCGCACCGCGGGATCGGGATTGGGGGCGGGAATGGCCATGAGACCGCGCAGGCGCAGGCGCGGCGCCGCGGACACGGCCCGGGCCAGGGTCGCCACGTCCGCTGGTGCGCAGCCGGATTTGCTCGCTTCATCGTCGATGTTCACCTGGATCAGCACGTTCAGCGGCGCGGCTTGCGCCGGTCGGAAGCGGTTCAGCGGTTCGATCAGCTTGGCGCGGTCCAGACTTTGCAGCCAGTCGAAGTGCTGGGCGACGTCGCGGCACTTGTTGGACTGCAGGGGGCCGATCAGGTGCCAGACGAGATCTGGATCGGCCAGCTCGCGCTGCTTGGCCAGGGCCTCCTGCACGTAGTTTTCGCCGAAGTCGCGCTGGCCGAGGTCCGCCAGCGCGCGCACGGCGGCAGCGGGCTGGGTCTTGCTCACGGCAAGCAGCCTGACCGCGTGCCCGGCGCTGGCGGCGGCATCGGCCAGGCGGGCGCGGATCGTGGCATAGGCTTGATCGCAGGAAGTCATGGCAAACGCTTGCGTTGGCAGAAAAATGGCGAGCTATACTGCGGCCGGGATGGCGCGCCGGCGCGGCCATCCCGGGGACGCATCGTCGGGTTGGGCGGATGACCCGCCGTCGCCGGCGCTGCGGCGAAACGACCGCAGCGCCGCGGACAGGCAGGACGCCGCACCAGACGCCGACCGTCGACGGGGGCGCGCCACCCGGGCGGCCGCACACTGATCATGTAGGAGAGTCGCATGGATATTGCCGAGCTGCTGGCCTTTTCGGTGAAGAATAAGTCGTCCGACCTGCACCTGTCCGCCGGCCTGCCGCCGATGATCCGCGTGGACGGCGACGTGCGCCGCATCAACATTCCGGCGCTGGAACACAAGCAGGTCCACTCGCTGATCTACGACATCATGTCGGACAAGCAGCGGCGCGACTACGAGGAATTCCTCGAGTGCGACTTCAGCTTCGAGATCCCCGGCCTGGCACGCTTCCGCGTCAACGCCTTCAACCAGAACCGCGGCGCCGGCGCGGTATTCCGCACCATTCCCTCCGAGGTGCTGACCCTGGAAGACCTCGGTGCGCCGAAGATCTTCAAGGAGCTGATCGCCCAGCCGCAGGGCCTGATCCTGGTGACCGGACCGACCGGCTCGGGCAAGTCCACGACGCTTGCGGCCATGCTCGACCACGTCAACAAGAACGAGTACGCGCACATCCTCTCGGTCGAAGACCCGATCGAGTTCGTGCACACCTCGCAGAAGTGCCTCATCAACCAGCGCGAGGTGCACCGCGACACGCACGGCTTCAACGAGGCGCTGCGTGCCGCCCTGCGCGAGGACCCCGACTACATCCTGGTCGGCGAAATGCGCGACATCGAAACCATCCGTCTGGCGCTCACGGCGGCGGAAACCGGACACCTCGTGTTCGCCACCCTGCACACTTCCTCGGCGGCCAAGACGGTCGACCGCATCATCGACGTCTTCCCGGCCGGCGAGAAGCCGATGGTGCGCTCCATGCTGTCGGAGTCGCTGCGCGCAGTGATTTCGCAGTCCCTGCTGAAGAAAGTGGGCGGCGGGCGTATTGCCGCGCACGAAATCATGGTGGGCATCCCCGCCATCCGCAACCTGATCCGCGAGGACAAGGTGGCGCAGATGTACTCGGCCATCCAGACCGGTGCGCAGTACGGCATGCAGACCCTCGACCAGTGCCTGCTCGATCTGGTCAAGCGCGGCCTCGTGACGCGCCAGCAGGCCATCGGCTACGCCAAGAACAAGGAATCCTTCAAGTAGGCGGCCGCGGCGCGTTCCCGCCGCGACGCCGGACGAGTAAGCTGCGGCCAAGGTCACGGCAGCGGCGCCGCCCGCGGGCGCAAGCTGCCGCCGGGGCCCCTGCCTCCCGGAGAGTTCCATGAGCGCTGTCGATTTCACCTCCTTCCTCAAGCTGATGGTGCACAAGAAGGCGTCCGACCTGTTCATCACGGCCGGCGTGCCGCCTTCGATGAAGGTGCACGGGCGCATCGCGCCGATCACGCAGAACTCGCTCACGCCGCAGCAGTCGCGCGACATGGTGCTGAACGTAATGACGCCCTCGCAGCGCGAGGAGTTCGAGAAGACGCACGAGTGCCAGTTCGCCATCAGTGTCACCGGCGTCGGCCGTTTCCGCGTGTCGTGCTTCTACCAGCGCAACTGCGTCGGCATGGTGCTGCGCCGCATCGAGACGCGCATTCCCACGGTGGAAGAGCTGGCCCTGCCGCCGGTGATCAAGACCCTGGCGATGACCAAGCGCGGCATCATCATCTTCGTCGGCGCCACCGGCACCGGCAAGTCGACCTCGTTGGCCGCGATGATCGGCTACCGCAACATGAACTCGACCGGGCACATCATCACCATCGAGGACCCGATCGAATTCGTGCACAAGCACGAGGGCTGCATCATCACCCAGCGCGAGCTGGGCATTGATACCGACTCCTGGGACAACGCCCTGAAGAACACGCTGCGCCAGGCGCCGGACGTGATCCTCATCGGCGAAGTGCGCACGCGCGAGACCATGGAGCACGCGATCAACTTCGCGGAAACCGGCCACCTGTGCCTGTGCACCCTGCACGCCAACAACGCCAACCAGGCCATCGACCGCATCCTGCACTTCTTCCCCGAGGACCGCCGCTCGCAGCTGTTCATGGACCTGTCGCTGAACCTCAAGGGGATCGTCGCGCAGCAGCTCATTCCGACTCCCGACGGCAAGGCGCGTCGCGTGGCCATGGAGGTCATGCTCGGTACGCCGCTGGTGCAGGACTACATCCGCAAGGGCGAAGTGCACAAGCTGAAGGAGGTCATGAAGGAATCGACCAACCTCGGCATGAAGACCTTCGACCAGAGCCTGTTCGAGCTGTACCAGGCCGGCGAGATCAGCTACGAGGACGCGCTGCGCCACGCCGATTCGGCCAATGAGGTGCGCCTGAAGATCAAGCTCGCCCAGGGCGGCGACGCGCATACCCTCAGCCAGGGCCTCGACGGCGTCGAACTCATGGAAAGCTGAGCGCCAGGGATGGCGCGAATGGCGGAAACGCAGGAGCAGTTTCCGTCGAGCGCCAGGGATGGCGCGAATGGCGGAAACGCAGGAGCACTTTCCGTCGAGTGCCAGGGATGACGCGAATGGCGGAAACGCAGGAGCAGTTTCCGGCGAGCGTCCGGGAATTGCGCGAACGCGGAAACCGGTTGCGCCGCGCGCCCAGGTCGCCGCCAGCGGCAAGGCCCCGGCGCTGGTCTCCGTGGACCCGGGTGCGGCCGCGGGTTCGGCCCGACCGGCCATCGCCTCTCACCCCGACCTGCCCAAGGGCGCGGCATCGACCGCGCCCTTGAGGGTTGCCGACCCGTCGTGGCGGTCGCCGCGAATGGCCTCAGGGTGCCTTGGGCGGATTGAAGCGCGTGGTCTGGTGCAAGGCCAGGCCGTGCGGCCCGAGGGCGAGGCGCACGTCGGTGTAGGCCATCCAGTCGCGATAGCGCTGGTACATCTGCCGCTGCAACTCGATCAACTCGCTGTGTTCGCCCCCGCTCTTGCCCATGAGGTTGCCGAGCAGATCGCCGTAGACGCCGTAGAACGCACCCGTGATGCGCATGTGCAGCAGGTCCTTGCCATCGCCGGTGGCGGCGGCGAGATACGGTGGCAGGTTGGCTCCCGCCCCCTGGCCGGCGGCGAGGGCCAGCGCGTTCGCGCTGCCGGCCACATATACGGGCAGTTGCGGCAGTGGCACCGCGCCTGTGGGCACCGCGACCGGTTTGCCGTCGAGGGCGAGCCGCAGGTCCTTCAAGGGAGGCGCTGCCAGCTGGGCCATGCTGACCATCAGCAGGGGATTGTCCGAGGCGATCAGCATGCGACCGCCGCTGTGGGCCGGGTCGGGTAGACCGTCCTTGGACAGCTCCATGCTGTCCAGGGTCAGGCGCAGGCCGAGGAGGTTGGACAGCGGCGGCGGAACCGTGCGGTCCAGGCCCTGTTTCATGTCGGCGAAGCCCTGGTTGAGCTTGGCCAGCGATTCGCAGCGGAACGGCGCGGCGGCCACGGCCTCGCTCTGCTTGATCCAGAAGTCCTTCCACTTCAGTACCGGCAGGGCCAGGGCCAGGTCGAGCAGGGCGTCGTCCTGCGAGCCCATGCCCGGCACCGCGGTAGCGAGCGGGGCGAGCTGCTGGCGCAAGGCGGCATCGAGGTCGAACTCCACCAGGAAGGACTGCTCGGAGGCATCGAAATGCGTGTAGCCGAAACTGGTGCGCGGCAGGCGGGCGGCCAGGGCCGCCAGCTCGGCGCGGCACACGGCGTCGGCCGCCGTGGTCGGCAGCGACAGCGCCGCGGCGAACTCGCCGTCGACACCGCGGTGCTCGCCGGCCAGGCGCTCTAGCAGGCGTGCGGTGTCCAGGTAGCCGACGCCCTGCAGCTGATAGCCGCGCTCCCGCGCCAGCTCGCGCAGGGCCTTGCCGTCGGCCATCGATTGCGTCGGCCGGGTGAGGCCGAGCAGCTCCTTGAGGGCTCCCTCGCTCGCCTGACGCGGTGCCAGCGCGACCACCAAATGCTTACCCTCCAGCGCGAGCAGGCCGGCAAAGGGCACGTCGTCGGCGCCCAGGCGCCAGTACTCCTGGCCTGCCACGCTCGCCTTGGGCAGCGGTTGGCCGAGCTTGCCCTCGATGCGGCCGATCAGCGCGCGGAAGGCCCCCGCATCGGCCAACTCCAGGCGCATGACCGGTGCCAGGCCGATGCCGTAGAGCGCGCTGCGCCCCTGCGGGTCCAGTCCGATCTCCTTCCACTTGGCCAGGCTGTCGCGCTCGCGGAACTCGTCGAGTACGGCGCGTACGGCTGCCAGAGCGCGCTTCTCCGCGTCGTCCTTGGCCTTGCCGGCCGCTTCGCCGAGCAGGCTGTCGATCTGCGCGAAATAGGGCTTCCACAGCGGCTGGATGGCGCGGAAGCGGTCTTCCAGGGCGGCCTCGGGCACGGCCTCCAGCGAGGCGATCACGTAGGGCGTGTCGGCCGGTACATAGGCCAGCGGGGCGCCCTCGTCGGCCTTCTTGCCGCAGCCGGCCAGCAGCAGCGCCAGTCCGGCCGGCAGCGCATAACGCTTCAGCAGTTCCATGGTGGTCCCCGCAGGAGTTGGAATGGGATTATGCCGCGTCCGCGGCGGCCGTTCAGGCGCCGAGGAGTTCGGCCAGCACGGCCATGCGCAGGAATACGCCGTTCTCCACTTGCTCGAGGATGCGCGACTGCGCGCCGTCGGCGACGGGAGAGGCGATCTCGACCTCGCGGTTGATCGGCCCCGGATGCAGCACCAGGGCGTCGGGCCGCGCCAGACGCAGCCGGCGCGGATCGAGACCGTAGCGCGCGTAGTAGGCCTGCTCGGAAGGCACCTGGGCCAGGCTCATGCGCTCCTTCTGCAGGCGCAGCATGATCACCGCATCGACCCCGGCCAGGGCTGTGTCGAAGTCGTCGAAGAGGCGGCAGCCCGGCAGCTCCGCCGGGGCCGGCATGAGGTTGGCCGGACCGCACACGCGCAGTTCGCCCACACCGAGGGCACGCAGGGCGTGGATGTCCGAGCGGGCGACGCGCGAATGCAGGATGTCGCCGCAGATCAGCACCGTGAGCTCGGCGAAGTCGGGCCGGTGGCGGCGGATGGTGAGGACGTCGAGCAGGCCCTGGGTCGGGTGGGCGTGATTGCCGTCCCCGGCGTTGACCACGCGCGCCGCGCTGCGCAGATGGCGCGCCAGCGTTTCCGCCGTACCGTTTTCCCTGTGCCGCACCACGAAGGCATCGCAGTGCATGGCTTCCAGCGTGTGCAGGGTGTCGATGAGCGATTCGCCCTTGACCGTGGAGGAACTGGCGATGTCGAAGTTGAGCACGTCCGCGCCCAGACGCTTGGCGGCGAGGTCGAAGGAGGTGCGCGTGCGTGTGGACGGTTCGAAGAACAGGTTCATCACTGTGCGCCCGGCCAGCAGGTCGAGCCGGCGGGTGCCGCCGGCGCTGGCGCCGCGCAGGGCGTCGGCGCGGTCGAGCAGGCGCAGCAGCAGCTCGCGCGGCAGGCCGTCGAGCGTGATGAGGTGGCGCAGGCGCTGCTGCGCGTCCAGTTGCAGTGCATTCATGCGAGCGAGGCCAACCAGGATTCGGTGATGACTTCCGCCGCGACCGCGTCGATCGCTGCGGCGTGTTTGCGTCTGGCCAGACCGGCGGCGCGGCGCGTGGCGAAACGCCGGGCCGCCTCCTTCGAGCTGGAGCGTTCGTCGGCCAGGGCCACCGGCAGGCCATAGCGTTCGGCCAGGGCAGCGGCAAAGGCGCGCGCCCCGCGGCTGGCGGTCTGCTCGTCGCCGGTCAGAGTCAGCGGCAGTCCGACCACCAGGGTATCGGGTTGCCAGGCCGCCACCAATGCGTCGCAGGCTGGCCAATCCGGCCCGCCTTCGCCGTTGCGCAGCACCTGCAGCGGGCGCGCGCCGCGGGTCAGCCGGTTGCCCAGCGCGACACCGATGGCGCCGCTGCCGTAGTCGAACCCCAGCACGTTCACGTCAGGCGTGGCCGAAGTAGTCGGTGAGTTTGGCCATGTTCACTCCGACCAGGGCCGCTGCCGCGTCCCAGCGGTCCTCCAGCGCCGTGTCGAACAGCAGCTGGCGCTGTGCAGCCACGGTCAGCCAGGCGTTCTCCAGCAGTTCCTGCTCGAGCTGCCCCGCGGTCCAGCCGGCATAGCCCAAGGCCACCAGGGCGCGGCGCGGGCCGCGGCCGTCGGCCATGGCGATGAGCACGTCGCGCGAAGTGGTCACGCACACCTCGTCGCAGATGCGGAAGGAGGACTCCCACTCCCCGCCGACCTCGTGCAGTACGAAACCGCGTTCGGGCTGGACCGGGCCACCGAGCAGTACCGGCGCATCGCGCACCTCGGCGAGATCGGTCTGGATGCCCATCTGCGCCAGCACGTCGCCGAGGCGGTATTCCGACAGCCGGTTGATCACCAGGCCCATGGCGCCATCTTCGCCGTGCTGGCACACGTAGATCACGCCGCGCGCGAAATTGGGATCGCGCAGCGATGGCATGGCGATCAGCAGGTGATTGGACAGGGACTCGAACCCGCGCATGGCGCCATTGTATGCGGGAATGGGGGGCGGCGCGGATCGAGCGTCGCCGACTGGCGGCGGCGCGCCTCAGCGGTTGACCATCACGTCGCCGGGCAGGTACTGCCAGGTGCGCGTGATGTACAGCTCGTCCACGTCCTCGCCGGTTCGCGGCAGGGGCGGGAAGGGGGCGGACAGCTGCACTGTGCGCTGGGCCGCGTCGTCGAGCACCTTGTGACCGCTGCCCTGGATGATGTCCATGCGCTTGATGCTGCCATCGCGGTTGATCGCCACGGTGAGCACGAGTTGGCCGTGCACCTGCTGGCGCCGCGCCTCATCGGGGTAGTTGAGGTTGCCGATGCGTTCCACGCGCGCCACCCACGCCTTCATGTAGGCGGCGTACTCGTACTCCTTGGTGTTGGCCGAAATGAACTTGCGCTTGGGTCGTTTGGCATAGGCCTCTGACTCGCGCTGGATCTCCTCGGCCAGACGGGCCATTTCCACATTCTTCTCGATCAGCTCGCGGGCCGTGGGCTGCTGCAGCGCGGGCATCTCCTCGCTGCGCTTCTGTGTGCGCACGCTGAAGTCGGCGCGCCTCTGCGTCAGCAGCTCCGCCTCGCTGGGAGGCGTAGGGCGCGGGGCGCCGGCCTCCACCGGGCGCGGCGCGACACCGGGGTCCGGCTTCGGCACGGGGCTCGACAGAGGTTCCGTCGGACGCCGCGCCTTGTCGTGTTCTCCGCCGCCCTGGTTGTTCGCCTGGGCGAGGAAGTCGGCCTTGTCCGGTTTCTGCGCGTTCGCCGACTGCACCAGGATGACGTCCAGCGCGGGCAGGCGCCGCACCGGCGGCTCGAAGCTGAACGTGAGTCCCAGCGCCAGCACGCCGTGCGCGATCAGCGAGAACAGCAGCGTGACGCCGAAGCGATCGGTGGAGGAAACGGCGGGACGGCTCACTGCAGCGTTGCTTCCAAGCGGTCGAACAACATGCCGGCGATGTTAAGGCCGAACTGCGCGTCCAGCTCGCGTGCGCAGGTCGGGGATGTGACGTTGATCTCGGTGAGCCAGTCACCGATCACGTCGAGGCCGACGAAGCGCATGCCGCGGCGCACCAGCTCGGGCCCGACCTGTGCGGCGATCCAGCGATCGCGCTCGGTCAGCGGCCGTCCCTCGCCGCGCCCGCCGGCCGCCAGGTTGCCGCGGAAATCGCTGCCCTGCGGGATGCGTGCGAGGGCGTAGGGCACAGGCTCGCCGTCGATCATCAGGATGCGCTTGTCGCCATCGACGATCTGCGGCAGGTAGCGCTGCGCCAGGGCGAGGCGGCGTCCTCCGTCGGTAAGGGTTTCCAGGATGACGTTCAGGTTCGGATCACCGTCGAAACTGCGGAAGATCGAGCGACCGCCCATGCCATCCAGCGGCTTGAGCACGACCTCGCCCTGTTCGGCGGCGAAGCGCCGCAGCTCTGTGGTGTCGCGCGCCACGAGGGTCGGCGGAATGCACTGGGGGAAGCTCAGGGCGAAGAGCTTCTCGTTGGCGTCGCGCAGCGCCCCCGGGCGGTTGACCACCATCACGCCCGCCTGCTCGGCGCGGTCGAGCACGTGGGTGTCGTAGAGAAACTGGTCGTCGAACGGCGGGTCCTTGCGTTCGAGCACCAGTTGCAGGCGCGACAGCGGCGCCCACGCGGCGGGCCCTAGCGTGAACCAATCGGCCGGGTCATCGCGCACCCGCAACGGCGCCAGGCAGCCCCACGCCTCCCCGCCGCGCAGGGCCAGGCCGCCCTGTACGAGGTAGTTCAGGTGCCAGCCGCGCCGCTGACCCTCCAGCAGCAGGGCGAAGCTGGTGTCCTTCTTGATCTTGATGCGCTCGATGGGGTCCATCAGCACGGCGAGCTCGCGCGCCATGGATGCTCCTGGACTGCGGAAGGGGAAGGAAAGGGCCGGCACGCCCCGTGCAATACGTGTCTATACTGTAGCATTGCGGCCCCGGCGCGAGGCCTGCTGTGCTTGCCGCCCCGGCGCCTGGTTCCAAAGTGCGGGCGCGGACTTACGCGATTAACTTGACAGCTTTGCTAAGTAGAGGTTAAGAAGCCCTTGACCCTGTGTTTCGGTGTCCGGGGCCTTGGGGGAGGCGGATACCCGCGCAGGCATGCAGCCATTCAAAGCGCGTCGCGTCTCGACCCCGCATCGGCGGGACAGGCACCAGCGTTTTCCTGGGGGTTGGTAAGTGGAAGACAATGCGAACAAGGGCAGCCTGGCCGGGCTGAAGGTGATGGTCATCGACGACTCGAAGACCATTCGCCGCACCGCCGAGACGCTCCTGAAGAAGGAAGGGGCCGACGTGGTCACGGCCACCGACGGCTTCGAGGCGCTGGCCAAGATTTCCGACCAGCAGCCCCACATCATTTTCGTCGACATCATGATGCCGCGGCTGGACGGCTACCAGACCTGCGCGCTGATCAAGAACAACCAGATGTTCAAGGCGACACCCGTCATCATGCTGTCCTCCAAGGACGGCCTGTTCGACAAGGCGCGGGGCCGCATCGTCGGCTCGGAGCAATACCTGACCAAGCCGTTCACCAGGGAAGAGCTGCTCGGCGCCATCCGCCGGCATGTCGATCTCAAGGGCTGAAACTGCGGGGCCATGCCGCTATCACAGGGGACAGCGATGGCACACGTTTTGATAATCGACGATTCGCCGACCGACATCCGCGTACTCACCACCTTGCTGGAAAAGGCGGGGCACAGGGTGAGCAGCGCGCCGAACGCCGAAGAGGGGATCCCGATGGTGCAGCGGGAGCACCCGGATCTCGTGATCATGGACGTCATCATGCCGGGCATGAATGGCTTCCAGGCGACGCGCCAGTTGAGCCGCGACGCGGCCACGTCCGCCATCCCGATCCTCATCGTCACCACCAAGTCGATGGAAACCGACCGCGTCTGGGGCTTGCGCCAGGGTGCCAAGGACTTCCTGACCAAGCCCGTGAGCGAGAAGGATCTGCTCGCCCGCATCAACTCTCTCCTTCCGAGCTGACCGCCGGCCCATGTCCGCGATGACCGACACGCTGCACCTGTCGCCCTTCGAGGCTCTGCTCGACTACGAGCGGCGCAGCCTCGCGCATGTGGCGGGCATGCCCGAGCAGATCGAGGCGCCCGGCCTGTGGCGCGGCATCGGCTTCCGCGTGGGCCAGCGCTTCCTGGTCAGCAGCATCGGTGAGGTGAACGAAATCCTCACCTTCCCGCTGCTGACCCTTGTGCCCGGCACGCGGCCCTGGCTGCTCGGAGTGGCCAACATCCGCGGCAACCTCGTGCCAGTGATCGACCTGAAGGGCTTCATCGAGGGCGAGCGCAGCCAGTTGACCGATACCACGCGCGTGCTGCTGGTGCGCCAGCAGGGCGGTTCCACCGTCGGCCTGCTGGTCGACGAGGTGCTGGGCCAGCGCAATTTTACCGACGAGCAACGCACGGTGGCGAACGCCGAGGAAGGCACTCGCTACGCCCGTTACGTGCTGGATACCTACCAGCTCGGCGACGTGCAGTGGGGCATGTTCAGCATGGTGGCGCTGGCGCGTACGCCGGAGTTCCTGCAGGCGGCGGCATAAACCCCGGCGCGGCGGGCGGCCGCGGCGGGAGTGGCAACAATTCCGGTGAGGTGAGGCATGAGTACGACTTCGGGGGCAATCAAGGAACGCGCAGGCAGCACCAATACGCTGCTCGTCGTGTTGCTGCTGGTGGCGATCGCGGTGGCGGCGGTCGACTTCTTCTTGTTGAACAAGAAGAACGGTGAGGAAGCCAAGGCGGTGGAGCTCACCACCGAGATCCAGGTGGCATCGCAGCGCATCGCCAAGAAGGCGACGGAAGCGGCGGGCGGCAACCTCGACGCCTTCGCCGAGTTGGAGGCCACGCGCAATACCATCGACTCGGACATCACCAAGCTCAACAAGGGCGACGCGCAGTCCGGCATGCCGGCCTATGCCGACGTCGGCGGCGTGCAGAAGCCGGTGGCCGAGCTGACCAAGGCCTGGCAGTCGCTCAACAGCAACGCCACCAAGATTCTCGGCAACAAGGAACTGGTGCTGAACTCCGCCGCCACCGCGGCCGACTTCTCCGCGCAGATCCCCATCCTCAATTCCCGCATGGACGAGGTGGTCAACGCCCTGACCAACGCCAACGGCTCGTCCAAGCAGGTGCTGATCTCCTCGCGCCAGATGCTGCTGGCCGACCGCATGATCCGCCGCGTGCAGGACATCCTCGCCGGCGGCCAGGGTGCCCAGGGCGCAGCCGACGGCTTCCAGCGCGATGCGCGCCTGTACGGTGCGGTACTCAACGGCCTGATCAACGGCAGCGCCGACTTCGGCATCCAGGCGCTCACCAGTCCGGCTGCCAAGGAAATCCTCAACGACATCTACCAGAAGTGGACTGGTCTGGGCGAGCCGGTGCAGAAGATCCTCGATGCGGCGTCCGGCCTGCAGGACGTGAAGTCCGCCGCCGACAACATGTTCCTGGACTCCGAAACGGTGTTGCTGCGCGCGCGCGACCTCGCCGCCAAGCTCGGCACGCTGCCCGGGACGCGCCTGTTTCCCAACGTCTGGTGGGGCCTCGCCGCCGCCGCCGCCGCCGGTGTCCTTGCCCTGCTGCTGGTGTTCGCGCAGATCCGCGATGGTCGCCGCCGCTACCAGGTCACCGCCGAGCTGAACCAGCGCAACCAGGAGGCCATTCTGCGCCTGCTGGACGAAATGGGCTCGCTCGCGGAAGGCGACCTCACCGTCAAGGCGACCGTGACCGAGGACATCACCGGCGCCATCGCGGATTCGGTCAACTTCGCCGTGGAAGCGCTGCGCTCCCTGGTGACCACGATCAACGAAACGGCCGTGCAGGTGTCCGCCGCCGCCCAGGAAACGCAGGCCACCGCCATGCACCTGGCGGAAGCTGCGGAGCATCAGGCGCAGCAGATCACCTCGGCGTCGGCCGCGATCAATGAGATCGCGGTGTCCATCGACGAGGTGTCGAAGAACTCCGCCGAATCGGCCGATGTGGCCCAGCGCTCGGTGCAGATCGCCTCCAAGGGCGCCGCGATCGTGCGCCAGACCATTCAGGGCATGGACTCCATCCGCGACCAGATCCAGGAGACGTCCAAGCGAATCAAGCGTCTGGGCGAGTCGTCGCAGGAAATCGGCTCGATCGTGGAACTGATCAATGACATCGCCGAGCAGACCAACATTCTCGCCCTGAACGCGGCCATCCAGGCCGCGTCGGCGGGCGAGGCGGGTCGCGGCTTCGCGGTCGTGGCCGACGAAGTGCAGCGACTGGCCGAGCGCTCCGCCAATGCCACGAAGCGCATCGAGACCCTGGTGCAGACGATTCAGTCCGACACCAACGAGGCGGTGAGCTCCATGGAGCAGACCACCGCGGAAGTGGTGGCCGGTGCGCGCCTGGCCGAGGACGCCGGCCTGGCCCTGGGCGAGATCGAAAAGGTGTCGAACGACCTCGCGGACCTGATTCAGAACATCTCCGAGGCGGCACGGCAGCAGTCGGCCGCTGCCACGAACATCTCGGCCACGATGAACGTGATTCAGGAAATCACCACGCAGACCTCGCTGGGTGCGAGCCAGACGGCCGAGTCGATCGGCAACCTGGCCCAGCTCGCCAACGACCTGCGCCGTTCGGTCGCGGACTTCAAGCTGCCGACCTGATCGGCAGCCTAGGGAGGTGCACCCGTTCGCATGGCCCTCGCCCTTGGCAACTGGTCGGCGCTCGCGTCCATGCCGGGCATGGACGACGCCGAGTTCGCGCGCTGGGCGGCCCTGCTCGAGAAGCGTACGGGCGTCGTTGTGCCCGCCGCACGCAAGGCCTTCCTGGTCACCAGCGTGCGCGGGCGCATGCGCGAGACCGGGCACCTGAGTTTCGAGGACTATTACCGCCACCTGCAGGGCGGCGCCGAGGGCGCCATCGAGTGGACCACCCTGGTGGACCGCCTCACGGTGCACGAAACGCACTTCTTCCGCCATGCGCCCTCGTTCGAGCTCATCGAGCGGGAGTGGTTGCCCAAGGTGGCCGTCGCCGGGGCGGGCGGCACGCTGCATGCATGGAGCGTGGGCTGTGCCACCGGCGAGGAGGCCTACACCCTGGCGATGGTGCTGGACCGCTACCTCGGCGGCGTGGCTGGCAACCGCATGTACTTCGGCGTCACCGCCACCGACGTGAGCCAGCCGGCCCTGGCCGTGGGGCGCGGCGGCCTGTATCCGCGCGGCAAGCTGGAGGAAATTCCCGCGGCCCTGCGCGAGCGCTATGTCGACCTGATCGATTCCGATACCTTCGGCATCAACGAGTCGCTGCGCAAGCGCGTGGGGTTTGCGCAGTTCAACCTGCTCGACGTGGCGCGCGCGCCGCTCAAGCGGCTGGACCTCATCTACTGCCAGAACGTCCTGATCTATTTCGCCCGCGAACGCCGCCGCGAACTGCTCGCGGCGCTGGCGGGCCTGCTCAAGCCTGGCGGCCTGCTCGTGCTGGGGCCGGGCGAGGTGACACAGTTCGCCTTGCCGCAGCTCAGCCGCGTGCCGCACCGCCAGGCGCTGGCCTTCCTGCGCAACCATGACAAATAGGTCGCGCAGCCACCCATCCATCGGTGCACGGATGCACCGGTCGTCGCCGCCCCCTGCGGGGCGGCGACCTCCGCTCGTCGCGCGGCCTGCACAGGCGCGCACGGCGGCCGCCCGCGGCAGGAGCCCGGTCGCGCCGCATGACCTCGGAATCCGCGCATGAAACTGCAAGAAGACATCGATTTCACCACGCTCACCTGGGTCAAGCAGGAGCTGGACGAAACCCTCAAGCAGGCGCGGCAGGCCCTGGAGGCCTACGTCGAGGACCCGGCGGATGCGAGCCTCATGCGCTTCTGCGCCACCTACCTGCACCAGGTGCAGGGCACCTTGCGCATGGTCGAGTTGTACGGGGCCTCGATGGTGGTGGAGGAGATGGAACGCCTCGCCCAGGCGATCCTCGACGGCGAGGTCAAGCAGAAGGACGAGGCCTATTCGGTGCTGATGCGCGGCATCGTGCAGTTGCCCGATTACCTTGAGCGCCTGCAGAGCGGGCACAAGGACATCCCCATCGTCCTGCTGCCGTTGCTCAACGACCTGCGCGCCGTGCGCGGTGAGGAGCTGTTCTCCGAGAGCGTGCTGTTTTCTCCCGATCTCGGCGCGCCCCTGCCAGAGGCCGCGGCCGGAGCGGCGCAGGCCCTGCCGGACCTTGAGCTCAAGGCCCAGACGGGGCGATTGCGCACCGTCTACCAGGTGTCCCTGCTGAAATGGCTGCGCCAGGGCGAGGCCGCCGACGCCCAACGCCTGCAGGATGTGCTGCAGCGACTGCAGCGCCTGTGCCACGCCGAAGAGCCTCGCCGCTTGTGGTGGGTGGGTGCGGCCCTGCTCGAAGGCGTGCAGACGGGCGGCGTGCAGGCCAGCCCCGCCGTGAAGCTGCTCTTCGGCAAGGTCGACCGCGAAATCAAGCGCCTGGTCGATGCCGGCGAAGCCAGCTTCCGCACCAGCCCGCCGCGTGAGCTGGTGAAGAACCTTCTCTACTACGTTGCCCACGGCAGCGGCGGCGGCCCCTTGACGGCCGAGGTTCGCCGCACCTACGCGCTCGATGCCCTGATGCCCAGCCAGCGCGAGCTGGAACATGCCAAGGGGTCGATTTCCGGCCACAACCGCGCCCTCCTTGATACCGTATCGGCGGCCATCAAGGACGATCTCCTGCGCGTCAAGGAGGCGCTGGACATTTTCCTGCGCAACACCGGCAACGATCCGGCCGAGCTGTCCGCCCAGGCCGAGGTGCTCGACCGCGTCGGCGATACCCTGGGCATGCTCGGCCTGGGCGTTCCCCGCCGCGTCGTGCTGGAGCAGCGCACCGTGGTGGAGGAGATCGCCGCCAAATCGCGTGCCGCCGACGAGAGCACGTTGCTAGACGTGGCGGGCGCGCTGCTGTACGTCGAGGCATCGCTCGACGACCACATCGACCGCCTGGGCGCCGAGACGCCCGAGGGCGAGGGCAGTGGCGGCATGGAGCTGCCCAAGGCTGAGGTGCGCAAGATCCTCGATGCGCTCATGAAGGAAGCCTCGGCCAACTTGGCCCAGGCCAAGCACGACATCGTCGCCTTCGTGGAGTCTCCCTGGGACCACGCCAAGGTGGAGCAGATCCCCAAGCTCCTGGAAGACGTCGGCGGCGCCCTGCGCATGCTGGATCTGCCCAAGCCGGCCGAGCTCATGCACGGCGTGGTGCGCTTCATCGAAGTGGAACTGTTGCGCTGGCGCCGCGTGCCGACCGCCGAACAGATGGACAAGCTGGCCGACGCGGTGGCATCGATCGAATACTACCTGGAGGCCACGCGCGATCAGCGCGCCGGCCGCGAGAAGATCCTCGACGTGACGCGCCAGAGCCTGGAGTCGCTCGGCTACTGGCCGGTTCCGCCCGATGATGGCCTGCTGCCCGAACCGCCGCCCGCCACCGCGGCCCCGCTGCCGACGGCGCCGACGGCGGGTGGAACCCCGGTGTCGACGGTGCCCGTGCCCACCAGCGGCGAGGCCGCGCGTGGTCAGGCGACGCCGGCGCCGGCCGCGGCAGCAGCAGCAGTCGTGGCCCCTGCCGCCGCCGCCGCGGCCGCGGCCATGCCCGCCTTTGTCGATCTCGCCGCGGCTGACCGGGCTGCCGCGAGCGAATTCCCTGCCTTCGGTGCCGATGCCCTGACCACCAGCGGCAAGGCCTCCCTGCAGATGGACAGCGACGCGACTGCGGCGGGCGATGACCACGAGCTGCCGAGCATCGAGCTGACGCCGGACAGCGACATCGACGCCTACATCGCCCGGCTCGGTCTGGGCGAGGCGCAGGAGCAGACGCCCGCGCCGGTACCGACGCCGGCCCTGCCCGAGGCGCCGAGCGCCGAACCGGAGTTGCGGGAGGTCGTGCAGATTGCGCGCGGTGAGGGCCTCGATGCCCTCGTGGTAGGCACCACGCCGCCGACCGAGCCCGCGCCGCAGGACCTGACCGGCCTGCGGCTCACGCCGACCGAGCCCACCGCCACGCCGCCGGTGCAGGCGCCGCAGGTGCGCTACGTCGAAGTGGAAGAGGAAATCGAGGAAGAGGTGCCCGACACCGAAGGCGCCGCGGCGCCCGCCGCCGATGCCAGTTTCCAGGCTGTGGGTTCCGACGACATCGACGAGGAGATCCGCGAGGTCTTCGTCGAGGAAGTCCAGGAGGAAATCGAGAACCTGCAGCGCCACGTGCCGCTGTGGAAAGGCGATGCCTCCAACCTGGAAAACCTCAAGCCGGTGCGGCGGTCCTTTCACACGCTCAAGGGGTCGGGCCGCCTCGTCGGCGCGCTGGCCCTGGGCGAATTCAGCTGGAAAGTCGAGAACATGCTCAACCGCGTGCTCGACAAGACCATCCCGCCCGGTCCCTCCGTGCAGGCGCTGGTCGATCACGCTATCGGCGCCCTGCCTGGCCTGCTCGGTGCGTTGCGCGGCGAGGGCGCCCCGACGGCCGACATCGCCGGCATCATGGGCGTGGCCGATCGCCTGGCCGCCGGCGAGGACGCCTGGCTGGCTCCGGCCAAGCCGCGTACCCGCAAGGTCAAGCGTGTTGTCAAGCGCATGGTGGCCGTGCCCGTGGAGCCCGAGCCGGCGCCGGCAGTGGCGACGCAGGCGCCTGCGGCACCCGCCCCGCAAATGCCGGTTGCCGAGTTGACCGAGACCTTCCACGTGACCGAGGCGCTGACGCTGTCACCGGAGGAGGAGGCCGTCGCCGCGGGGGCGCCCGAAGCGCCGGGTGCGGGGCCGCTGCCCAATATCGATCCGGTGCTGTTCGACATTCTGCGCAGCGAAGTCAGTCAGCACCTGGCATCCGTGGATGCCTACATCGCCGCCTGCTCGCCCGTGCCGCAGCCCGCGACCGACACCCTGCTGCGCGCCGTGCATACCCTGCATGGCGCCATCGCCATGGTGGACATCCCGGTGATCGGCCACGTGCTGGCGCCGCTGGAGGGCTATATCAAGCGCTTGCGTGGCGGCGACCAGGCGCCCGACGCCACGGGCCTGGCCGTGCTGCGTGATGCGTCGGCCCTGGTGGCCTCGGTGATGGCGGAGCTGGAGAAGCCGCAGCCGCACCTGCCGGATGCCGATGCCCTGGTCGAGCGCGTGTGCGCCTTGCGCGACGTGCTGCCGGAGCCCGAACTCGCCCACAAGCTGTACGACGTGCCGGTGGAGGAGGAGTCGCCGAGCGAGGCACCTGCAGCGGGCGCGCCGGTGGATTTGCCCTCCAGTGTGGTCGAGGCCGCCGCCGTCGGCATCAGTGATCTGGACGGCGGTGAAGAGCTGGTGCTGTCCACCTCGGCGGATTCCGTCGCGATGGTGGAAGCCGAGGTGGAGGCCGCGGCCGAGGAGCCCCTGGTAGAGGCCGAGGAGATCGGCTTCGAGGACCTCGTCGACAGCGATCTGCTGGTCGGCGTCGAGGGGCGCTTCGAGACGCCCGCCGTCGCCGCGCCACCGGCCTTGGCCAGCGCGGACCAGGTCACGCAGGCGCAGATGGAGCAGGAGTGGCAGGCCAGTGCGGCCGAGGAGACCCTGCAGTCGCTCGACCAGGCCCAGCTGCATGAGGCCCTGGCGGCCGAAGCGAATCCCGCCCCGGTGATCGGCGAGGCCGACATCGCCGAATTCGAACGCGCGCTGGCGGCCGAGGCGGCGGCGCTGCCGTCTGAGCCAGAGTCGGTCCGCGCGCCGCCCGCGTCCGGTGTAGTCCTGGGCGATGCAGACATCGCCGAATTCGAGCGCATGATCGCCGCCGAAGCGCAGCTGGCCGATGCTCACGCCGGCGAGTCCAGCCGCCTGGAACTGCCGGAAGAAGCCATCAGCCCGGCCGCGGAAGCGCCGAGCGTGGCCCTGCCCGCAGAGGAAGCGGCGGTATCCGAACTGGATTGGCTGGCCTCACAGGTCAGCAGTGAACACATTGACCTCGGCACGCCGACCGCCGAGCCCGCGCTTCCGGCGACCGTGTCGTCCCCCGCACCCGTGGTGGCGCAGCCGCCGCCGGCGGAGATCGTTGCGGCGGCGGAGCCAGAGGCCGCGCAAGCCCCGCAGGAGATCGGCACGCTGGTGCCGATCGCCGAGGACCCGCAGCCGGAGGGCAAGCTCGATCTGCCCGACATGGACGAGGACCTGCTGGAGATCTTCGTGCAGGAAGGCACGGACATCCTGGACCACTCCGACAGCCTGATGGCGCGCCTGCGCGAGTCCAGCCAGGATCGCGAGCTGGTCACCGGGTTGCAGCGCGACCTGCACACCCTCAAAGGCGGTGCGCGCATGGCCGGCCTGGCGCCGATCGGCGACCTCAGCCACGCCATGGAGTCCCTGCTGGAGGCGGTCAGCGAAGGCCGGCGCAGCATGGACCGTGGCTCGGTGGAATCCTTCGAGCGCGGCTTCGATCTGCTGCACGCGCTCGTGCAGCGGGTGGCCCGTCGCCAGGCCATCGCCATGCCCGACCACGCCATCGGCCGCTTCGAGGACCTGGTCAACGGCAAGGCGATCCCGACGCTCGAATCCGAGGCCGCGGCCGCGCCCGCGCCGGCGCCGCTGGCTCCCGTCGCGGCACCGGCCGCGCCCGCCGCCGTCGAGGCGGAAGCGCCCGCGCGCCAGCCGGGCCCGGCGCGCCCGGCCGCACCGGTGTTCGAAGAGGAAGCGCACGCGCCGCAGGAAATGATCCGCGTGCGTTCGGACCTGCTCGATTCGCTGGTGAACTACGCCGGCGAGGTGTCCATCTACCGCTCGCGCCTGGAACAGCAGGTCAGCACCTTCCGCTTCAACCTGATCGAGTTCGAGCAGACCGTCGGCCGCCTGCGCGAGCAGCTGCGCAAGATGGAAATCGAGACGGAAACGCAGATCATCGCCCGCTACCAGCGCGAGCATCACGAGGCGGGCGAGCAGGCGTTCGACCCGCTCGAGCTCGATCGCTTCTCGCAGATGCAGCAGCTTTCCCGCGCCCTGGCCGAGTCGGTGTCCGACTTGATGTCGATTCAGGGGCTGCTCGACGACCTGACGCGCCAGTCCGAAACCCTGCTGCTGCAGCAGTCGCGCGTCAGTTCGGACCTGCAGGAAGGCCTCATGCGCACGCGCATGGTGCCGTTCGACTCGCTGGTGCCCTCGCTGCGCCGCACCCTGCGCCAGGCGGCGCAGGAAGTGGGCAAGCGCGCCCAGCTCAAGGTGGAAGGCGCCCAGGGCGAAATGGATCGCAACCTGCTCGAGCGCATGAAGGCGCCCTTCGAGCACATGCTGCGCAATGCCCTCGCCCACGGCATCGAGGATCCGGCCGCGCGCCGTGATGCCGGCAAGTCGGAGGAGGGCTCGGTGGTCATCCAGGTCAGCCGTGAGGCGACCGAAGTGGTGATCCGCGTGACCGACGACGGCCGCGGCTTCAACCGCGACGCCATCCGCAAGAAGGCCATCGAGCGCGGGCTGCTCAAGCCCGACGCGCAATTGTCCGACCGCGACCTCTACGCCTTCGTGCTGGAGACCGGCTTCTCGACCGCCGAGCAGGTGACCCAGCTCGCCGGACGCGGCGTCGGCATGGACGTGGTGAACAACGAGATCAAGCAACTCGGCGGTTCGCTCACCATCGACTCCGAGCGCGGCAAGGGCACGGTGTTCACCATCCGCCTGCCGTTCACCCTGGCGGTGACGCAGGCCATTCTGGTGCGCCTGGGCGAGTCGACCTACGCCATTCCAATGTCATCGGTGCAGGGCGTGGTGCGCATCACGCGCGAGGACCTGGACCAGCGCCTGGCGAGCGGACGTCCCGTCTACAGCTACGCCGGCGAGGAGTTCACCATCTACGACCTCGCCCAGTTGCTCGGCGTGCCGGGTGGCCGCGCCGTGGTGGAAGACACTCAGTTGCCGCTGCTCATGACCCGCACCGGCGACCAGCGCGCCGCGGTGCGCATCGACGCGGTGATCGGTTCGCGCGAAGTGGTGGTGAAGTCGGTCGGACCGCAGATCAGCTCGGTGCCGGGCATCTTTGGCGCCACCATCATGGGCGACGGCTCGGTCGTGATGATTCTCGACCTCGCGCCCCTGGTGCGCCGTTCCGCGGCCCTGCGCGAGCGCGTGGCCGAAGGCGAGGCGATCGAGGCGTCCACCATCCTCGCCACCCCCGTGGTGGAGGTCGAGGAGCGCAAGAAGCCGCTGGTCATGGTGGTCGACGACTCCATCACGATGCGCAAGGTCACCACGCGCGTGCTGGAGCGTAACGACCTGGAGGTCGTCACGGCGAAGGATGGCCTGGACGCGGTGGAGAAGCTGCAGGACAAGGTGCCCGACGTCATGCTGCTCGACATCGAGATGCCGCGCATGGACGGCTACGAGCTGGCGACCTACATGAAGAACGATCCGCGCCTGAGGCTTGTGCCGATCATCATGATCACCTCGCGCACCGGCGAAAAGCACCGCCAGCGCGCGCTGGAAATCGGCGTGGAGCGCTACCTCGGCAAGCCGTACCAGGAGGCCGACCTGCTGCGCAACGTGCAGGAAACACTGACCCTCGCCCGGGCCGGGCACTGAGGTGAGCATGAGCACGGTCAATGTCGCACTGCTGTACCAGACCAGCCAGTTCGAGTCCCACCTGCGCGACGCGCTGCGCGAACTGGGTGCCGCCGTCGTGTACGAGGCGCTCGCGGCCGACGTGGACCGCGATGCGCTGGAGGGCTCCGGCGCCAGCGTGGTGATCGTCAACCTCGATCCCGAGGTGGAGTCGCACCTGGACGAGGTGTACGACCTCCTCGGCGACGAGCGCTACAACGTGCTGTTCAACGATGCCACGGTATCGAGCAGCCTGCAGGGCTGGGACCAGGCACGCTGGGCGCGACACCTTGCAGCCAAGGTGCTGGGCAAGCCCGAGGTCGTCGACCCGCCGCGTCCGGCCGGTGCCGAGGCGCCGCGCTCGCCCGCCGAGCGCATGGCGGTGGGCATCCCCGACTTCGTCGCGCCGCTGGCGGTGGTGCCAGCTCCCGTCGAAATGCCGGCGTCGACGCCTTCGCCCTATGCGCAGGACAGCGACCTCAACAGCGCGCTCGATGCCCTGCTGCAGACTGCCGACACCGCGCCCGGCCCCAGCGCCCTGCGTCCCGTCCAGGCCGATCCAGGCGAGGTGACCGCGCCGCAACGCGACGTTGCGCCGGCCCATGATCTGGACCTGCGCGCAGAATTCGACGCCACCGCCGAACAGGTGCAGGCCAGCCCGACGCGCGTGCCACCGCCGCCCGGCAGCGCGCCCGACACCTTCGACTTCGCCTCCGAGCTGGACTCCCTGCTCGGGGACATCCCCGACGCCACGCTGTCCGCGGCACCGACCCGTAGTGCGCCGGCGCCGGCCGAGGCGCCGACGTCCGACGATCTCGGCCTCGAGCTCGGCCTGGGCGAATTGGAGGCGGCTGTTCCCACGGCCGCAGTGGCTCCCCGCTCGGCCGCGTCGGAAGAGGGTGGTTTCGCCGCGGAGCTGGACGCGCTCTTCGCCGGCAGCGGCGCCGCTGCGGCCGCGCCCGCGGCCGAAGCGGAGTTCGTTCTGGACGAAGGCAGCCTTGCCGCGTTCGACGCGGCGACGGAGGCGCCCTTCGCAGCGGCCGAAGATGATTTTCCGCCACTGTTCGACGCCCTCGACGAGGCGGCGCCGGCCGCCGCACCGGCGCCTGCCGCCCAGCCCGCAGCGGCGGCGGCCAAGGGCAGTTTCGGTGCGCTTTCGCTCGAGCCGATCGACGAGGAAGGCGAGGCCGCCGGCGCGGCGCCTGCCGCTCCCGCTGCCGCCCCCGTCGCGGCCAAGCCCACGGCCGAATCCTTCGGCGTGAAGAAGCTCAGTGCGGAGGACTTCCTCTCCGGCAAGGACTGGAGCCTGGAGAACGTAGCGGAGGAGGGCGAGGCAGCCGCCGCGCCGCCCGCGGCCGAGGTCAAGGTGGAAAAGGTTGCCGCGCAGGATTTCCTCGCGCCCGACGGCGGCGACTCCACCAAGTTCAATTTTGACACCAGCATCTCGCTGGACCTGGTGCCCATCGAAGAGGCGATCGCACCGGAGGAAATGCGCCGCGACGTCGTGGTGGAGCACCGCCTGGACGAGGTCTCGGTCGGCACGCCCAAGGGCGTGGTCAAGCGGGTCATCGTGCTGGGCGCCTCGATCGGCGGACCGGAGGCCGTGCGCGACTACCTGGCGGCGATCCCGGCGCGCTTCCCTGCGCTGTTCCTGCTGGCCCAGCACATGGGCGCGGAGTTCCTCGAACTCATGTCCGCGCAGCTCGCCAAGGTCACGCCGCTCACCGTGCGTACGCCGACCCACGGCGAGCGCGTCGGCCACGGCGACGTCATCGTGGTGCCCACCGACAAGCGCCTCATCGTCGATGCCGACGGCGTGGTGCAGCTGCGGCCGCTCACCGAAAGCTCGCCCTACAGCCCGTCGATCGACCTCGTGTTGCACGACATCGCCGACGCCTTCGGCCCCAAGGCCACGGCCATCGTCTTTTCCGGCATGGCGCACGATGCCATCGAAGGCTGCAAGTACCTTGCGGCCAAGGGCGGCAAGGTGTGGGTGCAGAATCCGGACACCTGCGTGATCAGTTCCATGGTGGACGGCGCGATTGAGGCCGGCGTGGTCAGTTACAACGCCGGCCCGGCGCAGCTGGCGCGGCACACCCTCGAGGAATACGCGAAGTGATTGCGCCGACACGTGCCCGCGGGGTGCGTGCCGGCCAGGGACACTTACCGCGCCGCGGCGGCGCGCAAGAACTGCAGTATTGAGCAAGGAAAACCATGGAAACCTCGCGCGAAATCCGCGGCGTGCTGATCCCGATCACCAACGGCCGCGTGCTGCTGCCCAATGCCACCGTGGCCGAGGTCATCACCTTCGCCACGCCGGAAAAGATCCCCAATGCGCCAGAGTGGCTGATCGGTCGCCTGCGCTGGCGCGGCTGGCGTATTCCGCTGTTTTCCTTTTCCATCCTCGCCGGCCTCGCCCATGAGGAGGGCAGCCTTGGCGTGCGCGTGGCCGTGCTGAAGGCCCTCGGCGGCCACGCCAAGATGCCTTTCGTTGCGATGCTGACCCAGGGCTTCCCGCGCCTGACGACGATTTCGCCCGATCTGCTCATTCCCACCGGCGACGAAAGCCACCCGCCGACCGGCGTCATGCACCAGGTGCTGGTGCGCGACGACCACGCCATGATCCCTGACCTCAACCGCATCGAAGGCCTGATGGCCGACGCGTTGGCGGCATAGCGGGCGAGTCTGCGGCGAGCGTGCCAGGACACGCCTCGGCGGCCGCTGGGAAGCACGTCGCACGGAACGTGCGCAGCGGCCGAGGGCTGGCAGCGCGGCGCGGACAGACGCCACTCATCCGGCAGCGCCCGCACGGGAGCGGCCGCTGGCGGTCGCGCCGCAGCGAAATCAGGCGTGCAGCCGCGACCGTTGGATCACGCTAGGACAAGTCTCCCGCCACCGCCTGCAGGGCGGCGAGCGCCGCCAGGCCCGCGGTTTCCGTGCGCAGGATGCGTGGGCCGAGGCGCAGGCCGGCAAATCCCGCCTGACGCAGCGCCGCTTCGTCGTGGTCGGAAAAGCCGCCCTCGGGACCGACCACCAGGATCGCGCCGTCGGCGAGCGCACCGAGCGAGCGCAGTGCCTGCGTGCCCTCCGGCAGCAGGGCCAGGCGCGCGCCCGGTGTGTCGCCGAGCTGCGCCAGCCAGGTCGGCAGCCTCTGCGGGGCGTCGAGGCGCGGCAGGCGGTTGCGGCCGCACTGCTCACAGGCCGAGGCGATGACCTGCTGCCAGTGCGCCAGGCGGCGGCCGGCGCGGTCCTCGTCGAGCTTGACCTCGGTGCGCTCGGTCACCACGGGCACGAGGCGCGTGACCCCCAATTCCGTGGCCTTTTGCAGGATCCAGTCCATCTTCTCGCCGCGGGCGATGCCCTGCACCAGGGTGAGTGCCAGCGAAGCTTCGCGCGATACGGCGCGCACGCCGGTGACTTCGGCCGTGACCGCACGTTTGGCCAGCGTGGCCAGGTGTGCGTCGTACTCGCAGCCGTCGCCGTTGAACAGGATCACGGGATGGCCGCGCTCCAGGCGCAGCACGCGCGCCACGTGCTCGCCGGACTGCTCCGGCAGCAGCAGGCGGGTGCCGGGGACGAGGCTGGCGTCGACGTGGATGCGGGGAATGCGCATGGCGCGAGTGTAGGCGATGGGGTAACACCCGGTTCAGGTGCTGCCTCCCACGGCGCGCTCGATGCCCGCGATCGCCACCGCCACCATCGCGTCGATCTCCTCGGGCGTGATGCAGTAGGGCGGCATGAAATACGTGACGTTGCCCAGCGGGCGCAGCAGCATGCCGTGGTCGAGCCCGTGCCGGTACACCGCCAGGCCGCGGCGTTCGTGCGCGGGGTAGGGCGTTCGGCTGGCCTTGTCCTGCACCAGTTCCACCGCGGCGATGAGGCCGGTCTGGCGCACGTCGGCGACATGGGGATGGTCGCGCAGCGGGGCCAGGCGCGCGGCGAGCTGCGCGGCCAGTTCGCGCACTCGCGCCAGCACGGGCTCGTCGCGGAAGATCGCCAGGGCTTCCAGCGCCGCGCGGCAGGCCAGGGGATTGCCGGTGTAGCTGTGCGAATGCAGGAAGGCGCGGCCGCTGCGGTA
>Ga0208826_1000705_pt1 | contig 32819 bp, 28 predicted proteins | sample AD_UKC115_MetaG_FD_184451 | JGI IMG/M metagenome (GOLD analysis project Ga0208826, IMG submission 184451) | Active sludge microbial communities of municipal wastewater-treating anaerobic digesters from Hong Kong - AD_UKC115_MetaG (SPAdes)... | ecosystem: Engineered > Bioreactor > Anaerobic >...
GCTGCTCCAGGCGCGACACCCACATCATCTCGACCAGCTCGCGGATGTCCATGCCGCGGGTGTAGGCGGGCACGGGGCAGTTGACCAGGTTGGCGTCGTGAAAGCGCGCGCCGCCGGGCGGGTAGAACGGGTCCTGGTAGAAGCTCACCATCAGGATGCGCTCGTCGCCATGCACGATGTCTTCGGTGCCGTTGCCGTGGTGCACGTCGAAGTCGACGATGGCCACGCGCTTGAGGCCATAGCGCTCGCAGGCGTATTTGGCGGCAATGGCCACGTTGCTGAAAAAGCAAAAACCCATGGCCTGGTCGCGCGTGGCGTGGTGGCCGGGCGGGCGGGTGGCGCAAAAGGCGTTTTCCAGCTCGCCGCCCAGCACCGCGTCCACCGCGTCAATGGCGGCGCCGGCCGACAGCAGCGCGGCGCGCCAGGTGTGGGTGTTCATCGAGGTGTCCGGATCGATCGAAAACGCGTCCGGCCCGCCAGCGGCCACCTCCTCGGCCAGGATTTCGCTCAGGCCGCGCAGCGCGGCCACGTGGCGGCGGCCATGGGCCAGCAGCAGCTCGCCCATGGTGGCGGGCGAGGGCTCGCGCCGCTCCAGCGCGTCGGCCACGCCGGTGATCAGCAGGCGGTCTTCGATGGCGTCGATGCGCGCCGGGCACTCGGGGTGGCCGGCGCCCATGTCATGCAATCGGCAGTCCGGATGAACGAAATAGCCGGTGCGTCCCAATTCTTGTCTCCTCGATGCCCGAAATCAGCCCGATTTTCCGTTAACGTCCACCCATGGATGCAACAAAAAAGATCAAAGCTGTTCTGGATCAGCTTAACACGGTGATGGTGGGCAAAAGCGCCCAGGTGGAGGCCAGCGTGGCCTGCCTGCTGGCGGGCGGCCACCTGCTGATCGAGGACGTGCCGGGCGTGGGCAAGACCACGCTGGCGCACGCGCTGGCGCGCACCTTCGGGCTGGCGTTCTCGCGTGTGCAGTTCACGGCCGACCTGATGCCCAGCGACCTGCTGGGCGTGTCGGTGTACGAGCGTGGCAGCGAATCCTTCGTGTTTCACCCCGGCCCGGTATTTGCCCAGGTGCTGCTGGCCGACGAGATCAACCGCGCCAGCCCCAAGACGCAAAGCGCGCTGCTGGAGGCGATGGAGGAAAAGCAGGTGACGGTGGAAGGCGCCACGCGCGCCCTGCCCCAACCCTTCTTTGTCATTGCCACGCAAAACCCGCACGACCAGCTGGGCACCTACGCGCTGCCCGAGTCGCAGCTGGACCGCTTTCTGATGCGCATCTCGCTGGGCTACCCCGAGCGCCGCGCCGAGCGCGAGCTGCTGGCCAGCGAGGGCCGGCGCGAGTACGCCGACGCCTTGCCGGCCGTGCTGTCCGCCCTGGAGCTGGCCGCGCTGCAGCAGGCCGTGGGGCGCGTGCACGTGGCCGATCCGCTGCTGGACTACGTGCAGGACCTGATCGCCGCCACGCGCTCGGGCCGCTGGTTCGTGCAGGGCCTGTCGCCGCGCGCCGGCATCGCGCTGCTGCGCGTGGCGCGCGCCCAGGCACTGATCGCCGGGCGCGACTACGTGGCCCCCGACGACGTGCAGGCCGTGCTGCCCGCCTGCACCGCGCACCGCCTGGTACCGGTGGGCAACGCCGGGCGCGGCGCCGTCGAGCAGGTGCGGGCAATGATCGAGGCGGTGCCGCTGGCATGAGGCCGGCTGAACAGCCAAACAGCCGGACGCAGAGGACGCAAAAACCACGCAAAGGACGCAAAAGAATTCATCGAGGGGCGGGTATACCTTGACAGGTATTGCGCACCACGAGAGTTCGGTGCGTTTCAGAGCCCCTTTTGAAATGTATTTTTTGCGCCCTTTGCGAATCCTTTGCGTCCTCTGCGTCCGGTATTTCAGAAAAACATCAAAACAATAGCTACTCACGCTTTCCCCGTGCGCGCCAACGCCCTATCTGATTCAGAAATCACCCAAGCCCCCGCCCTGCCCTGGTGGGCCTGGCGCGCGCGCCTGCGCCAGCGCTGGGCGCTCTGGTGGCAGGGGCGGCTGCCGCGCACCGACACGCTGCTGCTGACCCAGCGCAACGTCTACATCCTGCCCACTCGCGCGGGCTGGATGCTGGGCGTGACGCTGGCGGTGCTGCTGATCGGATCGATCAACTACCAGCTCAACCTGGGCTACGCCCTCACCTTTCTGCTGGCGGGCTGCGCCGCGGCCGGCATGGTGGTGGGGCACGGCACGCTGCGCGGACTGGCGTTGCAGATGGCGCCGCCGGAGCCAGTGTTTGCCGGGCAGCTGGCGCGCCTTGGGGTCACGCTGATCAACAACCGGCGCACGCCGCGCTGGGCCATTGGCGTGGCGCTGCAGGGCACGCGCCAATGGGCCTGGGCCGATGTGGCGGCGGGTGGCCAGACGACGGTCGAAGTGGCCTTTGCGCCGCCCCGCCGCGGCCAGCACGCGGTGCCCACGCTGGTGGCCGAGACGCGCTTTCCGCTGGGCTCGTTTCGCGTGTGGGCGCCCTGGCAGCCGGCGGCGCGCGTACTGGTCTACCCCGCGCCCGAGCCCCAGCCGCCCGCCCTGCCCGCCGGCGAGCCCGCCCCCGGCAGCGGCCACGCCGGCGGCGCGCGCGCCAGCGGCGAGTTCGACGGCGTGCGCGGCTACCAGCGCGGCGACCCGCTGAAGCTGGTGGTCTGGAAGAAGTACGCCCGCTCGGGCGAACTGGTCAGCCGCGACACCCAGCAGGTGCAGCGCCAGGCGCTGTGGCTGGACTACGCCCGCGCCGGCCCGCTGGCGCCCGAGGCGCGCCTGTCGCGCCTGACGGCCTGGGTGCTGGCCGCCGACGCGCAGGGCCTGGACTGGGGCCTGCGCCTGCCCGGCATCGAGATTGCCGTGGACGGCGGCCCCGCGCACCGCCTGCGCTGCCTGGAGGCGCTGGCCACATGCTGAACGCCACGCCACAAACCACCGCGTCGCACACCCGCTGGCTGTCGCGCCTGCAGCAGTTGCCGCGCGAGACGCGCGACACGCTGTTCCTGCTGGCGCTGGTGGGCTGGATCGTGCTGCCGCAGGTGCCCCACCTGCCCGCGTGGTGCTCGGCCCTGGTGGCGGTGGTGCTGCTGTGGCGCGGCACACTGGCGCTCACCGGCCGGCCGCTGCCGCATCGCGCCTGGCTGATCGTGCTGCTCGTCGCCGCCACCGCCGCCACCCGCGTCACCCACGGCGCGCTGCTGGGGCAGGACGCGGGCGTCACCCTGGTGGTGTCGCTGCTGGCACTCAAGACGCTGGAGCTGCGCGCGCGGCGCGATGCGCTGGTGATCTTCTTTCTGGGCTTCTTCACCCTGCTGACGGGTTTTTTCCACTCGCAGTCGCTGGCCAGCGCGGCCGTCATGCTGGTGGGCGTGTGGGGTCTGCTGACGGCGCTGATCAACGCGCACCGCCCGGTCGGCCAACCCCCCCTGCGCGAGTCGGCCGCGCTGGCGCTGCGCATGGCGCTGGCCGGTGCGCCCGTGATGATTGCCCTGTTCGTGTTCTTTCCGCGCTTTGCGCCGCTGTGGGGCATGCCCACGGGCGAGCTGCGCGGGCGCAGCGGCCTGTCATCCACCATGACGGTGGGCAACGTGGCCAAGCTGGCGCTGGACGACGGCATTGCGCTGCGCGTGCGCTGGGACGGCGCGCCGCCGCCGCAGCGCGAGCTGTACTTTCGCGGCCCGGTGCTCAGCCACTTCGACGGCCAGCAATGGACGGCGCGCGGCGGCGGCGACGGCTTTGAGGCGGCGCTGGGCCCGCCGCCCCGGGACTTGCAGGTCAGCGGCGCGCCCATCGGCTACGAGCTGACGCTGGAGCCCAGCGCCAGCCCCTGGCTGCTGACGCTGGACGCCGCGCCGCAAGCGCCCGAGCTGCCCCCCGGCTGGCGCGCGCGCCAGACACCCGACCTGCAATGGATGGCCAACCGCCCCGTCACCGCCCTGCTGCGCTATCGCGCCCAGAGCTGGCCCCAGTTCAGCTACGGCCAGACCGGCTGGGACGGGCGCCTGCCGCGCCAGCTGGGCGCCGAGCTGCAACTGCCCGCCGGCTTTAATCCCCGCACCGTGGCGCTGGCGCGCGAGCTGCGCGCCGCCGCGCCCGGCAACAGCCCGCAGGCCATCGTGCAGGCCGCCCTGCAGCGCCTGCGCAGCGGCGGCTACAGCTACACGCTGGAGCCCGGCATTGCCGCGCGCGACAGCGCCGACGACTTCTGGTTCGACGCCAAGGCCGGCTTTTGCGAGCACATCGCCTCGGCCTTCGTGGTGCTGCTGCGCGCCGCCGGCGTGCCCGCGCGCATCGTCACCGGCTTTCAGGGCGGCGAGATCAATGGGCTGGACGGCTACTGGGTGGTGCGCAACGCCGACGCCCACGCCTGGACCGAGGTCTGGCTGGCCGGGCGCGGCTGGGTGCGGGTGGACCCCACCGGCGCCGTCATGCCCGGCCGCGTCGGCCAGACGCAGCGCCTGCGCCCGCCGCCGGGCCTGGTGGCCGGCGCCATCGGCACGCTCAACCCCGACCTGCTGCGGCAGTTGCGCGCCGGCTGGGACGCCGTCAACAACCGCTGGAACCAATGGGTGCTGAACTACACGCAGGGCCGCCAGCTCGACCTGCTGCGCGGCCTGGGCTTTGAGCAGCCCAGCTGGGAAGACCTGGGCAAGGTGCTGGCCGGCCTGCTGACGGCCGCGGCCCTGGTCGGCGCAGCCTGGGCGCGCTGGGAGCGCACGCAGCACGACCCCTGGCTGCGCCTGCTGGATGCGGCACGCCGGCGCCTGCGCGCGGCCGGCATCGAGGCGGCCGACAGCACGCCGCCGCGCGAGCTGGCGCATTTGGTCGAGCACGCCCCCTGGGCCGCCGAGCTGCGCGCGCCGCTGTCGCGCTGGCTGCTGGCGCTGGAGCGCCAGCGCTACGCCGCGCCCGGTGCACGCGGCTCGTCTGCGGCGCCCTCGCTTGCTACACTGCGGCGAGCCTTTCGCCAGCTGCGCTGGCCCCGCCCGTCCTGAAGTCCGCCATGCCATTCCCTGGGCCCGCCCGCACCCTGTCTCGCCGTTCGGTCACTACGTTATTGATAGCTGCCGGCGCTTCATGGACAAGCGCCGAGGCCAAAAAACGCTCCAAATCCGCCGACGCTGCCGAACCCAGCCCCTACCTGCTGCGCGACGACGCCATGCGCTGGGCCGACGAGGTGGCCGAGCGCCGCGGGCTGGACGTGCAATGGACACGCCAGGCCGTCGGCCAGGCCGTGTTCCTGCGCCAGGTGCCGCGCCTGATGCTGCCGCCCGCGCGCGGCACGGCCAAGAACTGGCGCATCTACCGCAGCCGCTTCATCGACGCCACGCGCATCGGCGCCGGCGTGCGCTTCTGGCAGCGCAACCGCGACACGCTGGCGCGGGCACAGGCCGAGTACGGCGTGCCGCCCGAAATCATCGTCGGCATCATCGGCGTGGAAACCATCTACGGCCAGAACATGGGGAGCTTTCGCGTCATCGACGCGCTGGCCACGCTCACCTTCGACTTTCCGCCCGAGCACCCGCGCGCCGCCGAGCGCCAAGCCTACTTCAACGGCGAGCTCGAGCAGTTCCTGAGCCTGTGCGCGCGCACCGACATGGCCCCCACGCAGCCCCTGGGCAGCTACGCCGGCGCCATGGGTATGCCGCAGTTCATGCCCTCCAGCTGGGTCAAGTACGCGGTCGATTTCGACGGCGACGGCCAGATCGACCTGTGGCAAAGCGAGGCCGACGCCATCGGCTCGGTGGCCAACTACTTCAAGGGCTACGGCTGGCAGCCGGGCATGCCCACCCACTACCCCGTGCGCCTGGCGCCCGAGGCCGACATGAGCACCCTGCTGGCGCCCGACATCCTGCCCAGCTTCACGCCCCAGCGCTTCATGGACCTGGGCGCCGTACTGGGCGCCGACGCCCAGGCCAACGCCGGCCCCCTGGCCCTGATCGAGCTGCAAAACGGCGGCGCCGAACCCAGCTACGTCGCCGGCACGCAGAATTTCTACGTCATCACCCGCTACAACTGGAGCAGCTACTACGCCATGGCGGTGATCGAGCTGGGGCAGGCGGTGGCGATGGCGATGGGGCGGTAGCAGCCCGAACAGCCGGACGCAGAGGACGCAAAAATTACGCAAAGAACGCAAAAGAATCCGTGATGGGTCGCCCTACGTTGGCAGCGCATATCGCCCACGAAAACTCAACGACCCAAGAACCAATTTTGGATGTCTTTTTTGCGTCCTTTGCGAACCCTTTGCGTCCTCTGCGTCCGGTATTGAAGGCGCTCAAAACACCCCCGCCGCCAGGCCCGCCGCCAACCCGGCCCCCAATTCCGCGCAGCGCGCCAGGTCATCGGCCTCGATCACCTTGGGCGCCAGGATGCGCTCGGGTGTCTGCGCGTGGGTGCAAACAATCAGGCCGGGCGCGATGGCCTTCAGGCGCCAGCCGGTAGCGATGCGCTCGAGCTGGCGCAGCGCATTGCTGCCGTCGCTGCCGGCGCAGATCATGACGGCATAGGGCCGGCCGTTGGCCTGGCCCAGCACCGGGTAGTAGCAGCGGTCGAAGAAGTCCTTCATCAGGCCTGCCAGCGACGCCAGGTTCTCGGGCGCGGCAAACAGGTAGCCGTCGGCGGCCAGCACGTCGGCGGGGCCGGCATCCACGGCGCGCAGCAGGCGCACGGTCACGCCCTCTTCGCCCTGCGCCGCGCGCGCGGCGGCCTCGGCCATCTGCCGCGTGCCGCCGGTCAGGCTGTGATAGACGATGAGCAGCGTTTTCATGGCAATTGATGATGCCAATAGCGCGCGGCGATGTCACGCTCGCATTGCAGCGCCTCGGGCGCCGCGCTGCGCCAGTGCATGGCGCCGCAGGCCGGCGACGCGATGACGCGCACGCCGCGCTCGGCATAGCGCGCCAGCACCGGCGCCGCCGGGTGGCCAAAGGCATTGCGGTAGCCGGCCTGCACCAGCGCCAGGCGCGGCTGCACGGCGTCCAGCCAGGCAGCGGATGAGGACGTGCGGCTGCCGTGGTGGGGCACCAGCAGCACGTCGCTGTGCAGCGGCGCGCCGCCGGCCACCAGGGCCTGCTCCTGCGGCGCCTCGATGTCGCCCGTGAGCAGCACCGAGGCCTGTGCCGTGCCGACCCGGATCACGCAGCTCATGGCGTTGCTGCGCCGGGCCGCGGCGGCCTGCTCGGCGTCGGGGTAGAGCACGTCGAAGCGCACGCCGTCCCACTGCCAGCCGCTGCCGGCCAGGCAGGGCTCGCCGGCGGGCAGCCCCTCCAGCGTGCGGCCGGCCTCGATCGACGTGGTCAGCGCCGCGCGCGGGTACTGCGCCAGCACGGCCGCGGCGCCGCCGGTGTGGTCGGTGTCGCGGTGACTCAGCACCAGCCGGTCCACGCGCTCGCCCAGGGCGCGCAGCAGCGGCACCAGCACCCGCTGGCCGGCGTCGCTGTCGGCCGAGTAGCGCGGGCCGGCGTCGTACAGCAGCGTGTGGCCGGCGGTGCGCACCAGCACGGCGCTGCCCTGCCCCACGTCGGCGGCCAGCAGCTCGAACGTGCCGGGCGCTGGGCGCGCCGGCTGCCACAGCACGAAGGGCAAGACCAGCGGCAGGCCGGCCAGGCGCAGCGGCCAGGGCCAGCGCATGGCCGCCAGCGCGCCGCCCGCCACGGCCAACGCGCCCAGCGCCAGGGGTGCGGCCGGCAGGCTCAGCTGTGCCCACGGCCAAGCCGCCAGCCACGCCAGCAGCGCCGACAGCGGTTGCAGCGCGGCAGCGGCCGCCGACCACAGCGGCGCCCACAGCACGCCGGCCAGCGCCAGCGGCGTGACCACCAGCGTGACCCACGGAATGGCGATCAGGTTGGCCAGCAGGCCCACCACCGAGGCCTGGCCGAACAGCATCAGCGACAGCGGCGTGAGCGCCAGCGTGACCACGCCCTGTTCGCGCAACAACTGATTCAAATGGGCCGTCGCGCCCTTCTGCTCGGCGCCGGCAGCTCTCGAATTCGTAGCAAACAACACGCCCACGGCAACAAAACTCAGCCAGAAGCCGGCTTGCAGCATGGCCCACGGGTCCATCAGCAGCACCGCCGCGCCGGCCCACAGCCAGGTCAACCACCAGGGCCAGCGCAGGCCGCTGATGCGCAGCGCCGTCATGCACGCCAGCATCAGCACCGTGCGCTGCGCGGGCACGCCCCAGCCGCTGAACAGGGCGTAGGCCGCGGCCAGCAGCACACCGCCGACCCAGGCGGCGCTGGGCGCGGGCAGCAGCAGGCACGGGCTGAAGCGCCCCCAGCCGCGCCAGCGCGCTGAGCGCCGCCACAGCCAGCCCACGGCGCCGGCCGCGATCCAGGCAAACATGGTGATGTGCAACCCCGAGATGCTCATCAGGTGCGCCACGCCGGTGGCGCGAAACACGTCCCAGTCGCTGCGCTCGATCACGCTCTGGTCGCCCGTCACCAGCGCGGCGATGACGCCCAGGCGGTGGCGCGCCGCCTCGTCGCGGCCCTGCGCCAGCGCCAGGATGCCATCGCGCACGTGCTGGCGCGCGCGCTCGACGAGATGCCCCTGGCCCTGCGCCAGCCGCTGCGGCGGCGCGTCGCGTGGGCCGGTGCGCACATAGCCGGTGGCGCCCACGCCCTGCTCCCACAGCCACAGCTCGACGTCGAAGCCGTGCGGGTTGAGGCTGCCGTGCGGCGCCTTCAGACGCGCCGTGAGCTGCCAGCGGTCACCGGCGCGGATGGGCTCGGGCGGCCCCAAGGGCGCGGCGGCGCCGGGACGCATGGGCGCGTCATACCAGGCCAGTTGCACGCGCGGCGGCACGGCCACGGCGGCGCCGTCCAGGCGCGCGGCCTGCACGTCCAGCACCAGGCGCCAGCCGCGCTCGTCGTGCTGGGGCATGCGGGCGACCACGCCGGTCAGCACCACGTCGCGCCCCTCCAGCGCCGGCGCCAGGGCCTGCGCCGCCATGCCGACGGCGCGCGTGCCCGCCGCACCCCAGGCTGCCAGCGCGCCCACCAGCAGCCAGGCCACGGCCAGCGCGTGCCCCGGTGCGGCGCGGCGCGAGCCCCACGCCGCAACCAGCGCCAGCAGCCCGGCCCCGGCCAGTGCCAGGCCGTACACCGCTGCGCCATCCAGCGCGCGCTGCTGCAACTGCACCGCCGTGCCCAGCCAAACGCCCAGCGGCAGCGCCATGAGGGCAGCAGCCATCGGGCGCGGACGGGCAAGGCGGGGGTTGGGGGGCGTCATGAAAAGGCCATGGCGATGCAATGGACCGCATCATGCGCCAGCGCGCCGCCCCGTTACAGTCAACGGGTGCGCCCTGCCGCTGCGTCGTCTCGGCCCACCCCTTTGTTCAATCCTTCTTTTGCGAGTCCCCACCATGACCGTCGCCGCCAAATTGCAGCAACTGGGCATCCAGCTGCCAGCCGTCGCCACCCCCGCTGCCGCCTACGTGCCGTTTGCGCACAGCGGCAATCTGGTTTTTTTGTCGGGCCACATCGCGCGCAAGGACGGCAAGGTGTGGGTCGGCAAGCTGGGCGCCAGCATGAGCACGGCCGAAGGCGCCCAAGCCGCGCGCGCCGTCGCCATCGACCTGATGGGCACCCTGCAGGCCGCCTGCGACGGCGACCTGCAGCGCGTGCGCCGCATCGTCAAGGTGATGAGCCTGGTCAACAGCGCGGCCGACTACACCGAGCAGCACCTGGTCACCAACGGCTGCTCCGAACTGCTGGGCGAAGTGTTCGGCGAGGCCGGCAAACATGCCCGCAGCGCCTTTGGCGTGGCGCAGATTCCGCTGGGGGCCTGCGTGGAGATCGAGCTGATTGCCGAGATCGATTGAGGCTGAGCCGTGAAACGCCGGTGACTGGAGACTCCGCCAGCGCAGCCGACCGCTCGGCCGTTCACGAACCACGCTTCGTCTGGTGCGCGCACGGACTTCTACAACTCGAACCGACCGAGGAGCGGCGCCAGGCGTTCTGCCGCAGGCAATGGGGTCGAGAGCACCAGCGAGGTGTTGACGGTACCAAAGCCGCCGATCCGGTCGATCACGGCCTCCAGTTCTTCGCTGGACCGCGCCAGGATGTGCACGACGTAGCTGTCCGCCCCTGTGACGCGCACGACCTCGACCACATTGGGCGTATCGCGAAAGGCCTTCAGCAGATCGTCGCCACGCTCGGCCGCTGCACCGATGCGGATCAGCGCGTTGACGTGCAGGCCCAGTCGACTCCAGTCGACATCGGCCCGGTAGCCCTTGATGACACCTTCCTCGCGCAAGCGGCGGACGCGCTCGGCACAGGCTGGGGCCGTCAAGCCGACCTCCGCCGCCAGCGTCTTGAACGACGCCCTGCCGTCCTTCAGCAGCCGCTTGATCAAGCGGTGATCGATGGGGTCGAGAAAGCTTCGTTTTGATTGCGCCACGTGAAAACCCTGCGGATTCGATCGCGGCGTTTCGGGTCAGGCCCCCGCCGCGCACCATCGCGGCATTCTAGGCACGACCCCTCCCCTGCCGGCGCGGTGCGGCACCAGCGATCGAATCGGCGCGACACCGGTCTCACACAAGGCCGGTTCCGCCGTCGTCATTTGGCGGCGGCGACGGCCTTGATTTCGATCAGCAGATTGGGGCGCGCGAGGGATGCCACGCCCAGAATGGTCCACGCCGGAAAGTCCCGCGTGACGTAGCGCTCCTTGATTTCGCGGAACGCGGTCAGTTGATCGTCGATGCGCACGTGGTAGGACACCAGTTCGACCAGATCCTCGAAGCCCAGGCCCTGTTGCTTCAGGATGGCGCCCAGCCGCTGGAAGGCCAGATCGATTTGTTCCTCGGCACTTTCGGGCACGGTGCCGTCCGGCCGGATGCCGACCTGGCCGGCGATGAAAACCAGCCCACCGGCCTGCACGGCCGGAGCGTACTGAAACAGGTCGAAGACCTTGTTGCTGCCGAAGGTAGGGTGGTTCTCGGGAAGACGCAAACGCTGGATATTGCTCATGATGGGTGATAGCTCCTGAAACACGAAAGGCCGAATCGCCGGACAGCGAGGGGCAAGCCGGCCTTCGAGTCTAGGCCGCCGTCGAACGCCGGTGCCGTATCGGGCGATACAAGTCAAGGGCCGAATGGAACAAATCGGCCGCTGCATTTTTTGAAAGGTTTGCGCGCCCATTTGGCGCAAAGAAAAAATTTTTCGCCGCCTGCAAGCTTGGAAATCAATGCCTGTTTCGGCTGGCTCAAAAACATAATTGAGCTCAGTCAAACATTCATCGAGGATCGGTCATGACACAGGTCACCACAGCAGGCTTTGCGTTCGTCGAGTTCGTGGCGGAGACAACGGACAGCCTGGTGCCGCTGTTCGAGCGCCTGGGCTTCAAGCCCTTGGGTCAATCCCCGCGCACCGGTGCCGTTCTGATGCGCCAAGGCGAGGCGAACGTGGTCATCAACCCCGCACCCAATGCCTTTCGGGATGGACACGGCACGTCGGTGCGCGCGATCGGCATCAACGTTGATCACGCCACCAACGCTTTGACACAGGCCATTGGTGGCGGCGCTCGGCGGGCGAGCCCCGAGGAATTCGGGGCCTGCGTGGTCCAGTGCCCCGCCATCGTCGGCATCGGGGACAGCCTGGTGTACTTCGTGGACGGCGATATCGGCGCCGAGTTCTCCAGGCCCTACGCCTCCACGCCCGGCACCCCGTCACACGACGCCGCGATCACGGCCATCGACCATACGTCGAACATCGTGCGGCCAGAGAACCTCGACCTGTGGGCCGATTTTTATCGCGACACGTTCGCGTTCACGCAAAAGCAGTATCTGGACGTCAAGGGCAAGAAGACCGGCATGCGCGCACGCTCCATGGTCAGCCCCTGCGGCAAGGTGTCGATTCCCATCGCGGCAGCCGCGCACGACGCGCCCGGCACGCTGAACCAGAACGACGAGTTCATCCGCGACTACAAGGGCGAGGGCATTCAGCACATCGCCTTGCTGTCCTCGGACATCGAAAAAACCATCGCCTTCCTGCAGCAAGGTGGCATCGAGTTCATGGATGCGCCTGGCGACACCTACTACCGCAACGTCGATTCCCGCGTGCCCGGCCATGGCCTGGATCTCGACGCCATGAAGGCGCGCGGCATCCTCGTCGACGGCAAGGGAGGTGGCCGCCTTTTGCTGCAGCGCTTCACGCGCCGCCAGATCGGGCCCGTGTTCTTCGAAATCATCGAGCGCCGCGGAGAAGACGGCTTTGGCGAAGGAAATTTCAAGGCCCTGTTCGAAAGCCAGGAGATCGACCAGGTCAAGCGCGGGACGATCGAAGCCGTCGGCACCTGACCGCCGCGCACCGGTGACCGAAGGGGTGCGCGTGGCGTTTGTGCGATAGACCTCACGCACGCGATGACGTCTCATTGTGGTGTGCGATCCACAACCCGATTCAGGCAGATCGCCGGCATCCATGAGCAAGGTCTGGGTCTTCGGTATTGAGCTCTATCAAACCGCGTTTTGAAAACAAAGTCGGCACAGCGATCCGAAGTAAAGAACGGTGTATGCAGCTCGTTGAACTTAGAAACCAAAGGGCATGCGTCCCGAGGCCAAAAGGAAAATTACGCCCGGCGGAGGCACGCGACTTTACATTCCCGCAAGTCAATCGAAGGAGACATTTCATGATGAAAACTGCTACTCGGGCCGCGCTGCTCGGGCTCACTCTTGCCTGTTCCCTTGCCGCACCGGCCATGGCCGCCGATGTGCGCGTCAGCGTGACCGCGATCGTGGATCACCCTGCACTGGATGCCGCCCGCAAGGGTGTGACGGACGAACTGGCCGATGCCGGCTATGTGAACGGCAAAAACCTCAAGCTGGAGTACCAAAGCGCCCAGGGCAACACGGCGACTGCCGCGCAGATCGCGCGGAAATTCGCTGGCGACAAGCCGAATGTCATCGTGGCCGTGTCTACTCCCTCCGCGCAGACGGCGCTCGCCGCCACGCGTGAAATTCCGATCGTCTTCAGTGCTGTCACTGACCCGGTGGCGGCCAAGCTGGTGAAATCGTGGGAAGCGACAGGTGGCAACGTCACGGGCGTGTCGGACCTTCCGTCCCTGGACAAGCACCTGGCAGCCCTGCGCAAGGCGCTGCCGGCTGCGAAGCGCATCGGTGTGGTCTACAGCCCGGGGGAGGCGAATTCCGTCGCGGCCATCGCCGAACTCAAGAAGCTCGCGACCCCGCTGGGAATGACGGTGGTCGAGGCGGCTGCACCGCGCACGGTGGATGTGGCCAGTGCGGCTCAGAGCCTGATCGGCAAGGTGGATGTTTTCTACGAGCCGACGGACAACAACGTGACCTCGGCTTTTGAGAGCCTCGCGAAGGTGGCGGACCAGGGCAAGGTTCCGTTGATCTCGGCCGACCCTTCGGTCGCAACGCGCGGCGCTGCCATTGGCATGGGAACGAACTACTATGACCTTGGCCGCCAAACGGGCAAGCTGGTCGTGCGCATCCTCAAGGGCGAAACGCCCGGCAAGATTGCTTCCGAGGTGAGCACGACACTGGAAATGCACGTCAACAAAAGTGCGGCCCAGCGACAGGGTGCTACCTTCTCGGAGGACTTCCTCAAGACGGCAACCAAGGTCATCGACTGACGGTGACGTGAGGATTCCATGACGCTCATTGCCTTTCTGGGTTCGCTGGAAATCGGTCTGATATTTGCTCTCGTCGCCCTAGGCGTCTTCATCTCCTTTCGGATCGTCAACTTCCCTGACATGACCGTGGATGGCAGTTTCCCCTTGGGGGGCGCCGTTGCGGCAACGCTGCTGGTGGCGGGCTGGAATCCGATCACCGCCACGGCTGCCGCATTCGTCGCGGGCGCCCTTGCCGGGTTCACGACCGGCTGGTTGCACGTCAAGCTCAAAATCATGCAGTTGCTGGCGGGCATCCTGGTGATGATCGCCTTGTACTCCATCAATCTGCGGGTGATGGGCAAGCCCAACCAGCCTCTGCTCGACACTCCTACGGTCTTCAGCGCATTCTCGGGCGAGGCGTTTCCTGGCCCGTGGGTGACGCCTCTGGTTTTGCTGGCCATCACCCTGGTGGTCAAGTTCGCGTTGGACTGGTATTTCGCTTCCGAGGTCGGTCTGGCCATGCGGGCAACGGGTGGCAACGCGCGGATGGCCCGCTCCTTGGGCGTGTCCACCGATCGCCTTTCACTGGTGGCGCTCGCCTTATCCAACGGCATCGTGGCGCTGGCTGGCGCGCTGTTCGCGCAATCGCAAGGCGGCGCTGACGTGTCCATGGGCATTGGCACCATCGTGATCGGACTGGCGGCCGTGATCATCGGAGAAACCATCCTCCCGGGACGCAGCATCGCCATCGCCACTCTGGGCTGCATCGTCGGTGCCGTGCTCTACCGGATGCTCATCGCCTTGGGGCTCAACAGCGACTTCATCGGGCTGAAAGCCCAGGACCTCAACCTGGTGACGGCCGTATTGGTGACGATCGCCCTGGTGATGCCCGCGTCGAAGCGCTACCTGGCGCGTCGGCGTGGCGCTTCAGGCTCCGTCAAGAAGGAGGCGTCATGCTGAAAGCAACAGACCTTCGGGTGACGTTCAACGCGGGAACTCCGATCGAGAATCGAGCACTTCGAGGACTCGACCTCACGATTCCCACAGGCGAGTTCGTGACCGTCATCGGTTCCAACGGTGCGGGAAAATCCACCATGCTCAACGCGCTCAGCGGTGACCTGCTGGTCGACAGTGGGAGCATCGTCCTGGACGACGTGGATGTGACCCGGATGCACGCATGGCAGCGCAGCGACTTGGTGTCGCGCGTTTTCCAGGATCCGATGGCGGGTACTTGCGAGGCGTTGACGATCGAGGAAAACCTGGCGTTGGCTTGGCGGCGCGGAGAGCGCCGCGGACTGCGCTGCGCCTTGAATCGACAAGTACAGGAAACATTCCGAGACAAGCTCAGCATCCTGGGCCTGGGATTGGAGAATCGCTTGAAGGACCGGATGGGCCTGCTGTCTGGAGGGCAACGCCAGGCGGTCAGTCTTCTCATGGCATCCTTGCGGCCATCGCGCATTCTGCTGCTCGATGAACACACAGCCGCGCTCGATCCGAAGACTGCGGCGTTCGTCCTTGAACTCACGCGAAAGATCGTGGAAGAAGGAAAACTGACCACGATGATGGTCACCCACAGCATGCGGCAGGCGCTGACCTACGGATCGCGCACGGTGATGCTGCATGAAGGGCGTGTCGTGCTCGACGTAAGCGGAGTTGAACGCGCGGGCATGGACGTTTCAGATCTGCTTCGGATGTTCGAGCGCACCCGAGGGGAAGTCATCGCCGACGACGCCCTGTTGCTGGGATAGATCTGGTGGTGATGCGGTTGGTGGTCAACAATTCGGTGATCGCCACTGTCGCATGGACTTTCTGTGCCGACCAGCACCGCAGCCTGGCATTTCCATGTGAATCGAGGGTCCACATGACAACAAGGAGACACTCATGAAAATTCGCGACGAATCAACCACCGAAACCTGGTACATGGACGCCCACGCCGCCGGTGTCTTCATGGCGGCAGAACATCTGGGGCGGCGTCGGACCGTCCGCCAGGGAACCACGCTCTACCGGCAGGGAGACCTTGCCCCCAACTTCTACTTCATCGTCAGCGGGCGCGTGCAGGTCGAAATATTCCAGGAAAGCGGCGCCGAGTTCATCCTCGAGGTCATGGGTTCTGGCGCTCTCATGGGCGAGGGCTCGGCGGTCGGCGGCCAGCGGCACATTGCCACGGCGACCACGCTTGAAGCCTGCGTTCTGATCGAGTTCAACTACGCTGAAATCAGGAAGGCCCTTGCCGACAACGCGGAGTTCGCCGCCACGCTCATGGAGGTCGTGGCGGTCAAGCAATGGGTGCTGGGGACGCGCATCCAGTTTCTGGCCACCCCTCGGCCCGATCTGCGCATCGTGGAGTTGCTGACGCGCCTGGCGACCCTGTACGGCGTCGAAGACAAGGACGGCATCCGCATTCGCACGCCGCTCACCCACGAGCAAGTGGCCGCGTTGACGGGGACCAGTCGGGTGACGGTCACGCGCACCATCATGAAGCTCAAGTCCGAGGGCGTGATCCTCAACGAGGGCCGCCGCTTCTGGATGCGCTGCAAGAACCTCGACAAGCCGCTCGAGCTTCGTCACGCGGCGTGACGCGCGGCTCAGGCCGGGCCCGAATGCCGACAACGGGATCCAGGCCCGGGACCCTTCGTGGGCTGACCGGCCACGATGGGGTCAAGCGATCACGCGACCGGCCGGAACACGTTCACTGGATGAAGGCCCAGCCCTGGCCGGCGCTTTCGCCGCCTCACGGACTCGATATCGCGCGCCGCTGTATCCGGTGATACGGGTGAATCCGTCGCTTCGTCCCAGAATTCCCCTCGAACCTTACGAACAGCGTTGGGCATGCCGATCTTGCCAGCGATGGATCGAGCGGACTGCCGCGAGGCCACCTGCCGCATTGCTGCCATCGCCATCGTCAGCCCATCTGGAAATCTACGAACGGAAACCACGGCCATGACAAGCCCCGAAACCGGCTTCGACGCCCGCGCCTTTCGCCGCGGGCTGGGCAACTTCGCCACCGGCGTCACCATCGTCACCGCGCGCGGCCCTGGCGGTGAGCAGGTCGGCGTCACCGCCAACAGCTTCAATTCGGTGTCGCTGGACCCACCACTCGTCCTCTGGAGCATCGACAAGCGCTCCAGCAGCCACGCGGTATTCGAGGCTGCCAGTCACTTCGCCGTCAACATCCTGGCGGCTGACCAGATCGAATTGTCCAATCACTTTGCGCGCCCGCAGGCCGAAAAATTCACCGGCGTCGCGTGCGAATCCGGCGTCGGCAGCGCGCCGCTGCTGCCCGACTGCGCGGCGCGCTTTCAGTGCGAACGCTACCAGCAGGTGGATGGCGGCGATCACTGGATCCTGATCGGCAAGGTCGTGGCCTTCGACGACTTCGGTCGCGCGCCCCTGCTGTATCACCAGGGCGCCTATTCGATGGTCTTGCCGCACCCGCGCGCGCCTCGTCGAAGCGCGCCTGTTGCAGCCCCGTCCGGCGGTGCCCGCGGGCGCCTCGCCAACAACAATCTCTACTACCTGATGTTCCAGGCCGTCAACGCCTATCAGGCCAGTTACGCGCCCCAACAGTTGTCCACCGGCCTGCGCACCAGTGAAGCGCGCATGCTGATGATGCTGGAGGACCATCCGTTGCCGGACCTCGCGGCCCTGCAGCGCGAGGCCGCCATGCCGATGCACGAAATGATCGAGGTCCTGGCCACCCTCCAGCACAAGGGCTTGGTCAGCGAAACCGCCGCGGGCCACAGACTGACCGAAGCCGGCCGCGTACAAACCGAAGCACTGTGGGACATCGCCCTGCGCCAGCAGGAGGCCGTGTTCGCCGGTGTCGACCCCGACGATATCGAGACCTTCAAGAAGGTGCTGAAGGTGGTGATGGAAACATCCTGACGTGAGCAGCCTTCTTGGTCATGACAAAGGTACTGCCCGCACGTGCGCTGCGGCGCGTCATGCGCATGATCGCAAACCCCCGTCAGGCGGCGTGATCTTCAACGAAGGCTGTCATTTTCGAGGGTACGAGCCGAGTACACGGATGTCGCTGCGGGTCTGGACAAACGCGGCGAGCTTGCCTTGTGCGGCATGGCCTGCGACTTCGATCAGGTAGCGATGGGTATCGAGGGTCTTTTTGCTCGGGCGCTCGTAGATCGTCAAAATCTGAACACCGGCCTGATGGAACGACGCCAGAACGCCGTCGAGCGTGTCGTCCGAAGCATTGACCAGCAGTGACGTCTTGTCATTGCCCGTCGGCGCAGGCATGGCCCGCCCAAGCACCCACCACCGGGTCACGTTGTGCGGGCCTTGCTCGATGCCATCGACCAGCGAGACCAGGGGGTACACCAAGGCCCCAACCTTGGGACCGAAAGATGCCTTGTCGAGCGTTTGGCTCCTGGCGACAGCCTGGGCTGCCGCGCCCCCACTGGCCGCTTCGACCCGACGCACGTTCGGCATCTCGCGATCCAGCCATGGTTTGACCTCTTCGAACGCCACCGGATGAGCCAGAACTTCCTTGATGTCCTCGCGCCGAGTCCCTGGTCTGACCAACAGGCTGTAGCCGAGCATCTTCGGGTACTCGGCCACGATCGTGACACTCGGGAGATCGAGCACCGCATCCAGGTACGGGGTGACACCCACCACCGACGTCGTCACGGGCACGCAGGCCTTCTCCACCTTGCCATCGTGGAAATCGCTGAACAATTCCTCGCGCGAACGTGGCACAAGGTCCTTGTCGCCGAAAAGATCGAGGCAGGCCTGGTGCGTCCAGGAGCCCGCGGGCCCGAGGTAGGCGATGGGTCCGGCGCAAGCCGGCTTTGTGAGCAGCATTCCGAAAAGAACCCCAAAAGCTGCCAGTTTTTTCCAACAATTCATTGAAACGTCTCCATGTCAACGGTCAGTGGTGGCGTGCCGCTGAATCGCGAGCAGGCCTCAGGGCCGCTCCCCCAGCACGATGGGCCGCTCCCGCTCCAGCCAGGCCGCCAGCGCCAGCACGACCTCGTCATGCCCCTTGGCACCCACGAGCTGAAGCCCCATGGGCAAGGCCGCTCCGCGCGGCCAGATCGGAAAGGACAGCGCCGGGGCCTGGGTCAGGTTGAACGCCGGCGTCAATGGATTCCACGACATCCAGTTGTCGTCAGGCCAGTCCACCGGCGTATTGCGCCCCGCTTCGAAGGGAAGGATCGACATGGTCGGAAGCATCAACACGTCGATTTCGTTGAACAGTCCATACAGCTCAGCGGCCAGGGCGTCGCGCGCCTGGCGCATGGCCAGCACGTCCGGCAAGCCGGCGCGCTCCAGCGGCGCAACGAACCTCAGCAAGCCAGGGTCCATCTGCAGTCGTGCCGTTTCAGGAACCGCCTGCACCGCCGCGCGGCAGCCCAGTGAATAGAAGAAGGCTCCCACCTGCGTCGCACGGCGCACATCGAAGTCAACCGGCTTGATCTCGAACCCCGCGGTCGAGAGCAAGCCAAGCGCTTCGTCCATGCCTTGGCGGACCACCCGGTCGCTGTCTTTCCAGTGTTTCTCCAAAAGCAGTCCGATGCGCAACCCCTGCGCATCCGGAATATCCCCGAACGAAACGTGCCGCATTCCCAAGGAAGACCAGTCCCCCGCATGCGAGCCGCTGACGATCTGCATGACATCCGCCAGTTCGGCGACGCTGGCCGCAATCGGACCCGCATGGACCACGTCGAAGAACGCACTGGGCGGCGGCACCAGCGGGATGCGGCCAAAGCTCGGCTTCAGGGCAACCGTCCCGGTGAAGGCGGCGGGGATGCGCACCGAACCGCCGGCATCACTGCCGAGCGAGACGCGCACCACGCCCGCCGCCACGGCAGCGGCGCACCCGCCGCTGCTGCCGCCGGGCGTCAATTGCGGGTTGAGCGGATTGCGCGTGATTCCGTAGCCTGGGCTGTCGGTGACGCCTTTCCAGTTGAATTCGGGCGCGCGCGTCTTGCCCAGCAGCACCACGCCCGCGCGCAACAGGCGCTCAACGAACACCGCGCTCTGCGCAGCCGGCTCGGAGGGCGTCACCAGCGAGCCCCGGCGCGTCGGCCAGCCCTGCACCGCGGCAAACTCCTTCACCGTGAACGGCATGCCATCCAATGGACTCAAGGGTTCGCCCTTGGCCCAGCGCGCCTGCGATGCCGACGCGATGGCCAGCGCGCGTTCCGCATCGATCAGCGCAAACGCATTCAAGCGCTGTTGAACCTGCTCGGCGTGCGCCAGCGCCGACCGGGTCACGTCCAGCGGCGACAACGCACCCGTCCGGTAGGCGGCCCGCAGCGCGCTATACGGCTGTCGATGCATTTGCCGACTCCCTGGTCGCACTGGCGGACCCCAAGTAGATCGCGGACAGCTGAGGATCGCCGGCCAGTTCGGGCCCGGTGCCCTGTTTGACGATCCGCCCCAGCTCGATCAGGTAGGCGCGGTCCGCAACCCGCAGCGCCAGGCGCGCGTTCTGCTCGACCAGAACCACCGTCAAGCCCTCCTGGCGCTTGTGCTCGACGATGACGTTCATGATCTGCTGCACGATCAGGGGCGCCAGTCCGATGGACGGTTCATCCAGAAGCAGAACCTTGGGCCGGGCGATCAATGCACGGCCGATGGCCACCATTTGCTGCTGCCCCCCGGACAGGGTTCCGGCCAGCTGGGCCTTGCGCTCTTCCAGGATGGGAAAGAGCGCGTAGATGCGCTTGAGTTCCTGGGCGAAATTGAGCTTGGCGCGATTGGCATAGGTGCCGAGCTCCAGGTTCTCCTGTACGGTCATCGAGTTGAACAGCGAGCGCTTTTCCGGCACCAGGTACATGCCGCGCCGCACGCGCTCCTCGACCGGCGTGCGGCCCAGGTCAACGCCGGCCAGCGACACGGCGCCGGCGTCGGCCAGCAACGCGCCCATCACGGCCTTGAGCAGCGTGGTCTTGCCGGCGCCGTTGGCCCCGATCAGCGAAACCAGATCGCCTTGCGCCACCTTGAACGAAATGCCGTTGACGGCCTGGATCCGCCCGTAAGAAACGGACAAGGCCTCGACTTCGAGCATCGTCATGTCTCGGCCCCCAGGTACGCATTGATCACGCCCGGATGGCGCTGAATCTCGTCTGGCCGGCCTTGCGCGAGCAGCATGCCGAAATTCAGCACGAAGATGTAGTCCGCGCAGTTCATGACCAGTTCCATGTCGTGCTCGACCAGCAGGATGGTCATGCCCGACTCGTCTCGCAGGGATTGCAGCAGGCGACCCAGGCGTTCCTTCTCGGGGGCGCGCAGCCCCGCCGCCGGTTCATCCAGCAACAGGACGGACGGCCGCGCCAGCAAAGCGCGGGCAACCTCGATGAGGCGCTGGCTGCCCAAGGGCAGATCAGACACCCGGGTGTACGCGACGTCCAGCAGGCCCACGCGTTTCAACGCCACCAAGGCTTCGTCGCTCAGTGCCGCCTCTTCCGCCCGGTCGAGACCGAAGGCCGCTGAAAACAACCCGGCACGGCCCCGGCTGTAGCCGCCGATCAGCACGTTCTGCAGAACGTTGAGTTCCTGCACCAGTTGCACGTGCTGGAAGGTGCGTGCCACGCCCTGTTTCACGACGTCCTGACTGGTCTTGGGCAGCGGCTGGCCATTGAGCGTGACCGATCCGCTGGTGGCTTCGAAGACGTGCGTCAGGACATTGAACAGGGTCGACTTGCCGGCACCGTTGGGGCCGATCAGGCCGGTGATCGCGCCGCCCGGGATGGCGACGCTCACGTCCGACAGGGCAGTGAGCCCACCGAACTTCTTGGTCACGTTGTGGGCCGCCAGCGCAGCAGGCGCACGCCGGGACGGCTCGGCCTGGGCGGGCGTTCCGGCATCCGGCAGCGGGGGCTTGCGCTCCTGCGTGGGAATCAACGACAACAAGCCATCCGGCCACTTCAGCAGCATCGTGATCAGCAACACACCGAACACCATCGTTTCCACCTGACCGGGCAACTCCAGCACCCGCGCGATGACGTGCTGGGCCGCAAGCTCGATGAGCATGAAGAAGGCGGCGCCCAACACGGCACCCAGCGGTCCCGCCACCCCGCCCAGAACCGCCATGATCAGGAAACTGACCGAAGGAATGAGCGAAAACGTCGACGGGCTCAAGAACTGCATGTAGCACGCATACAGCGCACCGGCCAGACCGGCGAGCGCGGCCGACAGCACGAAGATGCGAGTCCGGGTAGCAGGCACATGGACCCCGAAGGCACCGACCATCACGCTGTTGCTTCGCAGCGCGCGTGCCACCCGCCCCACCCGACCCCGGTAAATGCGCGCATAGCCAATCAACAGCAGCGCCACGATGACCCAGATCACGGTGGCGGTTGCCCGGGTGCTGAACGCATGGCCGAACACGGACAGCGGCCGCACGTCGGTGAGGCCCGATGCGCCACCGGTGATGTCGACGGCCGCGACAAAGCACACCGTGATCGCCATGCCGTAGGCCAGCGTCGCCAGCGGCAGGTAATGCCCCTTGAGTTGAAGCGTGAGCTTGGCCAGAACGTAGCCGACCAGCGTGCACAGCAGCACGGCACACGGAATCGCCAGCAGCACCGGCATGCCCAAGCGCATGCTCAACAGCGCAGAGCCGTAGGCCCCAAGGCCCACGAACGCCGCATGCCCGAGCGAGATCTGCCCCGACGCCATCAGAAAGCCCAGGCCGATCACCACGATGGCATGAACCCCCAAAACGGCCACCAGGCCCACGTAGTAGGTGGAGGCTGCCAGCAGCAGCACAACCACCAGCGCGCCCACCGCGCCGAGGACAAGCCGCTGCGGATCCACCCGGCGCGCGGACGGCGCCTTGACGCGCTCAGTGTTCATCGAGTTCATCACCATGGTAGGCGTTGCGCCACAAAAGAATGGGGATCACCAGGGCGAACACCCAGGCGTCGCGGAATGCGCTGCTGAAGAACGCCGAAAAGGACTCGAAGATGCCGACCAGGAACACCCCGACCAGCGACAGCGGATAGGTCACCAGTCCCCCCGTCACGGCGCCGACGAAGCCCTTGATGCCGACAATGAAGCCCATTTCGTAGTGGGCCGTCACCAGCGGCGCCAGCAGCATGCCGCCGAGCGCGGACATGCCCGCCGCGATGAAGTAGCTGAGCCGGCCGACGGTGCCGACGGGCACGCCGCAGTACAGTGCCCCTTCGCGGTTGATCGAAGCTGCCCGCAGCGCCTTGCCATACAGCGAATGACGGAAAAAGACAAACAGGGCGAGCGTCATGACCACGGCGGCAGACAGGATCAGGAGGGACTGGACCGCCAGGTCCGCCGGCCCCAGGCTGACCCGGGCGTCACTGATCGGATTGACCGTCAGGGACTCCGTGCCCCAGAGCAGCAGGCCCAGCGGCTGCAGGATCAGCGTGACGCCCACGCTGCATGTCAGCAGCACCACGATGGAGGCACCCGGATTGGGCTCGACCGTCAATTGATAGACCAGCGGCCCCATGGCCGCGACCAGCAACAGGGCCGCCAGCATCTGAAGCGGCATCGAATGCGAATGGCTGGCCGCGAACACCAGTGCGCACAGGATGATGGCGGCGGCCAGGTACCTCACCAAGGGTGCCAGCAGGCTGCGTTTGTAGGCGCGGGCCCGCCGCAGGTCGATCACAAGGCACACGGCACCAATCCCGAGCACGACATAGAGCAAAGGCGTCAGCGTGCCCGCCGCCAGGCTGGCAAACGCCAGCGCGCCGAACGTCAGAAAGTCGCCCTGCGCGACGTTGACCACGCGCGTGGTGGTGTAGACCAGCACGAGGGACAGGGCCACCAGCGCATAGACCGCCCCATTCGTGATGCCGTCCAGCCCCAGAAAGATGGCGGTCGAACTGTCCATGGCCAGCGGCCTATTCCTTGATCAATCGAAACTGGCCGTTCTTGATTTGCGTCAGGAACAGCGTGCGCTCGTCCAGGCCGACGTGATCGGTCGGCGTGAAGTTGAATATGCCGACCGCGCCGGCGTATTCGTGCGTCTTCTCCAATTCGTCGCGCAGATCCTTGCGCGTCTGCTCGAGGTCGCCCTTCTTGCCGGAGGCCACGTAGCGCCGGATGGCGTCGACGGAAAGCCCCACGGCGTCATAGGCCTGCACGGCAAACATCTCGGCCTTGCCCTCGCCGTACTTGGCGTCGTACGCCTTGACGAAATCGCCGATCGACTTGCGCAGCGGGTTGTCAGCAGCCAGTTCCCGATACACCGTGATCGGCATCACCCCAACGATCGCGCCCTCCACCGCCGCCTTGCCGATGGTGACGAAGGCCGTGGTTGCCGAACCGGCGCCGTGGTAGATCGGACCCTTGTAGCCGACGCGCTTGAGTGCTTCATGCACCAGGGACGCGGATGGCGGGATCGCGTGGATGTACACCGCGTCGGGTTTGGCCTGCATCGTCTTCAGCGCCTGGGGGGTGAAGTTGGTGTCCGCGCGCGCAAAGCGCTCGGACGACACGATCTTGATGCCCTTCTTTCCGGCCAGCGCCTTCAGCTCGTCCCAGCCGCCCTCGCCATAGGCATCTTCCAGTCCGAGGAACGCCACGGTCTTCACCCCGTGCTTGGCCATGTAGTCGAGCGTGTGACCGATCATCAGCCGGTCGGTGACGGGGGTCTTGAACATGTACCGCTTTTCCGCCGGTGGCTCCACGACGGCGGCACCCGAGGCCATGGCGATGGTGGACACATGGCCCGCCTCCGACACCTTGGCCACCGCCAGCGACGAGGGCGTGGTGGTGCAGCACACGATCATGGCCGCACCGTCCTCCTGGATCAGCTTGCGCACATTGTTGACCGACTTGGTGGGGTCCGAGGCGTCGTCGTACTGAATGAACTCGACCTTGAACGGCAGGTCCTTGCGCGCCGCCAGTTGCTCTCGATACAGCTCGATGGCCGCGTTGGCGGGCGCAGCAATCGTCGCTGCCGCGCCGGTGCTCGCCGTCACCACGCCAATCTTGAACACCGGAAGACCCTGGGCCTGAGCCATCGCGCCGCCCACCATGAGGATGGCCCCAGAAATCAGCTTCGAAACTTTCATGAATGCTCCGCAAAGAAGGCACTGAAACAGGTGCGGTGGTGCCCGCCAGGATCCGCGCTGGAAATTCTGGAGGAGCGCTCTCGGCGTCTCTGTATCTGGTGATACACGAGGCAGCGACACCCGGGCATTCATCTACGCGCCTCGGCGATGGCACCCGCTGCCGCTCGCCTGTATCTGCCGATACAGCCCTGACGCATGGCTGCCTTCCAAAATGCCGCCCATCGACACACTTGGAACGCCGCCATGTTCAAGACCGCAGGTTCCTGCAAGTCCCGCGCTCCCGGGGGCCGCTTCGTCACGGGCGAAGTCGCCGACAAGGTGTCGTTCGACCCGCCGGCCCTCGCCCTGATTCACGCCGGTGGCAAGCACATGGATGTCGATTGATGTTGCGCGTGATGCGCGTCCCGCAAGCCACTTTCACCCGGAGCCCACGCATGCAGAACAGCCCCCTCACGCCCTTGCCCACTGCCGAAGAACTGGTGCAGCGCGCGCAGGCAATGATTCCCGAACTCCGCGAACGGGGCCCCGGCCATGACGCCGACAAGCGCATCTCCGACGAGGTCGCGAGCAGTCTTCGCCAGGCCGGGTTCTTTCGCATCTGCCAATCGACCGAGAACGGCGGCTACGGCATGCGCCCGTCCACGTTGTGGCGCGTCACGCGCGAGATCGCGCGCGGCGACAGCGCGACGGCATGGATCCTCTCCCTGGCGGGCCTGCACCCGTGGATGGCCGGCATGTTTCCGGCGCAGGCGCAGGACGAGGTCTTTGCAGGCGGCAAGGACGCCGTCGTGATTGCGCTGACCGGCAACGTTGGCCGCGGCGTCCAGGCCCGGCTGGAGGACGGCCACTACGTTCTGGACGGCAAGTGGAGCTACGCCTCCGGCATCGACGTCGCCGACTGGGCCGCCACCCTGGTGGAGGTGCCCACCGACGACGGCGCCAAGGAATTGCGGCTGCTGCTGGTGCCGCAGTCCAGCTTCCGCATCGACCATGAAAGCTGGAACGTCTTCGGCATGAAGGGCACCGGCAGCAAGGACGCATACCTGGCCGGCGAGCGAGTCCCGCTGTACCGGACGATCAAGTGGGCCGACGTGCAGTCCAATCGGTTCCCGGGCCTGGAGCGCAACCAGGGGCCGATGTACCGGATTCCCCACACCAGCCTGTTCGTGATGTCGGTGGCCGCAGCGGCGGTGGCGGTGGCGACCGGAATTCTCGATCTTTACGTCGAGACCATCCGCAAGCGCATCCCCGTGGGCCTGAACGCGCCCCAGACCGAGGACCGCTTCTCGCTGGCGGAACTGGGCGCGGCCGGCGCAAGGATCGAAGCCGCCTTCAGCCTGCTGATGCACGACGTGGACGAGATGTGGGACCAGGCCAGCGCGGGCATTGCGTTCACCGTGGCGCAGCGCACCCGCTACCGCACCGATGGCCCCATCATCTGCGACATGGCCCTGAACGCCGCCGACGCCCTGATCCGAAACCTGGGCGGCAGCCTCATGCCCCTGGGCCCGCTCGAGCGCAGCTTTCGCGACCTGCACGCGATGGCCTCGCACTTTCTCATGCAGGTGACCCCCGCCGCGGAATTGCACGGGCGCGCCCTGCTGGGACTGCCCCTGCCCCAGAACGCGCGCATCTGATCCGGCGGCAGGCCGCTCGCGGGCTTGGGTCCTCTTCCACCGGCGCCCGTCACCCGTGCGGCGCAACCCCCTTGCGCAAGCCCGGCACGGCGCGCGCGCCCACGCCCAGCACGCCGGCCACGATCCAGAACAGGCCGGCGGTGCCGGTGACCGCGCCAATGGAGCCGAACAGCAGCGGCATGGCAAAGCTGGACGCGTTCATGGTGAGCGAGCGCAGCGCCATTGCCTCGCCCTGGCGCGCCGGCGGCGCGACCTCGTGCAGCAGCGACAGCACCATCGGCTGCACCGCACCCAGCGTCAAGCCCAGCAGCGTCGAGCACAGCGCCATGCCGATCGGCCCCTGCGTCCACGGATAGGCCAGCAGGGCCAGCGCCGCCAGCAGCGTGGCGGCGTAGATCACCTGCCACTCGGCAAAGCGACGCGCCAGCAGCGGCAGCGCCATGCGCACCAGGGCTGCGGCAATGGCAAAGGCGCCCATCAGCGCGCCGATGACCGAAGCCTCCAGGCCGCGGTCGTGTCCCAGCAGCGGCAGCACGAAGGTGTGCGAATCCCAGGCCATGCTTTGCAGCCAGTTGGCCAGCAGCAGGCGGCGCAGCGCGGGCAGGCCCAGCAGGTCCCACACCGACTGGCTGGTGCGCGGCTCGATGGCCGGCGCCTGCGGCGCCTCGGGCGCGCGGCGCAACAGCCACCAGCAGGCCAGCGGCAGCGCCGCCAGCGCAGCAAAGGCGATGCGATAGGCGCGCAGATCGCCCGGCTGCGGGCCGGCGTGGTCGATCAGCAGGCCCGCAATCAGCGGACCGGCAAAGTTGGCCGCCGCCGGCGCGATGGCGATCCAGCTGAAGGCCAGCTTGCGCTCGCCGGCGTCGTGCGCCGAGCGCCCCACGTGCCGTTGCAGCGCAATCTGCGCCGTGTTGGCCGACGCCCCCAGCAACAGGGCCGAGCCGCACAGCACCGCGAACACGGGCCACAGCGCGGCCAGGGCGGCGCCCGCCACCGCGGCCGTCACCGCCAGGTTCAGGGGCAGGTGCAGGCCGCGCCGGTCGGCCAAACGCCCGGCCGGCAGCGCCAGGAACACCGCCGACAGCGAATACAGCGCCAGCAGAACCCCCACCGCCGCCGCGCTGTAACCCAGCTTGAGCGCCAGCAGCGGCGCGGCCAGGCGCGAGCCCGTCATGGCGCTGTGCACGCAGATCTGCGCCGACACCAGGCGCAACAGCCCGCGGCCGGTCATGCGTTCGCGCTTTTGCAGGCTGATGGGCCCGATGCCGGCGTGAACGAAGCGCGCGCAGCTATCGTTTTTGAAGTTCCCGGCGACATCGTCAGGCCTCGGGCTCCTCGTCGGCCGCGGCGTCGGGCAGCAGTCGTTGCGCGCCGTCGGCCGGCAGGGCCTCGACCTGCTTGAGCGCCCGGTTCAGCACGTTGGTGCGCGTCTGCGCCTTGTCCAGGGTGTTGAGCACGGTCTGCGTCTGCCGACGCACGTCGCCCAGCACGCCGCCGAACTTGACGAACTCGGTCTTGACCGCGCCCAGCACCTGCCACACCTCGCTGCTGCGCTTTTCCAGCGCCAGGGTGCGAAAACCCATCTGCAGCGAATTGAGCATGGCCAGCAGCGTGGTGGGCCCCGCCAGCGTGACGCGGTGCTCCTGCTGCAGCGCCTGCATCAGGCCCGGGCGGCGCAGCACCTCGGCGTACAGGCCCTCGGTGGGCAAAAACAGGATGGCGAAGTCGGTGGTGTGCGGCGGCTCGACGTATTTGGCGGCGATGTTCTGCGCCTCCAGCCGGATGCGCCGCTCCAGCGCCTTGGCCGCGTCCTCGGCGCCCGCCGCGTCGGCGCGCTGCTGCGCATCCAGCAGGCGCTCGTAGTCCTCGGTCGGAAACTTGGCGTCGATCGGCAGCCACAGCGGCGCGCCGTCGTCCCGGCGCCCGGGCAGGCGAATGGCGAAGTCCACCCGCTCCTTGCTGCCCGGCACCGTGCCGACTTGCTCGGCGTACTGCTCGGGCGCGAACACCTGCTCCAGCAACTGGCCCAGCTGCACCTCGCCGAAGGTGCCGCGTGTCTTGACATTGGCCAGCAGGTGCTTCAAGTCGCCCACGCCCTGCGCCAGGGTCTGCATCTCGCCCAGGCCCTTGTGCACCTGCTCCAGCCGCTCGGCCACCTGCTTGAAGCTCTCGCCCAGGCGCTGCTCCAGCGTGGCGTGCAGCTTCTCGTCCACCGTCTGGCGCATCTGGTCGAGCTTGGCGCTGTTGCTGGTCTGCAGCGCACTCAGTTGCTGCTCCAGCGTGCCGCGCACCTCGGCCAGGCGGCGCGCGTTGGCCTCCGACAAATGCTGCAACTGCTGCGTCAGCGTCTCCGACAGCCCGCCGCGCAGTTGCGCCAGCTGCTGGGCAAAAGCGTCGATCTGCGCGTTTTGCGTACGCGTGGCCTCCTGCGCCTGCTGCGTCATCGTCAAGCCTAGCGCCTGCAGCTGCGCCACCAGGGTGTCGCCCAGGGTGCCGCGCGTTTCCAGCAGTTGCGCGGCCAGCGTGCCGCGCAGTTGCGTGAGCTGCATCGCCAGCGCATCGACCTGCGCGTTTTGCGTGCGCACCGCCTCGGCGCCCTGGCGCGTGACCGCGTCCTGAAACGTGGCCATGCTCTGCGCCAGCTCCTGCCGGCTGCCGCGCGCGCCCTCGCCCATCTCCTGGCGCAAGCCGCGCTCCACCCGCTCGGCCTGGTGCGCCGCCGCCTGCTCCAGCAGCTGCTGAAGCTCGGCCCGCGCGGCCACGTCGGCCGGTCGGCGCGGGCCGCGCAGCAGCAAGGCCAGCACCAGCACGAGGTTGATCAGGGCAAGGCCCAGCGCCGCCCACAGCGCCATCTCAGCGCCGGGCATGGGCTGGGTTGTTCCTGTTTTGATAGCTGCTTGCGCTGGCAGGATAGGCGCTGCAGGCCGAAAAGACTTGTCTTGCGCGCTGCGGCGCGCTGGCAAAAGGGTTCATGCGGGCATTGTAGAAGCGCCGCGCCAGCCGCGCCGCCGTCAGGCCGCCAGCTTGGCCCGCACGCGGCGGCCATGTGCCCAGTCCAGAACCCGTCTGCCAAGGGTGGCACTGCGGACCAACCGCGCCTGCTTTCGCGACGTGAGTCTGTTGCCGGCGCCGCGATGCCAAACCAGTTGAGGCGACTCGCGCACCTCAGTTCGATTTGGGCTTGCCGACCACCGCCGGCCGCGCCGACTCGGCGGTGACCGTGACAACCAGCGGCGTCTTGCCATCCGCATCCAGGCGGATCGTGGTGGCGGCTGCGCGCTGTCCGACGGCGTGCTCGATGTTTTTCTGCATGGCCACACCGTCCTTGGCGCCAGCGACTTCGACCTGGGCCTTTTCGGGCACGGCACCGATCGTGATTTCATACACGACGCCGCTCGGCAAGACAGGGAGCACGCCGAAATCGGCCTGCCCGCTGGCATCGGTCGTGCGCTGCGCCAGACCACCACCGGGCACCTTGCCCAGCGAGACGCCAATGCCTTTGAGCGGCACACCGGCCCAAGCCGGCGCGGCGCACCAAAGCGCCGCCAAAACGCCAACAGTGAACGCGGGCAGAAACAACTTTTTCATCATCGTCTCCAGAGTGAAGGGCTCGGGGCCGTTTCGATCAAGGCCGAAGCCGCGCCCCGTCAAGACTGAACGCAGCGGGCTCACCCGAGGCCGACAGGGATGGGAGAGTGAAAATTTTGATCGGATCTATCCCGCGTCACGGCTGCGTCTCGGACACCTTGCGCCAGTCGCCCAGTTTCACCGGCTCAAAGCCAATGGTTTGAACCTTTGAATGGACGGAAGGCTGGCCCCGCCCCCCCTACCCCCGCACACCCCCCGCCTTGCACGCCGGGTGCAGGCTGCCCGCCGCCGACGGCCGCGCGGCCACGCGCTCAAACCAGGGGCCGATGCGTGGCAGGCCGCGGTTCCAGCGCTGGCCCACGCTGGCGGCAAAGTCCAGCCACACGTACAGCCAGATGTCGGCGATGGAAAAGCGCGCGCCAGCCAGCCAGGGCTGCGCGCCCAGCATGCCGTCCAGCCAGGCCAGGCGGTCTTGGGCCACGCGCTTGAGGCCGGCGGCGGCCTCGGGCGCCAGGGGGATGCGGCCGGCAAAGCGCGCCTGGCCTTCGGCGTAGTGATAGGCGTTGTGGATGTTCTCGGTGATGTTCAGCTCCACGCGGCGTTGCCACTGGCGGGTGGCGGCGCGCTGCTCGGGCGTGGCGCCGATGAGCGCGGGGGTGGGGTGCCGCTCTTCCAGGTATTCCATGATGGCCACCGATTCGGCGATGCAGGTGCCATCGTCCAGCAGCAGCGCGGGCGTTTGACCGGCCGGGTTGTGCTCCAGGTAGGGGGCCTGGCGGTTTTCACCGCTGAAGACGTCGACCTGGCGCATGGGCAGTTGCAGGCGCTTTTCGAGCAGAAACATGCGCAGGGAGCGTGGCGCGGGGCTGAGGGCATCGAGGACGAGCATGGCGATGGGGCGCGGGTTGTAGAATATGATTTTGATAGCTGCTTGCGCCCGATGGGCGGGCGCTGCAGCCCATTTTGGCCTTGATGACAAGCCCCGCCCGCCAGCGGGGCCGTGGCGTGCTTACGCCGCCGCGTCCAGCGCCACCCGGCAGGCCTTGCCGCTGCGCCCGCGCGGCACCTCGCAGCCCAGCTCGGCCAGCACGCGCAGGGGCTGGGCGCCCTGGGCGCGGGCAAAGCGCTGCAGGGCTTCGCGGCAGCGGTCGACGGTGGCGGCGCCCTGCTCGCCATGCAGGCCCAGGCGCAGCACCAGGGTGTCGGGGCCCTGCTGGCGCAGCTGAAAGTCGAACACGCCGCACTCTTCTTCCAGCACGGTGCACAGGGCCAGCGGCAGCAGGGCCACGGTGCGCCCGCTCTGGCATGCGGGCACGTGCATCACGTCGTCGTGGCGGCCTTGCACTTCGATCACCGGCAGCGCCGAGCCGCAGGCGCAGCCCGATCCGTGCCAGGTGATGCGGTCACCCAGGTCGTAGCGGATCAGGGGCTGCACGGTGTTGACCAGGTTGGTCAGCAGCACGCTATCGGAGCGCTGGCCGGCCGGCACGGGGCGCTGCTGTTCGTCCACCGGCTCCAGCAGCACCCAGTCGGCGTTGACGTGCAGCTGGCCGTGCGCGCACTCCCACGCAATCGGCAGGAACTCGGAGGTGCCGTAGCTGGAGCGCACCACCGCCCGAAACGCGCGCGCCACGTGCTGGCGCACGGCCTGGCTGACGGACTCGCCGCCCATCATCACGCAGCGCGGCGCGATGCGCAGGCGCCCGGCCAGCGCCTCGTCGGCCAGCACGGCGGCGGCCGTCGGGTAGGTGGCCAGCACGGTGGGTTGAAACGCGTTGAGCGCGGGCACCAGCGCGTCCAGCGCCTGCAGCACGCTGAAGCTGCGCGCGTTGAGTGCCAGCCAGGGGTTGATGGCGCGCAGCCGCTCGAAGCTGACCGTGCTGGCAAAGTGCCCGCCCGTGGCCGTGACCAGTGCGTGCCGGTCGCTGGCGCCCATCCAGTCCAGCCCACTCAAGGTGCCCAGCGCCGTCAGCGGCCAGAACGGCAGTGCGGCCGTGCGCGGCGGCGGGCGCTGGCGCGTGGCCTCCAGCGCGTCGTACACCGCCATGGCGCGCGCGTCCTGCACAAAGATGCCCGGCCGCCCGCTGGTGCCCGAGCTTTCCCACACCACGTAGCGACCCAGCCAGGCCTCGCCCGCGCGCGCCGGGTCTTGCGTGAGCGCCTGCAGGTCGTCCAGCCGCAGCGCGGGGTCGGTCACCCAGTCGTCAAAGCGCGCCATCAGCTCGGCGCGCGTGACCGGGGCGACGGACTGGAAGTCGAACGGCCCGTCAAGGCCCCGCAGCCGCTCCTGATACAGGCGCGAGCCCTGCACCGCCGCCAGCAGATTCGCCAGGCGCATCTGCTGGCGGCGGGCCAGCGCGGTGGCCGACGCGTGCGACGCGGCCTGCACGTCCAGCAGCGCCGATTGCAATTGAAGCGGGTCAAAAACGGGGCGCATCATGGGCGCGAAGGCGCCGGCGCGCGGGGCTTGTCTCGATACCTGGCCATCATCTTTCTCCGGTCGATCGGGCGCCCGCGCATGCGGCGGTGCCAGCCCGTCCTGGCTCCCTCCTGCCGCGTGTGTTTGAGTCAACCTTATACGCTTCCGTTGGACCAGACCTTGACCAGGGACAAAAATTCAGCCCTTGCAAACCCGATGGCGGCGCCCGGTTGTCGTTGGCGGGTTACCATGATCTCAAAACTGCCGGAGCCCGCCTCGCCATGGAACGTCGCCCCTCAACCAAGACACGTCCACTGCATCGCGCCGAACCCGCCACGTCGGCCATCGAGGTGGTGCCCGCCGCGCCACCGGAAAGCGAAACCCCCACCCAGCGCCTGGACCGTCTGGCGCAGACCGGCATGGCCACCGCTTTCGGCAACCTCTCGCCCATCGCGCTCGGCCTGGCCTGGGCCGACTGGGCCTGGCACCTGGCTGCATCGCCCGGACGGCAGATCGAGCTGGCCGGGCTGGCCGCCAAGCTGGCGCTGGAGA
>Ga0208826_1000708_pt1 | contig 32732 bp, 21 predicted proteins | sample AD_UKC115_MetaG_FD_184451 | JGI IMG/M metagenome (GOLD analysis project Ga0208826, IMG submission 184451) | Active sludge microbial communities of municipal wastewater-treating anaerobic digesters from Hong Kong - AD_UKC115_MetaG (SPAdes)... | ecosystem: Engineered > Bioreactor > Anaerobic >...
TAATGGTGAAAAATGGTTACCAAATAATCGTACCTGCAATGTTGTTGTTATTCCATGTAAAAATTACACACATCAAACACTGTATAAATTACCTATTCCTCCATCTCCTAATTTGCCCAATATGCAGGCTGTTTATTTGTATCCTTCAATTTGTCTTTTCGAAGGAACGGTTATGAGTGTAGGACGAGGAACTTCTTTCCCTTTCCAGGTTTATGGACATCCTCACTACAAAGGTTCGTCTTTCTTTTTTATTCCCCAAAGTGTCCCCGGAGCAAAAAATCCTCCATATCTTGGTCAAAAATGCTATGGAATAGATTTAAGAAACATTTCTGAGGAATATATCCGTAAAAATGGCTTTGATCTTTCCTACGTTATTGATGCTTATAACAATCTGAAAATAGGAGATTCATTTTTTACTCCTTTTTTTGAAAAACTGGTCGGCGTAGATTATATTAGAAAAGAAATTATTGTTGGAAAATCGGCTCAAGAAATTAAAGAAAAATGGAATGACGATGTACAAAAATTTAAAGAACTGCGTAGACCTTATCTTCTTTATGAAGAATAAATACACCATTTTTTGTACTAAGAAGTGTATTGAAATATTGATTAATTCTAATAAGTACAAATAAATAATTTACGTACTAAATCCAACTTACCTTTTGTTCAGGTTCGTGGCTTTTCCCAAGAATATGACTATATAATTCAGGCCTTCGAGCTTGAATATAACGTTGCCCTCCTGCCATTGTAAGTTTTTCAGGAATAAGTACAGTAGAAACTAAATCATTGCCAAGAGCACGACATTCTGCAACTATATCACCAAATGGATCGATAATCATTGAGCAACCGTTTTTTAATTGGTCATCATCCATACCAATAGGATTTGAAAAAACCACATAAATAGCGTTGTCATACGCTCTTGCTGGTAACCATTTCATTAACCATTGGCGACCTTTCATGCCGTCAAATTCTAATCGTAAAGAGGTAGGATCATTTTCTCGATTTTCCCAAAGTATTGGATCTACAAATCCTGCTCCAGGTCGTGTTGAAGGAGTACACATGGTTACATGAGGCATAAAAATTATATCAGCTCCTAAAAGTTTAGTAGCTCGAACATTTTCAATAATATTGTTATCGTAACAAATTAAAATACCACATTTCCAACCATAGAGGTCAAACACACAATATTCGTTTCCTGGTACAAGGTTTTGATTAATAAATGGATGCAGTTTACGATGTTTTGCTACAAGCCCGTTTTTGTTTACACATACATAAGTGTTATAAATATTGTCTTTATTGTTTTTTTCAAATAAACCAGCTAGTATTGTCATGTCGTATTTTGAAGCAATTTGGATTAATCTTTCGGTACTTTTACCATTCGGAATAAATTCAGACAACTCCAACAATTGTTTTTTTGAAAGTTTTCTTGCAAAGGTATAACCAGTTACAGAGCATTCATGAAAAGCAATGACTTTCGAATTTTCTTCTGATGCTTTTTTTGTAAGATTTTCGATAACCGATAAATTATAATTTTTGTCTCCACTTCGGTTTTCAAACTGTGCTGTTGAAATTTTTAATTTTTCCATTATTGTATGTCAAAAAAAGTGTGTTTAATAAAAATAAATAATAAGTAAAAATTCATTTATATAAATGGCTTTATATTTTTTCGATGTTATCCTATTGAAAAAAATTTATTTATTGATAATTTCCATCAATATTTTTTCTTCCTCTTCCCAATTTAACTCTACTTTTGCTTTGGCAGTATTTTGTTTTACAATTGCATAACGTTGTGGATCGCTAAAAATATTTTGAATTACTTCAGCCATATGTTCTGGATTGTGATTTTGAATATAGCAACCAATATCATATTGATCAATAATTTGCTTGATTTCTGGTAAACCTGATGATAAAATTGGAATTCCAGCATGGATATAATCAAAAAGTTTATTGGGAAGCGAATAATGATAATTAAGATTGGTATCTTTATCAACAGCAAGACCTAAATCGCTGTTCATGGTATATTGTCTGAGTTCTTGAAAAGGCATTTTTGGTTTTATGATTATTTTTTCCTGAAATTGATATTGATCAATCATTTTTTGAAGTTCAGGAATGACATCTCCACTTCCAATAATTAACAATATACAATTTTCAAGATATTGCATAGCTAAAACAGCTTCTTCTGCACCACGTTGCACATTAATTCCTGTTCCTTGCAAAATAAGAATATGTTTGTCTAAAGGCAATCCCAATTCTTCACGTGTTTTTAATCGAGTAGGAGTGAAGTCAAGGGGGATATTTCTGCAAACATAAATTTTTTTATGATATTTTGCTTCATAAAGATTTGCAATTGATTGATTGACGGTAATTATATCAGTTAATTTAGGAAAAATGAAATTTTCAATTTTTTCCCAGATTTTTTGTGTGCGAGGTCGGTTTACTAATTCAGGGGTTTCGGTAAAATATTCATGCGTATCGTAAATTAATCTTTTTTTGCGAATTTTTGCTGCCAAAAATGCTGCTGGTAGGGTATCCAAATCGTTGGCAAAAATTAGATCAACTTTTGAAAAGAGTAAATAAAAAAACAAGCGAATGTTATATTCCGCATAAAATTGAGGACCTTTACGGAACCAGAGTTTAAATCTACGAACAGAATAAGGTCTATCGATTGGTAAACTTTCAGGCAACAATCGTCCTACTTCAATGGTTTGATAATCACATTTTTGTAAAGTTAAGCACGTTTTATGAACACGCTGATCAGTAGTTAAATCATTGGTTACGCAAACTATGGCTGTTTTTTGCATTTTATTTTGTTTTCAGATAATCAATAATATTTTGATATAAGGTACGATGATAGGATTGAGATTTTTTTTCAACCATTGTGTTATGCCACAATAAAACAAATTCTCCTCCATAATTTTCTATATTATTGATTAATTGTACGCAATATTCATAAGCATCGTAAGCACTCATATTCATATAGCGTTTATCACTTAACGTGCTGTCCATGATAGTCATAGGATGAAGGGTCAGCGAAGTTAATTCCTTATTTTTAGGATTAATCCATTTTACAGGATGACATGTTCCTATTCTAAAACCAGCCACATCAGCATAGGCAAGAGTAAAATCATCTGTAAATCCAGCTTTGATCAGGTATTCCATATCTTCTGGTTCGCACATTCTCAAAAAATGATTACGATTATAGTAAATTTTGACTTTCGCATTTCGCTCTAATCTTTTTTTCTCTTCTGCAATTAATTCTGGATACTTACCTGCTTTATAACTGGTATGCAAGCCAATCGTAATATTTTTTCTTTTACAATATTTTATAAGATTTTGATAATCAGGATGAACTAAATTTGAATGAGGTTTGTCTTCTCTTTGTTTTCCTCCTCCTGCTTTCAAAAATACAATGATTTCACATCTTTCTTTTCCCAATACATCAATCAATGATAGATCCATTTTAAAAAGCCATGGAAAAGTGTACCATGGGTCAAATCTTATTCCTTTAAAAAAAGTTTTTATGGCTCTTTTAGCTTCAGGTCGTTTATTAGGATGTTTGATTCCTCTCCATAAAGCTCCCATCATTCCTCTAAATCTGCGATAATGAGCCAATTGGTCAACATCGTGCGTTAAAAATATTTTCTTTATTTTTTTTGTAGGTTCGGGAACATCAATTCCTAATTTTATTAATTGTTTTCGTAAAAGTTTTCCATATTCATCAACCAATGGACGATCAATAAAACCAGCCCGATAACCAATAGATTCTTTTCCAGGAAAGCGTCCGTGAACATCTCGACACTCTGGACGAATCATTTCTTCATAACGTGTAATTAAAAAATAGGTGCTGGCAATTATATCTGCATAAAGAATTCTTGTCTGCCCAATTTTTTCAACCTTCGGCTGTCCAAAAAGAATCGGTGTATCCTCCCAAATTTTTAATGGTAAGGCTGGTAAAGTTTGAGGAGTTCCATAAACCTCTGGTTGAAAAAAGTCAGAGGGATAAATAACGAGCTTATAATGACTAAATTCTTCTTTATCAGAAGTATATCCTATCAAATTAGCAATTTCAGTTGAACTTTCGTCACCTAATAAAAATCTTATTATGTATTCAATTACTTCTTGCATTTTCGTAAAATTATTTTTACTTTTTTAAACTGAAAATCAATTTATAAAATATTTCAATGAAAAAAGAGATATCCAATTAAAATAGCTGCAACAATTCCAACAAAATCAGCTAATAAGCCACAAATAACTGCATAACGAGTATTTTTAATGCCAACTGATCCAAAATAAACAGCCAGAATATAAAAAGTGGTATCAGTAGAACCTTGAACGATACAGGAAAGTCTGCCAACAAAAGAATCGGCACCATACATTTTCATTGCATCTACCATCATTCCTCTTGCACCACTGCCACTTAAAGGTTTCATTAAGGCAGTGGGTAAGGCTCCTACAAAGTCAGTATTAACACCTATTAGCCCAAAAAACCAGGCAAAACCATTCATCAACATGTCCATAGCACCAGCAGCACGAAACACGCCAATTGCCACTAAAATAGCAATCAAATACGGAATAATACCAATTGCCACCTGAAAACCTTCTTTTGCACCTTCAATAAAAGCATCATATACATTTATTTTATGAATCATTGCAGCCACAATGAAAGAAATGATCAGAGAAATTAAGATAAAGCTGGCAATAAAATTTGAATATAAAGTAAGTTGATTTTGAGTAACTTTACTGAAAAAATATAAAATAGAACCAATAATAATTATTAACCCTAATAAAGTTTTAAAAATGGTTTTATCCAGTAAATTGATTTTTTGATAAGCTGCTACACTTAAAAATCCTGCAAGTGTTGAGAAAAAGGTAGCTATCAAGATAGGAAGAAAAATATCGGACGGATTAGCTGCTCCCAGTTGAGCTCGATAAACCATAATTGTTACAGGGATCAAAGTTAGTCCTGAAGTGTTCAACACGAGGAACATAATCATAGGATTGGAAGCAGTATCTTTTTTGGGGTTGATTTCCTGCATTTCTTTCATAGCCTTTAATCCAAGAGGAGTAGCTGCATTATCCAACCCTAACATGTTGGCAGCGATATTCATCAACATACTTCCATAAGCTGGATGATTTTTAGGAAGATCAGGAAAAATTTTTTCAAAAAAAGGCGAAACTACTTTAGAAAAAGCTTGAACTACACCACCACGTTCACCTACCTTCATAATTCCCAACCACAAAGAAAGAACGCCTGTTAAACCCAAAGAAATTTCAAAACCTGTTTTTGCTGAATCAAAAGTAGCATTGAGCATATCAGAAAACACCTGAACATTTCCATAAATAATCATTTGAATAAAAGCAACAACAAAAGCAATCAAAAAAAATCCAATCCATATATAATTTAAAATCATATAATTATCTTTTTGGAAGCAAATTGAATACCAGTAATGTTATCATTAATTATTGTTCTGCTGCAAAAATACATTATTTTTTAGTTTTTATCTTCTCTTTCATTTTATTATTGATAACAAAGCTAAAAATTGTTTGATAAATATGACTATCAAATTATATAAAGTTAGATAATTTTTAGAAATAATTTATTATTTTTCCCAACTAATTGAATTACAAAAGTTTTTCTTATTGTCTTATGTTTTATTATTTAAAATTATAGATTATTGTTTCAAAAAATTGCATAGAGTTTTAAAAAATACTACTTTTGCGATATAAGCATACCTTATTTAAAAATTATTCTTTCTACGACATAAGAAATGGGAAAAATTAAAGATGAAACGCAACAAGAAATTGTCAAAACAATTTCTGAAGGAAGAACGCGAACCAATTTATTAAGAAAATATGAACAGAGTACCCTTGCTTATTTAGTTCAACGTATTCCAGCCTGGATGAGTTCTGACATGCTCACTGCTATTGGTTTTTTGGGAAGTGTGATTGTTTTTTTAAGTTTTATATTAGCGGTGTATGTAAATAGATATTTACTTTTAGTCGGGGTATTAGGATTTGTCATTAGTTGGTTTGGCGATTCGCTTGATGGAAGAGTTGCTTATTATCGACATAAGCCAAGGAAATGGTATGGTTTTTCTTTAGATGTTACCGTTGATTGGTTGGGCGTTATTTTAATGGGTGGTGGATTTATTGTGTATGCAATTTCTCCCTGGAAAATAATAGGTTTTTTGTTCGTAGTGCTATATGGTTGGGAAATGATAACAGCTTTACTGCGTTACAAAATTATTAATCAATATTCTATTGATTCAGGAGCATTTGGACCAACAGAAGTACGTATTTTAATTTCACTTATTCTTGTCCTTGAAGTAATTTTTAAAAATTCAATTATTTATACTTCCTCATTAGCTTGTTTAGTTTTATTGATAATGAATATTTTAGAAACTAAAAAAATATTACAATTAGCAGATGAAAGAGACAAAAACGAAAGGGGAGGGGAAAAAATTCAATAATATGATCGAAAGGCTTTTTACGTTTACTAAAGCTCAATTTTCGGCTATGCTTGGTGGAGCGATTGATTATACTACTATGATTTTTTTCACCGAAGTAGTACATATTCATTATACGGTATCTATTATCATTGGAGGAATTGTAGGAGCATTGTTTAATTTTATTGTCAATAAAGGCTGGACTTTTCGTTCTAAAGAATTACCTTATAAAAGTACTGGACTAAAACAATTACTCAAATTTTCGCTGGTAGTTGCCAATAGTATTTTTTTAAAGGACACGGGTACTTATTTAATCACTACTTTCCTAAAAATTGATTATAAATTCAGTAAAATTATTGTTGATTTAATAGTTTCCATTGGCTTTAATTATAATTTACAAAAATATTGGGTATTTAAAAAAGTTCCAGTAAACAACAACTAATTAATTCTGCTATATGATAACAAAGCCTTTGAAATTAATCAAAGGCTTTGTTGTTACTACTATATTTAAAAATTTTTTATTTTTTACTTACTGCTACTACCTGTTAAGCCTAACTTTTTCTTTACCAAAGGTGTTAAATCATTAGACTTAGGGGATTGATATACAATAATTTGTGTGCTTATGTCAAATATATAAGTATAATTATTTTCAGCACCAACTTCATTGATTGCTTTTTTTACTTTTTCAATTACAGGAGCAAAAAGTTCTTGTTGCTTTTTCATAAGGTCACTATCAGCCGTTTGTCGAAAGGTAGTAATACGTTGTTCCATTTCAACAATTTCACTTTGGCGAGCCTGTTTTATACTTTCAGGCATTGTGGCTTGTTTGTCTTGAAATTCTTTAATTTTAGCATAATATTCTTGTTGCATTTTCAATAGTTCATTTTCCCATTGATTTTGCAAATCACCTAAAGTTTTCTCAATTTGCGATCTTTCAGGCATTAAGGAAAGAATTTCTTGAGAGTTAATATGACCTAATTTTAATTCTTGTCCAATTAATTTTAGAGGAAGAAGGCAGAGTAACAAAATAGCAAATTTCTTCATGATGTCTTTGTTTAAAAATTAATATAAAATTAGCTTACAAATATAGGAAATTACTTTGAATATCCCAATTGTTTAAGTATTTCATCACTAATATCTAAAGCAGGAGAAGAAAAAATAATATTTACAGAAGTACTCTTGTCAAGAACTAAATCTATATTTTTTTCTTTGCTGATTTCCTGAACGGCAGTGAATATCTCATCTTGAATAGGTTTCATTAAACTTTGTCGTTTTTTAAAAAGTTCCCCTTCAGGACCAAAATAAGTACGTTTTAATTCTTGTGCTGCTTTTTCTTTCGCGATAATTTCATCTTCACGCTTTTTTTTCATTTCTTCTGTCATAAAAACTAATTCGGTTTGATAGTTTTTATACATTGTTTCTACTTCTTTTAATTGTGCTTCTACTTCGGCTTGCCATTTTTTTGAAATTTGATTCAATTGTTCATTGGCAGCTTCATAAGCAGGAATATTTTTTAAAATATAATTCATATCAACAGTAGCAATTTTTTGAGCTATTCCTGCCATCGACAAAGAAAAAAATAAACAGAAAGTTAAAATTAATTTTTTCATATCCAATGTTTTAAAAGTTTTATTTTTGAAAAAGCAAATTTCTTGCCAAAATTATTAAAAATTTTTTTTATTCAATTTATAATTCTTGTCCTAAAACAAAATGGAATTGGCTGCCGCTTGGTTTTGTTGAACCTGTTACTTTATCAAAACCATATCCCCAATCTATTCCCATCATACCAAACATTGGCAAGAAAATACGTACTCCAATTCCTGCTGAACGTTTTAAATTAAATGGATTATAACCATTCGGTCCAGAAAAGCTTTTAAAACAATTACCTGCCTCTACAAATCCCAAGGCATAAATAGTTGCTGATTGTTCTAACGAGAGAGGGAATCGTAATTCTAAAGTATATTTATTATACAAATATCCTGCTGCTACTCCTGTCGTAGCATCATAAGGAGTTAATGCGCCATTTTCATATCCTCGCATGGCTATATATTCTGTTCCATAACTGGTATAAGCTGACATTCCATCACCTCCCATATAAAATGTTTCAAAAGGAGACTTAAGATATTTATTGAAATAACCAAGATAAGAAAATTGGGCTCTTGCCATTAAAATTAATTTATTATTTGCAGAAAGGGGAGTGAAAGTTTTACCTGTTAACGTCCATTTGTGATATTCAATAAATTTATAGCGTTTTTCATTTGTCATTGGTTGTGAATAATCCTTGCCTGTAAAAAGTGAATAAGGAGGAGTAATTTTTAAACCCAAGGAAAATAAAGAACCATTACGAGTAAAAATGGGGTTATCAATAGAAGAACGTGATAATGTTAAGTTTAAGCTAAGATTATTAAATGTTCCTCCTGTCATAGGAAAATAACCAGCATACCAATTGTTTAATTTAAATAATTGATAAGATAATTCACTGTAAAAGCTAAAATAATCATCTGGCCAGTTTAAACGTTTACCATAACCTATGGAAGCTCCCAAGGTACGCATATATCTTTCGGGATCAACTTCTGTTTGATAATAATCACCATAACCTCCATAGCCTCCATAGTATCCTCCATAATAACCTCCATAGTAAAGACTTGATAAGTTACTGATGTAATTTAAATAACGATTACTTATGGCTGATTGTGTGGAATAATAAACCATAGCAGAAAGTGAGTTAGGACGTTTTCCCCCTAACCAGGGCTCCAAAAATGAAATATCAAATGAGCTATAAGATTGTCCGTTGGTACGTGCATTAACAGAAAATGTTTGACCTTCACCTTGTGGAACTATTCGATAAGTTTTTGGTTTAAATAAATTTTGAATAGCAAAATTGCTAAATTTTAATCCAATACTTCCCACCACGCCAGTAGCTCCCCATCCAGCAGAAAATTCGATTTGATCACTACCTTTACTTTCTAAAACATAATTAATATCTACTGTTCCATTTTCTGGATCGGGCTGAATATCAATTGCCTGATTCATTTTTTCTTGATCAAAATGTCCCATTTGTGCTAATTCACGCAAGGAACGAATTATATCATCTTGGCTATATAATTCTCCTGGCTTGGTTCGTAATTCTCTACGAATAACATGTTCATAAACTCGAGTATTGCCTTTTATACCTACTTCATTAATTGTAGCTTGTTTTCCTTCGTAAATATGGATTTCAAGATCGATTGAATCATTGTCAATTTGTACTTCTACTGGTTCTATGTTGAAGAAAAGATAACCATTATTTTGATAAAACTTGCTAATGGCATCATCATCATTTTGTAAGCGATCCATTAAATATTTATAATTATAAACATCACCTTTGTTAATTTTCAATTGAGCACTTAATAGCTCGTAAGGATAAACGGTATTCCCAATCCATTTTATATCTCTAAAATAATATTTTTCCCCTTCATTTACAGTGATATAAATGTCAACGCTCTTTTCATTGAAGGGTACCACACTATCCGCTACAATATAAGCATCACGATAACCAATTTCATTGTATTTTTCAATTAAGGCAATTTTATCTTTTTCATATTCCTCACGAACAAATTTTTTAGATCGAAATAAATTTCTGATGTGTTTTTCATTGGTTTTCTTCATGGCTTTGTCCACTTGAGCATGTGTTAAAGCTTTATTTCCAGTAACATAAATTTTATGAACACCAATTTTTATTTTTTTGTCCACCTCAATATCTACCGTTACATATCCTGGCTTTTCGGGATCATCATGTGTGTAAACATTTACTTCTGAATTAAGGAAACCTTTTTCTTCTAAATAATTTTTGGTGATTGTTTTGATCCTGTCAATAATATTAGGAGTGATTTGATTTCCTTCGGATAGATTCAATTTTTTCACTAAATCTTCGATTTCTCCTTTTTTTAGCCCTTGATAGTTAATTTTAGAAATTCGTGGTTGAGGTTTCAAATCAATATTTAGCCATACTTTTCCATCTTCGATTTTAGTAGCATAAATTTTTACATCAGAGAATAATCCTTGTTTCCAAAAACGTTTTACTGCATTCGTAATTTCTTCTCCTGGAATACTAATGGTATCACCTACTGATAAACCTGAATATCCGATCAAGACAAAATCTTCATAGTTTTCAGCTCCTGTAACGGTTATTTTTGCAATTTGATATTTTTGGCTGTAATTAGAATATTCTATTTCTGGCACTTGAGTAGTATCAACAGTTAAGTTAATGGTATCAGTAAGTGATTTAATGAAAAGAGAATCATTGATTTGAGCTGTCAGAAATGAAAAAGAAAAAATGAAAAGTATAAAAGGAAAATATATTTTTAATTGCATAATAATTTTTAAGATAGAATTTTTAAAAAATTAAAAATCAATTATTTTACCAAAGCGTCGTTCTCTTTGTTGAAATTCATAAATAGCTTCATAAAAGGATTCTTTGTCAAAATCAGGCCATTGTTTGGAAGTAAAATATAACTCAGTATAAGCTAATTGCCACAACAAAAAATTACTAATTCTAATTTCACCTCCTGTTCTAATCATAAGGTCTGGATCGGGTATTAATTTGGTCTCCAGGTAATTTGAAAATAATTGATCATTGATTTCTGCCGAGGTTAAATTTTTTGTTTCAACATCTTTGGCAATTTTTCTTGCTGCATTGGTAATTTCCCAACGAGAAGAATAACTGACTGCCAATATTAGATTAAGTCGAGTATTCTGACTTGTTATTTCTTGACAATTAAGCAATTGTTGTTTTACTTTGTTTGGTAACTGATTTAAATCGCCAATAGTTGAAAGTTTAATATTGTTTTTTTGAAGTTCTGCTGTTTCATTTTCAATGGTACTCACAAACAATTCCATCAAAGCATTGACTTCTTCAATAGGGCGATTCCAATTTTCAGTAGAGAAGGCATATAAAGTAAGATATGGAATACCAAGTTCAGTGGCAGCTTCTGTCACATTTCTAACAGAAGTTACACCGTGTTGATGCCCATAAATTCTATCATAACCTCTCTCTTTTGCCCAACGTCCATTACCATCCATTATGATTGCTATATGTTGAGGCAAACTTTGATAATCGATTTTTTCTTTAAAAGATGACATAAATGAACGACATATAAATTTGAATTAATAAGTTATCACTTTACAATCACAAGGTTTTTTCAGAAAATCAAAAGTAAGTCCTACCATTAAAGTAGAAACAAAATCTTTATTAAATGGATTGCTTCCGTTTAGTTGATAATAATTATTTAATGGTTCTTGAGCTTCAATATCATCAGCACTAATCCAACGAAAACCCCACTGTGCATTAAAATTCCACCGAGCACTTATTTTAAACTTAAAACCCACTCCAAAAGGAATGGTTAATTTGCAAGTTACATTTTGTGTGTCATTTGAATAAATTGCGGCACCCAATCCTGCAAAAATATAAGTAGTATATCTTCTGCTTGAACGAGAGGAAGATTTTTGCTCATAATCAAAAAAATTAAATTCACCACAAATATCTAATGCATTTATATCGTTATTAAATGAAATAATATTTTCTGGGTTAGCTTCTTCTTTGTATTTTCCTTCTATTAAATTATAATTCCATTCAGCTCTTAAATCTATACGAGGATTAAAACGATACCGAAAGATGCCGCTATATGTTATGGTTGAATGATTAAACAATTCTGAATTAGCATCACCCAAATAAAATGCACTTCCTCCGCCAATACCAATTTCTCCAAGATACTCATCTTGAGATGATACTTTTTCAGAAAAGAAAAAAAATCCTATTAACACGATAAATCTAACAAAGCTACAACTATTTTTCATTTGCTTAAAATTGAAATTCAGTAGATTTAAAAACGTGCCTTTTAAGTATAAATTTTACTTTTGATAAAAAATTAATACGAACAAAATTAAAGAAAATCTTTTAATAGGAATAAAACGGATAAAGTATGAATACTTTATTTAACAAAAAATTGCAATTTTCAGAAAATTATTAGTTTTTAAAGAATGAAATTTAATGGATATTCGTATAAAAAATAATTCATAAACTTCTTACTAAAAGTTTAAAAAAAGAGATTTTTTAGTTGTGTAATTAAATAAATTCATTACTTTTGCATACAATTGATTTTAAATTTATCGTTTTAATAATCAAATTACTATATTTTAATTTTTTAAATAAGTATACTTATTGTTTTAACTTATCCAAAGATAGTATAATAATTCATTAACCAATGAAAACAATTAAAAAAAGTCCGCTTGAAATTGCACGAGCTGCCTATCAACCTAAAATGCCTTCTGTTTTACAGGGTAATGTAGCAATCAAAGAAGGTGAAGCCACTGAATCTGTTGCTGATCACGAACAAATTAAACGTTTTTTCCCCAAAACTTATGGGTTGCCTCTCATTACTTTTGAAGAAGGTCCAACTAAGGAATATCCGAAAGTTAATGTAGGCGTAATACTTTCAGGAGGTCAAGCACCTGGCGGACATAATGTTATAGCAGGCTTATTTGACGGTTTGAAAAAATTGAATCCTGAAAATAGGTTGTTTGGCTTTTTAGATGGACCAAGTGGTTTGATTGACCATAAATATACTGAACTAACTGCAGAGATAATTGACGAGTACAGAAACACAGGAGGGTTTGATATTATTGGTTCGGGGCGAACTAAATTGGAATTAGAATGGCAATTTGAAAAAGGAGCAGAAATTTGTAAAAAACTTAAAATTAATGCTATTGTAATTATTGGTGGCGATGATTCAAATACCAATGCTTGTCTGTTAGCAGAATATTATGCTCAGAATAATTTTGGAATTCAGGTAATTGGTTGTCCAAAAACTATTGATGGCGACTTGAAAAACGAAATGATTGAAACTTCTTTTGGTTTTGATACCGCATGTAAAGTTTACTCTGAATTGATAGGAAATATTCAACGTGATGCCAGTTCTTCCAAAAAATATTGGCATTTTATTAGACTGATGGGGCGTTCTGCTTCTCATATTACACTCGAATGTGCTTTGCAAAGTCAACCCAATATAGCCATTATTTCTGAAGAAATACAAGGTAACAATTTAACTTTGAATGATATTGTTGAAAATATCGTTAAAGTAATTATCAATCGTGCTGATTATGGGTTAAATTATGGTACTGTTCTAATTCCCGAAGGATTGATTGAATTTATTCCTGGAATGAAAATATTAATTAGTGAATTAAATGAACTATTGGCTAATAATGAAGATTTTAATGCTTTAAATACAGATGATGAAAAGCGTCAATTTATCAAAGGTTTATTAACTCCTGAAAGCAGTCAACTTTATAGAAGTTTGCCAAAAGGAATAGCTCGTCAATTGCTGTTAGATAGAGATCCACATGGCAATGTACAGGTTTCCTTAATTGAAACGGAAAAATTATTGATTGAAATGATTGCCAAAAGGTTAGCACAACTGAAAGCTGAAGGAGTGTATAAAGGAACTTTTTCGCCTTTAAGTCATTTCTTTGGTTACGAAGGACGTTGTGCCATTCCATCAAATTTTGATGCTAATTATACTTATACACTTGGTTACGTTGCTGCCATTCTTATCTCCGAAAGAAAAACAGGCTATTTGGCTTCTGTTCGTAATTTAACTGCACCGCCAGAAGAATGGATTGCTACAGGAGTGCCCATTACTATGTTAATGAATATGGAAAAACGAAATGCTAAATGGAAACCTGTCATTCAAAAAGCTTTGGTAAAATTAGATGGGGAACCATTTAAATATTTTGAAGCTCATAGAGAAGAATGGGCTGATGAAAAAGCAAGTTATATTTATCCAGGTCCAATTCAGTATTTCGGTCCTACTGAAGTTTGTGATATGCCATCAAAAACTCTTTTATTGGAACATGGCAAACTGATTGATTAATCACTTAAATAACTGATAAGTAGTTGCTTGCAAAAAAATGGGAAAGAGAAATTCTTTTTCATTTTTTTAATATTCATTTGGGGAAAATAAACTCCTTGTTTTTCACACATTAAGAGTAATTCATTGTTAAATTTCTTTCTGATATTTCTTTAAAAAAAATCCATATTGAAAATAAGTTCTGAAGATTTATATTAATTTTGTAACTGAGTGGCATTTTGGTTAAAATCAATTTTTATTGTAACAATTAAAAAAATAAAAATGACAAAACGCGAAAAATATTCATGGATTTATTGGTTGGTTGTTTTTGGAATATTCATCTTATTACAATGGCTGTTTTTCCCAAATAATCAAGGAACAGAAATTAGTTACAACCAATTTCTTGACTCTCTTCATGCTGGCAAGGTAGAAAGAGTTGTATTTTTACAAAATAAAATAATTGGAGAATTCAGATCAGATAAATCAACAGCTTTAGAACCAATAACTCAAGCACCAACAACCCCCTGGCGTATACAAATTCCAAATGTTGAACAACAAGTTCAAAGACAATTCATGGTCAATCGTCTTCCTAATATAAATGAAGAATATTTGATTAATGAACTAATTGATGCAAAGGTCTATTTTAAAGGACATTTTGAAGACAACACCTTACAAAATTTCTTTTTAAATTGGATTTTACCTTTTGTAGTTTTAATGCTTGTATGGGGATATTTTCTAAAAAAAATTGGACCAAAAAATCCAATGTTAGAAATTGGGAAAAATAAAGCAAAAATTCAAGCTGAAAGACCACAAAATCCCATCACTTTTAAAGATGTAGCTGGTATAGATGAGGCAGTAGAAGAAGTAAAAGAAATTGTAGAATTTTTAAAAAATCCTTCAAAATATACTCGTCTGGGAGGCAAATTACCTAAAGGTGTTTTATTAGTTGGACCTCCAGGAACAGGAAAAACTTTATTGGCAAAAGCTGTCGCTGGAGAAGCAGGTGTACCATTTTTCAGTTTAAGTGGTTCTGATTTTGTAGAAATGTTTGTTGGGGTAGGAGCAGCTCGTGTAAGAGATTTGTTCAATCAAGCAAAAGCTCATGCACCGTGTATTATTTTTATTGATGAAATTGATGCCATTGGTAAAAGTAGAGCTCAATCAGGTTACTTCGGAGGTGGTTACGATGAGCGAGAAAATACATTAAATCAACTTCTGGTTGAAATGGATGGTTTTGATGCCAGTGTAGGAGTTATTATTATGGGAGCTACCAATCGTCCGGATGTATTGGATCCAGCTCTTCTTCGTCCGGGACGTTTTGATAGGCAAATTGTTGTGGATAAGCCAGATATGAATGGACGAGAAGCTATTTTTAAAGTTCATACCAAAAATATTAAATTAGCTAAAGATGTTGATTTAAAACGCTTAGCTGCTCAAACACCCGGCTTTGCAGGAGCTGAAATTGCGAATGTTTGCAATGAAGCAGCTATTTTGGCTGTGAGAAAAAATCACGATGCTGTTACAATGGAAGATTTTGAAGCTGCTATTGAACGTGTCATTGCTGGATTGGAAAAGAAAAACAAATTAATCAATGAAAAAGAACGAAAAATAGTGGCTTATCACGAAAGTGGACATGCCATTGTAGGTTATTTTACTCCCGGAGCTGAAGAAGTTCAAAAAGTTTCTATTGTACCACGTGGGATCGGAGCTTTGGGATATACCATGCAAATGCCGTTGGAAGATCGTTATCTTTTATCAGAAAGTGAATTGTTGGGGAAAATCAAAGGACTTTTAGGAGGCAGGGCAGCAGAAGAATTGGTATTTGGAGAAGTTTCAACAGGTGCTTCAAATGATTTAGAAAGAGCTACCCAATTAGCCAGAAACATGATTACTGTATATGGAATGAGCAAAAAATTGCCAAACATTTCTTTGGTAGGTTATTCAACAGCAGGTTTTTTAGGGCAAGGTCCAAACATTGAACGACGTTCTGAATACATTGAAAAAATGATTGATGAAGAAATAATGGAAATTATCCATAATTGTTATGAAGAATCCAAACAATTGCTGATGGAAAAAAAAGATTTATTAGAAAAAATGGCAAAGACACTCTTAGAAAAAGAAGTGTTAAATTATAATGAAATAAAGGAAATTTTAGGAGAAAAATAAAAAAATAAGAAGGGGTCATAATGTTTTATGTCTCTCCTTAAATCATCAAATAAATCACCTTAAAACAATAGCAATTTAAGCTAACTCCAAAGTTTTTCTTTGGGGGTTGATCGTAAATTGTCCTAAAACAGCAGAATTAGTTTCAAGAATGCTTGCCTCTCCGCTCCAGGAAGCAGTTTGACGAAAACGGAATCAACAATGTATTGATAATCAAGCAGGAAATAATTAAATTGTACTTCTTTATTTTATGTCTTTCAAACTATTAAATCGAAGTACGAAACTTTAGTAAATTATATTTCAGAATTTTTAAAAAACAATTTAAAGTATTTAGTTGCTCACTAAAAATGACATATTCGATTAATTATCAATAAAATAACAATAAAATATAGATGAACAGTGAATGTTAAACTTTTTTAGGAAAAATCAAAAATGCTACACAAGGACAGTTTGTTATTCCCGACAGAGACGAAAATACACCTTATATCAAAAATATTCGCGTAGTTTCAACTATTACTTATTACCTGGAAGATTGAAATCAGAATAGAGTAACTCTTCTCCCATTCATTTTCAGAATTTTACCTATGTGCTTGTTTTGAAAAACATTTTTTGAAACTATTGTAGCTTCGATATCGAAACTCCATCATAGATACCTGGAAAAATCAATAAACTAATTGAAATATTATTTACTCTAACCACCAATAGTACAGATAAATACCTTCGTCAATGGAGAAAGTTTAGGCGTATAGGTCAAAAAGTAGGCTATTTTTTAGAACTTTCTTTCAATAGGTCAAAAATAGTGTTAAAAAGCTTGTTTATATTTGCAGAATTTGGTGTCAAACATGATAAGACACTGCAAATTTATGATAAGAAAATTCAGTAATAGAAAAAAATTCATTTTGTTTTTCGAACGAAATTTCTACAACTTATTTGCTTAAATACATTTTTTAAAAAATCAACTAATTATAAAACACATACACCCAATAAAAAAAAACAGGGAGTATTTACAAAAAATTAATATTCAGAATAGCTAGCAAGATTATAAGAGACAGGGACTGTACTATTTCCAACTCGATAAATGCCGAATTTAAAATAATATCCCATTTCATCATTGCGACCAATTAATATTTTTTCATTATTCACAATATGTTTTGATATTGTATTCTCCTTTTCTTTATATTGCATTTTTACATCTAATTTTCCTGGCTTGGTTATAGTTTCCTGTTCTTTTCCATATTTTGTCCAATCAACATGTACAATAAAAGTAACCCAAGTATCCTTTGGAAATTCATTAAAAGGCATTTTATAAGCAATGGTTGAAGTTTTATACTCAGAAGTGACGGGTTTCATTATTTCAGTTGTTTCTGGATTTGCATTACAGCGATCGGTCTTGTCTGAAAACCATTTTCTATCAGAATTTGCTTTTATATAAAAAAAACCTTTCGAAAAGCCAAAAGCAAGTGGTGGATACCCACCTTGTTCTACTAACCAACCATTGGGTTTATTTGCTTTATAAATAATATCCCCATGATTATCTTTAAGAATTTCACCCTGTTTATTACGTTTTGGAATTTTGTCATAACCCATGTTTTTTTTAAAAATCATAAGTTTTGATAATTCAATAAAATCTTTAGGTGATAATTTTTTTATTGTACCATCAGGAGTAGAAACCAATGTTCTGTCAGGCATACCATGCCATTGTGCAAAAATAGTGCTTACATCATTTTTTAAAGAAGATGGAATATAAACAGAAAATTTATAATTACAAGAGGAACCCTGAAGACAGCTACCTTTCCCATAATAATATACTGTTTTCATTATTTGAGCTTGTTGATAAATTTCAGGAGGGAATGAGGCAAAATCAGCAGAAGTGGCATAACAATATGATAATTCAGCTCGTCCTTTTGTTTCATTTTCTCCATATCCTTCCAACGTATTATCTTCGGCTTTCAGTTCAAAACGGTATGAAGGTTGACCATTAAACGGTAGCGAATAATCATGTTGAATAGCATATTCCTTATTTATTCCGACTGCAACCCAACAACTATCGATAATTTGATTATTTCGAGCTGAATCTGCCTGAATATTTACACGCTCAGTTAGAGGAACCTTCTTAAATTCATTTTGAAGTAAATGAATGCCCCCATTAAATATGACTGCTAAAAAAAATATAAATAATTTAATCATTTTAGTAATGTTTTATAAATTATATTTTAGAATTTTTTAAATAAAAAACGGTTTAAAGTTATTTAGTAGCACTTATTACTTGGATTTAATATTTATAAATAATTGTTTTAAGCTTTGTGTTTTATTGTTTATCAACGGATTTGCCCAAACTCCAATGAATGTAATATAAAGAACAAATACAAGAATAAACAACATTCCTACACGTAAAGAAAAAATATCTGCTATAAAGCTAACAATTAAAGGTCCAACTGCGCCACCAACAATAGCTGAACATAAAATTCCCGCAAAAGAGCCATGATGTTTTGAAGCTGAATTTAAAGCTAAAGAAAATACAATGGAATACATCATCGAAATACTAAAACCAATGAAAGGAAATGCCATCAATGAAATCCTTTTATTCCCAAAAAGAGCTAAAAGTAATAATATAACAGTAAGTTCACCTGAAATACGAAGCAAGCGTTTACTGTCGATTAATTTTAATAAAATCATACCAACAAAACAACCAATGGTCATTAGCCCCCAAAAATTACTTACAGCTTTAGCACCTTCCAAATGTGGATTTACACCGTGATATTGTTCCAAAAAAGTACTCATGAAAATAGAAACACCTTGCTCAGTACTTACATAACAAAAAATACCCAAAAAAAACAACCAAACATATTTTTCTTTGAATAAATCAAAATAAGAGTTTACCGAGCCACTTTTTTCTTCTTGTTTTAATTCAATTTTTGGAAAATGACAAACACTTACTGTAATCAACATTATTAATAGCAATCCAGTAAACACCCAATAAAGGGAAACCCATGGCGTATCAAATGGTGTAAGGTACGATAATATATCAAGGAATACATTCCCTCCTGCAATATAGTTATCTTGAGCTAAATTCTTAATTAATAAACTGTAAACGAGAGGACTGATAAATGAAGCTATACCAAACATAAATTGAGCCAATTCTGCCACAAAAGCATAATTTTCTTCTCCTCCAACAGTACGTTGCAAAGGATTAAGCACTGTTTGCAACATTGCCATTCCTAAGCCTATAATAAAGGAAGATATTATCAAAACTGTATAAGTATGAATGGAAGCAAATAATAGGGACCCAATAAAAGGTACTAAAAAGCCGACAAATAAAATTGGTTTTTCACCATATTTATCAATTAATATACCAGCAGGAATAGACATTACAGCATAAGCAAGAAAAAAGGAAGTAGGAATAAATCCTGCCATTGCCAAATTTTTTAAATTAAAATTTTGAATAATATCTGGGATTAATGGTCCTAAAATGTTGGTAATAAATGAAATGCTAAACCAAAAAATCATAATTACCGCCAGTAATCCTACATTTTTATGCTTCATTAGTGAAATATTTATATTAAGTTAAGACAATATAGCCTTTTGAAAAAATGAAATTAAAATTTCATTCATTTTTATACTCTATAAAATACACATATTTGTGCATATGCGTTTGAAATCAATTGTAACAAAAATTTTTTTAAATAATAGGAGTGCTATTTTAAAAAAGCGTTTCTTACTTATTCGATAATGAAAAAATTTATAACTGACGAAATTCAAATTAACGAATTTTATTTCTTGACAAGCAACGAAATGTACTTTGAATAAGTATTTTTCATTTACTCTTATAATTCTTAAAATATCATGGAAATTTTCTTTCACTTATCTTTTATAAAAAATAAAGAAGCTGCTCCCATGCATCCTGCTTTATTTCCCAAATTTGCTTTTACAATTTCAGTGTTAGTGGCACATTCTGGCATTGAATAATGGAAAGCATTTTCGCGTATTTTTTGAATATAAAATTCTCCGGCTTCGCACAAACCACCACCAATAATGACTCGTTGCGGAGAAAAAATATTTATAAAACCAGCTATTCCATGCCCCAAGTAATCACAATGTTGATCGAGACAAGCAACAGCTATTCCATCTCCTTGTTTATATAAGCGAACAATATATTCTCCATTAATTTCTTCTTCAGAATAAACAATTCCTATTTCTTTTTTTCTTTGCATAAAGCATTTGATCAAAGCCTGAGTAGAAGCATAAGCTTCAAAGCATCCTCTTGAGCCACAAGCACACGATTTACCGTTTGCTATAAGTGGAACATGTCCTAATTCCATACCTCTGTTGGCAAAGCCTCTAAATAATTTTCCATCGATTACTGCTGCACCTCCAATTCCAGTACCGACAGTTAGAAAAATCATATTTAAATAACCTTTCCCAGCTCCATATAATGTTTCTCCTAAAGCCATTAAATTTGCATCATTCCCTAACTGTGTAGGCAAACCTGTTTTTAATTCAATTACCTCTGCTAATGGTAATTTTTCCCAACCTTTAATATTTTCTGCTCCTCCCAAAACTATGCGATTTGTTTCATCTACAATTCCAGGAGTTCCAATACCAATACCTTCAATATAATAATTATTAATGACTGCAAAATCTTCAATTTCATTGATACATTTTATTAGCTGATTAATAACAGATTCACGCGAAATATTAGCATATGAAGGAATTTTCCCTTCATAAAAGAAAGTTCCATTTTCATCAATTAAAGCATATTTAATAAAAGATCCTCCTAAATCAATTCCTATTGCATACATAAAAATGATTTTTTTAATTTGACTGAAATTTTAATTAAATTTTTTCTACCCATATAGGCGAACTCCATGCCCATTGCTGGTTACGTTGACGAACCCTCAGATAATAATAATCTGTATCTCTTTCTGGATGATTATCTTCAATATAATGTTCTATTGTATAACTACTTTCCGGTATTGCTCGATTAAATAAAATAGCTTCACTCAACCAACCAATCATAAAATGAGCCCTTGATCCTTCCAGTAATTCTGCTAAAGAATGTTCAAACTTTTTTCCATTAAATTCAGCTATAATTTTACCATTTTTGGGCATTGTTACATCAAGAATTATTCCTTGCATAGCGGGTGTTGTAGTATTGGGATTTTTACTGCTATACATGTCCAATTCTACTTCTCTATTGGTTTTATTTTGAATACGATTTACCTTAGTTTCAAATTCTGTTTCTCCTTCTTGCGGTGACGTAAAAGCAGCTCCTCGAAAACAAGTTGTTACATTATTTATGACGCCTTTATCAAGAGCTACACGTCCTTTCCAATGAACATATTTTTCTTCTCTATTCCATCCAAATTCAATTTTCATTTTGCAATGTACATTTTCTTCTTGAGGTATAACTGGAACAAAAGGTCCATTCATTCGAGCAATACATTTTCCATTTTTAATAATATCCACATAATCAATCAAATCTTCTCCTTCAACCTTAAGATAAATATGACGATGATTACCTTTTGTTACATCTCCCATAAGTACATCATTTAAACGAAAATCGATTTTTATTTTGTCACCTGTAATACAATATACATGTCGGTTTTTCATTGCATTCCATATATTGTCTCTGCTGAGTGAAGGACAAAGAACCGCAATACGACCATCACCATAACTACCTGGATAGCCAGCATGTTGATCTGTAGAACCTATGATTCCAAATTTGTGTCCTTGTTCTAAACCATATAATACTGTTCCTTCCCACTGACGAGGGCCCATATCATGAAGGTAATTGTAATCACCCTCATCGCTCTCAGCTAAACCATGACGGGAATACATTTCGACAAACGGTGTCTGATCACCTTCTTCAAAATATTTCCAGTTATAACCTCTAAATCCTGTTATATAACCCATGTGATGAGGGGTAACAAAAGATTTTTTGCCTTTAAGTTTATTTTTTAAATCAGGTATGGATTTACATTCTACTAAAGGAGCATCTAAATCATAATATAATACTACATGATCACCATGTTCCATGCTATGACACTCATAGCTTAAAAAAGTAATAAATTTATCTTCTTTGTTATATTCATTCGTCATAGCAACATATTTATCCCAGCCTCCTTCTCTTAAACGTTTGAAAGCACCTGTGTGATAATCAATAACCCATTTTAAGCGAGGATCATTAGCACCAGGAATATCAGGCCACATAGCGTGAGGAGTTACTGCTACAAAATCGAGTTGTTCTTTTGCTGCTTCAAAAGCATCACGCATATCACCGTGTCCATAAGTTATATTACAATGATTATGAATATCACCCCAATATATTTTCAAATCAGTAGGTTGAATATTTAATTTTCTATTTTTTTTAGTTGTATTTTTACCTACCAATGGCTGAATATTTGATAAACTTGCAACGCCTGCCAAACCTAAAAAAGTCCAACCTGTATTTTTTAAAAATTTTCGTCTGTTCATGATTACTTATGTTTAATGAAATGAAATTAATAATCAATTTTAAGGAGTTGGTTTCATGGTCCTTCTACTTCTGTTTAATTTTAAACCTTGTTCATAGGAATTAGGACCGTAAACATCTTTAATATCCATGTATCCTAAATTTACCAATATCCCACGAGCCATTAAGCCAGCATCTTCATTTTCTTTACTCGGAAGAGATTCAGATTTATCTTTCAACTCTTTACTGTAATTTTGAATAAGATGTTTCATTTTAGGATCCAAAGAAAGACATTCTAATAAGGAATATCCTATTTTTCTATCTTCTTCTTTAAAAGGATAAACAAGTCTTTTAATTCCTTGATCAAATTCATTTGAATACGAAATTGCATAAGCTGCTTCGCAAGCAACATAAGGATCAGGATCTTTGAGTAATTGTAAAAAATCTTTTGGAATATTTGTAAACAATCCCATAATTCCTAACTTAGCAAACCCAACTGTAGCCCAATAACGAATGTTAACATCATCGCTTGATAACGCTTTTGTTAACGCTGGTATATCAGATTCATTCGCAGAACTTGCCATCTCTACTATAGAATAGAGTCTTTCTAAATCGTACTTCTCTTTATTAACTTTATTGTAAAGGTTAATGTCTTCTCTCGATGTTGGTAAAAAGAATCCCAAATCTTTTGTTTGACGAATATTTTTGGAAACTGCTGTGCGAAATTTTATAAGTATTTTTTCATACACGGGATTGTCTGCCAGATTGTACAGTTCAAAAGGATCTGAATCCAAATCGAATAACATTTCTGTCGGATGATGTTGGTAAGGTTGCAACCACAAAGAATTAGCTTGACAATTTAACAAAACGAATTTATCCCATGCCATATTTGAAGGCATACCCCATTGATAATAATTTCTTAGTGCAAACTGTTTATATGGTATATAGCTTCTGATATATTTATACCTTCCATCTGTAGCTGCACGCATGGGCATAAAATGATGCAGTTGATTGGTAGCAAAAGCAAATTGGATGGATTTCTTTTGATGAAATGCATATTTACCCATCATTGGTCTTCCTTGCATGAATGAAGGAGTTTTAATACCTGCTAAACTAAGAACAGTTGGTCCTAAATCTATAAAACTAATCAACGAACAATCTTTTACTCCTGATTTGAGCGATAATAATTGCTGCCATTTTTGTGGAATATAAACAATTAATGGCACCCTTAGTCCTGTTTCGTAAAGATAACCTTTCCCCCGAGGCAAACATCCACCATGATCGCTGAATACAAATATTATTGTATTATCATATAAATTTTTTTCTTTCAAATCTTTTACAAAAAGACCTACCCATTCATCTACATCTTGTATTGCTTCAAGATGTCCGGCATAATCTGAACGAATTTCATACAGATCGGGTACATGAGGAGGTAATTGCAATTTCTCTGGATAAATACCTGCTTGCGTATAATCACGGCGTCCATCGATATGAAAAGTGCAAACACGTCCCATGTGAGATGTAACTGTGTTGAAAACAGCAAAAAAAGGTTGATTTTTTTTACGCCTAACACTATTATATGAAGCATTATCATCGCATTCATCCCAACATATTGTGTTATCGACAGTTGTGTTATAATGAGTTTTATTATTATTGGTGCAATAATAACCATTTTCTCTGAGATACTGCGGGAAAAAGATGTCTTTAGGTGTATCAAAAGGTCTGGGATGGACGTCCATACCATACGTTGTAGCATAGCAACCAGTTATAAGGGATGACCTTGCGGGTGAACTTTGTGGTGCAACAGACCATGCATTCATGAACTGTATTCCTTCGCTTGCCAATGCATCAATATTAGGTGTCTTTACCTGATTATTGCCATAGCAGCCAAATTCATACCAACTCGTATCTTCAAAAGTCAACCACAAAATATTCGGTTTATCACTGCTCTTATTTTCTGCTTTTGTTTGAAAAGCTGCTGTAACTATTACAGCACTTGAATAAAAGCAAATAATTTTTCTCATAAATTTAGAGTATTAGTTTATTTTCTTCAACTTGCATAAACACCTTATTTTATAAGGGAACTATTTATGTCTCATTTATTGGAGATAACTTTAAGAAAACACCATTATTAATACTAATAAAATCATGTTTTTTGATGGCAAAATACTAATTCTTACTTAATCCACTTTAAATGTTTTTTAAGTTAGCGTCTTAAAAACTATTGTCATTGTATTCAGATTGCGTTTTCTTCAATATATCGATAAGTTCTTGTTTTTTAATTGAGTATTCAGGTTCATTGAAGACATTCTTCATTTCTTTGGGATCTTTTTTCAAATCATACATTTCCCATTCATCTATATCATAATAAAAATGAATCAACTTAAAATCCATTGTGCGAATGCCATAATGACGTTTAACAGAATGTTCTCCAGGATATTCATAATAATGATAATAAACAGCCTGTCTCCAATTATTGGGCGTTCCCCCTGCCTTTTTTAATATTGGCATTAAAGAGCAGCCTTGCATATCAGAAGGTATTTTAACCCCTGCTATATCAAGAATAGTAGGAGCAAAATCAACATTCATACAAAGTGCTTTTGAAGTACTTTTCTTTTTAATCATTTTTGGATAACTTATGATTAAAGGCATGCGTTCCGATTCTTCATACATAAATCGTTTATCAAACCATCCGTGTTCTCCAAGAAAAAATCCTTGATCGGAAGTATAAATAATAATGGTATTATCTAATTCTCCAATTTCTTTTAAATAATCCAATAATTTTCCAATATTTTCATCTACAGCAAGGGTTGTAGCCAAATAATCTCGCATGTATTGCTGATATTTCCATCTTACAAGTGCTGAATCTTTCAAATTTTTTGTGCGATATTCTAATATTCGTTGTGCATATATGCTATCCCATTTTTTTTGGACTTCAAGTGGCATACGTTTATATACACTGTACAGACGATTAGTTGTATCTTTAAGCATTTCAGCACGAGTTAGCAACTTTAAATCCCAGCCATTTTGCAAAGTGTGTGCAATAGACATATCTTGTTCTTTTGCAGCTCTCCCTCTTCCTTCGTAGTTATCAAATAAATTTGTTGGTTCAGGAAATGTTGTTTCGTTAAAAATTCCCAAATGACGTGGTGCAGGCATCCAATTGCGATGAGGCGCTTTATGATGGCACATAACACAAAATGGTTTGTTTTTATTACGATTTTTTATGAACTCAATCGTTTTATCGGTAATTATATCTGTAACATATCCCTCTTGAACAATTTTTTCTCCATTTTCAATAAAATCAGGATTATAATAGTCGCCTTGTTCATTTTGTCCAGACAAAATACTCCAAAAATCAAAACCTTGTGGTTCACTCATCAAATGCCATTTACCAATCATTGCAGTTTGATAACCCGCTTTCTGCAGAATTTTTGGAAAAGTTTGTTGATCGCCATCAAAAACACTTGTGTTATCCTTAAAGCCATTTTTATGGCTAAATTTTCCAGTGAGGATACAGGCACGTGAAGGTCCTGATAAAGCATTGGTTGCATAACAGTTATCAAATCTAATTCCCTCGTTAGCAAGCCGATCCAAGTTAGGTGTCTGTATTAAATTTCCATCATAGCAAGATATCGCTTGGGTGGCATGATCATCTGTCATTATAAAAATAATATTGGGCTTTTTTTCTTTTTCCGTTATATGGCAGGATGAAAAAACAATAAAAGACAATGCAGAGGTTACATAATATTTGGACTTCATTTTGTTTTTTGGTTGTAAAGCTTAAATTATTTTTTATGGTTGTAATATCCTAATTTGTGTTTTTCTCCTCTATCAACTTTTATCTCTAATTGTCTATAATTATCATTGGTTGAAACAAGATAATCATTTAACATTTTTCGATATTTTTCAAGAATAGGTTTATGTTTTTCAGAAAAAGCTAAATTTTCGGTTTCTCCTGGATCTTTAAATAAATTATACAACTCTTCTCCTCCATCTTCCAAATAATGAATATATTTATATTTCCCGCTGCGAATCATTCTTCCAGGAGTAATATTGTTGTCATATTCACTATACCATTCTGATACGACATATTGATGTTTTTTTATTTGTTTATGTCCACTCAATGTTGGCAACAAGCTTATTCCTGGTTTTGATGATGGTACTTTAATGCCTGCCAATTCGCACAATGTAGGCAAAAGATCGGTTGTTGGAGAAACGAGTGTTGTTACTGGCTGATTTCTTGGTTGTATTCCTGGACCACTTATTATAAAAGGAACATTGGTTATTTCCTCATAGAATGCTGTGCTTTTAGTTACTAATCTATGTGCAGCCATTCCATCTCCATGATCAGCCAAAAAAATTATTACAGTATTTTCTTTTGCTTGGGTTGTATTTAATGCTTCAACAACTTGCTCTATTTGAGCCATCACTAATTTTATATAATATAGATATGCTGCCAAATAATACCGATAATTTTCTTCAGTCCAATGGGAAGCTTGTGCTAAACGTCTATGCGTGCAACATAAGTATTGAATGGAAATTGGTAATTTATTCCAATCTTTTACTTCAAAATTGGGAGGTAATGGTGGAAAAGTCGAGGCTTGCTGTGAATCTATTTGAGTAAATTCATTTGCCCCTACAAATCCACAAATATTATGTGGATTTTGAAAATCAACAATGCATATAAAAGGCTTTTGATGGTCTTTTTTTAAATAATTAACAGCATCTTTACATGTTCCTATATCTAAATAGCTATCTTGATTAACGAAAAATTTTTTATCTGTAAAAGGTTCCGCTATAGGTTCAAAGTGAACAAATCCACGTAATGCACCCATATCATGAGTCTTTCCAAAATGAACTGCTTCGTAGCCATTTGATGTAAATAAATCACCTAATGTTTCTATAGAATCTGGAATAACCGGATTTAAAGGTGCTGATGAATTAGATTTTACATTTGTCTGATGAGGCATCAAACCTGTCCATAGTCCAGCTCGTGAAGGCTGACTCAATGGGCAACCAACATACGCATTAGTAAACACTATTCCTTTTTTTGCGTATTCATCAATTACTGAAGTTATTCCATAAGAAGCGCCATAAGCACCAATAACTTTTTGAGATAACTGGTCGCATTGAATAACCAAAAAATTTGGTTTTATTTTATCTGATTGTCCCCATATAAATGAAGGTAAAGCAATGTCGATAAGAAAGTAAACAAATTTATTACAACTAAATATTTTTTTCATACGTATTAAGATTTTTATAAAATTATCTTTTCTCTGGGATATATTTTATATGACAAGTTTAAAAATATGTTTTTTATTATCAACATTGATTTTGAGTATATACATTCCTTGATATTTATTATTCATATTGAAGGAAAAAAAATCACCATTCCCATTTCCAAGTTGTAAAATTTGTCCCTGAACATTGTAAAGAGTCCAGCTATATTTTCCTGAGTCGCATAAATAAACAAGAATATTCTTATTATTTCTTTCAATGATAATATTGTTTTTTATTAATTCTTGCTGATTTGAATCATTTTTTTTTAATAAAACACGATAAGTTTTCCCCTCACAAGCTGAATCATAAGAAATAGTAGTAATATCGCTACTGAATGTGACATTAATTTTACTTTCTGTATTATCAGCCTTATAAAAATCACCATTCAATTCGACAACAATTTTTGAAGGTTGACTTGGTAACGCTTCAATTTCAGGAGTTATTTTATCGGTGTTTTTTGCACTTCTCCTATTAAAATCTGGATCAGAAAAAGCCAATTCATATAAATTTTCTTCCTCTTCTTTCTTTAACATTAAAATTAAAGGTTTATTCACTTGATGAATTTCCTGAATATCAACAATAGTATTGGCTTTAAAAATAGAAGCTGCTAAAACATTTTCTTTAGAATGATATACTGCATGAGCTGTATCATTTTGAGATAAAATTATAATAGGTCTATTTGAACTGTAATCTTGAACTTGTTTTTCGGTCGGTTTTATCAACCACGAGTAGGCATATTTAGCTCCATTTATAATATCATAACCGTGATTAATATAAGCTTTACAAATAGAAGTACCTTTTGAAATATTTGTTTTACCCTCATGAACAAGATATACATTATCAAAATTGTCTTTAATCACAGCATTAGGTATATCTTTAAGATCACCATCTACATTATTCCCACTTACATATAAATTGCCATTACCACCTTTATTTTGAAACAAGACAGTGTAAAAAGGCAATGTTGTATTTTTATCTTTTATGCCACTACCTATACAAAATATTTCATTGTCAAAAATAAACGTTGACTTATCAGCATAAAAGCTTGTATCAATTGCATTATCATGTATTCGATTTGTAAAAATCGCATATTTTTCGTTGAATCCAATACCGCCCAAAAATGGTTGATCTGAAAAGTTTCTATGCTGAATTTGATAATTATTCCATTGATTTTTAGTTGCATTCACATTCAACTTTTCTATTGAAACATTTTTTACTGTTGTTCCAGGCAACAATCTCCAATCCCACTCAGTGAGACCTTGTTCATCGGCTTTTTGAATATCATAACTTTTATATTTGTTTTCAAAATCATGGTATTCTATTTGTCCATAACTTTGATAACGACCGTAGATATTTTCAGTCTCACTACTTTCATAATCCCAAATGTATTTGCTAAATCCTTTTATAGTAATCATCCAATCAGGATGTCGTACTACTAATAAGCCCGAATATGGGAAATAGGAACTGCCAATAGGGTTAAGTTCAGCCTCAACAGAAGACGACAAAGCATCAAGAACACATTCAATTTCTCCTAAGGTTGTAGTAAAACAAATATCTGTTTTTACTGTGGATATATAATTTTGTACTAATTGATTATTGGGTTGCCACAGTTTTTTTAATGTAGCCAAAATTTCATCATCTTGTTTACACAAAGCCAAATAAGCATACGCTGGTATTAATTGTTGTAAAATGTTCGCTTGAGAAGGAAATCTTCCCGTAAGGGCGCCTGGTACATTATATTCACCACATAAGAAACGAAAAGAGAGGAGTGCCTTTTTTAAATTATCATAAACTTCATCATTTAAGGCAAAGGGAGTATCTTTTAATAAATAAAATAGGAAACAAGATGCATACAAAGCATCAGGATAATAAGCACTAAAATATGGACCATAATGATGATAACCTGAGCCATCTGGCTTAAAAGTTCCCCAAAAACCCGATGTGGTTTTCAAAGCATTGTTAAGATAATTTTGTAAAGCATACATTGCTGTCGTGCATTCATTTTCATCAGGAAGCATCAATGCGTAAAGTAATTTTGGTAAAGCCAATGTTCTGATTTTATCTGCAGTTTCACCTTCTTTGGATGAATTTATATAGGTTTCGCCAAAAAGTGTAAACCACCTTAAAGAATCCAATATTTTTTGTAAGCGAATAGAGTCTAACTCATTTCTTACCATATATACAGAATAAAAATAACCTGCACTGCGAAGCATCTCAAAACGAAGAGTACCCAGTGCACTTCCAGCAGCCCACCCTTGATCAAAATAATAATCTAACAAACGAGTCATTTTCTGAAAATTATCTGCATCAGGCACAATATTCATTTTTTGGTTATACGCAAGTTGTATTAAATTTTTTTCATTAATATCTCTAAATGTAACTAATTTAATATTATCAACCGTCTTTCCATCATAAGCTAATGAAAACAGGCCCGAACCGTTAATGGTTCCATTTTCACTAATTGTTGGATAATTTTTAACACCTCGAGTAACATAATTTTTTAAATTATTTTTTCGTAATTGAAAATTTCCATCCGTAATATATTTATCGCTGCCATAAATCCATTTTTCAATTCGTTGTCCAATTAGTCTGACTGCTTTTTTATGCTCGTCGGTAGCAGTACAAATATTTTCGGGTTGATAATTCCATGTTTTTAAAAAACTTTGTAAGCTATTGTTTTCTTTTACCTGATATTGAAAATCGGACATCCTTTCCCATGACGTATTCTGTGTAAATTCCACATAATCTATAAAAATTTTTCCATTCCCTTTCTCTGGAGTTTTTATTTTCATATTATTCAAGATACTAACATTGTTGTCGATTTTCATATCTTGTTTATACATTGACCATAAACATCGCCAACCTTCAAAATTCAACGAAAAAGATAAACTATAAGCCTGAGTTTGATTTTCATAAAAACAAATAGTCAATATATCGTCTACTTTTTGGGTATTATAAATCCACATGCTAATACCACCAGTAGATGACAATGCAGAATTCTGAATTGAAGGCTCAGTTACTGTTAATATATCTTGAGCTGTCCATTCCCAACATAATGAATTATTGCCTAATTTTACCTTTTCTGTAGATATACTTAAATTTCCTTTGGAAACATTCCAGTTTGAAAAATCTCCATTTTCAAAGGAAATAACTTCAGCATTTATAAAAAAAACGCTAAAACCACTAAAAATTAAAAAGATAAATAATAGTCTATAATTCATAAAAACACCGATTGATTTTCGTTAAAAATGATTCTCTAAATTATACGTTTTCTGATTTACTTTGACTTGAATTTTTAATCCATTTTCATCAAAATTCTTATTACCAAAGGTAGCAAATAGTTCATTTTTTTCTTTGTCATTCATTGGATATATTATTGTAATAAATCGAGAAACAGGTTTATTAGCATTTTTTTGTGTTTCAAGAACAACTGCAGGACGAGATTTCTTTTTTCTATAAGCTGTTGAATACCAACCCTCTTCTTCTTTTAAACAAATTTCGTCAGGGCTAAAACATTGTAACATGATATTATTCTTTGGGAAACAAGTAACAAGTGAATGTTTTTGCTTATCAAGAGATATTTCGCCTTCTTTTAATTGGTAATGGATTCCTACTTTTCCTGTTCCATTGCCAACAGCTTCATCTACAATTACAAAAAAATTGTTGTCTACAAAGAAAACAGAACGACGATGTTTCAAATTATCATAACATTGAGTTTCTATGACCAATTTTTGTACTTTACCATTCGGTTGCCATAAAAGACATTTTGAATTGGTGTTTTGATAGTTGCTATCATTTAATGTCAAAGTATTATGAACTTTAGTTTGTCTAAACCAATTTCTTTCGCTCATTACCTTATCATCGCCACCATATATATAACTTCCAGAATCGGGGAATAAATTTTCATCATTCAGCCATAATTCAAAAGTTCCATTATCGGGTTGACAATGCCAAAATGCTTGTGGCCCAGCTTTAAGAACCATAACTGTAGCCGGAATAGTCCAACTATTCCTAAAAACATAAAAGCCAGAATTAAGAAAACCTTTTGATAAGTATGCGGGCAACTCACCTTTTTTACCTTCTGTCGCAAAATATTCTATTTCTTTATTGTCAGGAAATATTTTTGACCACTTTTTATAATTATTTATAATTTCCCTTTTCTCAGCTAATTTGGCATCGCTAAAACAAGGATTTGAATAATCAGGGAAAGATATATTCATATAAAAAATAATCATCTTTTCGACTTTGTTGAGGAATTCAGCAGAAAATTCATTGCTAAAACCATTTGCCTGGGTAAATTGAAGTGCTTTACAGAAAATATTAATAACAGCTAAATGATAATGAGGATCCAATTCAAAATGGCCACCATCTTCATAAACTTGTTCGTTTATTTCTTTATTTAAAATATCTATTCCACTTTTTCTCCATAAAGTTGCATCTTTAAACTCCGGAAAAAATGTTCCTGCGTAAATCATGCGTTGTGCTTCAAATAAAAGATGATTCCCCTGC
>Ga0208826_1000709_pt1 | contig 32701 bp, 13 predicted proteins | sample AD_UKC115_MetaG_FD_184451 | JGI IMG/M metagenome (GOLD analysis project Ga0208826, IMG submission 184451) | Active sludge microbial communities of municipal wastewater-treating anaerobic digesters from Hong Kong - AD_UKC115_MetaG (SPAdes)... | ecosystem: Engineered > Bioreactor > Anaerobic >...
TTGTCATTTCTACGATAGGCTGTTTGTTTGGATCCTTGTCTAAGTCGAAATAGGTTCTTAATGAATGCTCATCCCAAATCAGGGTAAACAAATGAAAATCCTCCTGAATACTCGTGGAATTGGTAAAATCTTTTCCCCAATTTGGATACGAACCACCATTCCAGCTTTCGCCCCAGTGAAACCAACTGCTGAAATACCTATCTTGTGTACCTCGCTTGATGCCATTGGAATTTCCCATTTCCAAAATATCAATTTCGCCGCATTTTGGCCATCCAACCGACGGGTAATTAGCTCCCATCATCCAGAAAGCTGGCCAAAGTCCATTGGCTGTATGAGGTAATTTTATTCGTGCTTCAATTTTCCCATGCTTAAAAGATACTTTACCTAACGAATTTATTCTTCCTGAAGTACAAGTTTTTCCCAAGTAGTTTTCCTTTTTTGCGGTCAGAATCAAACAACTTTTTCCACTGAAAGGTTCTATTCCGACAGAAACATTTTCTTTTCGGTAATATTGTAATTCATTATTACCTCCTCCATCTCCATTCACTTCAATTACCCAATTGTTAGTATTTAACTGGTTACCATCAAAATTATCCTGCCATACTAAATGGTAATTATCATTTTGAGAATTAACTAATTGGAAACCAAAAGTCCAAAACATACAAAAAGAAAAAAATCTTAATAGTTTCATTTTGATTGATACAAATTAAATGTTATTATCTAAAAACTTAAAAAAACAAATGGCACTAAATAGTCATTTAAACGTAATTTATGCCATTTGCATGCTCATAATTTTAATGTCATTTTATTTTTTTATAATTTTAAATACTTCAATTTTTGAATTATCTGTTTCGATTTTTACAAAATAGACTCCTGAATCAACATTAGAAAGACTAATGATATTGGAATTTGTTTTTTCTGCAACTATTTTCCCAGCAATATTATATACTTGTATTTGTAGCACACTTTGATTAACAGTCAGTATGTCTTTAACAACATTTGGGTATACAAACAAAGAACTGTTAGATAATTCTTTATTCCCCGTACTTATTATTTCATAATCAAATGAAGCAGACTTACCCACAAAATTATCTTTTACTGCTGCTACTTTTAATGTAGTAGTAACAGAAATTGGAATAGGAGTTGCGTAAGAAGTACTACTTGCCGTTGGTTCTGAATCATCTACAGTATAAACAATGCTAGCCCCTGCTGCATCTACTGGATCAATACCTGTAGCAGTCAAACTTAACTCTACATATTGAATATCAGTATATGAACCTTCTCCCGGATTAGCTGTAGAAGCAAATGCTCTAAAATCGTAAAATTTTCGAGTAGTACCCGTTCCACCAGTAGGTTTTGCTACTGTTGCAGAACCATTAACAGTCATATCTTTAATAACCGTATTTATATTTTTATTCCCTCCCCAACTAAAAACATTACCTTTATTCATATTCAATGTCAAACCATCGATGGTTAAATCAGATCTATTCACTGCATTGGTAGGAGCTTGTGAAAAAGCAGTAGAAGATATATCATCTCCACCAAAAGTCAACGTGCAGTTTTTAATATTAATGTATTGTGGACCCACGCAGTTGAATGCTATTCCTTTTGCACTTATTGTGAAAATACAGTTAGTAGCTGAAATCGTATTCCCATCAGATGTTGCAAATTTAACAATACTTACTCCATTAGTTGTCCCTGTGGCAGTAAAAGTGGCATCAGACATTATCAATTTGGTAGCATCTACATTAACTCCACTGCCCGCATTAGCAAAAACAACAGGGGCATTTCCATTCACAGTGTAATTACCACCAATAATATTTGTAATTGTTTTACCATTAATTTTAATAATCCCTACATTTGAAGTTGTAGAAATAGATAAACTTCCTCCAAAAGTAACTGTATTACTACTCGTATTATTACCTACTTGTAAATAATAACCATTGGCATCAATATTGACAGGGTGTGTCAAATTCGGTGTCATAGTAAAATCAGCATCAATAGTAATATTTGCTGTTAATTTGATATCAGTCGTTTTTTCTTCTCCTTCTTGTGAAGCAGTGTAAGCATTTTTCAAATCATTAAAACTACCTACCATAATTGGTCCGCCTGGATTTTGCACTGTATAAGTAAAAGTATATACTGTATTATTATAAGTGGCATCAGGCTTACCAATAGAAGCTTTGATAGTAGTAATTGCAGAAAAAACAGGAACAGTTCCTCCATTGGCAATATAAGAACTTGAAGTTGTAGGAGAAGCATCATAATTGTAATATATTCTTGCTAATGCCATACTTTCATTACCTGCAGCAGTTAAGGTAACTTCTCCTGGATCTACAAATTCAGTTCCACTCGGTGGATTAGCGGTTAAATTAACCCCTCTAAAATCCAATACCTCTGCATCTGCATTATCTAGTTTATATTTATGAGATGAAGTTATATTTACATTTGCAGCGTCAGCCGGAATATAAATTCTGGAACTTGGTCCACCACTCACTATGCCAGCATCACTGCCATCAGTAGAAGTAGTGGTAACAGTAGTATTATTACCTATTACCATTGTGTTTGTCCCTAAAGATAATAAACCATAAGCTCCTATGCCATTGGCTGTAACTGTAACCCCTGAAATAGTAGCATTGCCATCACTTATTCGTACAGCTCGAGTACCATCACCTATTGCTTCAATGGTACCTCCAGTAATAACTATACTCATATAATTACCAGACCATACACCAAAAGCAAGCGTAGAGGTTGCCACTTCAACTGTAATTTTCCCACCAGTAACATAAACCCAACCTTGATCGGCTTTAACTGCAGCTGGGTTTGTTCCAGATGTTGCTGTAGTTTTTACAGAGCCACCTGCAACACGTACAATCCCTCTACTTGTAGCTAATAACACTGTACTTGTACCATAAATACTAACATTGTCTCCTACTTCTAAAACTGCATTGTCAGCCGTAGTACCTGTCCCTGACGAAATAAGAGAATAACTCCCTGTGTTAATTTGAATTGGATTTTCAGCGTCTGAAGCTAATGAATAAATTTGATCCTTAGCTAATTGGAAAGTAATATTAGCAGTCAACTCAATAGTTCCACCTCCTGAAGTTTTCATACTTTGAAAAGCTGCATCAAAAGAAGCAAAATCTCCCACTTGTATTTGAGCAAAAACATTTGGCCATAAAAAACACAGCACAGCCAAAATTGCCAATTTTAAATGTTGATAAAATTTCATAATAATTAAATTTTAAATTGTTATAAATAAACTTTCAAATGATGTATTTCACTATTCGTCATAATTTCAACGATATAAATGCCTGTTGGGTAATGAGTTATTGGAATTTCTACATGTTGAGGTAAATTTTTTTTTGAAAAAATTAAACGACCTGAAATTTCATAAATATTAATTTTGTCATTCATTCCTTCTTGATTATTAACCATTAACAATCCATTCTGATGGGTTACTTGAATTTTTTTATTACTACTTACCTTTTCTACGCCTGCTGCTTCCTCTTCACTAACAGGTGTAATATGAATAAAATTAATCTTTGCATTTGAAGCACCTGACGCTGGTTTTACCAGTAAATTTTCATCAGTTACTTTAGTGTATCCTGTTCCAGCACCAAATTTAATCAAAGTAGTCGGGAAAAAATCTATAATCGTAACACCATTGGCTTCAATTTTGTGGTAACTATCAATATAACTCGGATCGCCAGAGGCAATGGAAACTTTATACCACTGATTTGGTAACTGAATTGACCAGGTATAAGAAGATTGCATTTGTACAAAAGTGTCAAATCTTTTGTCTGATGTTGTATTACGTTCTCGACTATTTGCCCTATTATCTGCATTCCACCCATAAATATAGCCATTGCCTCTGTCGCCATAAGCTGATCCATCATCTTTTAGATAACCATTTGGAGTAATAGAAGTGGTTTTTTCAAAATTGATTTGAATATTGCCAGATGGAACTTCTGGATAAGTTGGTATTGATGAGCTATTAGTACAATTCCATGTTACATTATCAGTATATTCTACGTCATTAAACCATCCTGATGCTTCAATAAAATTTTCTCCTTCTTCCATTGTTAAATTTTCCCATAAAAAAATATGGTTTGTAGAAATTTTTGTTCCATAATCAACTCCATTAATTTTTAATGAAACTGAAGGACAATTAGAATAAATTTTTACTGTTACTACCGTGCTTGGTCTATTAGTAAATCGACGGCTTGTAATATAAACAAATGGGGCTTTTTTATTCCAATTAGCCTTATACCAATAAAAAGCATCTTTTTTCACCGTTCTGTCAAATGTTATCAAACCTTTATCATTAATACCAGGTTGTAACCCTTCATTTCTACCATCCGAAGCAAAATCAATTCCTACCCACAAAGAACTGCTCCAGATATAAGGGCGTGCATTGATCATTTTCAAATATTCTTCATGAAAAAAAGTTTGATATTCCTCAGGATGATATGGTCCCCCTTCGTTGGGTTTTACTGGAGGATATTCGTGTTGATTAATATTAGCCCCTGCTCCATATTCACTCACACCTATTTTTCGAGTAGGATATTTAGCATGTAGGGCATCCATAGTAGTACCAAAATCGCTAATTGTATTATAATACCAACCATCATAGCGATTGTTGGAATAAACATCCGGTATCCAATTTGCTGATTTTTCTGAGTACATTGCAGCTAATGTCGTCAACCGATAGGTGTCTTCTGATTTCACAATTGTATTCAGTTGAGTAACTGTTCCTAGTGGATCTATAGTTGACTTGTAATAAATTTCATTAGAAAGCCCCCAAAATACAATACAAGGATGATTATATTGTTGACGAAGAAGCTCATACATTTGTGAAACAGCATTTTTCCTATATACCCTGTTTTCATCAATAGTTTTTCCAACACTATTGATGTTTGGAATTTCTGCCCAGCATATTATCCCCAGCGAATCTAAATACTGATAAGTATAATCACCATGCTGATAATGAGCAAGACGTAAATAATTACAACCTGTTTCGGCTAATAAATCTATTGCTTCTTTACGGTCAGCATTGCTTATTGCACGTCCTTTGTCTTTTTTTTCTTCGTGCAGGCAAATACCTCTTAAAGGATAGGGTTTCCCATTTAAACTAAATCCATTATCCGGATCAACATTAAAATATCGAAATCCCAAAGGTTGAAGAGAATTATCTACTATTTCTCCATTCACTTTCAACATTATTTCAACTTTGTACAGATAAGGATCATTTATTCCATCCCACAAATGGGGATGATCAATTCCCCCTGTAATGATAGATGTTGAAGTGTCATTAGCAAGAATATTTTTAGTATCAAAAAATGTTTTTACTATGCTACCGTCAGCATTCTTTAATAAAACTTCCACATCTACTACAACATTTGCTGAAGTTGCATTTCGCAATTTAGTTAGAATGGTCAAATCAGCCGAGTTTTCAGAAACATTATTTTGTTTGATAATTACTCCCGGCTGAGCCACCCAAATTCCTCCCATAGTTAAATCATTTGAAATATATTCATTGGGATTAATGTGTACAGGATTAGCTAAAATAAGCTCTATATCTCGCGTTATCCCTCCAAAAAAAGTAAAATCGGCAGATAATGGCGGACAAATTATCGAAGGAGAGTTATCTACTTGTACTGATATTATGTTTTCTTGATCAAAAAGAATTTTATCCGTGATATCAAACATAAAAGCAGAATAACCACCTGTATGATTACCAACTAATTGTCCATTAAAATAGACAGTAGCAAATGAATTTGCTGCTCCAAATTTTAAATAAATAACTTTACCCTCATAATTAGATGGAATGACAATATGTTTTCGATACCAACCTATGCCACGATAATAATTATTCCCTCCATCTTGGCCATCCAGAGCATTCCACGTATGAGGTAAAAAAATATTCTCCCAAGAACTATCATCAAATATCATTTGAGAGGCCTCTTCCACATTCGATTTATTAAATTTCCATCCCTCATTGATAGTAATATCCTCTTTAGCTGAAGCACTTAAAGTTAGCATTGCTACCAAAATGCTTATTAAAAAAACATTATTTAATCTCATAAATTTTTTAATTAATTATTAGCAAGTTAGCAAGTTTATTATCCGTTTTTAATTCTCCTCAAACATTGTTTTCTGCCCGATTTTGACAGGAATTGAAACAAATACATACCTTTTTGCCAGCGTTTGGTATCTATATTATTCTAGTTAGAATGCTGATAAATACACAATTCCTGTATAACAACAAGTACTTTTTGTGTGTCGATCTGCTAAAAAAATTGCAAATAAAAAAGACCGAATAACCTGTATTTTGAAAAAATTTAAAACAGGACAGGCCCGCGACTGATATGCTGCGAGCCTGAAAATAGCATATTACCATTTTATTAATTTAGCACTCAAAGAATTACCATTAGAAAATGTCAAATTAAAAATGTAGTTTCCAGCCGGCAATTCGCTCAAATTTATATTTTGTTCTAATCCGTTCACCTCCATTTTCTTAACACTTTGTCCTAATACATTGCGAAATTCTATTCGTGCAATTTTCGATTTTGATTTAACCACAAAAATATCTTTAACGACACTCGAATAATAAATCAAATCATTTACTTTAACATTGGCAGAAGAAGTTCCAAAATCATTATAGAAATAAAGATTGTCAATATAAATGGTTTTGCCACCGGAACCTACGATTTTGAACTGATAAACGTCCGACATGGTTAATCCTTGACTTGTAAAATCTGTTAAAGGGATATCAAAATCATTCCACACACTGAAGTTTAAAGGAGATAATGTTACATATTTTTCCGGTTCATTTGCCGAACCAGTCCAGCAAATAGGATACAACTGCAGTGATGTTTCATTTTCTGTCCATATATCAATATGTAAATGAGTCATTCCACTTGATATTGGAGTTATATGACTGAATTCCGTCCCTTGATAATTGAGATTTTCATATTTAAGAGTATTATTCCCTTTAACTTGAATTTCTGAAACTATGGTTGATTGTCCCCAATTTGGATTCAAATTTAATCCCGCTACTGGGGAATAAGCATCACTATATATAGAGATAACCTTGTCCGCAGCTATGGTCGGAGTTGGAGCAGGATCGCTCAATCCTTCTTTTGTTGTAACATTTATTATTATAGGGTTATTGGCTGCAGGATTGTTAGCAATGTCCTTAGCTTCCACAGAAAAAGTGTATGCAGTATTTGGAGTCAATCCGTTTATGATAATGGATTTTTGAGAACCGGAAGTCCCGTTTTGCGTAACAACAGTCGGCGTACTTCCATAAGAAATTGTATAAACAACAACACCGGAATTGTCGGTAGCATTCAATAATAATTCAACACTGGTCGAAGTAACTGTACCTGCAGAAGCAGTGAAAGAAGTTGGCGCTTCTGTATCAGAAACCGTGCAATCTCCTACTTTATAATAAATGGTATTTGGATCGGACAAAGAAGTTGATTGTGAAGTCATTTCATTCCCCGACATATTATCAAAACTATACAGGAAAAGCACTCCCACATTGGTTCCAACGGAAAGGCCACTCATTGTATAGGTTGCCGATTTCCCATCACCGGCGATTGTCATTGCATGGTTGCCACCCGGTGAAGCTTGAACTTCAGCAAAATCAATTGTTCTTGCTTCATCTATAGGCGAAATAGTATAAACAACGTTACCGTCAAAATACTGAATGGAATAATGGATTTGTGTTGATGAAGGTGTAGCAAAATGTCCCTTATCGCCTGAACAATCACTTGATCTTACAGCTGTAGTGAACGTTAAACTGACTGAATTTTCCGAAATATTACCGGCAGCATCTCTTGCTTGAATCGTAAAATTATAATTTGTTCCGGGATTTAGTCCACTAAGTGTTGCATTACCCGAACCATCGGCTGTAACAACCCTGTTGACAATATTATTTGCTGCATCATTAATAATAAACGATACAACCGGACTGGTAACATCATCAGAGGCTGACAACAATAAATTCACAGAATTATAAGTAGGAGTACCTACTACCGATGCCGAAACCATTACAGGAGGAACATTATCCGTCGACCCCGTAGAACATAAGCCCCACTCAATATCCGAAGGCCATGGAAAATTTTTCTCCCCCGGCATTAAAATATACAACGGTGTATAAAGATTAGGAGGAGTTGTAGAAGGAATGTCAATAGTAATTGTCTTTTTATCACTACTTAAATTATAACCTGGTAAAGCACTCAATTGATTTCCACCAACTCCATTAATATAACAATAACTACCACCTAAACCCTCCATAGCGACATCAGACTCTATTTTTATCTGATAATTTCCCTCAGTTATCATCTGACAAGATAACCTGACGATTGTTACACCATCGGTAGCAGTAATAGAAGTTTGACAATACTGCTGCGCAGCCCAGGCATTGCTCAAAACATTTCCTAAAACAAAAAGAAAAAAACAAATTGTTTGTAATTTTTTTTTCATGATCATAAAGTTTTAAAATTAAACATTGAATTTATTTATTGATAAAAGACTAAATTTAAAATAATGTCGTCTGTGAATATGCTGAAATTAATTGGTTATTCCCAATTTGTGAGTTTTTAATTCTTTTTAATCCAAAGAATGTCTATAAATTATTAATAATTAGTAACTTATAATCAATTTTTAATTATCTTCAAACATTGTTTTCTACCCGATTTTGGCAGGAATTGAAACAAATACATACCTTTTTGCCAGCTTTTGGTATCTATAATTTTCTGATTTGAATGCTGATAAATACATACACCCTGCATATTAAAAACTGTTATTTCAAAATTTTCTTCATTGGTTTCAACGTTCAAATTATCCTTCACTGGAAGAGGAAATAGCCTTAGAAGAGAAGTTTCGGCAGAAGCTGTTCCATTTGTTATTTCTTTAAAAGTTAACCAATCAACATTGCAACCTTCACCCATGCTTTTTATGGTAATTTGTTGTTTCCCCGACGACAAATTCACTTTCATGGTGCGTATATCCCAATTTGAAAGTCCTCCGGTAGAAGAAATTTCGCTACTTGTCAGCATATTTCCTGACGAATCAAGAATCTGAAGAACAGTTCCATCAACGCAGGCAACCTTAAAAGAGAGAGTATATTCCTTATTTTCAGGAATATTTATCTGGTAAGAAACCCAATCCTTAAAATAAAAATCATTTAGATATAAATTGCCTGAAGTTGCATCTACACGTCTTAAACTTACACTATGGCTATCTATAAATTTTTCTGCCTGAATAGTATCTTCAACCGAATAATAGAAATTTTTGTCGAATGATGACATATTGACATAAATATCGCCCAACTCAGTTAATACACCTCGATCATTTTTAGTCAACAATACATTGTAGGGGAAGGCATTATCACCAGCATTACTTCTACCAATAAACCAAGCATAACGCGCAACATCAGGATCATTTTCGAGATAGGTAACAGCTTCAACCATAAAATCTTTTTGCTTATCGGGAGTCAAACCTTGATTTTGTTCGTATGCACAAAATTCAGTCAGCCATATTGGTTTATTGTATTTTTTAAAACGATTAATAAAACTTTGTAAAGCAGATACATTATTCATATAACAATGAACAGCTATGCCCTCAACATCTGAAAGTGGAACAAGTCTAAAAAATTCATCCAGCCAAGTAATGGGATCGCTATAGCCGGGTAAAGTTCCATAATTCACAGCCGGCGAAACAATTTTCAAATTTAACTCCTGAGCGATAGCTTTTACTGCTGGCCATTTGGCAGCAGCTTGTGCAGGGGTCATGTTAGCTTGATCTGTTAAATTTGGCTCATTAAAAGCTAACAAGTATCGACATTCTGGATATCTTGCTTTAAAAGTTCTTAAACCATCAGCATTCACTCCATTCCATGCCATCGGAATATATTCCATATACCGGTCAAACACATTGGTAATTTGTAATCCCGGACTAATTCCCCAATTATAAAACCACGAAACACCTTTACTTAAAACTGGTAAATCTTCTACATAAGGAATATTATATGCTAATCCTCTTTTAGTACTTCTTTTCTGAGCACACAAATCACTTATACAAAAAAAAGTCAAAATAATTGTGAAGGAAAAAACTTTTCTCTTAATATTAAAATGTAAGATATTTCTGATCATTGTTTAATTATTTTGCTTGTGTAAATATTTCTATCGGATACTATTTTAACAATATAAACACCTTTAGTTAAATCCGATACATTTATATTTAACTCACGCTCAGAAGTATTTTGTTGCCTGATCGTTTTTCCATTCAAATCACAGATTATTATTTTATTATTTCTTTGATTTTCAGGCACTTGAATATTTAAATTATCAGAAACCAGCGTTGATACAACCGGCTGTTGCTTACTATATGAATCATTAACTGCATTGATATCCTTATAAACTCTTACATAATCCACCAATAATCGTTGAGGAAAAATACTATCATCTACAGTTCCTCCCAACGTGCCGCCAATTGCCAAATTAATAATCAAATAAAGAGGATTGTTAAAAGGGTAATTATCGGCATTAACCGAAAGAGAAGAGAATGTCCAATATTGAGTTCCATCAAAGAAAAATTTGATTTTTTCTGATGTCCATTCTATGGCGTAAGTATGAAAATCGTTTGTAAGACCTGGATAATTTACTTCTATATGGAAATTTTGTCCATTCATACCATTATAATCTTTGGTATGAACATTTGATTGAAATTGATTTGGTAGCCGTCCGACAAATTCAAGTATATCAATTTCCCCACATGAAGGCCAGCTTCCATATCCCATCATCCAGAAAGCTGGCCAGGTACCTCGACCCGTTGGAAGTTTTATTCGAGCTTCAATTTTCCCATATGTAAAATCTTTTTTCCGGGAAGAATTGATTCTTGCTGAAGTATATTTCCATGTCATACTTCCAACGGTATAATTTTCCAACAAGGCAGTTATTACTAAATTACCGTTTTCAACCTTTAAATTTTGAGGACGTGAAGTATAAAACTGCTTTTCCTGATTGCCAAAACCACTTCCCCCTTCCACGATATTCCAATTATCCATGTTCAAAGTTGTTCCATCGAATTCATCCGACCAAACCAATTGCCAGTTTTGGCTCATGGTTTTAGATGAAAAAAACATCAAGAAAACAAAAACAATTTCAAATAGCACCTTCAATTTATATCTCATGATGGATAATTTGCATTTAATTTATTTAATAACCCGGATTCTGCGGTTTCAACAAAGGATTAGCATTTAATTGTGTTTCCGGTATAGGGAAAAGTTCATGCTTGCCTTTTATAAAAGGACTCATATCTTTACCTTCTTTTGCAATATATTTCTCTCGATATGCATTCATCACATCACCAGCAATTCCCCATCTTATTAAATCAAACCAACGATGACCTTCCATAGCAAGTTCTACCCGACGTTCATGGCGAATAGCCTTACGTAAATCGGCTTGATTTTCATCATAATCACCATACGGAAAATCAGGCAAAATCTCAGAATTTGCAGGACTTGATACAGAATTTCGTGCTCGTTGACGTATCCAATTTAATTTTTCTTTCCCTTCTTCTACATTATTCCTTTCACATGCTGCTTCTGCATACATTAAAATTACATCAGCATATCTGATAACCATTGTATTGTTGGGAGCACGTGTGGGATGTTTTAATGGAGGCAAAGTAAAAATTTGCTTATTACCAGCAGTTCTCCAAAATCCCAAAGCAGATTTTCTAGCATGATAACCATTGTCATAACTACCTGGAGCATAAACGTCACCCTCATCAAAAGGTAATATCGCTTCATCTCTACGAATATCGCCTGGTTCAAATTCATCATACAAATCCTGCGTAGGACGATTAAATCCCCAGCCATAATTTCCTGCACGGGTACGCGTCATTATAGGATCAAAATTACCACGTGTTCGTCCTAATCCACCATAATCCGAAGTGGCTTCTTCCATATACTGTATTTCAAAAACAGATTCAGGACCATTTTCTTTTTCGAATTTTGCTTCTAAAGGAATACCACTATATACCTTAAAAATATTGGAATAATTCCTTTCCAATTGATATTCATTAGATTTTATAATGCTATCTCCTAATGACATTACTCTATCATAATCAGCAACAGAATTTTCACTATTAAGAATATCAAAAAGAATAACCCTCATCAATAAAGCCTGGGCAGCTCCTTTTGTTGCTCGACCTAACTCTGAAAGAGGATATTCACTTTTTAAAGGAAGAGCTTTAATAGCATTCTCCAAATCTTGACGAATAAACCTTACAATTTCTGCTTTGCTGGAACGAGACTTTTGAATGTCCTTCTGATTGAAAGTACGATCTCCTTTTACAATATCTCCAAATACCCTCATCAAACGGAAATGATAAAATGCCCTTAAAAATTTGGCTTCACCAATCAATCTTGATTTCAATTCAGGGTCAGTCCATTTGTTATCAGACATACCGTTAATATTTTCGATGGCAAAATTGCAACGAAAAATTCCCTGATAATTGATGTCATAAAAAGTATCTAAATATTCATTATTAGCTGTGGTTTGAAAATTTTCCATTAAACCCACCACTTGCATGTCATATAAAGAAGCTCCACCTTTTAAAGCATCATCAGAAACCACATCACCAATAAACCATTCATTAGCGTAGGTACCCCCCAACTGCCATTGTAAAGGCACATAAGCTGCATTGACTGCTTGAACTGCTGTTGAGTCATTATTAAAAAAATCACTTAATTTTTCTGTTGCTAGTGGCTCAGGTGTTAGAAAATCTGTACACCCTGTAAGATACACACTTACTACTAAGAATAAATATACTATTTTTTTCATTTTTTATTCATTTAAAATAATAAAATCAATTTCTCATAAACCCAACTGAACACCAAACAAAAAAGTGACAGCTTGAGGATAATTACCTCTATCCACTCCATGAAAGCTTGCTTCAGGGTCATAACCAGTATAGTTCGTAAAGGTTAATAAATTTGCTCCAGAAATGTAAAAACGACACGACCCAATTTTAGCATTCGATAATACTTTTGATGGTAAACTATAACCAATTTGTGCATTTTTCAAACGCAAATAACTTCCATCTTCAAGAAATCGATCAGAAGCCCAATAATTAGAAGCACGCCCATAAGCACGTGGTATCGTAGCGGAAGGATGATCGAGAGTAAAAGAATGGAGCATTTCTGTTCCTAAATTAGTGAGTGATATTCCTTCGCCTCCTTGCATAAAGAACTTATTACAATTATAAATTTTGTTTCCTGAAACGCCTTGAAAAAATAATGAGCAATCGAATCCTTTATAACCAACAGATATATTAAATCCATAAGTAAAAGTAGGGAATGAACTTCCCAGAATTGATTTATCCAAATCTGTGATTTGTCCATCATTGTTTTTATCTACATAACGAACGTCACCCGGCTGAACTCCTGGTATAATATATTCAAGATCACCATTCTCATCTCGAAGTGGATTGCCATTTTCATCCCTTTTTACATACTCATCTACCTCTTGTTGGTTTTGGAATATACCATCGTAAGTATATCCATAAAATGAATAAAGAGGATAACCTTCTTGACAAACAACTAAATTCTCACCTTTAAAACCTTCATAATAAAGAGGTGAACTCACGCTCATATCAATAAATTTATTGTTAACAGTTGATAAATTAGCACTTATAGAATAATTAAAATCTTTTGATATTTTATCTTTCCAGTTAACTAAAAATTCAAATCCCTTATTTCGAACCTTACCAACATTTGCAGGTGAAGAAAAGAGCATCCCAATATGCTTGGGCAAAACTATATTTAGAAACATATCTTTTGTGTCTCTTATGTAATAGTCGATACTACCATTTAAACGAGTGTTTAAAAAACTTACATCAATACCAACATTTGTTTGTTCTGTTGTTTCCCATTTCAGGTATTCGCTCGGTAAAGAAGTCATTGTAGCACCATAAGCCATGTGCTGATCATCGCCTAACACATAAGTTACAAACTGCGAGCCTGTTTGAAGCTTAGCATAATAATTATCTGGAGGGATATTTTCATTACCAATCTGCCCCCATCCTACTCTAAGTTTGAAAGAATCAAAGACTGAACGCAACGGGGTAAAGAAATTTTCTTCGCTTACTCTCCAACCTAAAGAAAATGAAGGAAAATATCCCCACAATTTATCTTTGGGGAATTTACTAGAACCATCTGCTCTAAAATTAACTGTTAACAGATAACGATCAGCATAAGAATAATTCAAACGACCTAAAAACGAAGCCAAACGGGAACGACCTACCCCATCGCTTACGGTATATTCACCTGTTCCCATTGAAATATACCAATTTTCTTCTCTTGGATTAGCAATGTTGGTTCTTGAACCACCTAAGGAATAATAAGTGTATTCTGAAACAGATTGACCTGCCATAAGTGAAAAATTGTGCTTATCCCAATTTTTATTGAAAGTCAACGTCTGTTCTATGGACCATGTCTGATAGCGTTGAAAACTGGAAGTAACAAAATTATTCTCCATTTTATCAAAAGGAGATACTTCATATTTATCTTTGAATTCTCTATTTTGCCCATAAGAAAGATCGAATCCAAAATCAGCTTTATAAACCAAATTCTTAATGGGTTTTATTTCTACATAAGTATCTCCAACAAGGCGATCCCAATTATTTTTGGGATGTATAAATTCTACCATGCTTAAAGGATTTGCATAGTTAGTAATAGTTGAAGCAGATACATTGCCATTAGGGAAACGAACAGGGTCCCAAGGTGCAAACCGCAGAGCACTGTTCAGCATAGAATAATTATCATTGTTATTTGGTGCATTCCGGTTATGGGAATTCATTAATGATAGATTTTCCCCTAATGTCAGCCAGTCATTAATTTTTGTTGAAGAATTTATACGAAACGTAAAACGGTTATAAAAAGAAGCCATAATGATACCCTTCTGATCAAAATAACCTGCACTTAAAAAATAATTAGATTTTTCAGAGCCTCCCTCAGCAGCTACATAATAATTCTGAATGGGTGCATTATCATCAAAAACTACATCTTGCCAATCGGTATCATAAGAAGAAAAATCAATCCCTTTTGGAATATAAGTTTTACTTCCTGCAAAATTATTATATATCCATTGGTTAAATTCTTCAGGGGTATCCCCTGCATAACCCAAAAATCTGGAAAGTTGTTTAGAATTCATTAAATCGAGTTTTTGGGCTTTATTTTGAATACCATAATATGCTTCTACATTCAATTTCATTTTCCCTGATTTATCACCTTGTCGAGTAGTAATTAATATTACTCCGTTAGCACCCCGGGCACCATAAATAGCACACGCTGAAGCATCTTTTAATATCTCAACTGACTTTATATCCGATGGAGAAAGGAAATTAATATTTCCAACCTGAACGCCATCCACTACAAAAATCGGCGAAGAATCATTTATTGTACCGATACCACGAATACGAATAACCATATCAGCACCTGGCTGTCCACTATTAGAAATAGCTGTAACACCCGGTGAAAGTCCTTGTAAAGCTTTATCAACAGTCGCTGCAGGGAGTTTACGTAAATCCTCACCCGTTACAGATGCTATAGCTCCTGTTAAATCTCTTTTTTTCATGGTGCCATAACCAACAGCTACAACCTCTTCTAAAACTACAGTAGAAGGCTGTAATATAATTTTCAAATTAGAAACTGGTCCAGTGATACGTTGCTCTACATTTTCAAAACCCAAATAAGAGATAACTAACGTTTGATTTTTTTCTACTTCAATACTAAAACGTCCATTAATATCAGAGACTGTTCCTTTATTAACTCCTTTTATCCAAACATTAGCACCAATAATTGGTTGATTATCCTCACCAGATAAAACGATGCCACTAACATTAAAAGTTTGTGAAAAAACATTCATGACTAAAGTTACCCCAAGAAAAAGTAACGTTATCTTTTTTTTCATGTGTAAAAATTATTATAATTGTTTAATTATCACCAAATTAAATTTATTCTTGACAATTGGATGAAAATTTCTAAATTCTCAATAAGTTTTTAAATTAAGTAATATATTTAATTGGCTATTTGAAATCATTTTTATGAAAATCTTTCTTATTTTAAATTTTAAAAAAATGTTTTATTTTTGAATCTACTCCGAAAAATTAATTTTAATATTTTTTGGTTTATAAGTCGTTGAATATCAGGATTGAATTTTTAAAAGTAATTAAAAAATGAACTTTTTAAAGCAAGCTTATTTTTAAGTCGAAAAAACAGCTTGTCTATACATGAAGCATAGACAAGCTTTACAATAAAACAACTCAATTCAATTCTTTGTAAACTTATTCACCAGATTCCCCGACTTCACAATATACACGCCTGAGGATAAATTGGAAATATCCACACAATTAACTTTGGAATTCAAAACATGGGATCCAGAAATACTATAAATATTAATTTCATCATTACTATTATTGTTGAAAACATTCAGATTGTTTCCGGTAATAGAGAATTGCAATTTTTCGGTCTTCGGATTGATAACACCTTGTGATTCGGGAGCTCCAATGTAAACATTATCCCATGCTATGAAACTTCCAGTATCATTACCACCGGAAAAAAACAAATAATTTTGATCAGATAATGGGGCAAGATATTTAAGATTATTTGATCCACCACTCATCAATTGAGACAGAGGAATATTAAATTCTACCCATTGCGTTGCATCACGTTGTGCAAGAGGTAAATTGGTCTTGGTAAGTATAACCTTTCCTTCAGTTTTAGTGGTTATATAAGGATCGGAAGGGTCGGGAGAACTTCCATTTAATCCAACAGTAATGTCTAAAGCACAATCGGTACGAACAGCAAAATGGAATACCCAATCACTTGTTACATCGGTTAAATCCATTTGTGATGTCGGTAAAACAAAATAGCCACAACCCCACCAACCAATGTTTCCAACTGTAAAAGCAATGTAACTATCTTGTCCTAAAGAACCAGTTCCAACAGCGGGAACTCCAGCCATAGAAGTTCCATCTGGCCAAATGTAAAGAACACGATTCACATCATCAAGCCGATAATCCACCCAATTAGATTGCCACAGAGGACTATCAGAAGGATAACCTCCTAACACAAATACATAACGTTTAGTTGTCTGTCCAAACAGAGCACTAGCCATAAAAAAGGCAAACAAAAGCATAAAAGCTTTTTTCGTAATTAATTTTTTCATAACGCTAATTTTTTAATTGATTAATAAATAAAAAAGATTTAAGAAAATGTTTTTACAAACATAGTATCTTATTACCCTTAAATGCAAAAAAATCACCTCACAAAAACTCACTCACTCTAAAATTTAACTTTCATTTTTCCTCAACATAAAATAATAAACTTCTACTTTATTTTTCTAAAATTCAACTAATTAAATAATTTCTTTGATTTTTTAATTTACTTTTCACTAAAAATGAAAAGAATTATTTCTTGATAAATTCCAAAAAATTAAATTCAAAACCATTGCTTTCAAAGGAAATAAACAAATTTTGTTTGCCTTTTTTTAAATTAATATTTCCACAATCAATCGTTTGCCAATCATTTGGATTTATATCACTATGTGAAAATTCAATTTTTTTCTTCTTTCCAAAAATAAAATTAAATTTAACCGGATAAGAAGTCGGTTTAATTCTGGCAAATATTTGATAATCACCTTTCTCTTTTACATCTACGGTATACTTTAACCACTCTCCTTTTTCAATCGCAAATAAATGATAACCATTTGTATATTCATTTTTATCATCACAACGGATGATATCTACTCCATCATTTCGATACTGATTACCACGATTGCCAACAGATTTTTTGCCATTTACCATGATATTTTCATTATCCGTATCAAAATATGCCCTGTTGTAGTAACCTAAATCATAATCTACTCCATAAATTCTTCCCGGAATAGAGCTTTCAATGTAAGATAAAGTGTTGGTTTCAAATCGTTGACGAAACATGGCATCTATAATTCCTTTATTAAAAAAACAATTTTCAGCTTTCAAGTTATTAGTCAATTCAAATAAAACTTGTGCTGCAAAATTTTTTGAAGGTTTTGATTCTCCATATTTCCAGTAGTTCAACAATTGATCATAGCCTGAAGGAGCAATAATGGTGAAAGGATTGACTACCGAAGAAACTTTTTTAAGCGGCCACCACGACCAACCAATATGATTTTTCTCTACAAGTCGAATGCAATCTGTAAACCATTTATTAGAATTTTCACCACTTTCACCCAGCCAAAGAGGAATATCATATTTCTTTCTCAACTGTATAAAAGGTTTAATAGATTGCTGGGTATTGGGATTCCAATATTTATGAAAACTCAATACCATATTGTCATCCCATTTCCCTGGTAAACCATTAAAATTATTGCCCCAGCCATTTCCTTCAATAAATAGAATATGCTTTTTATCAACTTTTCGAATAGCTTTGGAAATTTCTATATATAAATCCCAAATATCTTTATTTAAAAGATCTTCTCTACCATGAATATCTTTGTTTTCAAACGTCCAATTGGGTTCATTCAATAAATCATACCCTCCGATATTGGGTTCATCTTTGTAATGTTCAGCAATTCGAGCCCACAAGGCAATGGTTTTCTTTTTGTTTAAATCACTCTCCCACAACGAAGGTTTTGTTGGATCATAATCTGAAATATTTACGTCTTTCCCCTGTCCACCAGGCGCTGCATGGAGATCCAAAATCACATACATATTATTTGCTTTGCACCAGGAAACCAAACTGTCAGTCAATTCAAAACCTTTTGAAAGCCAAGTGTTCTCATTAGGATGAGGTTCTAATTCAATTGGCAGAGTGAATAAATTATAATGCATAGGAAGTCGAACACTATTGAATCCCCATTTTGCTAACGAATCAATATCGGTTTTTGTAACATGATTGCTCAACCATTTTTCATAAAATTTTTCACACAATTCGGCACCAATCAAATCGGTTATTTTTGCTTTTATCTGCTGCTGGCTCCCTCCACCAGGCATTCGAAGCATATAGCCTTCCTGAAGCATCCAACCACCTAATCCCATCCCTCGCAATAAAAATTCTTTGCCGGAGTCATCGACTATTGTCTGCTTTTTTACACTTAAAAATCCGCTTGAACTTGCTGTTAATGGATATACAAGTGTACAAATCAATAGCAACGATATTTTAAATGTTAAACCCATTTTTGACATCATACAAAAATCCTCATTATTTGTGTATTACATTCAATAAAATTTGCTAAATAAGTTGACATTATAGCATTAGAATTTACAGAATCTCCTTACATTTTTAAAATTTTTATTACTCTCTTTAATTGAAGTTTCTCATTTTCGATACTTAAAAAGTAGATTCCAGCAGAATATTCCGAAATATTTATCTTATTAACCGGCGAAATAGAATTAATTTCTAAAATTCTTTTTCCTGTTACATCTGTAATTTTAATACAATTATTGCCCACGAAATTATTCAACTGAAGAGAACAGAGTCCAGTTGTTGGATTTGGCCAGATCATGATTTCAGGGTTAAATTTGTTCATTGAAATGGCTAAAGGTGAAATGGTAAACTGAAAAGTAGAAGCCGAACTTTTCCTTAATCCATCTCCATTAACTGCTAGAATATACCAACTATGGACTCCACAATCAGAAACAATAGTAGTATAAAAAGGAGAAGTTACCTTAGCCCGCTTCACACCATCAATATAAACTTCATAATAAGCAATAGAAGATTCAGGATCAGAACTTTCCTGCCATGAAAAAGTTATCTGGTCAGATTGAAAAGTGCTATTATTCGAAGGTGAAATCAAATCAAAGGCTGCAGACTTAGTTTTCTCAGTATTTCCAAATCCTTGTAAACCAAATCCATACTGGAAAAGAGGATCTCCAAAAATGGGAGGAACAGATAAACCTTGATTGATATAATTTCTTATTAAAATTCGCTCCGCATCAGTAGCACCAATATCATAAGGTAAATCCCATTTTTCAACCATATTGTTGAGATCATCCGTTCCAATTTGTGCATCAGATTTTGGAAGTTGAAAAGGTAATTTTCCACTGGGAGTATAATCACCAAAAATACAAGCGGCTGTCGCTTGCCCAATGCCAGTTCCACCCCGATAAACCAGTAAAATAGCATTCGAAATATCCAACAAGGGTGTCAAAACATACGGTCGTGGAGTTAAAATCACAGTAACAACTTTTACGCCCCTGTCGTGAAAATTTTGTATAATAGAAAGTTGCTCAGAAGGAATATTCGGATTTTTATCAGCCCACTCTGTACCATGTGTATAACTCTTTTCTCCTATTACAACAATAGCAACTTTTGGATTTGTTGCATCATCTTGATACACGTTTAAGCCATCCTGTGCTCCACGTTCGGTAATGGCTTGCAAATATGTTTTAGCTTGAGGATCATCATAGTAAATTGATTGCCAAATAGTGTTTGGATCATTATCTTTATTTATCCATGTTGCTCGCGGACCAGCTACAACAACTTGATCACCAGAATTTAAGTTCAAGGGTAACACACCATCGTTTTTAAGTAAAGTGATTGATTTTTTAGCTGCATTAAGTACAATAGCATGATGGTTCTCTTGAGTCCAGGTACAAGTAGGATCTGAATAAGGATTTTCAAACATTCCCAACCGAATTTTCATATCTAAAACTCTTCTGCATGCCTCATTGATACGATCCATCCCAATATTTTGAACCAATTGATTGATATCCGTATTTACTGAAGGTGCACCACCCATAACATCAATACCCGCTCCTAAACTTTTTGTAGACTGTTCTGTATTTGCAGCTAACCAGTCAGTTACAACAAAACCTTTAAACTTTATCTCATTGCGTAAATAATCAATCACTTTTTTACTGGTATTTGCTCCATTTAATGGATCAAGCAAGGGACAGGTATTGTAACCTGGCATAACAGAAGCAGCATTTGCCTCAACAGCAGCATGCCACGGCTTCATGTGATAATTAATCGTAACTGAGTCATACTGTAAAACTGACTCACCACCAGCACCTTGACTCGGCCAGTGTTTTACTGTTACTAACATGGAATGAGGATTAATCTCCGGACCGCCTTGCATACCACAAACAATTGCACGAATAATTGCGGCGGCATCATCTGCATTTTCTCCTGAACCTTCCTGGAAACGCGGATACAGCACTTTGGTATCTACTTCGGCAAGAGGAGTCAATGTTCCTGTAAACCCAAAAAATTTGTGTTCAACCCGCTGAAGATTACCACATTGATAAACTAAATCCATATCACGAGTCGCTGCTAATCCCAACTGAGTAGGATAAATAGTTTTCCAACCATGAATTTTGTCACCAGTGAAAGCAATTGGAATACCCATCCGTGTTCTTGAAGCTGCATATTGAGCAGTTCGCATTCCACCTTCAACACCATAAGAAAAAGCAAAACCATCCAAGGGATTATTATTACCGTCATAAAAAAGTTGACATACTTTCTCTTCGGTGGTCAAATGACTCATAATATCATTTAATCTTTCTTCAGGAGTAAGATGCCAATCTTCAAAAGGCTCAATCACACCATTTTTATTCATGTCACGACACTCATTTACTATATTAATACCATCATTTTCTTGTTCTAAATAAGGAATATACAAACCAAATTGAAACCTATCAGAATATTTGTTCCCTGACGAAGTAGTAGCTATAACATACCATTTATAAGTCCATCGATCAACCAGCTCTGTAGAAACTGTAAATGAAGTAGAAGTAGTTTCACCAATTTTTGTATAACGATTCAATAAGTTCCCCGAAGCATACCATTCATAATCACTCCTGGTAATGTTTAAATAAATTTCATATTTTGAAGCTCCAGGACAAGTTTCCCAGCTTAAAGTTGGCTGTCGCGTAGAGGTTACCATTGAACCATCAGCAGGAAGAAGCAAATGAAAATCAACTTGTTCTGGCAGTAAAACTGACACTATTATTTCATCTATTCCAATTGCCAAGGAATCATCCGTAACCGTTAATCTAAATTTATAATCGCCCAGCACTAAATCACTTATTTTTACTACTGGTGTATAAATATCGATCATAGTTGCAGTAGAAGGTCCACTAACTTGTTCCCATTTATAGGAAATAATTTCTCCATCTGGATCGGCACTGTTTGAGCCATCCAACTGAATACTGTTTTGTGGTAAATAAATTATTTGATCAGTACCCACATCTGCTACAGGAGGAATATTCCCTACTTTGGGCTTCGGAGTAAGTTTTACATGTATTACCATTCCTGAATAAACATAAACTGTTAAAGGAACACCTTTAATGGTATCTGTAGTGCTTCCAGATTTTAAAGTCCAAAAAATCACATCAAAGTTTCCTCTAAAATCTTGTAAAGAAACCGTCAATGGGCTACCTTCATTGTATGACAACTGAATAGTTTGATTGGTATTCTGAACAATTACTTCATCTTGCCCATTTAAATCTTCAGGACTCAAACCTAATTTTAAATATTGTACATAAGGTACATCTAAAGTGACTGAAACAGGAGTTAAAGTCTGGGTGCCATAAATTCTACACTCAAAAAAAGAATAACCATATCCACTGGCTCGTGTAATACATTTAACTCGAACATATCTTCCCTTAATATTGATATTTGTAGGGACAACATCCAAACCACCATCACCATTGTTTATATAAGCAATATCCGTAAAAGTTGAAAAGTTCTCATCATTAGAAATTTGAATTTTATATTCTTTAGCATAAGCATTCTCCCATTGTATTTCCACTCTTGATATATAATATTCATCTTCTAAATCAACTGCCCACCAAGCATCGGCAGGATTTGGGTCACCACTCCAATTACTTCCCCAACGAGTATCCAAATTCCCATCTACTGCATTAGTAGCTACAAAACCTCCTTCACTGGAAGATGCCCATGCCGTTTTTCCTTGACTAATCAATGTCTGGGAAAAGCTGAATTGAACAGCACAAAAAGCAAGTACTAAAAATAATAAATTTTTCATTTGAAAATAATTTTGATAGGTAAACAATATCAGTGATTTGGGAAACGAAGAATGAGTTAAAACTTCATCCTTACACTCAAAGTACATGTGTTTGTATTTATTTATTTGAAATCAGTTTCATAATCAAGGATAAACAACCAGTAAAAAATGACGTTTACTTTTTATTGTTTTCTTCTTTTTCAATTTGTCTTTAAAAACCTTATTAAAATGTATAACCTTCATAACACTGAAATTTCTCTCCCTTATTACCTTATTTAGTTGGTTTAATTATTTTTTTAATCTGCACTTTTATTCTATTTTTAATCAGGTAATAAAGTTTGACTGATTTGTTTGTCAATAAGTTATTAAAGTTTTCAGCATAATAAAGTTCATTTTATTAACTTATAAGTAATAACTTGTTGATCAGAAATTAAAGTAAGAAGATAATATCCCGGACTTAATTCAGAAGTATTCAAATTAACTTCAAAACTGTTAGTTATATCTTTATCTATCAGAAGATTACCTGAAATCGATCTAAGTTTTAATCTTTTAAACCCACTATTCTTATTAAGTGCTATTTTTAAATAATTAGTAAATGGATTTGGATAAACAAATAGTGGTAAATTTTCTAATCCTCCAATTTCTGAAGCTGATTCATCAAAAATGCAAATATTTTGAGAAGGATTATCTCCTGCATCATTTGTTCCATAAATCATACATTCAAAAAAAGAATAGCCATATCCAGTAGCTCGTGTAATGCACTTAATTCGTACATATCTTCCCTTCACATTAATATTTGTTGGAACAACATCCAATTCACCATCACTATTGGTTACATAAGCAATATCGGTAAAAGTAGAAAAAGTTTCATCATTAGAAATCTGAATCTTGTATTCTTTGGCATAAGCATTTTCCCAATGTATTTCCACTCTTGATATATAATATTCATCTTCTAAATCAACTGCCCACCAAGCATCGGCAGGATTTGGGTCACCACTCCAATTACTTCCCCAACGAGTATCCAAATTTCCATCTACTGCATTAGCAGCTACAAAACCTCCTTCACTGGAAGAAGCCCATGCTGTTTTTCCTTGACTGATCAATATATCAGAAACAGGCTCAGAATTTTCAAATTTAATCAAAACGGCTATCTGGTCAGTACCTGAAAGGCCATTAGAATCAGTAACTTTTAATTCAAAAATATAAGTACCTATATTTAAACCAGAAACTGTAGTAGTTGCACTAAAAGGATTAGAAATATTTACTACAGGATTGGAGTCAATTTGTTTCCATTCATAACTTAAAATAGTAGCGCCACCGTATGCTTCTCCTAAACCAAACAATTCAACTGAATTTTGAGGATAACTGATAATTATATCATTACCTGCATAAGCTGCAGGAGGCATATTAGCATTCGTAAGTGAAAATTTATAAGAACTTAAATTTACACCTGTTTGTTCAATTATAACCCTCATAACTTGAACGCCAGCCTTCAGAGGAATTTGAGCTACTATGGTGTCTTTGTAATTCCCCCAACCTCCCGTTTTATTTATATTAATGGAACCTGTTTTATCTTCTCCATCAAACTCAAAACGTAAAGCTCCACCATAGGCTGAAGATAATCTTACCGATAAAGTGTAAATTCCAGCCGTTTGAACGTTAATAGTATATTCATACCATTCACCTGCATTGGTATAACCAATATTGCCATCATTGCCATTACTGTTTTCGGTTTCTACTCCCGTATCAGCTCTTAAATTATTACCTCCTAAAATAGCTAACTCATTATCATGACAAGCAATCTCAGGTCCTCCTTCATCGAATTGAACAGCTAAAATTTTATCTGTAGGAATATTCCATGGAGTACCATTATAAGGTGTTTGTTGAATAGAAAGAATTTCAATCCTAATTTTACATGAATCACTTCTATTGTAAATATCATCAACTGCTACAGCAGTTATTTCTTTTATTCCTGGTGATGTGGGGGTATAAATAATTGTATAGGGTTCCTGTACAACACTTCCAATTTTTGTTTTTCCATCATAAAAATCAATCCATTGTACTTCTCCATCATTATCTGTTGCAGAAACGGTTAATTTAACTTTGTCATTCAAAGCAAATTTATCGTTCATAGTTGGTTTGATAAAAGTGACAACAGGTTTTTGCCCACCAATTTTTTTAGAATTATAATAACTATGTGCTGCTACTTTTATGGTTTCAATGATTGAATTATTTTCATAAATATTCACATTCACATCCGCATTCGTCGGGTTATACAGCAAATAAGTAAGTTCTCCTTTCTGATTCTTATAAACCGCACCCGAAGGAATGCTGGTATGAAATCCTTCTGCTGGTATTCCATACGTTATAGTAGCATTGTTAATATAATAATCAGTAATCATATTTACATCAGTTGCCCAAGAACCTCCTTTAGAATAAAGCGAATCTGTAAATTGAGCAGCTTTAACAGGATCAAAGGTGTTCATTATGTTTAAGTGATAACCACCAAAATAAGACCCCATTTCATAAATATTCTGAAAAGGATCAGTAGTTGAAGAAAGTGGTTGCGCCCCTAACGGTCCATCGCCATCAGGATCAATCATCTGAGTGGTTCTATCCACTATCATTGATTGCCAGATAGATTTCATTTTTACCGAATCTTTAGCAAGATAATTATAGAAGAAATCGCACGGAACAGCCTGAATGCCTAATATCCAAGCAGGATCGCCACTGAAATAAGTTGCCCAAGCAAGATTATCCGTTCTTAAAATTCCTACATATTCTCTCCCGTAAGTCGCCGGAAAATTTTCATCATAAATATCAAGCCAATATTCTTTTGCAGCAGTCGTTTCTAATAAGTAACCCATTGCTCCTAATTTATAAAGGTCGTGATCATTCAATTCAATTCCTAACAAGAAAATTCCAAACCATGAATGGATAGCTTCAGAAGTAGATTCCTGATTATTTCCTCCGCCATCACCTGTTCCACCAGCAAAAGAATGTCCAAAATAAGGATCAAAAGTTCGCAAAAATGGTAAATAATCATTCCCATCAGGATAATGTTTCCAATTAGCGAACGATTTAACAATCAATTTAGCCATATCTGCATAGCTTTGCTTAAAATCATTGTCAACCATCATCAAGCGGGCAGCACCTACTGTGAAATATCCATAATGAAAATGCAAATCATTAAATCCCTGAGAACCATATCCTGGAGGGAATCCAATAATTGCCCCATAATCAGGATAATTGGCAAAAAAGTATTTTTTATTGCTTGCCTCTGATGGATTATATGTCCACCAATCAGTAAATTCTGTTTTAAGATTATTTTTCAATGTTGTAAAAGCAGAATTTGCATTCATGGTTTTTGCCATTAGCATTACATTTGAATTTTCTCCCAAACCTTTTGCATAAGTATTTCCATTAAATCCACCTGAATGACTTGCTTTGTAATTTATCATATCATTTAACCTTTGCTTTTGAACATCTGTCAAATTCAATGGTTCAGGCAAATAGGGAGGCATTCCTCCGAAAGAATAATCAATGGAAAATAATCGACCGGAAGCCGTATGCATTTTTCCTAAAATTAATTGATAATCAGCGCCATTTATGTAGTTAAAATTAATTGTGGTATTTCTGTAATGATGAGGCAAAAAGCTCATTAATGTTTCACCATTCAAAGCTCCTGTTTCCAGATTTTTAGTATCTATTTGAAAAGTTGTATTGATTTTCCCTTCAGAAATTTTATAGTCCCATAAAAAAGAAGTATTTACAGGTTTATTTCTGGCATAGGCATCGTATAGAGAAAGCAAATTACGATTGGGTAAATCAGAAATAACAAGATATTTTGGACTCGAGGTTGGAATTTCAACTTGAAAATCTCCACCGGTAGAGTGGTACAAAATACTTCCCGTTGGAAGATGGATTCCATATATTCTGTTCCCAAATTCCATCGTAAAAGCATTTAATGAAACCGGAAAATTTATTATTTCATTTCCTGAAAGATCATAAATTTTACAAGTTGCTCCGGGGATCAATAAGGGAACTAAATTATTCAACTCTATCCAGGTAAAAGGTATTCCGTGAACCAAAGTTACGTCCATGTATCGGCCATTCTCATCTTCACTTCTGAAAGTGAATCCCAAATCTGTCCAATCATAAACATTTGAATTCTTGGGCGAAAAATCATTCTCGTAACCACTGCCAGTAAACTCACTATCTGAAAATATAATTTCATCACACATAATAAACCCCCAACCACCAGTTGAATTATCAATAATGCGAATTTCTGCCGTTTGTCCAACATAACTTGATACATCCCATGTCCTTTGCGTTAAAGTACCGCTGTTTTGTCCAGTCTCGGCAAACACTCGAACTCCATTGATAAATAATCCTACATAAGTATCATTTATGTAATTTCCACCTCCAACACGTAAATGAATGAAATTTTTTGAAATCACAAAACTGGGAGAAATCAAAGTTAATTTCGCTTCATTCCCTTTGTAGGAATCTATAAAACGGTTACCTGTAAAACCTGAGGGAGCGGGTGATTGTGAAATATCGCTTAAACTAACAGGTCCAGGATAGGGAGGATTGGCACCTACTGACCACCCTTCGGGATAAGTGGTACTTTCAAAATCGGCAAAAACTATTTTCTCCTCATTGGCAGCAAGATGAGAAGCTCCTTTTATTTCGAGGAAAGGTGTAGTAATCATACCACCACCTTGAAAACCACTGGGTATTTTTATATTAATCCCTTCATTATCTGCCGATACTGCATGAGGATAAGCCCAAGCGTCGCCACCAAACTGTGAAAAGACATAATTTGTCCACCATTTATTGGTTGGCAAAGGTTTATGACGAGCATTTTCATGAATATACAGATTGCTCCAGTTGTCGTGAAACCAACGATAAGTATTCGCAAAATAACCATCTTCATCCCATACTGAAACAGGCGGATATTCTGCGTAACTACCGGACCCTATCTGAACTGGATTTTGTGAGAATAATTTTAGAGCCGGGAAAAGGACCAAAAATAAGAAGATATTTTTTTTCATGGGGAATAATTATTTTAAGGTTAAAGATATTTTATCGAAAGAAATAAATAAAAGGGTAATTTTTATTTATATATTTTCCATCCGTCCAATCGGATTTACAATACGATAGTTGGTTATTTGTGGATTTTAAATCTGCTATTAAATCAGCAAAGAATTACAAATTCTTTGCAACAAATTTTTTTCTATTTTACTGTCAAACATATTGACTCTTCGCTCAAACTTTCAAAGCTACCGGATCATTCATTATATCATCATATGGGTGTTTGCGACAAAGAAAAGTATTCCCTTAAATAATCAAATTTTCCAAACTAATACCTGATCAATTAAAGAAGAGTTAACAGAAGAGGATGAGTACTCATCCTCTTCTGTTTCTGTTGAAAAAATTACTGAATCACCAATTTTTTAGAAACTATATTACCAACTTTATCTGTGAGGCGTAATACATACATTCCTTTATTGAAAGTTGATAAAGGAATTTCATATATATTTACTACTGAATAAAGCAATTGTCCTTCTAAAGTATAAAACTCTGTTTTATAAACCGATGGCGTAACATTGAGAACATCCTTTGCTGGATTGGGATAAATATTAATATCATCAGTAAACAAATCCTTTTTATTATCAGATAAACCTTTTGTGTATGAATTGGAATTATTTACAAAATCAACAGCAGTAATTGTTACAGCATTATTCGGGTCACTCATTGTATAGCTAAAACTGCTTTCGTCCAAATCGAAAATTCTAACAGGAGGAAAATCATTTTCAACGACATCATAATATTTTACTCCGCTTAAATCATCTACCCACGCTGGCCAACTAAGTGTATTACCAGTAAGAATGAATTGATTTGGATCTGGAGCAAAAGGACCTGTTATGTCAGGTTGACCATCATCTCCAATAACATAATTATACATTCCTGTAAGAAAATTTCCGCCACCCGTCTGGCCCCAAAATACAGACCATTGTATAGTAAGTAACAATCCATCTTCAATTGGTGTACTGCCAATGTTACCTGTAAAAGTAGTTGTTGCTGTAGTACCATAAGAAGCATCACCTTCAAAAGAAAGTGGATAACTTGTACCATTGATTTTAACTGTAGGATTATTAAATTCTCTGTTTTTCCATCCACCTGCTGTAATTAAATCAGAAGCTGTAGTACAACCAATTGTTAAGGTAGAACCAGAACGTTGAATAATTACTACCAATTCCGGATTAGTAGTTGGCGTTGTTGTATTGTAAGCACAACCTGTATTATCTGTAATATTACTTCGGATGTTCATGGTTTTTACTTTCACTTCCTTTGTCGAAGCAGAAGAATTACCCGAAAAATCTTTTGCCACTATATTGAGTGTATATAATTTTCCTTGTTCAATTGCAGTAAGGTAATAATTTCCTGTTCTGAAAGCATTTACTGTTTGTTGACCTCCTGAGATTACATAATAAAGAGCTCCACTATTGTCACTACCGTCGATATTCAGTTTAATATAAGATGGAGTCGCATCTATCAACTTAACATCATTTAATACAGGTGGCTCTTCTTCAAGCTGTCCTTCATAAATAGCACCTCCCATTTGATGCTTGATCGGTGTACCTGTTAACTCACCATCAGTAATGGTACTGTTAGAAACAACCCAGTCCTCATAATCGATGGGACCTGCTTTATAAATCAAATAGCAACAATTGAGTGAAAGAACTTTCCCTGCTATTCGTGTATCGCTTGTAACTCCGTAAACATAAGTGCTATCAGGACTTAAAGTTGGTTTTACTTCAAATTCAGTCCCTCCAGCAGGTGTAATTTTAAGAGCAGCATCTCGAAATTTTTTATTAGAATCTACAAATTCATAATAATATTCAAGTTGAGAAGCAGTACTTTTAAATCTAAATTTTATATCTTTTGCGATTCCATATGTTACCTGAATAAAACCAGCGGTACGAAAAGATTTTGTTAAAGGAGTCCCTTCATTACCATTAAAATCAATAGGAGTAATAGTTAAATTATAATTCGTTGAAGCACTTAATCCTGACAATCTAAAGAAATTTGATAAAGCAAATTCTTCAATGCCATGCTCAGCATCAACAATATAATAAAATAAATCTCCACTGTCATCCGAACCACTAAGTGTAAGATCAGCACTTATCTCAGTTGCTTCTACATCGCATGCAGTTATTTCTGGAATCGTAACATCTCCTGTAACAGAACTATTTTTAGCTGTTATATCATAAGGAATCAATAATGTTTCACTAAAACCACCAGGATTTAAATTTTGGAAAAAGGAAATATTCAAAGGATTATTAGGAATTGTTTTAGTGGCTTTCCCCATTACAACTTTTTGTGTAGCATCTCGGAAAGTGGTCAGATTATTCTCCGTTTTTACATTGCTTGAACTCCAATATCGTAACTGCGATTCCCAATCAGCTCCTACACCAATAGCAGCCGTACCTGTAAATTTTAGATATGCCCATGTTTTGCCATCTTTTGTAACAACTTTATAATCAAGAGTAGCAGTAGTGACAGGCTTTGAAATATCGCCACCAAGCGATCCTTGCTCATAAAGCGGCACATTAGTACCTTTCATTGAACCATGAGTTACAGTAGCAGTAGCTCCAATTGAAAACAGCGGCAAGCTTAATAAAACTGCCAGCATTTTTGTAGTGAATGTTTTCATAAATCTTAAATTTTAAAGTTAAACATAAAAGAATATTTATTTGTTGATAATAAACTTTGTAGTAGTAGAATTGCCATCTATAAATTTTATTTGTATTATATAAACACCTTTTGGTAAATGATGTATATCAATTTGTTGATCTCTGGTTTTCATCAATATTTCACCATTAACATTATAAATGGTACTGATTAAAATTTTCTCACTACTCAAAATTTGAAGTTGTTTGTTGCCATCAATATAAACTTTTATTTCAGGTAAAGAAGTTGCTTTAACTTCATTTACATAAGAAAGCGAAAACCATTGCAATTTAACGCCTGTAGCCAATCCTGAGCTGGCTATTTTTATCCGCTGCTTCCCCTGAGGAAGATTTACATTGATAATTCTTGTATCCCAAATATTCTGACCTCCGGTGGAAGAAACAGCCACTGAATCAGTTAATGTTACTACGTTTCCGTTTGAATAAATTTTAAAAACTGGTTGAATATTAGCTGGACAAGCCATTCTTAAAGAAAGAGGATAAGTTCCAGCTTGTGGAATATCAATCAAATATTCGGCAAAAACGTTTTTTTCAAAATTACAGATTTGAATAGGATAAGCTTCGTCTGATAAATCAGTTGAAGATTCCAACTGGACAGGAGCTGATTTTACATAATTTTTTGCCGGAATTTTTTCTCCCAGTCCATAATATTTTGTCAGATCAAATGATGACATGTTTACATAAATTTGACCCAGTTCCGTAAGTGTTCCGGGCAATACAGTTCCCTGAACTTTTTTCAGCAGCTGCATATAAGGAAATTCACCATCATTATTGGTTCTTGGTATAAACCACGCATATTTTTCAACTTGCGGATTGAGTTCCAAAAACTCTACCTTTTCAATCATTGTATTACGTTGGAAGAGATATCCTACTTGAGCATTGGTAGTAAGAGGTTCTTGATATTCCCAAGCGCAAAATTCAGTCAACCAAATGGGTTTACCGTATTTGGCAAATCTTCCCACATACCAAGACACTGCTCCCGGCCAATTCATATAAGTATGTATGGCTATGGCATCAATATCGGAGAGCGGAACAAGGGTAAAAAATTCATCCAGCCAGGTAATGGGATCACCATAGCCAGACAATGTTCCGTAATTCATAGCCGGCGAAACAATTTTCAAATTCAACTCCTGAGCAATAGCTTTCACAGCCGGCCATTTGGCTGCCGCCTGACTCGGTGTCATGTTAGCCTGATCGGTAAGATTAGGCTCGTTAAAAGTCAGCAAATACTTACATTCGGGATGTTTTGCTTTAAATGCCCTTAAAGCATCTGCGTTTACACTATTCCACGCCATAGGATAATATTCCATGTAGTTACTATAATAATTATCTATAGCAGCACTAGGAGAAGTACCCCAATTATAAAACCAAGAAACACCTGGTGATAAAGTTCTTACATCATCAACATAGGAAATATTATAAGAAACTCCGCGTTTCGAGCTTCTTTGTTGAGCAAAACTTGAGAAAACAAGAAGAAAAGAAAATAGAAACAGTGCGTAAAAAAATTTTTTCATGGGAAAAATTAAATTTTAATTTTTTTATTTCAAAAAGATAAAATTTGAACTTTACAAATGTATTTTGAAATTTTCCTCATTAAAAATTTTTTACCTCACAAAAACTCAATGAGTCATAAATTTTAACTCAACAAAAACTCAACAGTTTAAATTTTTTATTTATTGAATACCAGCTATTTGTATATATTTATGCTAAAAAATACAAAAAAAATAGGACCTTTGAAAAAAATTAGAGAAAATAGAAGAAGAAAGGAAAAATCTTAGTTAGTCGTTCCTTAAATTTATTCTATTCGACTAAATATCAATAAAATAGTTGTAAAAAAGTTTGTTTATATTTGCAGGAATGAGTATCTTTACAGTATAAAACACTGCAAATTATGATAGGAAAATCACC
>Ga0208826_1000710_pt1 | contig 32641 bp, 32 predicted proteins | sample AD_UKC115_MetaG_FD_184451 | JGI IMG/M metagenome (GOLD analysis project Ga0208826, IMG submission 184451) | Active sludge microbial communities of municipal wastewater-treating anaerobic digesters from Hong Kong - AD_UKC115_MetaG (SPAdes)... | ecosystem: Engineered > Bioreactor > Anaerobic >...
CGTCCCAGTTTTTCAGCTTGCTTTCGTCAAAGATGGTTTCGGGATTCGCGGCCTCGGAACTTGGTTCCTCCGCAGCCGGAGGATAGATTTCCGTGTCGTTTTCTGTGGCCATCTCCACGAAGTTTGTTCCGAAAGGGATTTCCCAGTACTGCGTATCCGCGCCGGCGCCCTCGTACATATATGTATAATCAAGCGCAAACCATGCGGTAGCTCCGTCAAAGCAAAGGTTGGATATGGTGCTTGCCCCAAGAATGATCTCTCCCGTGCCGTTCTGATAATCCACCGGATATTGCCCGGAGTAGCTTTCCGTCGCGGAAGATATTTTTATATTGGTATTCGTGCTCCCGTCGGAAAAATTCGCACTCAAATTGGTGAGCTCGATTTTCACATTATAAATGTAACTTTTATCGGCAGAGAGAATAAAGCTGACTTTCAGATTGTCGATATCGAAGTACGCGCAGTTTCCCACATAAAGGCATTCCCCCTCTTTCGGCTGCACGGTTTCCTCCGCCGTCGGTGCGGTTTCCGCCGGTGCTTCCGGGGCGGATGGAATGTCGTTTGCCGGAGCAGGGCGGAAATCCTCGGGGTTGGCCAGAATCAGGATCAGCAGGCCGATCAGCAGAGCGGCTGCCACGCAGATGGTGATGAAGGCCCATTTCGGCAGTCTGTGCTTTTTGACTCCGACGGCTTGAGCCGCCGAAACAGGGGCTTGCATCGAAAGAGCGTGCTGTTCCGTGGCGAAGCCCGGTTGGAATGCGGCGAAGCGTTCCGGCTGTTGAGCGTTTGTCGGCTCAGCGCGGCTGTCGCCTGCGGCGTATCTGCCGGATGCCTGCTCCGTCGGCGGGAGGGTATCCGCCTGCTGCGTGATCTCCGGTGGATGGGTGTCGATCGGCTGCGGCTCCTGCATCTGCGCGCAGGGTTTCCCGCAGTTCGGGCAGAAAGAGGCTTCCTTTGGAAGAGGTTTCCCACAATACAGACAAAACATCTTTTTCCTCCTTGCCGGTTGGTCATATTATTTATATTTTCTCTATATCTAAAAAGCTTTCAGCGGCCCGGCGCATGCATCTGCAGGCGGTTCCGCTCGGCTTTTGAAGCCCGGTCCGGAATTCTTTCTTTTTTTAGTCCGGCTGCCTCGTAGGACATCGTCCCCGGCGCGCTCAGCAGCGGCCCAGTGCGTGCATCTGCAGGCGGACCCGCTCGACCTTGGAGGCACGGTCCGGTGCGGAGATCTCGTGCACGACGTACTCCGGGTCGACCATCGCCAGCAGGTCGTTGACCAGAGGATTCGTGATCGGGTCGTGCTGGTCGATTTTCAAAATCCACGCGTAGGACTGGGCAAAGCAGTCGTAAAAATCCTTTTCGGGGACGATCTTCTGCGAGAGCATCTCCGCGAGCACGCCGCCGCTCAGGGATTGGTGCAGGTGGAGGCCTTTTATGTACTTTGCGAGCTCTCCGTGGCGCGCAACGCAGTCCATCACCCAGCGCAGTCCCTGTTCGGCATCAGTGATGTGCTGATTGGCGTTCATCAGGTGGCCGGTGTCGAGCAGGAGGCCCTTGTTTTCATAATGTACGCGGTCGAGCAGATATTCAGTCTCGGCCGGATCGATGAAGTGATGCCCCGGGGTGAACAGGTTCTCGAGCAGCAGCTTGAAATGATAGTGCTTCCCGTCCGTCAGCTCGTTCAGAAGCTCGGCGGAGGCGTCGAAAATCTCCCGGTCGGTATGCTCCCACCGGTAGCTGAAGATCTCCTCGTTGGAGACATCCGAGATGTGGAAGACGGCGTATTCGGCGCCCATCGCCTCGGCGTAGTCCATATCCGCCTGAAAGAGCCTCTTGAATTCCTCCCGGTTTTTGGACTGATAGTAGCCCTCCCAAAGCTCGCGGCTGCCGAAGTGCTTTTCGAGATAGGCCGTGTTGCCGTTCCAGAAATCGATCCAGTTGGGATAAAAGAGCAGGTGGCAGCCGACGACGTAATCCGGTGTAAAAATACCGGTGTCGTCCGGGCCGCCGCGGATGACCTCGACGCCGTCGCAGCAGCAGTCGCGGACAAATTGCAGCATGTCCTCACGGTCCTTGTACGATTTGAGCCAGCCGTTCTCGCTGACGACATTCACAAGATGTTTCACAGTGGCACCTCCGGGGAAAGTATGCTATAATTATAAAAGACTTTGTGGTAAAAAGCGTTTCCCTGTATCAGTTTAGCAAAAAAGGAAAAAAACGCAAAGGGGAAATGCGGTAAAATAGAAGAAAAGAAAAAATAAAATTTTGGAGGTACTCTCATGAAATACGAAGAAGCTCTTGAAGAGATCGTATCGGCTGATTTGGAGGCCGTCCGGCGCTCCGAGGCGCGTTGGGCCAGCATCGCAAAGCCGCTCTATAGCCTTGGCCTGCTGGAGACGGACGTCACGAAGATCGCCGGAATGAAGGGCGACGACTACGTGCACCTTGGCAAGAAGGCCGTCATCGCAATGTGCGCCGACAACGGCGTCGTCGAGGAGGGCGTCACCCAGACCGGCCAGGAGGTCACCGCCATCGTGACGGAAAACATGTCCAAAGACATGAGCTCCGTCTGCCAGATGGCAAAGATCGCCGGAGCCGACATGTTCCCGGTGGATATCGGCGTCTACCGGCCGGTCGTCGGCGACAGGATCCTTCAGAAATGCGTCCGTCGCTGCACGGCCAACATCACCAAAGGCCCGGCCATGACGCCGGAGGAGGCAAAGCAGGCCATCGAGACCGGGATCGACCTGGTCGGCGAGCTCAAGGAGCGGGGCTATGGCATCTTCGCTACCGGCGAGATGGGCATCGGCAACACCACCACAAGCAGCGCGGTCGTCTCCGTTTTGCTGGATCAGCCGGTCGAAGCGATGACCGGACGGGGCGCCGGGCTTTCCACGGAAGGTTACCAGAAGAAGATCAACGCGATTAAAAAGGCCATTGAAGTGAACCGTCCCGATCCGGACGACGCTTTCGACGTGCTCTGGAAGATCGGCGGTCTTGATATCGCGGGTTTGGTCGGCGTCTTTTTCGGCGGCGCGGTCCATCATGTGCCGGTCGTCATCGACGGCTTTATCAGCGGGGCGGCGGCCCTGATCGCGCAGCGCATCCGCCCGGAGACGAAGGATTACATGCTCGGCAGCCACATCTCCAGAGAGCCGGCCGGTCGGCTGCTGATCGGGGAGCTCGGCGTCGATACGGTGATTGATGCCGGAATGTGCCTCGGCGAAGGCACCGGCGCGGTCGCGTTCTTCCCGATCCTCGACATGGCCCTCGCCGTCTACCACAACATGACGACCTTCGAGGCGACCAAGATCGAGGCCTATGTCCCGCAAAAATAAAATTCAGAGGTAAAAGAATGGTAGTTGTCGTCTACGGAGGTTCGGCCTGCGGAAAATCCGCCTTTGCGGAGAAGAACGTGCTGGGGCTCTCCGAGGGGAAAAGGGTATACATAGCGACCATGCAGATCACCGACGAGGAATGCGTCCGCCGGGTGGACCGTCACCGCGCCATGCGCGCACAGAAGGGGTTTTCCACCGTGGAGGCGCCGCGGGATCTCGCGGGAGTCGTCGCGCGGGAGGTGCCCGCCGGCTCCACGGTTCTGCTGGAATGTCTGGGCAACCTGACGGCCAACGAGCTCTTTATTCATGAGGGCGGAGGTAATCCGGAGGAGGCCGTCAAACGGGTCAAGGCGGGGCTCGCGGCGCTCTGCGAAAAGGCGGAGAACGTTGTCATCGTCGCCAACGACGTCTTTTCCGACGGCGTCGCCTATGAGGATCTGACGGAGCTGTATATCCGATGTCTCGCGGAGGTTACCGGCTATGCGACCGCAAGGGCCGACAGCGTCTATCAGATGGTCTGCGGGATTCCGATCCATAAAAAGGGGGCGGTGCTGTGAAAAAGATCCTCAGCGGAATGGGCATGGCCTTTGCCATGTATTCCAAAATCCCGATGCCGGACTGGGTCTGGAAATACGGCACCCCGGCACTGACCTTCTGCTTTTTCCCGATGGTCGGCATTGTTTCCGGCGGGCTGCTGTTTGGGTGGCTGCTGCTGGCACAGCGCCTCGGCATCGGCGCCTTTCTTCAGGGGGCGGGCTGCGTGCTCATCTCCGTGCTCGTTTCCGGCGCCATCCATTTTGACGGATTCTGCGACACTTGGGATGCCATTGGCTCCCATCAGAACCGCGAAAAGAAACTCGAAATCTTAAAAGATTCCCATATCGGCGCATTTGCCGCCATCTACGGCGCGCTGTATCTATTGGTGGCCGCCGCCTTCTGGGGCGAGGTGGAGGTGGACCTGCGCACGGCGGGCGTGCTCGCGTGGATCCCCGTGCTCGGCAGGGCGCTCTCCGGCCTCTCCGCGGTCACCTTCAAAAACGCGCGGGGCACCGGGCTTTTGGCTACCTTCTCCGACGCCGCGGATACCAAGGCGGTGCGGATCGCCTGCTCTTTATGGATTCTCGTTTCGGCATTCGGACTGCTCCGGATTGCGCCCATGAGGGGCGCGGCGGTGCTCCTTGCTGCGGGGATCGTATTTTTGCATTACCGCCGGATGTCCTACCGCGAATTCGGCGGCATCACGGGCGATCTCGCCGGGTATTTTCTGACGCTCTGTGAGGCTTCGGCGGCCGTGGCCGTTGTGGCGGTTCAGAAACTGGAGGTGCTGTTATGAAACTGATCATCGGAGGCATCGGCTCCGGAAAGCTCGGATATGCCGCGAATCTGGCGGGGATCCGCCCGGAGGAAGCCGCTCTGGATTTTGACGGCGCAAAGGACGCGAAGGTCTTTTTCGGTCTGCACCGGTGCGTACGGGAGGCGATGGAGGCCGGGGACGACCCGGATGTGCTGGTCGCCGATCTGGTCGCCGCCAACCCGGAGGTCATCGTTGTCAGCGACGAAATCGGCTGCGGCATCGTTCCGCTCGACCCGTTTGAGCGCCGGTGGCGCGAAAAAGTCGGCCGTATCTGCTGCCGTCTTGCGGAAGAGGCGGATATGGTGGTTCGGATGGACTGCGGCTGCCCGCAGGTGATAAAAGGATAAAAGAAAAGGATTTTGACGGCATGAGAATTTATTTTGCGAGGCACAGCGCCACGCCGGGCAATCTCAAAAAACAGTATATCGGCTCCACGGACGAGCCGCTCGCCCCGGAAGGGATCCTCCTTGCGCACCGGGCCGCGGAGAGAATGCCCAAGGTCGGCATCTGCTACGTCAGCCCGATGCTCCGCTGCCGCGAGACGGCGGAGATCCTCTTCCCGGAGGCGGAGAAGCGGCTGGTCCCGGATATGACCGAGACGGATTTCGGCGACTTTGAGCGCAAAACCTATGAGGAGATCAAGGACGATCCGGCCTACCAGAAATGGCTTGATGAGCGCGGCGCCCCGCCGAACGGGGAGAGCTGGCAGCATTTTTACGACCGCTGTACGGCGGCGTTTCTGCGCATTTTCGGGGAGGCAAAGGAAGAACGGCTCGATGAGGTGGCGTTTGCGGTTCACGGCGGCGTCATCATGGCCCTGATGGCGGCGTTTGCCCGTCCGCAGAAGGAATTTTACGAGTACCTGCTGCCGAATTGCGGCTGCTATGCGGTCGACGCGGACGGCGACGGCCTTTTTACGGTCGCAGAACGGATCGTTCCGGAAGGGCAGGAGTGAAACGGCCCGCACCGTCTTGGAGACGAGTTCCTGTCCTGATTGAATTTCACAGAACATGAAAAAGCGCTTTTTGGGAAAAAGGCGCTTTTTATTTACCAAAAATTTACGATTCTTCACACGTTCATGACAATTCTTTCAAAAAACCGCTACCCTCCGGGCATATCCTTGACAGGAAATCAATTTACGGAGGATATGCGATGGAAGATACGACCCAGACGCTTGATCCCGAAACCATACCGGTTCCGGAGTCGGAAGAAGATCTTCCGGCAAAGCAGCCCGTTCCGGAAATCGATCCGGCTTTGGCGGTGCTGTTTGCGCCGAAAAAGAAAAACCGAAAAAAGCGGATCCTTTTTGCTGCGATCCCCGCGGCCGTCTGTCTCTGCGCGACGGGCATCTTTTTCCTGGTGAAAAACGCGCAGAAAAATACCGCGGAGGAGGAGGCGGTCTACCGGGAATACACGGTCGCCCGGGGAAACGTCACCGTCGGCAACAGCGAAAGCTCATCCGTCTCCCTCAACCGCGAGACCGTGACGTTCAATGTCTCCGCTTCGGTGGAGGAAGTCTATGTGAAAGCGGGCTCCTTTGTCGGGGAGGGTGACCCGCTGCTCCGCATGAATCTTGAGGACATCCAGGCCGGCATCACGGAATACGAACTGGAACTTCAGGAGCTCGCGCTCGAACTGGATGAAGCGAAGATGGAGCAGCAGGAACAGCTTCTGAAGGCCTCCCAAACCTACGATACGGCGGTGCTCACCGGCGAGCAGGCCGACGACACGGAGACTCTCACCATCGGTAAGGCGGAAAACACGCTGGAGACAGCGCAGCAGAAGGTGGACGATCTCGAGGACGAACTCGACGACCTTGAGACGCTCTACGAGGACTACGACGACCGGGAGGAGGAACTGGAAGACCTGCTCGAGGATAAGGCGGAGTCCTACAGCGCTCTCGAATCCGGTGAGCTTGCCGCTCTGGAGGATACCAATACATATTATTGCTCTTCCTATACCGTACTGAGACAGAATAAGAGCAACTACATCAGCGCGATGGAGGCGGCGGGGCTTTCCGCCGAGGAGGCGCAGGCGAGTTATACCCGTCTGTACCGGTACCTCAAGGCGATCTACGATTACGCGGATGCCGGCGCGGACTGGACGGAGGATTACAGCAAGTATGACAGCAAGTCTGAGCTGAAAACTGCGGTGAACGATCTCAAGAGCGAGCTGGAAAGCGCCGAACTGAGCCTCAACGAGGCGGAGCTCGGTTATAATTCCAATGCGCTCAAGGCACAGCAGCAGAACGATACCGCCGCGCTCGGCGCAGATACCGCCGCCACGCAGTATGAGCTGACGGTCAGCAAGCTGCAGCAGGCCGTGGATCAGGCGCAGGAGGACTACGACTCCCTGAACAGCGAGCTTCAGGATCTGAAGGATACGCTGAGCGAGGACGGCATCATCTATGCGCCCTGCACCGGCATGGTGGCAAGCGTCAGCGTGGAGGCCGGCGATGAAATCGAAGTGTATTATGACGAAGATACCGGTCTCATCCGCACGGAGACCGTCTGCACGCTGACGGATATCAGCAGCGTCTATGTGCCGATCACGATCTCCGAGGAGGATATCCTCAGCGTCTACATCGGCGAGCCTGCGGAGGTCACGATGACCGCCTTCCCGGATCAGACGTTTGAGGCCGAGGTGGATACGATCTCGGTGGAATCCTCCCGTTCCGGAGCGGCGACCGTCAGCTACACGGTCAACGTCCGCTACGAAGGCGAAAACGAGCTGGCCATGTACGAGGGCATGAGCGCGGACATCACGCTGATTCTGAAGCAGGTGGAGGACGTGCTTTACGTCAACCTCTCCGCAGTCACCAATACGGACGGCGTTGCGACAGTTCTGCTGAAAGGCGAGGACGGCAATCCGGTCGTGACGGAGGTCACCACAGGCTTTTCGGACGGCACCTATGTCGAGATCACGTCCGGTCTTGAAGAAGGAGACGTCGTGCTCGCGCAGTCCGGCGTTTCCAAATAAGACGGTCCGACAGGAGGCGAATGAATTTTGCGACTGATTGAAATCCTGCGGATGGTCTTCATCAACCTGATCCAGAACAAATCGAAGGTGGCGCTGACCTCGCTCGGCATCATCGTCGGCTCGGCCACCATCGTTCTGGTCATCGCCATCGGGCAGGGAAGCAAGGCCGACGTGGCCGACCAGTATAAAAACCTCAACGCCGGCGCCATCGACGTCTCCGTCAGCGAATACGACATGAGCGCGATGGAAGGCATGGGCGGCATGGGAGAGGGCGAATTGCCCGACATGGAAAGCTTTTTCGACGCATTTTCCAATGGGGAAATGCCCTCTCCTGGCGGCGGAATGCCGAGCTTCAGCGGCGGCTTCGGCGGTGGCTCCGGCGGGCCCGGCGGCATGACGATGGGCGGCGGAGATTCGAATTCCGCCTTCAGCAACAAGCTTGAGCAGCTCACTACCGACGACGTGGAGGATATCGAATCCTTTGTCACGGGGCTGGACGAGGTCACCATCCTCGTCAGCGGCGATACCACGGTCTACGGCGGCGATCTTGAGGAGGAGACGACCGCGACGGTTGTCGGCGTACAGGAAAACTACCAGAGTGTCAGCAATCTGGAACTGCTCTACGGCGACTTTATCAGCGGGGAGAACAACGACAACGGGGACTACGTCTGCGTGATCGGCTATTCCCTCGCGACCGATTACTTTACCTATCCGCAGCTTGCCTACGGCGACTATCTGACGATCGACGAAAAAAACTACGAGATCATCGGCGTGCTGCAGGAGATGGGCTCCGTCTCCTCGGGGATCAGCCCGGATACGGCGATCTATATCCCGTATGCCACAGCGGAAAAATACATCTTCGGCAGCACGGCCGACCCGACCATCACGGCGGTCGCCTCCGATGTCGGCCAGATCGACACGGTCATGGAAAATATCAACACCATCCTGACCGAAAACCATCCCAACAGCTACTTTGACGTCAGCGATGCGGGCAGCCTGATGGAGGCGGCGACCTCCTCGGCAAACACGCTCTCCACGATGCTGCTCGCGGTCGCCAGCATCGTCTTTGTGGTCGGCGGCATCGGCATCATGAACGTGCTGTTCGTCACCGTCAAGGAGAGGACGGAGGAGATCGGCGTGCTCAAGGCGATCGGCTGCTCCAACATGACCATTCTGATGGAATTCGTGCTCGAGGCGGTTACGATCGGCGTAATCGGAGGCATCCTCGGCGTCGCGGTCAGTTTTGCGGTCGATCCGCTGCTCAGCATGTTCGACGTCCGGCTGGAGCCGACGGTTTACGGCTATCTGCTGGCCATTGTCTTTGCGGTTTTGACCGGTACGGTCTTCGGCTTCTATCCGGCATACAAGGCGTCGAAACTGGTGCCGGTGGAGGCGCTTTCCCTTGATTAAAAAACAACATGGAGGTTTTGATGTGAAAAGGATATCTGCAATTCTGGCGGCGGTCCTGATCCTGTTTACGTTCTGCGGATGCGGCGATCAGGAAGGCGGATCGGACAGCTCGGCGGAGGATGTATCCTCCCTGACGAAAGAGGCCGTTTCGCAGAGGACGGTCGTCGGCGAAGTGGACAGCATCGTCGGCAACGAGGTCACTCTGCTGATCGGCGAGCTTATGGGCCCCGGGGCCGGAGGTGATCTTGCGATGCCGGAAGAGGGCGCTTCTGCGGCGGAAAGCGGGGAAGAGGCATCCGCATCGGATGAGGCAGCTTCCGGAGACGCCCAAACGCCGCCTTCGGGAGACTTCGGCGGCGGAGACAAACAGGGAAAAGGTTCCGGAGAGGGCATGCCCGCCGGAGGAGAAGCTCCCGCGGAGGGAGGGGCCCCCACGGGAGGTAACCTGCCTGCGGGCGGGGATACTCCTGCGGGCGGGGAAGGCGGCGGTTCCGTGGAGATCGAGTATTCCGGCGAGACGGGGACCTACGAACTTCCGGCAGGTATGGCGATCGGCAGCGGGGATTTCACCGATGTGACGGAGGGCATGATCCTGCGCCTGACGTTTTCCACCTACGAAGATGGAACGGAAGCCATTTCCTCGGTAGAGATCCTTTCCCGGTGAGGCGGCGCGGATGGAGCATCTGATCGATATCCGGCACGTCAATAAAATTTATAAAATGGGCGACAACGTCGTCGAGGCGCTCAAGGACATATGCTTTACAGTGGATCCGGGCGAATACGTCGCGGTGCTCGGGCCGTCCGGCTCGGGAAAAAGCACGCTGATGAATATCATCGGCTGTATGGATACGATGACCTCCGGCGAATATTACCTCGCGGGGATTCCGATCCAGCGGATGCAGGACAGCCAGCTTACGATGGTCCGCAACGTGCTGATCGGCTTCATCTTTCAGCGCTACCATCTGATCTCGACCTATACGGTCCTGCAGAACGTCATGATGCCGCTGCTGGTACGCGGCGCGTCATATAAGGATGCGGAACGGACCGCTGCGGCGAAGCTCTCGATGCTGGGGATGGGTGAGCGGCTGAATCACAAGCCGAGCGAGCTTTCCGGCGGCCAGCAGCAGCGCGTTGCCATCGCGAGAGCGCTGGTCTGCGAGCCGAAGCTGCTGCTTGCGGACGAGCCGACCGGCGCCCTCGACAGTGCAACCGGCAAGGAGGTCATGAAACTCTTTGCCGAAGTCAACGGGATGGGCCATACGGTCGTCTCGATCACGCACGACCTCAACATCGCCTCCTACGCAAAGCGCGTCGTGCGCATCGTGGACGGCGAGCTGACCGACAGCGGCGAGACCGGTGCGGATGTGAAGCTCTGAAAAAGCGGAAATCCTCCGCCGCGGCGCCGGAAGAAACGGCGGAAACCATCAATCCGCCTTGCCGGGCGGCAAAAGAGGCACGCCTGCAATCTGTAAAGCAAAAATGGTTTACATGGAATCCCATAAAAACTACCGGAGCGGTAAAAACACCGCCCCGGCAGTTTTCTTGTATTCGATGAATCAGACGAGCGCCTTTTCGGTGAAATCCTTCCAAGCGCCGCCGCAGAGACGATGCATCTCCTCCGTGGCCACCATCCAGAGCTCAGCGGATTCCCGCTCCGGGTAAAATTCGATGAAATCGCCCTGATAAAACGTGTAGAACCGGCTGACGTCGGTGCACATGCCGTAGGTCGGGAGCTGCAGGATACCGATGGAGAACGAAAACGGCGCTCCGTTTTTGGTGCCGTCGTAGTGAATGCCCTCCCGGTCGAGGGCGAGCGTTCCTTCGCCGACGATCTCGGAGGTGGCTCCATGCTTGAGATAGCCGTATTTCGGCAGCATGCCGATTTTTACGTGCTCAGAGAGAGTGAACCCTTCCTCCGCGATCATTTCGCGCACGCTCGCCCGCTGCTCGTCGAACCAGGCGCGCGGCGTATCCGGGATCTCGCAGGCTTTATCTTTCGGGATCAGGTCGTAGTACTCGTTGAGGGTGGCCTCGTTGCCGCAGGTTTTGCAGCGGATCGTGTTGCCCACGCTCTCCGTGCAGAGCATCCCGCCGCACTTCGGGCACCAGAAAAGAAGCTGGTGCAGGTTCTTTGCCATTTCGCCGCGGCCGTCGTAGCGAATCCGGGCGGCCTTGTTCCATTCGTAATCGTCGTGCCAAAGCTCCCGGTCAAGCTTCTCCTGAATCTCGTCGGCGGTCATGGATTGGAGTTGTTCGGGCGTAAAGAGCTGATCCACGACGACCTCCACCCGGCCGGGGCGCTCGTCGAGGCAATATTTCGTACTGGTCAGATAGCCGCCGGAGATCTTGGTATAAAGAACCGGCACGCCGAGGTATTTAAAGAGTTGGCCGCTGCCGACGGCGCAGGGCTGATTCGCACCGGAGATCGAACTCATGCCCTCAGGCATGATGATGATTCGGCCGCCCTCTCTGATGACGCGCGTCATCTGCTTGACCGCATAAGGGTAGGGGACGAAATTCTTTTTCGGGATGACCTGCAGCGCCCGCATCAGAAAGGCCAGATGGCTGCGGAAAAACTCGTTGTAGCCGACCACGAAGTTGAACGTGTCCGGGTAAAAGGCCGGCGCGGTGAAGGCGTGGTCGAGCCGGGAGGCGTGGTTGCTCACGACGACGTAGGGCTTTCCGCGGAAGGGCTTCAAATCAATGCGATATGTATAGCTGACGCCGCATTTTTTGTAATAAAGAAATTTTGAAAGCCGGGACATGAAGCGGAAAAGGAGGGTCGGCGTCCGGTGAATTTTGCGTTTTTCGAGCTTCTGCTGCTCGGTAAGCTTTTCCTTTGCCATGCGGCGCCTCAAATACTTTCCAGCACGCGGCTCAGATCGCCGACGGTGCTGATGCCGGAGAGCGTCTCGTCCGGGATCTCTTTTCCGGTCTCATCCTCAAAATCCGTGATGCAGCCGACCATATCGAGGGAGGTCCAGCCGAGATCCACATAAAAATCCGTCTCCGGCGTGATCTCCTCTTTCGTCAGGGAGCAGCCCCTTTCCAGAATCGCATTTCTGATTCGTTCAAACATCGTCAAAGTTCCCTCCTGATTTTTCCGAGTGCCGTTTTGGAAAAAGGCTCGTTCCGGACTTCCACCGAGGCGATCCTGCCGGATGACGGGAAGCTGCGGTTGGCGAGTTCGGCGGCTTGTTTGAGTTCCTTTTCGAGCTCCGCCGGATCCGCACCCTGCCGGTAGCCGATTGCGGTCAAAAGCCCGTTTTTCTCCCTGACCAGCAGATCCGTGCCCGTGGGCAGGTAGCGGATCAGCACGGCCTCTTTTTCCTCCGGGATGATATTTTCGCCGTTTGAAAGGACAATGATGTTCTTCTTCCGGCCGGATATGTAGAGGTAGCCGTCCCCGTCGAGGGAGCCAAGATCGCCGGTGCGGAGCCAGCCGTCCACCGTGAAGGCGCCGACGGTCGCAGCCTCATCGTGGTAGTAGCCCTGCATCACGTTTTCGCCGCGGACCTCGATCTCGCCGTCCGCGTCGATCCGCACTTCGCAGTAGGGGCCGGGCAGGCCGACCGAGCCGATCCGGCCCTCCACGTTGAGCGTCACGAGCGGCGCGCATTCGGAGAGGCCGTACCCGACCATCAGCCGGATGCCGTGTATCCCAAAAGCCGCGGCAATCTCCGGGCTGACCGGGGCTCCGCCGCAGACGATTGTTTTGAGATTTTTCGCCCTTTCCAGTTCCTGTGCGAAGAGCGTCAGCAGAGCGCCGGCCTGCAGCGGCACCAGATAGACGCTTTCGGCGCCGGAATCCGCAAGATCCCTCGCAAAGCGCGGTCCCGAGCTGCCGATTACGATGGCGGCGCCCGGCGTCAGCGCGGCCAGCAGGTGGCAGACGGCCTCGAATCCGTGCGAAAAGGGCAGAACGGAGAGCGTGACGCTTCCGATCAGGTAGGGGAAGTCGCTCGCCGCAATGCTCATGATGTTTTTCTCCGTGAGCATGACGCCGCGTTTTGCGCCGGTCGTGCCGGAGGTGAACAGAATCTCACAGAGCCGGCCGGGATCCTCCGGCAGATCCGCCCAAGCGGTATCTCCGGCGGCAAGCAGCCCGCGGCCGGTTTCCAGAAGGCGGGGCAGTTCGGCGTCGAGCCGGAGCAGGCGGACGTTTTCCGGGAAGAGCGGAGCGGTTTTTTCGGTGACAAAGGCGCAGGTGATCCCGCCTTTTTCGACGAGGTAGCGCACCTCCTCCGGGGTCTCTTCCGGGGAGACGGGTACCGCGACGCCCGCTCCGCCGAGGATGGTCAGGTAGGCGAGCGCCCATGCGTAGGAGTTGGGGCCGCAGACCGCAAAATGGCTGCCGCGGGTACCGGCGGCGATCAGGGCGGAGCCGAGAGCCCTGCTCTCCTCCAAAAGCTCCGGGAAGCGTACGGAGCAGGGAAGACCTTCCGCATCCTTGAAGCGATAGGCGTCCCGTTCGGCATAAAGTGAGGCCGCACGCTCCAGGAGCCTGCGGATCGTTTCAGGCTTTTTCGTTTGTATATCCGATATTCCTGTCATAAGTTCCTGCACCCCCATTCACAATAGAATCATTTTACATAATATTTTTGGAAGATGCAATCCAAAATTCTTCGATTTTGGAGATAAATTATACAAAAAATTCTTATTTTATTGAAAAAATTACATCTTTGCTCCGGAAGACGGAGATAAGGAAGGTGCCGCTTGAAAAATCACGGCATTTATGCGGAGATGAAAGCAGCCGCCGCCGAATAGCCGAATAGCTTTTTAGGAAAAGAATAAAGCAAAAAAGCTTTACATCAAGGGAAATCAATCCCTGAGTTTTTCGCTAACGAAAGAGATCGGTTTTAGAGTTTTTCGTTCATCTTTCGGATCGCGCCGGCCGGGAGCTTGAGCACCTTTCGGTCGTAGGTCATCAGGCCGTTGAGCTCATCCTCCACGTCGCAGAGCTGCGTATAGACCGCAGCGGAAAGCCCCTGTTTTTTTGCAGGGATCACCTGCTCCTCATAGAGCTTTCTGAAGGAGCGGTAGAGCTCGGCGAGGGAGGAAATTCTGCGGTATCCGTAGTCTTTTTCATTGAAGCAGTGGCCGTCGACGCGGCAGTTGTATCCGCCGAATTCGGAGAGCGCCACCGCGCGGCCGAGCGGATCCCTTTTGAAGAAATAGGGATAAAAGTAAACGTGGAAGCTCCGCAGCTCTCCAATTTTCTGATCGTGCCAGCCGCTCGCGTGGTCGATCGTGCGGGTCGGGTCGAGGCTTTCGATCAGTGCGGCGGCGCGTTTCGCGTCGAACTGGCCCCATCCTTCGTTGAAGGGTACCCAGAGGGCAATGCAGGGGCAGTTGTAAAGCTCCCGGATCATTTCGGAGAGCTCATGGGAATATTCGAGGCGGCCCTCCTCGTTTTCCCGATGGAACAGCACATAGTTGCCGTCGTCGAAATGGATGCCGGTAAACATCGGTGAGGAAGAAACCAGAAAATCGTACTTTCCTCCGCCGCAGGGCATATCTTGCCAGACCAGCATCCCAAGGCGGTCGCAGTGATAATACCAGCGCAGGGGCTCGACCTTGATGTGCTTTCTGAGCATGTTGAAGCCGAGCGCTTTCATCGTTGTGATGTCGTGGATCATGGCCTCGTCGGAGGCCGGCGTATAGAGCCCGTCGCAGTGGTAGCCCTGATCGAGGATGCCGTTATGGAAATAGGGTTTCCCGTTGAGGAAGAGCTGTTTGACGCCGTGAGGCCCCTTTTCCACGGAAAATTTCCGCATGCCGAAGTAGCTCTCCACTTTATCGTCGCCGAGCTCGACGGTAAATTCGTAGAGATGCGGATTTTCCGGCGACCATGGGATGAAATCCGGCACCGGGATTTTGGCCGACCGGTTGGTGGTAAAGCCGTACCGGTTTCCGGCGAGCTCCAGCGTGCAGGAGTATCCCTCCTGCGAGAGAACCTTGATTTTGACGGCAGCCTCGTCAAAAAGCGGCGTGATCTTCAGGTCATGGATATGGACCTGCGGCACGCTCTCCATCCAGACGGTCTGCCAGATGCCGCTCTGCGCCGTGTACCAGATACCGCCGCGCTCCGTTTTCTGCTTGCCGCGCGGGAAGGCGTTTTCCTCCGTATAATCGCGGACCTTGACCACAAGCTCGTTTTCTCCTTCGGCGAGCGGCTTCACTTCGGCGGAGAACGACGTATATCCGCCGGAATGGGAGCAAACTTTTTCGCCGTTCCAGAAGACCTCCGCGAGCTGGTCGACGGCGCCGAAGCGGAGCAGCGTACGTGCCTGCACGAAACCCTCCGGGAAGACGACCTTCCGGCGGTACCAGAGAGTCTGCTCCGGCCGGAGCGTTTTGAGCACGCCGCTGAGCACGCATTCCGGGGAATACGGCACGATGATCGTCCCGTCGTAGGCTTCCGGCATCCGGCCGCCGTCGGTGATCGCATAGTCCCACGGCCCGTTGAGATTGAGCCAGCTTTCCCGGCGCATCTGCGGGCGCGGGTATTCGGGCAGGGGATGCTCCTTATCAAAGGTTTCGCCCCAGGGAGAAAGCATATCCGACACCTCCGGCTTCTGTTCTGCCCTGATTATACTCTATCTTTTGGCCCGGCGCCACAAAAAACGTAATTTTCCGGGGATGCGTTCCTTTCTTGACATATTTTTTCCTTGGTATATAATTGGCGTGTTGCGTTTTCTTTTTCCTGCGGAATTTACATAGAAACGGTGGCCGTATTTTGCCGGATTTGTTTCATATCTGCCTGATTTTATGCCCGTTGGTGTTTCTGGCGGGATTTGTGGATTCGGTGGCGGGCGGTGGGGGGCTGATCTCTCTGCCGGCCTACCTGCTCTGCGGATTTCCCACCCATCTTGCCGCGGGAACCAATAAGGTCGTCAACGGGATCGGAACTCTGACGGCGGCCAGAAAGTTCATACACAACGGCAAGGTCAGGCTGAAATATGCCCTTGTTGCCGGAGCGGGCGCGATGGCCGGCTCCGCGGTCGGAACGCGGATCGCCCTCCTGCTCAATGAAAACACGCTGAAGATCGTGATGCTGTGCGCGCTGCCGCTCGTGGCGGTCGTCCTGTTTCTCAAAAAAGATTTCGGCAGCGAGACCGCGGTGCCGAAAAAGGAGGAGAACCCCAAAAGGGATATCTTCATTTCTCTTGCCATCGGGCTCGGCATCGGCTGTTACGACGGTATGGTCGGCCCGGGGACCGGTACCTTCATGATCATGGCGTTCACCGCCCTGATGGGGATGGATCTGCTGACCGCCTCCGGCTGCGCGAAGGTCGGAAACCTCGCTTCCAACATCGCCTCGTCGGTCATCTGGCTGATGAATGGGCAGGTCATGCTGGAACTTGTGATCCCCGCCGCGGCCTGCAGCATCGCGGGGAACTACCTCGGCGCCCGGTACGCGATCCGGGGCGGCTCCAAACGGGTGCGCTACATGATCTTTGCGGTACTGGCGCTGCTTTTCGGCAAGATGGTTTTCGATTTATGCACATGAGTTTTTAAAAGCCGGTTTTTACCGGCTTTTTTTATTTAGAAACAAACGGAATCCGGACGCCTCTCTTTTCAAAATCCGTGAAAAAATATATAATTTGGATAACGAATGAGCGGAAAGGGGAATTTTATGAAAAAAAGAACGGCTTTTTTCCTCGCGTTCCTGCTTTTGCTTTCGCTGTCAGGCTGCGGCAAAAGGGTGGAAGAGCCATCCTCCGGGCAGGAACCATCCATACAGGCGACTCCGGACACGGGCGAGCCGGATTATTCCGGTGCCATGGTCTACTCCGAGGCTGGCACCTACTCCGAGACCGCGACCTATCAAAAGGGCGTCGTCACGGCGGACGGCGTCGTGCTTGAAAACGTGACGTTTACCGATTATCTGTATATCGCCCCGGAGGTCGGGGAGGGGACGGTACGCCTCAGGGGTGTCTCCGCTGCGAAGCTGATCGTAGCCGGCGGCGGGCTCGATTCCGTGATTGTGGAGGCGGCCGGGGATGCCGCATCCGGGGAATCGGCCGCGGAACCTGTGTTTTCGGCTGTGGAACCTATACCCGGCACAGACACATCCGCGCCTATCGCTGCGGCATCCGCGTCTACCGCCGCGGAACCTGAAAACACTGCGGCGGAACCCGTGCGCACTGCCGCGGAAAATCAGGCAAGATTTGAGGAACTGATCCTTTCGTTGGGCTGGGGCGATTCGGCCGACTCTGCCGATATCTCGGGCGACTCTGCGGCGGAGAGCCAAAGCGGCGGTTCCGCAGGGGAGAGCACGGACAATTCCTCTTCCACTTCCGGTGCGGAAACGGAATCCGCTGCGGGCCGAAGCGGTATCGAGGACGTCTGGCTGCTCAGCGACACGCACCTCGTGCTCAAAGTCCCGGTCGGCACGATCACCGTCTGCGCGGGGAGACTGGAGCTTTTGAGCAGCGCGGATGCCGTTTTCCTCAAAACGCCGGATGTGGCGGAGACTCCTTCCGAGCTGAAATGGCGCTGGGCGGGGGATGATACCGTGCTGCCGGAACTCACGCTCGGCGCCGATGCCGCCCTGCGTTTTCTGGATCTCACCGGCGGGAAACGTGCCGCAGTTGATAACTCCGGCTGTGTGTTTCAGGCTGAGATGGGAAGCGGAAGCCTGACGGAGGCCGGCCGCAGCATTTCTTTCAAAAATTCCGGTGCGGCAGGTACGGTGACCGGCGGCGGATTTACTTATGAGCAGGACGAGACCGGGTACACGCAGGCCCTCAATGTGACGGGCGATGCCATCCTGATGATGAAGGGCCTCGCCGATTCCCTCACAGTCGCAAACGAAGCCTCCGGCACCGAGCTGGGTCTCAGCGGCCTTAAACTGAATTTCCTCACGCTGCCCGAGGGCATGGAATCCGCCGCGGAGGCCGCCGATTATAAGAGCGCCTCCTATACGGATGCGGCGGGCGGCGTCGTCTCCTCAGACAGCGGAGCGGGGGACGCGGTGAGCTATTCCTCCTCCGACCCTGCGGCCGATCTTGCAAAATGGAGAGCGATCAACGCCGATGTCAAGGCATGGATCGAGATTCCGGGTACGAATATCAGCTACCCGATCGTCAAGGGCAGGACGAACACGGAGTATGAGGAGCTCGACTATTATCGGAATTACAGCAAATCCGGCGTGATCTGGTTCGATCACAATGTGCGCTTTGACCAGAGCGGCAACCTCGCCTCCAAAAATACCGTGATTTTTGGCCACAACTGGACAAATCTCTGGCGGCCGATTCAGTACGGGCGGAGCAGCGACATCAAATTCGCGCAGCTTGCCCAGTATGAGAGCGCCTCCTTCGCGGCGAGCCACCCATATATTTATATCTATACGGACGGCGGCCGGCAGACCTATCAGGTCTTCGCAGCGTTTTACTGCACGGTGAATACCGGCCTCTCCACGGATTTCCGGTATCTGACCAACGACGGCGCCACGGACGTGGCCGCCATCATCGAAGAGGAGCAGAGCCGGAGCCTTTATAGCACCGGCGTCTCCGTCGCCTCCGACGACCAGATTCTCACGCTCCAGACCTGCACCCGCGTCCTTGGGAATTCCCTGGGCGAGAACCAGAAGTTTGTCGTCTGCGCCAAGCTGATCGCGGGCTCCGGAACGGAATCGGAGGCCGTCGTCGATGCGGAGGAGGTCACGCCGCGGGAGCTCACCACCTCCGTCAAACTGGCGGCCAAGTCGGTTGCAGCGGTGGAGGGCGCCCCGGAGAACTCCCTCTGCATCAAGGTCTATGTCGACGAGAACTCCATCTCCGGCATCGAGATCACGGATTTTGAGCTCACCGATGTGGAGGTCCTTTCCGGAAGTGCGGAAGTCGGCATCGTGGACGACAGCCATATCTATATCCTCCCGACCGCGGTCGGGAAGGTGAGCGTCTCCTATACGGCGCTCGTCTCCTATGAGGGCGCCGGCGGCTCCTCCGATTCTCAGGAGGTGAGCGGGAGCATCAGCTTTACGGTCAACGCGGGCTGAGACACAAAAAAAGGCCGAGGCAGCCCAAAAAACGAACCATAAAAAAGCTCCCCCGAGCGTTTCGCCCGGAGGAGCTTTTTATTTAGCCTTTTGGGAAAAGATCCTGCGGACCGGCCGGATAGGGCTTGCCGCCCGCCTGACGACGAAACGATGCCAGGCGGAGACGCTCCGGCCCGGAAGAAAAATCTCATTCAATCCGCCTGTTTTCTCACTTCGAAAATGGAGCCCACTCTCCGGTATCCGAGCTTTTCATAATAAGGGTCCGCGTCGCTCATCACATAGATCGTCTGCCCGGGGAAATCCGTGCACACCTGTTCCATCAGCATCCTGCCGAGCTGTTTTCCTCGGCAGGATTTTCTTACGAGCAGGTCGTATACATAGACGCCGAATCCGTCGTCCTCCCGGCAGCGGGCATATCCGCACAGGATACCGTCCTCACAGGCCACATAGGTGACGCCCGTTTCCAGCGCCTTTTTATATCTTGCGCGGCCTTTTTCTCCGTGGTAGTCGCTCCAGTCGTCGCCCTCTTCCCGGAGCAGGTCAAAGAGGGGCTCCTCATCCTCTTTTGTATATCGTCTGATCGTCATGCCGAACTCCTTTCGCAGGGATACCGATGTTTCGATTTTTTCCTGCCGGCGGGCAGCGGAAACCACCGCACCGGCAATTTGATCGTACCATATTTTCCGGCAGAAAAAAAGACATACCCTTCCAAAAAGGGAGAGCATGCCGGTTCCGGATCGCCCGGTCAAATCGGATACAAAAGGGGACGCCTTTCATCTCCTGAAAATCACAGGATATTCAGCGTGGTCATGGTGGCTACGATTTCCGCCGTATGATCTTCTTCTGTCTCAACAAGAGGATGTCCGCAGACGGGGCACTTTGTCTCTTCGGTATCGAATTCCTTGTCGCAGTTTTCACAATATTTCATTGCGGATTTCATTTCAGACGCTCCTTTCAAACGAAGATAAGAGATTTCGGAAAAAGCAAATTCACGGCGGCGAGGACCGCGGTGCATTCGGTGTGACCGCAGTCACATAGCGCGGGTGTTCTTCCGGCATTTGCACGAAAAACTTAGTAATATCAAGGGTTTTAGGGTAGCCGGGAAGCAGTGTTTTCATTAAAAGAAACCATTTTATAATTGACTGCGAACTATTTTGTGTTATGATTCTAATAATATTGAGTTGAATTTTGGAAAACAGCGAAAATTAAAGGGTGCGTCATCATGAACAAAGAACTGATAAACCAGAGCATGGATTATATTATACAGCATTTTGATGAGGACCTTTCAGTTAAGGATGTAGCGGAGCATTTCCATTTCTCGGAATTTTATTTTTGCAGATCCTTCAAGGCTGCGACCGGCGAAAGCGTATATGAGTTCATGAAGCGCCTGAAAATGGACCAGAGCGCCGTGGATATCAAGCTGGTAAAGAATAGGCCCATAACGGATATCGGACTTGATTACGGATACAGTTCGTCCAATTACAGCTCCGCGTTCAAAAAGCATCATAACATATCCCCGGTAGAATTTCGTAAATCCACAAACATAACGGGGATGTCAAACCCGTTCTATCCGGAAGGTTTTTCTGGATTCGACACGTTTGACGGCTATGCCGATAAGATTCAAATACAGAAACTTCAGAATGTTTTGGTCATTTACGAAAGGGTCATCGGAAATTATATCGATCTGAAGGAAAAATGGCCGCAGTTTTTGGATAAATACAGAGATTATATCAAAGCGGACACCCTGTTTATTGAGAGGTTTTACGACGATCCCGCGATTGCCAGCCTGGACAGCTGCATATACGATATCTGCATGACAACGGATGGATTCTGCACGCTGGATAATATAACGACGATAAAAGGCGGCAAATTTGCGGTATATCGTTACGAGGGGAAAATACAGGACATCTTCTGCTCGGTGCAGGGGGTATTCAGCGTCTGGCTGCCCGAAAGCGGGTATATCATGGATGAACGGTACGGCTTGAATATATATCAAAAGATCGACGAAAACAGCGAAACCGTATCCATGGATCTGTGTATCCCCGTGAAATAGGGCAAGAATTCAGAAGTAATCACACAGACTTTTTTCTATAATGAGAACGATCCGGGCACGGAGGTTCTCTTGGAAAGAAATCTGTTTTATTTTATTGAAAATGGGGGTATCAACATGTTTGATATAAGAAAAATCCAGGAGCAAGTCATCTTTGAAGCGGTCAGGAAGCAAAGCGATGCCGTAACGGCAGGTGAAATTGTATATGGAAAAGACGAAAGGGCAAAAGGTGAAGCCAACGCCGACTGGGTGAAGTCGACGATGTGCAGATTGGAAAACAAATTCGACAAAGAAACGACAAAACAGATCCGTATGAACTGTCAGTGCGGCTATGGAATGGATGAAAAACTGGCGCTTCTGAATGAACTGAGAGCCGCCTCGTCAAGCATGGAGGAATTTGCGGGCTCGGATAAGGCAAAAGCGGCGGGCCTGTTTTGCGAAAACGGCGAACTATATCTGCGGTTTTTATTTTGCCCCTGTCCTATGCTCGCCGACGTGGATAAATTGGAGACAAAAACATGGTGCCAGTGCACGACCGGGTACAGCAAAGTCCTTTTCGAAAAAGCCTTCGGGTGTTCAGTGGACGTGGAATTACTGAAGAGCAAAAAAAAGCGGGGACGATATCTGCCTGATGAAAATCATCCCTCGCAGTCTTATCTGGAACTGAGGCGGTACATATGAAATCCGGCGGGAAGGGAGGCCGCTTTTCTGTCCGGAGTGCGGATCCCCGAGCTCGATGAAGAAATCGACCGCCTGCGCATCCGGAAGAGCGAGCTTGAAGACATCATTGCTCATGCAGAGAGTACCGGCGGGAAAAGGGTAGACCCCGAAAAAATCGTAGAACTGTTCCGCTATTCGGTCGAGCATTTTGATCCCGATCACATGCGTGAAATCATCCAATATCATATAACAAGAATATACGCCAACGTCGACGGCTCTTTCAGCGTCAATGTTGGCGTACATACTAATGGTTGCGGGGGAAGGATTTGAACCAACGACCTTTGGGTTATGAGCCCAACGAGCTACCGAGCTGCTCCACCCCGCGATATCTTGCGCACCTCAATGGTGCTTCATTATTATAGCGGATGGGGCACAAAAATGCAAGAGCAAATAAAAATAATTTTCTATTGGAACAGAACGGCGGCGGAAAATCCGAATCCCGCCACGGTCAGTATTTTTACGCACAGGGAAAGAATCGTCGTCAGATTGGGGCGCGTCCGGTACTTGAGGGCGCACCCTTCCGCGACGTATTTGCTGGCCTGACCTTCCAGCAGATCATCCGGGGAAGAACGCTTGTCATCCTTGACGAAAAACAGCACTTTTTCAAAATATCCGCCTTCCACGTTGTTGATCTCTATAATTTTTCGATTCACACCTCGTACCATAATTTTGCCTCCCGCCTTGGAATTTACGGTATTATCTTGCTTTTCCGCCTGCCGAATATTCACGGAAAAACAGCTTTTTCCGCCTCCCGAATAGATATTACGAAGCGTATAACGCCAAAAACCGATCCCGTTGAAAAACCGGTTGAAAAAGTTGAAAAGTGGCCGGGAAAACGGCTGAAGCATGAAATTCCGGGAGAACCCCCCAACATAACATCCATATTTTTACATCCTACATAAAGTTGTTGTCCCTTTACGTGCTCATCCGTTTTGTGAAAAATTTATTAAAATTTCGTCGAAAAGGCGAAAAAAATGGTTCTTTAGAAAGAAACGTGCACGCAGAACGGACATCTGTTTCTTGAAAGAAAACTCCGTTTCGGCGGATTGCGGAAGTGGGGAAAAACCTGTATAATTCGGATATTGGAGGTGGTCGCTTGGAAATCACAGCGCATGGGGGAGGGGTATCCGCCCGCGGATTCGGCGAAATCTCGCTTGCCCGGACTCTGGATTGCGGCCAGTGCTTCCGTTGGAAGGAGCAGCCGGACGGCGGCTGGAGAGGCGTCGTCCGCGGCGTCTGCCGGACGGTCTATGAGGAGCCGGACGGCATCTTCGTCGCCGGGGCGGACGAGGAGGAATTCCGGCGGATTTGGCTCGACTATTTTGACCTTTCGCGGGATTATGCCGGGCTGCGGGAGGCTTTCTCCGCCTCTCCGCTGCTCGGGGAGGCCTGTGCCTTTGCGCCCGGGATCCGTGTGCTCCGGCAGGAGCCATGGGAAACGCTGATCACGTTTCTGGTCAGCCAGAACAACAATATCCCGCGGATCCGCGGTATTCTGGAGCGGCTCTGCGCGGCGTACGGGGAGGCTCTTCCGGAGGGAGACCGCGCATTCCCAAAACCGGAGGCCCTTGCCGCTCCGGAGCCGGAAGTGTTTCGGGAGATGGGGTGCGGCTACCGGGCGGAGTACCTTTCCTCGGCGGCCAGGGAGGTTGTACGGGGCGATCTGGATCTGGAAGCGCTGCGGGTCGTTTCCGTCTGCGAGGCAAGGCACCGGCTGCTGCAGGTTTTCGGCGTCGGCCCGAAGGTTGCGGACTGCATCCTGCTCTACGGCCTCGGAAAAACGGAATGCTGCCCGGAGGATGTTTGGATGAAACGCGTGCTGGCGGCGCTCGGCGGGGAGATGCCCGGCTGTGCGGAAAAGGAAGCGGGCATCGCGCAGCAGTATCTTTTTTACTACGCGAGGAATTTTCCGCAAAAATTCAGGGCTCCGAGATAATTTTTGTGAACCCTTATAATTCGTTCGGTTTTTTCTTGCTTTTGGAAAGATTCCGGCCTAATATGGAACTGGATAATTTTTTGAAAGGATGATTGAAATTGCCGCTGGTTGGAACAAAAGAAATGTTTGCAAAGGCCTATGACGGCGGGTATGCCATAGGTGCGTTCAACGTCAACAACATGGAAATAATCCAGGGAATTACGGAGGCCGCCGCCGAGGAAAAATCCCCTCTGATTCTTCAGGTTTCGAGCGGAGCCAGAAAGTATGCGAAGCCGGTCTATCTGAGAAAACTGGTTGAGGCGGCCGTGGAGGACACCGGCCTGCCGATCGCCCTTCATCTCGATCACGGCGACTCGTTTGAATTGTGCAAGTCCTGCATCGAGAGCGGCTTCACTTCGGTGATGATCGACGGCTCCAAATACAGCTTTGACGACAACATCGCCCTGACGAAGCAGGTCGTCGAGTATGCGCACCAGCATGATATCTGCGTCGAAGGCGAGCTCGGCACCCTCGCGGGCGTTGAGGACGACGTGCAGGTGGACGACGAGTTTGCCTCCTATACGCGTCCCTCTCAGGTCGAAGAATTTGTGGAAAGAACCGGCGTCGATTCTCTTGCAATCGCCATCGGAACCAGCCACGGCGCCTATAAATTCAAACCCGGCCACAAACCGGTGCTCCGTTTCGATATCCTTGAGGAGGTCTCCCGGCGTCTGCCCGGATTCCCGATCGTCCTTCATGGTTCCTCCTCCGTTCCGCAGGAGTGGGTGAAAGTCGTCAATGAGCACGGCGGCAGGATGCCGGATGCAATCGGCGTGCCGGAGGATCTGCTCCGTCAGGCCGCCAAAATGGCCGTCTGCAAGATCAACATCGACTCCGATATCCGTCTTGTCATGACGGGGAGCATCCGGGAATATCTTGATGAGCATCCCGAAGCCTTCGATCCGCGTGCGTACCTGAAGCCCGCCCGTGAAAACATCAAGGAGCTTGTGCGCCATAAGCTGGTTGAAGTCCTGGGGAGTAACGGAAAAGCTTGATGCCTGCCCCTTTCCGAAGGAAAGGTTTAATACCTGTACCTTTCCGAAGGAAAAGCTTGATACCTGCCCCTTTCCGAAGGAAAGGCTCGATCTCATATTCTTTCCCGACGGAAAGGCTCGATCTCATATTCTTTCCCGACGGAAAGGCTCGATCTCATATTCTTTCCCGACGGAAAGGCTTGATCTCATATTTTTTAAAAGCCTGATTTCAGGGAAACAGAAAAACAGCCGCGTCCGGATGGGTGCGGCTGTTTTATATAGATATATTCCGGGCGCGGGCCGTTTGGGTCAATACCGTTTCCCGGCGCGGCCGCTCTACCTGAGCACGGCAGTACCCGCTTTTTATTCCGGCTCGTTTGCGCCGAAATATTTGTCCATCAGCAGGGAAGAGACGACGCCGATTCCGCAGCAGAGGACGGCCAGTAAAACTTCGCCGAAGCCGCCGTATTCCCGCGGGATAATGTAGAGGGTCGACGCCAGCACGATGCCCATGATCGTGTGGTAGGAGATGGAATACCTCGTCTCAAAGAGGTGGTTGATGAGCTTTGCGGTCAGCGCGATCACGCCCAGGATACCAACCCCCATCGGAATCAGGACGTGAAGATCCAGCGAGGCGATTCCTTCCGCCAGCGGCTGATAGAGGCCGAGGGAGATCAGCATGGAGGAGGAGGTCATCCCCGGTACCACAAGGCTGAGCCCCCATAGGATCCCGCAAAAAAGGTACCACCAGACGTTCGGCTGCAGATCGGCGCGGAACGTGATCTCCGAGATCAGCAGGGAGCCGAACATGAAGAGAAACCCGGCGGCAAATCCGGCCCAGGAGGCAGCGCTGCGGCCCTGTTTCCCGGAATCCCGATAGAGCTGCGGGAAGGTACCGGCAATCAGCCCGATGAAGAGGCAGACCGCCAGCAGGGAGGAGGCCCGGAATACGACCGCGATGATCTGGGCGAAGGAGAGAAACCCGATCCCCCAGCCGATCACGACCGGAATGAACATTTTATAGTAGAGCAGGAAATTCCGTTCGGGGTGAGAGAGCAGCGCCATCATCGGCCGGTAGAGCTTAAATGTGACGCAGAGCACGCCTCCGCTGATGCCGGGCAGAATCGCGCCGCCGCCGATGAGAATTCCCTGAAGCAGCCGGATCATCCAGAGCGAAAAGGGAGAACGCTTCTTCTCCTGAACATGCGGTTCCATGACATCCCTCCATTCGTCGGTATTATAGTAGCACGCCGCCGGAAACTTGTATAGCGAAAAAAAGAAAAAAGCCCTTCCGCCAAAGCGGAAGGGCTTTTTAAAATCGGAAACCTTATTTGATTTCGACGGTGGCGCCGGCCTCTTCCAGTTTCTTCTTGATCTCGTCGGCATCGGCGGAGGAGACTCCCTCTTTGATGGCCTTCGGGCAGGCATCGACGACTTCCTTGGACTCTTTGAGGCCAAGGCCGGTGATCTCTTTGACGGCTTTGATGACGTTCATCTTGGTCTCGCCGACATCGGTGAGGATGACATCCCAAGAATCTTTCTCAGCCGGGGCGGCCTCAGCGGCAGCGGCACCGGCGCCGGCAGCGGCGACCGGGGCGGCGGCAGAAACGCCGAACTCCTCGCAGATCGCCTGAACAAGTTCGTTCAGTTCAAGAACGGTAAGGGCTTTGATGTCTTCAATAAATTTCTGGGTTTTCTCAGAAGCCATAGGAACGTACCTCCTGTAATTTTATAAAGTAAAATTTTTGGATTGGGGCAGTCAGGCTACTTCGCCTGCATTGCCGCCGTTTTCTTTTTCGGCGATGGCATTGAGCGCAACGGCAAGCCCTCTGACCGGGCCGCTGAGCGCGCTGACGAGCATCGAGAGAAGTCCCTCTCTGCCGGGCAGCTTGGAGAGCGCGATCACCTGAGTCTCATTCATGATCTGGCCTTCCATAAATCCGGCCTTGATCGTGAATTTGCCCTTGGAATCCGCGGCGAATTTGCCGAGAATCTTTGCCGGAGCCATCGCATCTTCGCCGCCGAGGGCGATCGCGGTGCTTCCGGAAAGAGTGTGGTCGAGTCCTTCCATGCCGAGCTCATCAAGCGCATGACGGAGAACCGTGTTCTTGACGACGGCATAATGGACGCCGGCCTGACGAAGTTCACGGCGGAGAGCGGTGTCGTTCGCGACGTTGATGCCGCTGTAATTGACCAGAACTCCGGAGGAAGCATTCCTCAGCTTATCGACGAGCTGCGCCACTGTTTCTTTCTTCTGCTGCAGAATAATCTCACTGGACATAAGTTTCACCTCCTGCGAAAAGATAGGGAGTAAAAAAAACTCCCTCCGCGAGCCGTGGAAGGAGCGTTATCATCATAATGAACACTCATCCTCGGCAGGCCGGTTACCCGTTTAAGCGCAAGCGCACCTGCTGTCTTTGGACAGCGTTATAATTATATTGAAGAAACAATGAAATGTCAAGGGATTTCATTCAAATATTCCAAAAACACTACAAATATTACAAGAAGTTGGAATGTCTCCAGAAAACAAAATTCCCATACCATAGAGGAAACCCCGCCCGCGGCCCGATTCCACCGGTGCACCCGGGCGGTCTGAAACCGCTGGCGGATTTTTCCGGCCGGAAGGAGACGATTTCCAACTTACTGGCGGCGCATATCACCCGAAGCCTGTGACCCCTTTCGGAACACGGAGTGGTGCCGCTCAGAGATTCTTTCTCTTCCGGATCGTGCCGTATTTTTTGTGGTTGTAGTTGCGCACGACCATCAGCGCGACATAGAGCAGGATGATAATGATGATCATCACGATGATGAACTTGAACCAGAAGGAGCGGGTGATCTGCGAGAAGGACTGCAGGCCGCTGAGCAGCTCGCTCTGTTTTACGTCCTCGGCGGAAACCAGCGGGATCTCGCCGATCTCCTCGCCGGAGGCGATGAAGTGCAGCGTGCCGATGTGGTCCCCCTTGTTGACCGGCGCATTGACAAATTCCGGCAGCTCGTATTGATAGGTGATCGAGCCGACGTCGATGTCGGCCGGGAGCAGCGCCACATAGTTTTCCCCGGCCATCAGCTGCAGGTAATCCTTCTGCCAGGCGAGCTCCAGCGGCACCTCGCCGACCTGATCGCCGTAGCTGATCACGGATTTTACCTGGAACTCGGAAAACGCCCAGACGTAGAGATTCTTGGCGTCGACCATCGCAAGATTATAAGTATCCTGGTCCAATTCAAACGGCGCGCCCATGTCGACCTGATAATAGGAATATCCGTCCTGGGTGGCGTAGGAGACGATGTTCCTGCCGGTATCTTTGCTGTAGCCGGCCTTGATGCCCTGCGCGGCGGAATAATAATGTACGTTGCCGCTGATGATCAGGCCGTTGTCGGAGTTCCAGGTGAGGTTGGTGTGGTAGTTTGTCTCGCCGCTCCGGTAGGTAGTCAGGGACACGGTCTCCGCAAATTTGTCGAGGCTCATCGCGTATTTGGCGATCAGATACATGTCGTAGGCCGTTGTGTAGTTGGCGGTGTCGTGTAGACCGTGGCAGTTTGTGAAGTTGGTGTTGACCGCGCCGATATCTTTGGCCTTGGCGTTCATCATCACGACGAAATCCTCCTGGCTGCCGGCGATCAGCTCCGCAAGCGCCATTGCGGCGTCGTAGCCGGAGGCGATGACCATGGCATGGAACATCTGGTCGGCCGTCATGACTTCTCCGGCGGAGAGGCCGGTCAGGATCGTGCTGCCGCGGTTTTCATACAGAAAATTCTGCATGGAAGTGGTGAAGGTGGCCTGAGCCTCCCAGCCGCCGACGCTTTCGATATTTTCGATCACAACGATCGCGGTCATCATCTGCGTCAGCTCGGAGGGGTACATCCGCTGAGCGGCGTTTTTCTCGTACAGGACATTTCCGTCCGCATCGGCGAGGTAGACGGCTTCGCTGTTTACTTCCGTGGACGGGACATACTGGAGCGCGGCGTAGGCACAGACGCTGAAGCTGCCGGAAAACAGCAGCACCAGCGCCATCAGCGCGGAAACGAGAGCAGCAGTTTTCTTCATAAAAACACCTCCGAAACGACGGGACCCGGCGGTCCGAATTCAGAAATAATAGTTGCGGATATCCGGTTTTGTCTGTTATACTGATATTATATCAAAATTTGCGCTCAGATGGAATAGGGAATCTTGCAATTTATGAAAAGAGGGGATCCCATGAAGGAAACGGATTACCGGTTCGACACGCTGGCGGTTCGCGCCGGGAAAAAACCGGATCAGGAGAACCACGCGGTCGTACTGCCGATTTATGCGACAACCGCTTATGATTTTGAAAGTGCCGAGTATGCGCGGCGTCTTTTTTCGCTGGAGGAGGAGGGCAATATCTATTCGCGGCTCTCAAATCCGACCAGCGATGCGCTGGAACGCCGGATCACGGCACTGGAGGGCGGTGTCGGGGCAATTGCGGTTTCCTCCGGCCACGCGGCGATCTTTGGCGCGGTGCTCAACCTCTGCTCGGCGGGGGATGAGATCGTCTCCTCTTCCTATATTTACGGTGGCGCCGTCAACATGTTCGGTGTCACGCTCAAACGTCTCGGCATTAACGTCCGCTTTGTGGATCCGGACGACATGGATCAGTGGGAGGCCGCGGTCACCGAGCACACGAAGGCGTTCTTTACCGAGGTGGTCGGCAACCCGAACGCAAACGTCTCCGACGTGGAAAAAATCGCGCAGATTGCGCACCGGCACGGAATCCCGCTGATCGCGGATTCCACGTTCACGACGCCTTACCTGTTCCGGCCTTTCGAATGGGGCGCGGATCTCGTCGTCCATTCTGCCACCAAGTTCCTCGGCGGGCACGGCAACGCGATGGCGGGGCTGCTCGTCGAATCCGGCAAGTTCCCATACAAAGACAACCCGCGCTTTCCGCTCTACAACGAACCGGACGTCAGCTATCACGGCGTCGTCTTTGCGGATATGAAAAACTGCTTCACCAACCGTTTCCGCTGCCTGGTGCTGCGCGACACCGGCTGCTGCATCTCGCCGTTCAACTCCTTCCTGATCGAGCAGGGCATCGAGACGCTCTCCGTCCGCATGGAGCGCCTCTGCCAAAGCGCGCAGAAGGTTGCGGAATATCTGGCCGCGAACCCGTCGGTTAGCTTCGTCAACTATCCCGGTTTGCCCGAAAGCCCTTATTATGAGCTCGCGAAGCGCATGATGCCGAAGGGCTGCGGCGCCGTGCTCACATTCGGACTGAAAGGCGGGCGGGAAAACGGCGCGAAGTTCCTCGATTCCCTTCGGATGATCTCCCACGTCGCCAACCTTGGGGATGTGCGCACGATCGTGACGCATCCCGCCACGACGACGCACTCCCAGCTCTCGGATGAACAGCTCGCCGCCTGCGGGATCCGTCCGGAGACGGTGCGGGTCTCCGTCGGCCTCGAGGACGTGCAGGATATCGTCGACGACCTCGGTCAGGCCATCGAAAAAGCGGTGCGGTGAGCCCGGAGGAGACAGAAAAATGATTTATATCACCGGCGATACCCACGGGGACCTCGAAAGGTTTCGGGCCCCCAAACTGCGCAGACTGAAAAAACATGATACGCTGATCGTCTGCGGCGATTTCGGCTTTATATGGGACGGCTCCGAGCAGGAGAAGAAGGATCTCGCATGGCTCTCGCGCCGCAGGTACACGATCGCGTTCGTCGAGGGGGCGCACGAGAATTACACGCTGCTCAACAACTGCGAGATCGTGGATTTCTGCGGCGGAAAGGCAAGAAAACTCGCCGACCGCATCTACCAGCTGATCCGCGGGGAGATCTTTGAGATCGACGGAAAAAAGATTCTGGCTTTCGGCGGCGGCGACGATGAGGAGACCGATCTCATGGATCTCGACGACTGCCCGGACTTCCGGCGCCTGCCGAGCGGGGAGGATACCGGTCGCGCGCTCCAAAATCTGGAGGCGGCCGGCGGCGAGGTGGATTATATCGTCACCTACGACGTCGGATTCCGGCTGCGCAGTTTTTTAAAGATGGAGACCAACTGCTTCAACAATCTGCACGCGTTTCTGGATGAGCTCGGCGGAAAATGCCGGTATTCCAAATGGTTTTTCGGGTGTTTTCACCTCGACCGGCGCATCCCGCCGAAATATTACGGCGTCTACCGGGAAGTGCTCGACGCGGAAACGGGAAAAGAAATTTGATGGATTGACAACGGAAGATTTTCATACTATAATACTCCGGAATAAGGGAGTAGTCGGCGCAATATGCGCGGCAAAGTCAACATACTGGATTTTTCGTCCTGGCTTTGTATCAAATGATGAGACTTATCCGCCAAGGGCGGATAGGTCTCTTTTTATAACGAAGGGAGTACGGAATTTGGGCTTTTTGGAACTTTTTGCGATCGCGGTCGGCCTTTCGATGGATGCGTTTGCGGTATCCGTCTGCAAGGGGCTGAGCGCCGGGAGGGTGAGGCTGAAACATTTTCTCAGTGTGGGCCTTTGGTTCGGCGGATTTCAGGCCGGCATGCCGCTGCTGGGGTATTTTATGGGCTCCCAGTTTGAGGGCATCGCGACGAAATACGACCACTGGATCGCCTTTGTGCTGCTGTGCATCATCGGCGCCAACATGATCAAGGAGGCGCGTTCCAAAACGGAGGAGCTGAATGCGTCTTTCTCCTTTAGGACGATGCTCCTGCTTGCCGTCGCGACGAGCATCGACGCGCTGGCCGTCGGCATCACGTTTGCGTTCCTGCAGGTGAAAATCGTATCCGCCGTGCTCCTGATCGGGCTGACGACCTTCGTCTTTTCGGCCGCCGGCATCCGGATCGGCAGCGTATTCGGCCTCAAATATAAATCCAAGGCGGAAATTTTCGGCGGATGCGTATTGATCCTTCTTGGCGCCAAGATTCTGATTGAGCACCTGTTTTTCTCATAATTTCAGGATTTAAAAATGTCAAGCAAAATAACTTTACATACATTGCGGGAGGAAACTGAATTGAAAGAATATTTGATGGAAGCTCCGGAGGTGCTCGAAACGCTCGGCAGCCGAGCTTCCGGTCTCGGCGCCGGGGAAGCGGAGGAGCGTCTAAATAAATTTGGGCCCAACAAGCTTGCACAGCCGCCGAAGAAGACACTGCTCCAGCGGTTTTTGGGCGAGCTTGCCGACCCGATGATCCTGGTGCTGATTGCGGCGGCGGTCGTTTCGGGGATCACCGCCGGGTACTCCGGGGAATCCTTCTCCGACGTGATCATTATCATGACGGTGGTTATCCTTAACGCGGTGCTTGGCGTCGTGCAGGAGAGCAAGGCGGAAGCGGCCATCGAGGCGCTCAAGGAAATTACCGCCTCCACCTCGAAGGTGCTGCGCGACGGAAGGCAGCTCACGCTCAAAAGCGAGGAAGTTGTCCCGGGTGACATCGTGATTCTGGAGGCCGGCGATTCCGTTCCGGCGGACGGCCGACTGCTGGAGAGCGCCTCCATGAAGATCGAGGAATCGGCTCTGACGGGCGAATCCGTGCCGGCGGAGAAGATCTGCAAGGTTCTCGGCCTCGCGGAGGGTGAAAAGGACGTCACGCTCGGAGACCGGCATAATATGGTTTATATGGGCAGCACGGTGGTCTACGGACGCGGCCTGGCGGTTGTCTGCCGCACAGGCATGCAGACGGAGATGGGAAAAATCGCCGATGCCCTTTCCAAAGCGGTGGAGGAGAAAACGCCGCTGCAGAAAAAGCTCAGCCAGTTCAGCAAATGGCTCAGTTTTCTGGTTCTCGGCATCTGCGTGGCGATTTTTGCGATCGGCGTCCTCCGGGCCTACCCGAATGTCTCGATGGTGACGCTGCTGGATACCTTTATGATCGC
>Ga0208826_1000715_pt1 | contig 32498 bp, 33 predicted proteins | sample AD_UKC115_MetaG_FD_184451 | JGI IMG/M metagenome (GOLD analysis project Ga0208826, IMG submission 184451) | Active sludge microbial communities of municipal wastewater-treating anaerobic digesters from Hong Kong - AD_UKC115_MetaG (SPAdes)... | ecosystem: Engineered > Bioreactor > Anaerobic >...
GAAGATTTGACTACATTTTCTTCGGAATTGCTTTTTCAATAATTTTTTATAGGTGTTTAAAAATATTTAGAAATAAGGTAGGATTTAGATATGAAAAAAACATTTTCAATTTCAAAAGCAGTTTCTTTTAGTTGGGATACCTTTAAGAATAATTGGAAGTTTTGGATAGTAGTTTTCTTTATATATATTGCGGGTATAGGAGGTTCAGGATTGGGGAAAAATTTTCCTCCCAAGGCAAATGATTCGGATTATCTTGAAAATACTAAAGTTAACACCACCACATATAAAACAGATGCTTTCAGAAATATAGAAAGATATGGAAATTCTCTAACACCGCTGGCTTTAGTGAATTTACCTTTTAGCAGAAACCCGGAAAACGTTCTTGGCGCATCATCTTATCAGGCTCAAAATTCTCTTTTGAGTCCCAACACATTGGACAAACAGCAGCCATGGGTTTTTACGGTTTTACTTATATTATCTTTAGTAATTGGGACAATTTTTGTTGCTATGACTTCTTTGGTATCGGTTATATTTAGCATGGGTTATATAAGTTTGACTTTGGATGCTGTGAGAAATAAACAGGTTTATTATAAAACTCTTCTGAGTCAGGTGAGCTTCAAAAAAGCTGTCAAATTAGTTTTATCTCAAATGTTGGTCGGTTTAATAATTGCCTTTGGCTTATTTTTGTTCGTGATACCCGGAATAAGTTTTGCGTTAAAGTATTCTATGGTTCCGTATCTGATAATAGACAAAGATATGGATATTGGAGAATCTTTGAAAGAAAGTTCTAAAGTTACAAAGGGGGTTAGATTGGAAATTTTACTTATGTATATTGTTTCCGGTCTATTGATTTTGTTAGGAGTTCTTGTTTTGGGTATAGGAGTAATTCCTGCTTCTATTGTAGTATCTATTACTCAGGCGTACGTTTATGAGACTCTCCTTAAACAAAGCACTGAAGAAGATAAAGTAGAAATTCCTGTTTCTACACCCCCTGCTCCGAATAATTTATTGGCTTAGTTTTTGATTGAATATTAGAATATAAAAAGTAAAACCCCGGATTGTTTTCACATCTGGGGTTTTTATCTGTTTTTTTTGCTTATGACTCTACATCCTCTCCTTTTTTTTCTTCCATCAAGGTTTTGTATTTTTCAACCAAAACCTTATCCTTTTCCCAAGGAGCGTCTGCTTTCTTTCTGGGAATACCTCTTAATATTTTAGGCAATGTTGGTTGCTCTCCGCCCTGAATATTGTAAGGTTTTCCTCCGGCAGGTGCGGATACATCAGATACACCAAAGGGTAGATCATCGTCGTTGGTAGTTAGTGTATTCAGATGCGCTTTGATTCTCGGGTAGCAGGACGCGTAATATCGACACCACTTGCACTGATGGGAATCAGGCGTTTTTGGCCACTCTTCGGGATTGGAGCTGGATTTAACTTTTGAGCTAATAGATCTCATGAAGTTAGAGACGATATCGAGCATGTCTTTTTCGTCTCTTTCTTCCCTCGTTGTTGTCACAATCGTACCTTTTTTTCCGCCGAGAAACCAAAAAGTAAAAGCATCAGGTGGTGTGCCAAATACATTTCCGTACAGAAACCAATACATTGTGGCTTGGATATTGTTGACCAAATCTATCTGATCATTATCCCTGCCGAGGATTTCATACTGAGGTTTTCCTGTTTTCAGATCAACTAGAATGACTCCTCCCGGTGGCAATCCGTGTTTTTTTGCCCATTCCGGATTTGTTCTTCTTATTTGATCTATAGTTCCAACTAGCTCACAATTCAGATTCTGAATCGGAAAAGAAAGATTTTTTTCTATGTACATTGGAACGCCCTTTTCCGCGCAAATTCTCATGTAGGATTTTATATTCCCAATGCCGATGTTTAACGCCTGCCATTTCTCCTTCTCGTTAAAAGCACTTGCATATTCCGGCCATACCTTCCTAAGAAAAAACAGCCTAAAACCTTTGATTGCCGATTCTTCTGTTTTGTAGAAGAAAGTTCTTCCTTCCGGTGTTCCTCTGTGCAACCAGTAGGCGATAAACTGATGTACTGCATTTCCTACTATAAACGGTAAATAAGGAGCTCCCTTTATCCCAAGAACTCTTTCAAGATAATATTCCCTTTGACATCTGAAGTACTGAGTCAATTCGGTGACAGAAACGGTTTTCATTTTTCCTCTCTTCTCTATTTTATTTTTTAATAAGCCTTAGGTTTATTAGTTTATTTTGCGGACATTATACATTAGAAGGAAGATTTGTGTAAATTTTTAGATGTTTTTCAAAAATGATTAGTGTATAAAAAAATACAAAAGAAATGAGCAATTTTGTTGGTTGTAGAGATTGTCTGCTGAGTGTTTCCTTCGTTGTATAATTATAGTTGATGAGAGAGGCGACGCTTTATAAAAAACTTAATGATAAAAAGGTTCAATGTACTGCCTGTAGTCACACCTGTGTTATTGGTGAAAACGGAGTTGGGATATGCGGAGTGAGAAAGAATATCGATGGAAAATTACAACTTTTGGTTTATGACAAGGCTATTGCTATTAATGTTGACCCGATAGAGAAAAAACCATTTTTTCATGTTTTGCCGGGTGAGACGGCTTATTCTTTTGGTACTTTAGGATGTAATTTTCGCTGTGCAAATTGCCAGAATTACGATATCTCCCAAATGTTTGATATGAAGGGAAAGACTGATTTGGATAAGGATTTTCTATGGGGTGCTGATTATTCTCCCGAAAAAATAGTTGAATACGCAGTTGAAAGTGGATGCGCGGCTGTTGCTTATACATATAACGAACCTACGATTTTTACTGAGTATACTCTTGAGACAATGAAACTGGCAAAAAAGAAGAACTTAAAAAATCTTTGGGTTTCAAACGGGTTCATGTCCGACGAAACAATTGATCTTATACTGCCTTATTTGGACGCTATAAATATTGATATTAAATCTTTTGATGATAATTTTTATCAAAAAAATTGCGGGGGTCGTCTTAAGCCGGTTCTGGAAAATTGCAAAAGATTTGTAAAAGAAGGGACATGGCTTGAAATAACGACTTTGGTTATTCCTACTCTTTCCGATGATGTGGATATGCTAAAAGGATTGGCGGAGTTTATAAAAAAAGATTTAGGAGATTTTGTACCTTGGCATATAAGTGCTTTCTCCGGTTTTATATCATGGAAATTAAAAAACTTGCCTTCCACAAGTGAGGATGTGATTAAAAAAGTTTGTGAAATTGGAAAAAACACGGGGTTGAAATTTGTTTATGGAGGAAATGTTTGGGATGAAGATTTGGAATCAACTTATTGTCCAAAATGCGGTGCCCTTTTGATTCAACGACACGGGTACTCTGTGGAAATTAAAAATTTAAAGAACGGTATTTGTACAAAGTGCGGGGAAAGGATACCTGGAATATGGAAATAGATGTTAGAAAACCTGCTGCAGCCGGAACTTTTTATCCCGGAGATGAGAAGGAACTAAAAGAATTATTAAAGAAATTTTTTGATAATGTTTCTATATCAAATGACAGGATTCCTAAAGCGATTATTGTTCCCCACGCGGGATATATTTATTCAGGACAAGTAGCGGCTTTTGCGTACAAATTAATCAGAGACTATGAGAAAGTTATTTTGCTGGGTCCTTCTCACACAGTTTATTTAGATGGTGTAGTGTCGGATACGCATAGATTTTGGGAAACTCCTCTTGGAAAAGTAGGTGTGATGAAAAACAATTTTGAGAAAAATGAAGAGGCCCATGCAAACGAACACTGCCTGGAGGTTCAGGTGCCTTTTCTTCAGTTTGTTTTGAAAAAATTTGAAATTTTACCGCTCGTCGTCGGAGAGGAAGATGTGAAAACAGTAAGCGAAAAAGTGCAAAAAATTTTAGATGATAATACACTTTTGGTTATTAGTTCAGATTTGTCTCATTATCATAGTTACGAGATGGCAGAAGTGCTTGATGACGAAACGATAGAAAGTATTAAAAATTTAGATGAAAATGGAAATGTTTATGCTTGCGGGGAGTTGCCCATTCGTGTATTGATTGATATAGCCGGAAAGAAAAAGTGGAAACCGGAGGTTTTGATTTATAGAAATTCGGGGGATGTAACCGGGGAAAAATCCCGTGTTGTTGGTTATACAAGTATTGCTTTTTATGCTTAACGAGGAAGAAAGAAAAATACTTTTGGATTTAGCACGTTTTTCCATAAAAGGAGATTCGTCAAAATTGAAATCTATGGAATCTGTTATTTCCGAAAATCTAAAAAAACCAAAAGGTGTGTTTGTAACTTTAACTGAAAATGGTGAACTCAGGGGGTGCATCGGAAACATAACTCCCGTTGAGCCTTTGTATAAAGCGGTGATAAATTGTGCAAGAGATGCGGCATACAACGATTGGAGATTTCCGCCTGTTCGGGAGCATGAAATCGACTTGCTGAAAATAGAAATCTCCGTGCTTTCTGACCTAAAACCTCTTGAATATTCTACGATTGACGATTTACTTGGAAAACTCGACAAAAGCTTGGGTGTAGTAATTGAAAAGGGAATGAATAAAGCTACTTTTCTACCCCAAGTATGGGAGGACCTTCCGAGAAAGGAAGATTTCCTGAATCAGTTGTGTATAAAAGCCGGGCTGAGCCCGTGCCGGGCTCAGCCCGGACTAGGCTCAGCCCGTCCCGGGCTGAGCCTGGACGGAGGCCCGGACGAATTGAAAGTTTATGTCTATACGGTTGAGAAGTTTAGTGAGGAATAGAGATGGGTTTGGGAAGTTTTGATACGGATCCCGTTAGAGATATGGATAAAAATGAAATGACCTTAAATCTTGATGAATACGCTCCATCCGAAGAGCAGAAAAAACAATTGAATTCGTTGCTTACGATTCTTGAAAAGTGTGAAGAAAACGGGGTGGAAATGGTTGTAGCAGGAGGGTATAGCCTTGATGGATTATACGGAAAACTTACTAGGCCGCACGAAGACGTTGATATGATAGTTATGAACAGTAATATGAGCAATGCGCAGAAGATAATGGAAGGTTTGGGGTATCAACAATATTTTGGAGATTCAGACAAAAACAAGTTCGTTTACCACAATAGTGACGGGTTTAAAGTGGAGTTTGTTTCGTCGGATTTACTGGCTAAATACGCGGGAAAAGATGGTTTGGATTTTTTTATCCCTCAAGAAAAAAACGCTGAATTAAACGGGTATAGATTTAAGGCTATGACACTGAAGGGGCAACTTAAATTTATAGATATTCAAAATGAAAGAGCAAAAGAAATGGGTGGATGGGAAAAATATCCAAAATATAAGGAGGAAAATAGAACGGAGCTTATTGAGAGTTTGAGCCGGGCTCAGCCCGGCCCGGGCTCAACCTAGTCTGGGCTCAGCCCGGAAATGCCTCAGACAGGTCCTGAAACTGGACATCTTTTGGCAACAAAAACAGGCTGTCCTCCAAATTCATGTTTTGGCAATCGGGTCGATATTTGTTTTTAATCTCTTCAAGATACTCGTCCGGATCCCGGACCTCGGTGCCCGGCTGTTCTTTGGCCTCTTTTACCGACATAAAAATTCCCTGCTTTTCCTTTTCACTCCACTGATACACTTTCCCATCGATATATAGGGAAATATTGGTATCACCATCACCAAGAGGAATTTCTGTTCTCATCTTCCCGTTTTTGATATAAGTGGTTACCTGGAATCCTTCTTCAAGAGTGTAAGTGCATTGATAACTGCCGCCTAAAGAAAGAAAATCGGGAGAAACAGTTCCTTGCTCTTGAGCTTCCTTCTCCGGTTCTTCTTTTGCTTTTTCGGTCGGAATTGTCTCTTCGACAACCTGATTAGGAGTCTCTGCTTTTTCTCCTTTTTCTTGTTTTGAGGAATAAACAAAAACTCCTACCACCCCTGCCCCGATAACCAACAAAACTATAATTAAAATTTTCTTCATTAATTTTTACCTCCTTTTGTTTTAAATCTTCTCCCGGCCGAGATGCGGTTCGCTATTATGCCCCCGTAGCAATTCGGTTAATTTTCCAAAGATCTCCCTCTTTAACAATTTCCACCCAGCGCAGGTTATCGCCATTCTCCCAGCCATAATAGGGGATGGGGGCGTTGGCGGCATTTTCGGAAACTGCCACCTCCAAATTAACTTTGTAGGTATGGCTGTTAGGGCTCCAATTCTCCTGACCATAGGGCTCAATTTTTGAAACTTTGATTGAGTCAAGGGCGTTAAACTGCACTCCCCAAGCTTGCTTGTAGCTATCGTCGGGAACGGCTTCAACACTTATCATTGCCACTGCCTCGGGGATTCTTGCCTCGTCAATAAGGGTAAAAAAGAGTCGGATCACGTCTTCTTCGGTGGGTAGGGCAACCGTAGAAGCAGTGTTTGTTGGTATGGTCTCTGTTGTCGGGGTATTTTCCGGAGGCGGTGTTGTCGTGCTGTTTATTCTTTTCAAAAGCTGGGTTTCATCTTCTTCCTCGGCAATCGGCGCGGTAAATTCCATTCCTTTGCCCACCACTAACCAAGTTCCCACTCCGGCAAGAATAAGAAAAATAATTATTGGCCACTTATTCTTCATTGAATTTATTATACTACATTAAAATCCGGGCTGAGCCCGGACTAGGCTCAGCCCGGACGAATTGATTGGGGAAACACTTAATTTAAAGGTTTCCTAACACATTTACCATTATTGCAAACAGCCTTCTCTTCTATATCCATACAATTAACCTGTGGGCACTCGGTGTAGTCTGCGGGGTTACAATTGTCTATAGTCCATTGCTTTCTTTTTTCGAAACTTTGTCTATTAATTATCGCCCCACCACAAGGAGCTCCGCAACAATCGTATGTGTAAGATGTAATGACACAATCCTCATCTTTACTACAAAAAGATTCATCTATACCTGATTTTACTGATGATGATTTTTCACAGGTGAATCGCCCGGTATTCTTGCTTTCACCTGCAGTCAACATGCGAACTTGTAAACCAGGACAGCACGTGTCGTTATGGAAATAACTTCCGTTACCACCATTAGGCACACACCCGACAACGTTTAAATAAATGTTTGAATATAATGTGTGTTTTAATAAAAACCTATCAATAAGAAAAATTACAATAAACACAAGAAGGACAAAAATTAGTAATTTTTTTACTTTGTGCATTCCTTACTAATAATAACATACCGAATATAAGAACTCCTCATTTCGTTCGGAAACCTTCTTTCTCGCATACGCTCGAAATAAACAGTATTTAATTGATTCTATCGAGGTTTTTAAAGATTTTAAGTTGGTGGCTGATATGGGATGGAGATTGATGAGTTGAATAATTCGTAGTTGCAGGGGAGCTGGTATTTGTATAAAAAGTAAGGTCTAATGTCGTGATCCTAAAGGATTACCCACGTCAAAAGACCTTTTGTTCTGGTTATGAGGTTTAAATTACTCCTATCTTTTCCGCATCCTTGTAGAGTCTCTTAATCAATTCTTCTGAAAAGGGAGTTCCATCTGGTTTCAACAGTGTTGTCCCCACTTCTGGTATATTTTTCCTTATTTTTCTTAACATCTTGTCAGCTTCAACCAGAGTCCTTACTGTTGCCTTGCTGTTGTCATTCCAATCTGATAAACCTCTGGTGCTACCGAATTGCTCAATCACGAGGTGCTGGTATGTTACAGAGCGCCCACCTGGGGTTTTACTGGTAAGTACTACAAAGTATTTAAAAGTACCTATACTTCCGACAGTGGCGGATTGTTCACCTTGTGGTTTATAGACAACTGCAGAAGCAGTTACTTCATCACAAGCTTCTCTTTTAAGAACATTAACAAACTCTTCGAAACTTTTGACCTTAATTTTAAGTTGGAAGAGGTCCTGAAAAAACCTTATTATTCGAATCATTTTTTCTCTCCTTATTTGTCAGATTTGTGGGGATTATATCGAAGAATGGGGTGATAGTCAACTTATAGTTTTATGGCTCGAGGACCGTAACCTTAATATAAGAACTTCTCATTTCGTTCGGAAACCTTCTTTCTCGCATACGCTCGAAATAAACAAGTATCTAACTGATGCTATCAAGGTTTTTGAGGATTTTAAGTTAATGGCAAGGATGAGACAGGAGGTTGATAAGTTGAATAATGTGATTAATTTTGTTTAGTTTACTGATTAACTCAAGACAGTTGAGGTTCGTGTAACTTCTTTATGTTATTATTTATATAATGCAAGAAGAGAATCCTATTCAGGACCAATATACTGAGCACAAAGAAGATACGCGAGTTTTAAAACCAAACAATAAATATAAAATTCTTCTTATAGTGCTATCAGTATTTTTATTAATAATAATGTCTGTTAGTATATACAGGTACAATAGGCTTCTTCCAGGTACACGTTCAATCAATTCAGAGGGATCTTTAAAAATTATTGAGTGTGTAGACAGTGACGGCCAATGCAAAAATAAAAGTGATGGCGAAGATTGTGAGACAGGTGTTTGGTGTGATGATTTGGGTGAAATTTGTGGAGGACAGTCGTGTGTTGGGCTTGGTTTGGGTAAGTGTTTGGAAGGAAAATGTATATCAGTTGATGATTATGAACATAATAACAATAAGGATGAAATAGACAGATATCAGTATGATTTTTGTGGAGGTTTGGATTACTGTAGTATGAATGAAGTGTGCTCAGATGTACCAAATGATCACGGGGTTTGCATATCTGATGAGGCCTGTGTGAAACAATGGCTGTGTGGGAGAGCGAGGGAGCTAATGGGTCTTGATATGGACATACTCTATGAACAAGGGAACATAGTTCCGGGAGAAACGAAAACGAGACTTGGATATGTGTTAGTGAAGAATACTGAAAATACGGATAAGAGTGTATTTATCAGAGATTTTGAGTGTTTAAATTACGAAGGGTTGTGTGACAAAATAGAAGTAATTTATCCCGATGCTTTTAGTGTTGGAAAGAAAGATGTAGTTATATTTCCAATTTATATTAAGAATGATAACAACCTTAATGGACTTGCATCGTTTGAATTTACAGTTCAAATTGGGGGAAAAAGTTCGATGTTTAGCATTGATGTGATTTTTAATAGAGAGAAGATTTGTTTTTATCAATGGGGAAACTTGGAAGAGTCAAGGAAAACATATTTTCAGAAAGAATCTACTGTAGACTGGACCAAACACTGTCAATAAGTTTTATTTTTATTTCTCTATAAAGAGTCTAATTTGAGTAAAAAAACATCGGAGTTGGGAAAGTCAAATATTAGCAGTAATCAATGTTTTAAAGGAGACTGAGTTAGTTATATTAAGGTCGAGTTGGCTCCCCCGCGTGGACTCGAACCACGAACCTGCCGGTTAACAGCCGGACGCTCTACCATTGAGCTACAGGGGATCAATGCCTGTTAAATATCAAACTATCAAAATTGGCAATGTTCTTACAATACCGTGTTTCTTAAGCTCAATCGCAAGGTTCTCGAGCGAAGCGAGACGGTTCTTCCCATTGAGCTACTTTTGATTCTATAGTACGCAGTACTATAGCTCAAATGCAAGGTTCTTTGCCGAAGGCAAAGGTTCTTGCAGGGGATCAATGTTTGTATAACCCGTCCTCTAAATCAATTGAAAAAACTTAATTTATCAAACAGCTTCTCAAACATTTTCCCGTGGAGATTATATCAACACTCACTAAAATCCTCAATTTTTGAAACTCTCAATTCATACTTTTTCAATCTTTTTCAAATCTTTATCTTCCATTTTAAACGTAAAGTAAATAGACAAGGCAATACTCAACATAATAAACCAAATAATCGTGTACATACTAGCTTGCGGGAAAAAGGAAGCTACCAGTTGCAGTATTATAGGTGTAGTCATCGCATGAATAGAAATTTGGCAGGCTTTTTTGTAATCAAGTTTTCTTTTTGCAAAAAATGCTATCAATTGCAGAAGTAGCGCTATGAGCAAAGCATAGAACAACACTCCTCCGATATAATTAAAGATAAAAGTATACAGGCATACAAATATCGGCATTATATAAGGAGACGTTCTGATTAATTTATCCATGGATTCCAATCTGGAGTTAATAGTATTTTTATCAAGCGTAACGTTAGGAATGCTTTTCAGAGGTTGAATTGATACTTTTTTCGGGTCAGTTTCATAGCCGCCGGATCTGTACAAAATGTTTTCTTCGTTTATTAAGATATACGTGTTATAGCTTTCAAGCGAATCTATGGTTCCGTTTTTATCAAAAACTATTAAATTATCAGGTAAATATGTATTCTCTTCGTATGGAATAGAGGGCGCGGGTATAATTATTGGTTCCGGTTTGTTTACTTCCCAACTCCCGTCTTTGAAATTAATAACTAAATCATCAGGAAAATTTTCTTTGATTTGTATCGTCATAGCCTCTATCGTAGAAGTTACCTGTGGGACTATCTTTATGCTTGCATACAGTGAATATATTATTGACGCAAAAATGGATAACATCAGAAAATACTTAATTGAGAATTTCAGACCCGCTTTTACTATGTCGTTGTAATATTTTGGTGAAATTACGCTATTTTTTAGAACATACCAAAAAGTTTTGATTTTTTTCATAGTTATATTATAGCAGCAAAAACCCCGGAAAAAATTCAAGGGTTTTTAATTCTAAGTCCCTTATCTATATTTGTCCATTTCTAATTCTGGAGATGCTATTTTCTCTTTATTTAGTCGTATTTATGGGAAATTACAAAATATCCAATGAAATATTGATTTTCTTTCCAAAGTGTTCGAAAAAAACAAAATATCTTTTAACGACAGAGCTTTTCTTAAAACTTTGTGGCAAACGCTGTAGGCCCAATCACCAAAGTTTGGATCTGTAAGATTTTGCAAAGATTACAACATATGGATAATGGTAAAATGTACCTATGAAATATCAAATAACATCGGATAATATAGATCTCTCTCCAAGTATGGAGGCCTTAACAAAAGAAAAATTTGAAAGAATTGAGAATAGAACAAAAGATTTGCCTAAAGATTCTTGTTTTGCAAGAGTAGTTTTGAACTCCGTTTCTGATGGTAAATTTGAAGTGAGAACGGATTTGGATTTAAATGGAAAAAAATATTTTTCCGATGAAACATCTTTTACATTAGAAAATGCTCTTGTTGTTGTAGTGGAAGAGTTGTTGCAAATGATAGAAAAAGATAGTATTGTCCAGCGAAGAAAAGAGTTGAAAAAAGAGGAAGAAATTGAAGATTTTTTAGTGGAAGAAGCTTAAAAAATTGGATAAAAATAGAGCGACAGCGAAGTTGACCGAGAGAGGGGAGACTAAGATCATTAGCGAGATTTATTACATTGAAATCTTTAAGGGTGATTAGCTCCTGTTGATACGAAGTATCAACCGATTTTAACTACTGTTAAAATAATTGGTAGAGCAAGCGTCTTTAGTCAACGAGCGACAGCGAAGTTGACCAAGAGAGGGGAGACTAAGATCATTAGCGAGATTTATTACATTGAAATCTTTAAGGGTGATTAGCTCAATTGGTAGAGCAAGCGTCTTATACACGCTCGGTTCCAGGTTCGAGTCCTGGATCACCCACCATAAAAGAAAAAATCAAGTTCAGAAATCCTGTATTTGAAAAATAGTAAATATTTGCAAGGACGAGAATAATTCACAGCGAGTGTAAACGAGCGAGAGGGGGTCGCGAGCCAAGAAGCTCTAGGAGCAAAGCGACGTAGAAATTAACGTAGAACAATTTAGCCAAGCGAGTGTGGATATTGCAAAAAAAGTTAGGAGATAGTTTATAATCTATTTACAAGAATTAAATAAGATTAAAATGGATAAAAAATTAATTTAATTTACCTGAACTGGCTTGCAGGCTGTGTAAGGAAAAGGAGAAAAATATGAAAATAGCATATAGTAAAACAAGAGAGCAATTTCCACTAAGCCACAAGAAAATTGTTAAGAAAACAATTTTAGACGCAGTTGTAATTACTATTTTATCGTTTGTCGTTTGGGTATTTTTAGTGGTTATATTCAACTCGATGGAGCAGGATACAACGGGTTGGTTGGGAAACGCAACCCTCGGAGTCTTCGGTTTTTTGTTTTTGCTTATTTTTTTAACCTATCTTTATCAGTGTTGGTATTTTGAGTCTTATTTTTATGATTTAACCCCTGACTTTATTCAGATTAAAAAAGGGCCGATTACTCCGAGAGAAATTACACTTCCTTATGAGCGGGTTCAAGACGTCTATGTTGATCAGGATTTGTTAGATAGAATTTTTGGTCTTTACGACGTTCATTTGTCTAGTGCAACGATTTCTTCCGGAATAGAAGCTCATATTGATGGAGTCGAAAAACAATCTGCAGAAGGATTACGTGATGTTATTCTTCAAGCAGTTCAGCAAAAAATCAGTAAAAATAAGAGTGCAGATATTTCAACGAGTAATAATCCCCCAACAAATTAAATTCTATGAATGAAATTATTACGGAAAAAAATTATCCAATTCAGAGACTATGGATTTTCAAATCAATAATCAACTTATTAATTATCTTTATTTTTTGGATACTTTTCTCCCTTTTCTTTTACCTTTTGGATAAAACTGTTGCAAATAAAGAAACGTATACTAATTTTTTTATTGTAATTGCTAGTGTCATAATAATCTGTCTTATCATTGCGGTTTTGAGGAGAGAAAATTTCCACTATTCCATTGGAGAAAAATTTTTAGCCTTAGAACAAGGTATCTTATTAAAACAACAGCGATACATTCCGTACGGAGTGATTCAAACCATTCTTGTTAAACAAGATTTATTTGATCGGATTCTTGGGCTTGCTTCTTTGACAATTGAAAATGCTTCATTAGGTGCGGGAGCTTCAGCGGTTTTGAAACAGAAATTTTTTGAGCCGCGTTTTGGAACCCAACAAAGTCAACAAGGTGAGGTGATAGGATCTTATGGTAATGCAGCTCGTATTCCCGGACTTACTAAAGCAGATGCCGAGGCTTTGAAAAACATTATTCTGCAAAAGATGAAAGAAAATCCAATTGAAGATGGTCAATCAGGACTGTAGATTCCTTTATTGTATCCTGGTTTTGCCGACGGTCCCCCGATTAATATGTTATTATTTTAGGTAGTAACAATATCTTACAGGGGTAATATGAATAAAAAGGTAAAAATCTTAGTTGGAATTTTAGTAGTCGTAATTCTTGTCACCAGTGGCTGGTGGATTTGGAAAAATCAAACTGTCAAAGGATTGGATTTTGAGTCGAATGGTACTTGTGGTTTAAAAGCAAGTGGATCGAATTATGACATTTCATATTGCGATAGGTCGTGTAATTTGGATATTGATTGTCAATTTACTTGTGGCTGTGGTGCTGTTAATAAAAATGAAATATGTCACGATGAGGGAATTATTTATGATTGTGTTGAGCGCTATGTCAAATGTGAAGAAAAGAAATGTGTCGCTCTAGAAGAAAAATCATCGAAGTAAGAAGTACTTATCGCCATCAGAAAAAAGTTATAAAATAGTTAATATGAATAAAATTATAAAATTTTTAATAAATGGATTTGCAGTATATGCAACTGCGTATCTTCTCTCGGGAGTAGAAGTATCTAGTTTTGTGGTGGCACTAATAGCGGCTGTTGTTATAGCGGCTCTTAATATTTTTATTAAACCAATACTTATAATACTATCTCTTCCTGTTACAATTTTAACTTTGGGTTTATTCACATTTGTAATAGACGCGTTGATAGTTTTGTTAGTTTCCAAAATAGTACCGGGATTTGCAATAGACGGGTTTTGGACTGCAGTTGTGTTTTCAATAATACTGACCGTTATCTCTTACGTTTTGGATGAAATATTTGCGTAGGTTAATAAACTAAAACTATTTTCGCTTTTTTCCGAAGATTAAAAATTATTCCGTTCTCTTTTTAGAAGAGTTTGATTTAGGGTTTTTGTATTTGCGGAATATTTGCAGATTTACAAAATTCCCAACTCTGTTTTATCCATCTTTTCGGGTTTATTAATATATTCTAAATATTTCTCAGTTGTAGACTCCCTTTTGTGTCCGGCAACTTTTGCTAAGTAAGAAATACTGACCCCGTTTTCAAGATGATGCGCGACAAAAGTATGTCTTAGATCATTTACCTTAGCTTTTTCAATTCCCGCTGTCCTGAAAAATCTATCAATTGTAGATCTGATATTTCTTATTAACATCGGCTTTCCCGTTTTTGTAATGAAGAGATTACCAACTGCGTTCTCGATTTTAGGCCTTCCGTTTTCTATATACTTTTTAATTGCTTCAACAGCGGCTTTATTCAAGGGAACTGTTCTTTCCATCTTGCTATTTCTCTTTGGAATAAAAAGATTTCCTGTATCGCCTTTTATTTCTATATCCTTCAATTCTATTCCGGCAAGTTCAGAAATTGTTATACCGGTTTGAAGAAGTAGTTCTATCATTGTATAACTTCTGGTGTCTTTTCTGGATGCGTCTCTTAAAGCTCTGTACTCCATCTTCGTTAAAATTCTCGGGGCGTTTATTTCAAATTTTGGGTGTTTTATTTGCGAGGATATGTCCTCTTTTATGTAGCCGTTTTTTGCCAAATATTTTATAAAAGTTCTCACCGCGTTTGTTTTTCTGGAAATTGATTTTGCTGTGTAATTTTTCTCTTCCAGATTTTTCATAAAAGAAGCTATCGGATTTACTTCTATATCTTCCGTGTTGTAAATTCCTTCTTTTTCTAAAAATGATAGTAATTGTTCTATGTCGGTATTATAAGCAATAACCGTTGCTTCTGATTTTCCCTCAGATCTTAATTCTTCAATAAATTTTTTGTGCGCCGAATCTAATTTCATTTAATTTTCCTCCCCGGCAGTTATTTTCTTTTGGGCAAAATGAAAAATAGGTAAACCGTATAGGCCCATAGTACCAAACTGATTGAAAACTGTCAATTTATTAACTATTATGGGTTTATGTTTAGTAGATCCGGAGGTAGGGAAACTAAGTATATTATAGGAGCTATTATTTTATTAATTATATCTGTCGGATTTATTAAGTCGTCTTTTGATGTGTTAAAAAGCAAAGAGAGATTGGACGAAATTAATAGCGAATTATCCTCGTTAAATGAAGAAAAAGATAGGATTGAAAAAGAAATTGAATATAAGCAAACTGAGGAATACGTTGAGGAAAAAGCGAGAAACGAGCTCAATCTTATAAAACCGGGAGAAAAGGTTTATGTTGTAGTTGGGGAAGGCGGAGAGAGTGTTGTACTTTCCGAGACTGATGAGAGGGAGCAAGAAGAGGAGGAGAAAATAGATGAAAAAAAACAAAATAATTGGTACCTATGGTATAGATTATTTTTTGATAATTAAAAATAAAGTTTAAAATTAAGATTTGAATCGGCAAGATAATTGACAATAGTTTGCTTTGACATGCCGGTTTTTATCTGTTAGATTTACTGTCGTAATTGCGTAGTTGCAAAAACACCGCGGGATGGAGGAATGGCACCTCACCGGGCTCATAATCCGGGGGTCCTGGTTCGAGTCCAGGTCCCGCAACCAAAGAATAATAAATAAGTTGAATAGGCGCTGGGATGCGCTTATTTTGTTAAAATTTAATCCTGTATAATGAGAGTGTTCATTTGTATTGTAGTTGCGACAATTAAGCCAGTGTAGCTCAGGGGTTAGAGCGGGCGTTTCATAAGCGCTAGGTCGGTGGTTCGAGTCCACCCATTGGCACCAAGGATTTTTTGTTTAATAAACTTTTTAATTGTTTTGTATTATTTGATTATTTAGTTGCGAGTTAATGCACAAGTATCATAGGCTTTAACCTATGAAAATTTTATCTATTTGATGTATACTCTTATGGTCATGGAGACAAAGAAAGAAAAAAATTTAAAAGAAGAAGGAAAACAAAAGAAAAGCGGAAAAGAGCAGAAGATAAAAATTCCTAACAAAATGATAGTAGAGGTTAGGAAATCTAATCCTTTTGGCAACATATTTTTCTACATATTTTTATTTTTGATGATGTATCTCATCTTCGGGAGCACCAGCGGATCCGCTTTTATGCAGGAGGAGGTTTCTATTAGTGATGTAATAAAACTTATAAATGAGGAAAAAGTTCAGGATGTAACGGTAGTTGGAGATAAAGTGGAAGTCTTGAAAAGGAGCGGGACCAAGGTGTATGCGAGGAAAGAGAGTAACATTAGTTTTGATGAAATATTGAGTAATAACCAAGTGGATAGATCTAAAATTGCCGGTAAATTAGAGGTAAAACAACAGGTAAACATAATGGATATTTTGTCTCCGATACTGATGTTCGGACTCCCGATTTTTATCTTTTACTATTTTCTTAAACAAATGAGAACTCAAGGTGGAGATTTAATGTCTTTTGGTAAATCCCGGGCAAAACTTTTTGAAAAAGGTCAGCAGAAAATTACTTTTAATGACGTTGCGGGGTGCGAAGAAGCTAAAAAAGAAATGTCTGAGATAGTAGATTTTTTGAAATCTCCCGCTAAGTATAGAAAACTTGGAGCAAGAATCCCAAAAGGTGTGTTATTGGTAGGACCTTCGGGTGTGGGGAAAACCTTATTAGCCAGGGCAATTGCCGGAGAAGCCGATGTTCCGTTTTTTAGTGTTGCGGGAAGTGAGTTTATGGAGATGTTGGTTGGAGTCGGATCTTCAAGAGTTAGAGATTTGTTTTCCACTGCCAGAGAAAAACAACCCAGCCTAATCTTTATTGATGAAATTGATGCTATCGGCAGGCAAAGAGGTATGGGAATCGGAGGAGGACACGATGAGAGAGAACAGACTTTAAATCAGATCTTAATAGAAATGGACGGTTTTGATGTTAGAACAAATGTTATTGTCATAGCCGCTACTAACAGACCTGATATGCTTGATTCTGCTTTGGTTAGACCCGGAAGATTTGATAGAAGAATAACTATACCTCTGCCGGATTTGAAAGATAGAGAGGAGATCATAAAAATACACATGAGGGGAAAACCAATTGATCCGGCGGTTGATGTTGAAAGATTAGCAAGAAAAACTGTGGGATTCAGCGGTGCTGATATTGAAAATATGTTAAATGAAGCAGCCATTTTAACTGCAAGAGAAAATAGAGAACTTATTACGGAGAAGGACTTAGAGGAAGCTTCTTTGAAAGTAACAATAGGTCCTGAGAGAAGAACTTTACAAAGTGATGATGAAAAAAGAATGACTGCTTATCATGAAGCAGGTCACGCTGTTGTTGCCGCAAACGTAAAAGATATGGATCCTGTTCAAAGAGTTTCCATTGTTGCAAGAGGGCAAACGCTTGGGCATACCGATCTGCCTCCTGAAAGAGACAGATATCAACTAACTCAAACCAGAATAGTTTCTTTAATGACCACGATGCTGGGGGGAAGAGCTGCTGAGGAAGTAGTTTTTAAAGAATTTACTGCGGGAGCATCGGAAGATATTAAAAGATGTACGGAATTGGCACGTAAGATGGTTACAGAATACGGGATGAGCTCATTAGGTCCGATATTTTATGAGGCCAGGACGCAATTTTCTTGGCTCGCTGAAGAATTTGGAGAAAAAGCTCCTATTAGCGAAGAAATGTCAGCTAAGATTGATGCTGAGATATCAAAAATTATTGATAGTTCTTATAAAGAAGCAAAAAGGATTTTAGATGAAAAAAGAGAAATTTTAGACAAGGTTGCAAACAGACTTTTAGAGGTGGAGACAATAGATGGGGATGAGTTTAAGAGATTGATAAGTTAGTTTTTATTTTTTATGAACCTGAAGTTTCCTTTGCTCTTCTTGTTTTTTCGGCCTTTTTTAAAACTGAATGGATTATAATACCTTATATGTTGATAGATTCTCATTGTCATTTATCTCACGAAAAGTACAACGAAAATGTAGATATTGTGATTAAAGAGGCCAGAGATTTTGGAGTGGGAAAATTAATAAGCATAGGTACATCCAGAAGTGAAAACGAAAAAGTGATAAGCATATCCGACTCTTATCCCCAAGTATTTTGCACAATTGGGATACATCCTTATGAAGACACCACCGTTCCCTTAAATGAATTACAGATTTCCCTTGATGAGAACTTAAAAAAATCTAATAAGATAGTGGCTATAGGAGAGTGTGGCATGGATGTTTTAGCTGAAAAAACTTCCAGAAATTTACATGAGCAAATGGATCTTTTTGAAATGCAAATAATTTTTGCTAAGAATAACAAACTCCCGATAATTGTTCACGATAGAAAATGCGATGATTTAGTTTTAAAGGTTCTTAAGAAATATTCTAATACTGATTTTAAAGGAGTTGTTCACTGCTTTGATTCCGATTGGGAGTTTGCTAAGAAAATTTTGGATATTGGTTTCTACATATCTTTTACTAATTTAATAGGATACCCTAAAAAAGATTCTCTTTTAGAAGTAGTTAAAAATGTTCCTGACGATAGGTTTTTATTGGAAACTGACGCTCCTTATTTGCCTCCTCAGACAATGCGCGGGGAGATAAATTACCCTAAATATGTTAAAATCGTTGCTGAGAAGGTCGCGCAGATAAAACAAAAAACATTTGTGGAAATATCCACACTATCGTACGACAATACCTGCTCTCTCTTTAATTTATGTTAGCTAAATTTGTAGAAAAACATGATAAGTTGGTCAGTAGAGTTTTAGAGATCACTCTGGGTCTTTTAACTTGGAGTTTGCTCTTGTCTCCCGTATGGCTAGGGATACTATTGCCAGAGGCTGTAGTGTATGTCCTTACTTTTCTGACTGTTTATTGGAGTTATATTGCTATTGTTCATACTTACGGTCTGTTTATGGGGTATAGGCAGTATAAAGAGGAGATGGCAGAAGATTGGTACTTGAATTGTCGAAAATTGGATTTTTCAACTCTTCCGGATAAAAAAACCTTACCCCCTACACTTGAAGATGTTAGACACATAATACTTATGCCTGTGGTTAATGAGCCCGAGGGTGTTTTAAGAGATTCTATAAATAGTATTTTTAATCAAACCTTTCCAATTTCCCAAATTTCACTTGTTTTTACAATTGAACAAAAATATTCCGAGGAAGTTATTGAGCGAATTAAAAATATTATCGGAACAAGAGATAAAGAATTGAATAGCCTTATGTTCTTTATTCATCCTGCCGGTATACCGGGGGAGGCTATAGGAGATGGGGGTGCTAATCGGGCTTGGGGATCATCTCATGCTGTCGAGGAGCTAAGGAAAAGAGGGGAGAATATAAGGAATTATATTTTTAGTAATATGGATTCCGATCATGTTCTAAACAAGCAGTATATTGCAAGACTAACTCATTTATATTTAACAACCGATAATAGAGATAACCACTTTTATTCATCCGCTGTCCCTCTTTTTGACAATAATCTTTGGAGAGTTCCTTTATTGATGAGATTAGAAGCAAATTCTGTAACTTTGGGAGTCATATCTGATTGGTCTGTTTCAAAAGGAAAGATAAGAAAATGTTTTTCGGCTTTTTCAGTTTCACTACAAACTCTCATAGACGCAGATTATTTTGATGTTGCTCTGGGAGCTGATGATACCATTTTTTACTGGAGAGCTTTCTTTGCCAGAGGCGGTAATTTTGATGGCGTGCCTTATTATATTCCCTACTCTGCAGATGCGGTTGAGGGGAAAACGGTTAGAGATTCTCATAAAAGTTTGTATAAGCAACTTTTAAGATGGAGTTGGGGGGCAGTTGATTTTCCTCTCTCCGTGAAGAATTTTATGAAAAGAGCCGATATCAAATTTTCTACAAAAATAAAATGGTTAAACAGGCATATAAAAGAAAGGGTTGTATTAACCAATACTGTATTTTTGATTACTTTTGGATTTTTAATTGTGACTTTGGTTAACCCCTATGTTAAACAATCAAATTTTGCTTACAGTCTTCCGAAAATTATGAGTTTCATTTTGACTTTAACTATGGTTTTTATAGTACCGGGAATATATTTCAGAAAAAAATTCTCTTCTCCGCCTCCAGAGAACTGGAGCCATTTCAGAAAAATATTAACTTACTTTGAAGCCCCTCTTATCACGATCAATTTATTGACCTATTCATTTTTTCCTACTTTGCACGCTCAGACAATGATGGTTCTTGGGAAGAGATTTAAAGATCTCTATCATACTCCAAAAATAAGATAATGAAGCTAAACAAGAGGATCAGAAAAACAACAGAATACGTACTTGAAAAACTAAGAGATAGAAACCTTTCTAATTTTTTGCTAAACACTTTATTATCACTTCTGCTGTTTTTTTACATTTTTAGCAGATTTAAATTTTTGAATGATTATGTTCCTTTTTGGTACGCCAAAAATTGGGGTGATTCTCAGCTTGCTCCAAAATTCATGCTCTATTTAATTCCGTTAACAAGTGTAACCATAAATTTGTTTGGACTACTTTTGACAGTTTTAAACAAATACTATTTGAGATATTTAGAAAACATAGTTTGGTACTGCGTTCTTTTTGTGAATGTATTTTTGATAGGGTCTGTAGTGAAAATAATTAGGATATCTTCAGTTCCCTTTCCTCCAATCATAAACCCTATGTACATCAGTTTGTTTCCCGCATTCTTTTTCGCGGCATTGATTATGCTTTTATTTATGCCTAATTTCATTGAATTTGCAAAAAAGAAAAAACTAGTAACAAATCCAAAAGTTCATAACCATCCCGGAATGATATTGCAATATCCTTCAGCCAGAGGCGGGGGATTTGTTTATGCCGTGGTATTTTTGTTTTCCGCAGCAATATTTGTTGGATTTAGTAAAAATCTTTCGGGGTTATATATTTCAGTAATCATGACTGCTCTTTTAGGAATATTAGATGATTATCAAAATACTCATCCAAAATCAAAATACAGATCATTGGAAAATCCCTTTCTTAGATTATTTCTACTTTTCGTAAGTGTTTTGCCGGTTGTTTTATCGGGAGTTATGATCAATACAATTAGCAATCCGTTCGGTGGTTTTATAAATCTTAATATATTTGAAGTAACATTTGGGGACAGTACTATATCGATATTACCTGTACTGGTGACTTCATTGTGGATAGTTTGGTTAATGAATGTTCTGTCTTGGTCAAATGGAGTAGATGGGCAGTTCCCGGGCATTGTAGGAATAGCATCTATATTAATCGCTATATTGGCTTTAAGATTCGATGAGTTAACCGAATTTCATCGTCAAATTGCTCTGTTGTCAGTCATAAGCGCGGGAGCCTCTTTTGGATCGGTTAAATATAATTGGTATCCGTCTAAAATAATGTGGGGTTTTGGCGCTATGTCGGCGGGCTTGGTAATTGCGAGTCTTGCCATTATGGCGCAAGCAAAGATAGCCGTCTCTGTATTAATATTGTTAATACCTTTTTTGGATGCTTTGGTCACGATAGGCAGACGTATTTTGAGAGGAAAAAATCCGTTGAAAGGTGATAGGGGTCATCTTCATCATATTTTATTGGATAAAGGGTGGAGTGTTAGTAAAGTAGCTTTGTTTTATTGGTTTGCAACCGCTGTTTTTGGAATTATAGGTCTTCTATCTCCGGAGAGGGTGGTGTTAAAACTTACATTTTTGATAATTGGTATTGTGGCTTCTATCCTAATATTTTTGAATATCAGTTCCAATAATAAAATGAAGCAATTTTCTTCTCAGAATTGAAGTTTTTCAGCACATGAGCAGACGTCCATTTTGAAAAGTTAATTTTCTTTTAATGTTCTTTAGAAAAAATTATTAAGAGCTTGCTGAAAAACAAGATGAGGATACTTCTAGTAGGAATCAATAAAGGAGTAATTAAAGAGCTAAATCTTAAACTAAAAAGTACTTTTATTGTAGATACCGCTGCCTCTGCATCAAAGGCAATTAGTCTTTCCGAATCAACCTGTTACGACTCAATTATCATAAGCACATCTCTTTTGGATATTAATGGTTTAGAATTATGTAAAATGTTAAGAAGTTACGGAGTAGATTCCCCAATTGCTTTAATTTCAAATAGTGATGATGGTCCGAACAAAGTTATGTGCTTTGATATGGGTGCCGATGCAGTAATTTTTACTACTCAATTTAGTATGGACGAAATTATTGCTCAAATAAATGTTTTAGTAAGAAGAAACGGTAATCATAGCAATTGCGAGAATTTTTTGAAATGTGGGGATATTAAATTAGATATGAAAAATAAAAAGTTTTACGCTAACGATGTCTTTGTTCCTTTGGGAAGAAAAGAATTTGATCTTTTGGAATATCTTATGATCCATAGAGACAAGCCTGTATCAAAGGAAGAGTTATTAGAACATGTTTGGGAAAAAGGGATCGATGTTTTAAGTAATACAGTTGAGGTTCACGTCAGAAGTATAAGGGTTAAATTTCATAAGATAGCAAATTCAAAAGTAATTAAAACTTATAGGGGTTTTGGCTATAAAATTGAAACTTGAGAAAAAAGCGCAAAAAACATATTATCAATATAATGAGAAAAATATACAACATTCTTAGAACAGCCCGACCTAGACAATGGTTAAAGAACCTCAGTGTTTTTGCGGCGCCTTTCTTTGCAGGAACACTATTAAATGAGGAGACATTTGTTTGGACTTTGCAGGCTTTTATTGCATTTTGTGCTATTTCCTCCGGCGCCTATTTTATAAATGATGTAGTAGATGCTCCCAAAGATAAACTGCATCCGATAAAGAAAAACAGAGCAATAGCTTCCGGTGAACTTCGTCCTGTGACAGCGATAATTATTGCAATAATTCTTATCTCTTTTTCTATTATTTACTCACTTACATATTTAGATGACTATTTTGTTTTTTCACTGGTGTTTTATATAGTAATCCAGTTTGCTTATTCTTTTTATCTTAGAAATGTAATAATTTTAGATTCTTTGGTGGTAGCTTCCGGTTTTATGTTTAGAGTTTTAGCAGGCGGATTTGCATCCAGAACTTCAATATCCTCCTGGATTATCCTTACTACTATCGGAATATCAATGTTAATGGCTTTCGGTAAAAGAAGATCGGAAAAAACTATTCTTTCTAAATTTTCCGATGGTTCCGGAGAGGCGGGAACACGGGAAACTTTGAGGCATTACCCTGACAGTTTGTTGGACAGTATGATTTCGATTTCCGCCTCTTACACAATTCTCACTTATTCTCTTTTTACTTTCATGTCTTCTCCCGAGGAAGTAGGTGGAAGAATATCTGCAGTATTACCCTCTATATTAAAGAGTCCTAAACTTATGATGTTGACTATCCCCCTAGTTATATATGGTATTGCCCGCTATCTCTATGTTATATATGAGAAGGGTGAGGGGGAATCTCCGGAGAGAGTCCTTTTGTCAGATAAACCGCTTTTGTATACGGTTTTAACGTGGGCTTTGTCTGTTTTTTTGATTATATTTGTTTTTCCTAATCTTAATTGATTAGTTGCCTAGTTTTTCCGATTCTTCATCGTTCTCGTCGTTCTCGGTTTCCATTTGGTTTGTTTGTTTTTCATTTTCAGGTGTTTCTTCATCCGTCTCATTACTATCAGAGGTTTCTAATTGTTTTTGATAATACTCTTTTTCCAATTTCAATATAAACTCTTCAACTTCGTCGGGAACATTTGCATCCTGATCTCCTATAGATTTAATTTTTGAGTCGCTATCATATGTATCCTGAGCTGAAAGAACATTACCGCTCTCTTCATAACTCATTGTCCCGATAAATGCTATTGGAAGAACCAAAATAGCTAAAAATATAAAGAACAGTATTCCGTTTAATCCTAATTTAAAAATTTTTTTCATTCTAATTCCCCCGGTTTTTCAAGATATTTCTGATCATCATCCAGCCATTCTTCATTTTTTTTCATTTTTATTTCTTCTTCAGCGTCAAAAATAAATATTAATGTTACCAAAATAGATACACCAAGTATTGAATAAAAAACCCATGGATAAACTAGGTTTGACATGGCCATCACAGCCGTTAATATAAGGAGAAGATAGGAATAAGATAGCCAAACAGATCCTTGAGTGTATATCTCGTAAGAGTTTTGAATTAGGGATTGAGCTTTTATAGAAAATAGTTTTGCTGTTGTGGCTGGTTTGATGTGCGAGCTGTGGAAAAGAAGGGCTTTTACAACTACATACCCAAGACCTATTACCAGCACCACTACCATAAAAAGAATAGAATAAGAATTAACTTTCAGATAATCGTAAGAATTTTGGAGAATAAGGCCATCCTGTGTGATCTTAAAATCTATTCCCAAGTATTTTGAGATTAATATAATTGATATTATCCTTGAAGCTAAAAGTAGAGTTGCCGGTATTATTGCTTTATCTATTAACCTAATTAAAATTTTGGACAGCATATTCAGGTTTTATTTGTTTAGTAATCGTCAATGATTTAGCAAAACATTGCTCGTTACTGTTATCATATTACTACCATGAGAATATCCCAGTCAATTAGAAGTGTTTTCAAAAGGCCATATCTGTTATTTTTTTCTATTTTGTTGTTTTTTATTCCACTAACGTTTTGTGTGAATACTAATGAAATATACGAGTTTCCGAAGGTATTTTTTCTTTATTATTTCGGAATTTTTATAATTTTCTTTTTCGTTTCGGATGTAATTTTAAATCCTGTTAAGATAAAACGCCCGCATCCTTTAGTTGTTTCTTTCCTTTTATTGGAGATAATATCCACTTTGTTGTCTTCTAATTTTTATACTTCTTTTTTTGGTTATTATTCCAGATTCAACGATGGGCTTTTATCCCATATTGTTCTTTTCGGACTTTACTTTGTCGGAATTAATAAATTAGAAAAGGAAGATTTTGAAAAGATATTGAAAATTTTGATCTTCACTATTTTGCCGATAAGCTTTTTAGGATTATCTCAGTATTTTTCCGGTGTTGAAAGAGTTTATTCCACTCTTGGTCAGCCAAATTGGCTCGCGCAGTACTTAAGCATGATTCTCTTGTTGGTTTTATATCTGATTTTTAAAGAAGATTTGAAAAAATTAAAAATCTGGTTCGTAATTTATGTGTTGGGTTTTTATTGTCTTTGGGTAACATACTCAACATCGGGAATATTAAGTTTTTTTGCAGGGTCTTTAATTCTCTTAATGGGAATAATTAAAGAAAGAAATAAAGAGGAACACTTTACAATTAAATTAGCATTGATATTGTTTGTAACTTTTCTTATTGCATTTCTTAATTTGGGAATGTTTAAAGATAAATTAAATGATGCTTTTTTGGATTTGAAAAAGCAAATTTCCCTTACGGGAAAATCTTATGCTCAGGCCTCAAATAATGTGATCAATACTTCTTTTGAGGATGAGCACAAAATATCTGATCCCGGATTTATTAGATTAAATCTTTGGGAAAGCACACTAAATTTTATATTTTCCGATCCGAAGATTTTTTTTATCGGTTCGGGTCCCGAAACTTTTCCTTATTCATTTCAACATTTTAGAAGTCCTAGCCTAAATTATTCTTCCGAATGGAATTTTGTTTTTAACAAACCTCATAATTACTATTTGGAAATTTGGTCTGAATCCGGAATTTTCTCCCTTTTTATTTTTATTGCTATTTTTTATTTGGTTATAAAAAAATCCCCATTTTTTATAATTCCATCGCTCTGTGCTTTTCTGGTTTCTAATTTTTTTGGATGGCCGGTTGTTCCTACTAGTTTGTTATCCTGTTTTTTTGTATGCGTTTCTTTATCTGATTTTGATGAGAAATTTTCTTTTGATAGTGGGGGAGAAAGCAAAAAAGCTTACTATAAAAAATTGAAAACGGGAGAAGCTGCTTTAATTCCACTTTGTTTTTTTTATATTTTTATTTTTTATTATTTATCTTCCTTTTTTAGTGCTGATGTAGATTTTAAAAAATCGCAAAAATTAATTAAGGAGGGCTCTTACGATTCAGCTCTATATTACGTTAATAAAGCTATTTCTAAAAATCCTCTTGAGCCAAAATACTACCACGGGAGAGCAAAAGTAAAATCAGCCTTTTTGGTTCTTGAAGAAGATAAGAGTCCTGTGAAAAAATCTATTTACGAAGATTTAAGAAAAGCTGAGGAATTAAACCCTGAAAATTTAGTCACAATAAGAAATTCAATTCCTATATATTATCTTTTAGCGGTTAGAGATTTTTATTTGGAGCCAGGGAGAGAAAATATCGATGAAAATTACATAAACATTGTAAGAGATTTCTTCAGCAGGACTAAACACTCTTATTGGAATGATGCGGGTGTAGTTTTATCAATAGCAAAATACGAGAAGGAATTAGGTTTAGATGATGAATTTGAGGAAAGCAGATTGAGAATAAAAGATTTGAGACCGGACTTACTTGAGTGGCACGATTTATTCAGATAGTTCTACATAAGCTTCGGAAACCCACCCCTCAACAGTGTCCGATACTCTTATTTTTATCCAACCTTCTCCTCTTTCAAGTATTTTGTATGATTCTCCGGAATTTACTCGTGCTATTTCTGCCCCGTTCAAACTTGGAGTTTCCCTTACCCTTAGCCATCCGAACGGTGTTGCTTTTATTTTTGCAGTCGCAGTTTTTATAACACCGGTTCCTAGAGATTCTAATTTCTCAAGAGCTTTTCTTGCTTCTTCGGTTACACCTTCTCCCGAAGATACTGTTCCTAAATAAGCTCCCCTTTCAGCATCCTTCAGTTTTTCCAAATCTTCTTGAGTGGATACTTCGTCTCCATTTGAGTCGTATATCACACCTTTATAATCAATAAAAAAGTCAAAGATTTTCTCTTTATTCATTCCCACACCATCAACATTTATTCCCCTCGTAGTGTTCCAATATATTAATCCTTTTACCCAACTCTGTGGATCTGATGTTACCAATGGATTGTCCAAGGATATATTGTATAAATTCTCTGAGTCTTCAAATGTTTTAACCACAGGATTAACCGGATAAGGAAACATCTTTATTGACACATTTAATGTGTATCCTTCCTGCACATTTATTCTTGCCTCGCTGGATTCATAACCGGGATATACTAACTTTAATGTATAATCTCCGTTTTTTATGGCAGAAGAGGAAAACGGAGTTTTGCCAATTTTCGAGTCATCAATATAAACATCAGCTTCGGAAGGTTCGGATACGATCCTTATAGTATTTTCAGACCCATCTTTATCAAACCAAAGTTCTTGTCCTGAAGAAAAAGTATCTGATACCCCGAGATCTCTGATTATTCCTACAACAAATACTATATCTTTCTTTGATGGTAGGAATTTTACTGTTGTCTGGTATTGTCTGTTGGCATTTCTGACCGTAATTGTATTAGTTCCCGGTTTTATGCTGTTTGATTCAAATGGAGTTTTTCCCACTACCTCGTTATTTATTAGAACTTCGGCTTCTCCGTTTGTAACTTTTACTTCAAGTCCTGATTTAGCCCCAATGTCTGTAAGGTTTCTAATTAATTCTCCGCCAAAAAACACTACCAATGCTACGCCCAACACTCCCAAAAAATATATTAAAACAGTAGGGAAAGATTTTTCATCATTGCTAATGGTAGATACCGCCATATGTACTTAAATTATCACGATAGTGGTAAAATATCAACATCCAAGTTGTTTTGGAGTAACAATGACTACTCGGGAATTAAAGCATAAATATATAGATTTTTTTCAGAAAAGAGGACATGCTGTAATGCCCTCCGCTTCTCTTGTTCCGGAAAATGATCCCACGGTACTTTTTACTACCGCCGGAATGCACCCTCTTATTCCTTACCTTTTAGGTGAAAAGCATCCCTTGGGAAACAGATTGGTAAATGCTCAAAAGTGCTTGAGAACAGATGATATAGACCAAGTTGGAGACGATACTCATATAACTTTTTTTGAAATGCTTGGAAACTGGTCGTTAGGGGATTATTGGAAAAAAGAATCTATTTCTTGGAGTTTTGAATTTTTGACTAAAGAACTTGGGATTTCTGTTGATAAACTTGCTGTTTCGTGTTTTGCGGGGGATAAAGATGTACCTAGAGATGAAGAATCAGCTGAAATGTGGAAATCATTGGGTATAAAAGAAGATAGAATTTTCTTTCTTGGTAGAAAAGATAACTGGTGGGGGCCGGTTGGAAAAAAGGGACCTTGCGGTCCTGACACCGAAATTTTTTACTGGGTAGGGAAGTCTGACCCGGTTCCTTTAGTTTCGTCGGAAAATTCCGGTGATTGGGTTGAGATTTGGAATAATGTTTTTATGCAATATGAAAAAGTTGAAGACGGGGTTTTTGTTGATTTAAAACAGAAAAATGTTGATACAGGGATGGGCGTTGAAAGAACCACCGCTGTTTTGAATGGAAAAAGAGATGTTTATTCCACAGATGCTTTTTCAAATATTTATTCTGAGATTAATAAAATAGCTACTTCCCGTAATGAGAAATCTATCAGGATTATTTGTGACCATGTTAGGGCTGCTACTTTTATCTTAGGTGATAGAAGAGCTATTATCCCTTCAAATTTAGATCAAGGATATGTTTTGAGAAAACTTATTAGAAGAGCAGTTAGAAACGGAAAGATGATTGGAATTGATACACCTTTTCTTGTTTCTTTATCTGATGTAGTTGTTGATCAGTACTCGGGAGAATACGTCGAACTTAAAGAAAATAAAGATTTTATAAAAAAATACTTGAGTCTTGAGGAAGAGAAATTTTTCAAGATATTAAATAACGGTCAAAAAGAATCGCTAGAATTGATTGATAGCGTTACTGACCCGGAAGAGAAAGTAAAGGTTTGGGACTTGGACGTGTTGAAAGTTGCAAAAATGTCCTTTGATTTATATCAATCTCACGGTTACCCAATTGAAATGTTTTTAGAAGATTTAGAAGATAAGAAAAATATAGAACCGGAATTATCCAGAAAAATTCGCGAAGATGTTAACAGTTTAATTTCTTTTCATCAAAATGTTTCTAGAAAAGGGTCCGAAAGAAAATTTAAGGGAGGACTGTCCGATCATAGTGAGAAGGTAATTAAATTTCATACCGCTACACATATTTTAAACAGAGCGTTGAGAGATGTTTTGGGAGATCACGTTAAGCAAATAGGAAGCAATATAACATCGGAAAGAATTAGATTTGATTTTCCTAACAAAGAAAAATTAAGTGAAGAAGAAATAAAAAAAGTTGAAGAGATAGTAAATGACATAGTTGACAAAAATATTCCGGTAAATTTTGTTATTCTTGACAGAGAAGATGCTATGATGTGTGGCGCTAGACATTTGGAAGGAGAGGATTATCCTGAAAAAGTTAAAGTATATTTTATTGGTGATAGTTTAGAATCTAGCGTAAGCGCCGAGTTTTGCGGGGGTCCCCACGTTAAAAATACAGGAGAAATAGGTCACATAGAAATATACAAGCAGGATAAAATAGGCGAGGGAAAAATGCGTATTTACGCCAGATTTAAAGATCAACTTTAGATTGCGAAAACGGCATTTAAATTAAGGGGTTGACTTGCCACTTTTGAAAGTGTTATATTATCTCTTGAGATAAAGGTTATTCCTGGAGATAGTTTTATTAAAAAGGAGGTAAAAATAGCATGGCCAGTATCAATAAAATCAAACCACTATCAGATTATTTACTAATAGAACCTCTCGAAAGAGAGACAAAACTTCCTTCCGGTATAGTTATACCTGACACTGCGAAAGAAAAACCGCAGGAAGGAAGGGTTTTAGCGGTAGGTCCGGGTAGAAGAGATGAAAAGGGTGATGTTGTTCCTATGAGCGTGAAAGCGGGTTCGATTGTTATGTATAAAAAATGGGGAGGAACAGAAATAAAAATAGAAGGAAAAGAACTTCTTCTGGTTAAAGAAGAAGATGTACTTGCTTTAATTGAAGATTAAGATTTAAAAGGAGGAAATTAATATGGCAGCGAAAGATATTATATACGGAGAGGAAGCGAGAGAGAAACTAAAAAAAGGTGTAGAGAAGCTTGCAAAAGCTGTATCTACAACCCTTGGTCCTAAAGGTGGTAATGTGGCTTTAGATAAAAGTTGGGGAACTCCGCAGGTAGTTAACGATGGTGTAACTGTGGCAAAAGAGATTGATCTTGAAGATAAATTTGAGAACATGGGTGCCCAGATAGTAAAAGAAGCCGCTTCCAAAACTAATGATGTAGCAGGAGACGGAACTACTACTGCAGTGGTTTTAGCCAGAGCAATAGTTAGCGAAGGATTAAAAAATGTTTCTGCCGGGACAAATGCCATGATTCTAAGAGGAGGTCTTGAAAAAGCTACCAAAGTTTTAGTTGACGAAATCGCTAAATTTTCAAAAAAAATATCAAGCAAAGAAGAAAAAATTCAGGTTGCTACGATATCTGCTCAAAACAAGCAGGTTGGGGAAATAATAGCGGAGGCCATGGAAAAAGTAGGTGATCAGGGTGTTATCACTGTTGATGAATCTAAAGGATCGGATATAGAACTTGAATATAAAGAAGGAATGCAGTTTGATAAAGGTTACTTATCTCCATACTTTGTAACTAATGGTGAAAAGATGGAGTCTGTTATTGAAAATCCTTACATATTGGTTACTGATATGAAAATATCAAGTATGCAGGATTTACTACCCTTACTCGAAAATCTTATGAAAGTATCTAAAGACTTGGTAATTATTTGTGATGACATGGATGGGGAGGCTCTTGCTACTTTGGTAGTAAATAAGCTTAGAGGAGTATTAAATGTTTTAGCCGTTAAAGCGCCGGGTTTTGGTGACAACAGAAAAGCTTTGTTAGAAGATATATCTATTTTGACGGGTGCTTCCTATATTAGTGAAGATACAGGAAGAAAAATAGACAGTGTTACTGTTGATGATCTTGGAAGAGCAGATAGAGTGATATCAGACAAGGATAGCACCACAATAGTTGGGGGAAAGGGAAACGAGGGCAAGATAAGAGAAAGAATTAAAATAATAGCGTCTTTGGTAGAAAAGGAAACCTCAACTTATGAAAAAGAAAAATTACAGGAAAGACTTGCAAAATTAAGCGGGGGAGTAGCTATAGTAAAAGTTGGTGCTGCGACGGAAGCCGAGTTGAAGGAATTAAAACTTAGGGTAGAAGATGCTGTTAACGCTACTAAAGCTGCTGTAGAAGAAGGTATAGTACCCGGAGGAGGAATTGCGTTTTTAAGAGCAAAAGAGTCTTTAAAAGAATTAAAATATGAGGGGGACGAACAGGTTGCCATATCTATTCTTGAAAAAGCTTTGGAGCAGCCCATCAGATTATTAATAAAAAATACAGGGATGGATGATGGTAAAGTGTTAGCCGAAATTGAAAGAAGATCGAAAGATGAAAAGAACAAAAATATTGGATTTGATGTAATAAAGATGGATTATGTGGATATGGTTGAATCAGGAATTATAGACCCCGCGAAAGTTACCAGAAGCGCTCTTCAGAACGCCATTTCAGCTGCCACCATGATAATAACAACAGAGTGTTTAGTTACCGAAGTTCCTAAAAAAGAAGAGAAAACCTCGATGCAAATGCCTGAGGAATACTAATTTAACCAAGAAAAGAATTAGATAGATTAGATAAAGTGGTGGTGATTCTACTGGGTTTCGTTTAACAAGAAGAGGGCTCCGCTTTCAGCGGAGCCCTCCTTCTTTTTTAGTTTAGCTAAAACTTTAGCTAAACTTTCCTAACGCAACTTACTTAACTTTTTTCTTAACTTCAATTTTCTTTGGTTTATCTTTTTCCGACTTCGGAATTGTGATCTTTAGTATTCCTTGGTCTAAATCGGCCTCTGCCTTTGACGGATCAACTATTCTGGGTAAGTTAGTAGAATAGTTGAAGGAAGTTTGTCGGGTTGATTTGTATATTGCCTTTTTCTTGCTCTTTTGTTCCTCAGTTTCTTTTTGTGTTGCATTTATAGTCAGAACATTTCCATCAATATTTATTTCTATATTTTCTTCTTTTATACCGGGAACCTGAGCCTCAACTATAATTGAGTCATCAGTTTCGTATATATCTAATCCTGTGGAAGTTCCGGCAATATCAAACCATTGACTCAACCAATTATCTTCGTCAAAGACGGCAGGCACTCCCCATCTATTCCATTTAACTATTGCCATATCTATCGCCTCCTTTCGATTAAAAACTAACACTACTCGTCTTTTTCGTTATCAGTTTAACACTCGGAGTGCTAATTGTCAATAACCCCTATAGTTTTTTTAAGAATTCTCTTGTATTTGCGGAGTATTTCTTTACTTACATCATTTTTATTAAAATGAATTAATCTATCATTTAACACTTCTGTAGTAATTTTGTTTTTCATGTGCGTAATTTGTGTCTTTCTGGCTAAAGATTCTAAATTTCTAAATAAAAAATTCTTTCTACGGATTTTCTTACTATTTTTACCGGGGAAATTTATTTTGAAATTGTTAAAATATTTGAAAATCCATTTATTTTCTTCCATAAAGTTAAAGTAAATGTCATCTCTCCAAACAAGAGGTTGTATGGAAATTATATTCTGAGCTACATACAGGTTTCTTTTCTTTTTTGCCCAAGCCATTCTGCTCTCATCAATAAAAATATTCGGGCATATTTTCCTTTCGTTTTCTTTTTTAGGCA
>Ga0208826_1000716_pt1 | contig 32426 bp, 28 predicted proteins | sample AD_UKC115_MetaG_FD_184451 | JGI IMG/M metagenome (GOLD analysis project Ga0208826, IMG submission 184451) | Active sludge microbial communities of municipal wastewater-treating anaerobic digesters from Hong Kong - AD_UKC115_MetaG (SPAdes)... | ecosystem: Engineered > Bioreactor > Anaerobic >...
GCGTCGGACTGGATCTTCGGCAGGCCCCGGAACGAGACGCCGACGCCACTGGGACCGGCCTCCGGCACAGGCGAGTACGGCGTGAAGGCCAGGGTCTGCACGCCGGCGTTGCCGAAGGCGGGATCGTTGTCCCCGGTCGCGGTGAGGCCGATCACCGCCAGCGCGGCCGCGTTGCTGTAGGGCTGGCGGATGCCCGCCACGCGCACCTGCCCGCTGGCATCCACCGCGAGGCCGCCAGGGAGGCTGGAGACGGCGGACGGATAGGTGTAGCGCCGCACGCCGCCCGCGCCGAAGCCGGCATCGGGAACGCCAATGTCGCCCGGCAGCAGCTTCGCCACGGCGCCCTCGTAGGCGCCGGACGGCGTGAACAGCGCGATGCTGAGGTAGACGCTGCCGGTCGCGTCTACAACCATGCCGGTGACTACGGCGCCGGACACGCCGCTGCCGTAGTCCAGCGGCAGCAGTGTGCAGTTCGAGGTCTGGTTCACCCGGCACAGGACCGCCACCGCGGAACTGCCGACGGCGAAGGTGCCGGCCACGTAGACGTATTCGGCGCTGCTGCCGAGGAAGAGATCGGCCTGCGGCAGGAACGAGACGGCCAGGTCGCGCACGCCGCCCGGGTACAGCGCCGTCGCGGGCTGGCCGTCGGGCGTGTAGGCGCGCAACACCGCCACGCCGCTGCTGTCGACGCTGGCGGCGAAGACGTAACCGAAAGCCTCCAGCACGTCACCGGCGCGCTCGTCCTGCGGGCCGACCTCGATGCGCTGGCCGTCGAGGTCGAACGTCGTGTCGAAGGTACCGTCGATCTCGGCATGGGCCAGGGGCGCGCTGGCCAGGGCGAGCAGCAGCAGGCGTCGAATCATGTCGGCCTCCGGAGTGGACGGAGGGGCAGCTTACCCAGTGCGGCGAAAAATCGGCGAGGGCGTGCAAGATCGTACGCCCGGCGGCGGTCCTGACTGCCGCCGGGCGCGCCGCCCGCGCACCGGCGGTTTGGCCGCCCGCGCCGCGCAGGGCAGAATCGGCGGCCCGGCGGGAACCCTGCCGCCGCCGCCGCGGTCTTGCCGAGCCCTGCTCCCTGCCACAGGTATGTCCCTGCCATGACTTCGCCGCTCCGCCGCCTCGCCGCTCTTGCCCTCGCGCTGCTCGCCGGCAGCGCCGTCGCGGCCCCCGAGGACGGCCTCTTGCCGGTGGAGCAGGCCTTCGCCCTCAGCGCCAGCGCGCCCACGCGCGACCGCGTGCAGCTCGACTGGAAGATCGCCGACAACTATTACCTCTACCGCGCCCGCATCAAGGTGAAAGCCGGACCCGGCGTCACCCTGGGTGTGCTCGACCTGCCTGCCGGCGAGAAGAAGAACGACGAGACCTTCGGCGAGGTCGAGGTCTACCACCACGCCGTGCAGGCCAGCCAGGCGTTCACGCTGGACAACCCGGCCGCCGGCACGGTCGAGCTCACCGTCACCGTGCAGGGCTGCCACGAGGTCGAGCCCAAGATCTGCTACCCGCCGCATCCAACCCGGCTCACCCTGGCCCTGCCCGCCGCCTCCGCCGCCGCGCCCGCGGCCACCGCCGCCGGCAGTGCCGCCAGCCCACTGTCCGCCGCACTGGGACAGATCGGCGGAAGGATCGAAGCGCCCAGCGAGGGGGCCGCCGCGCCCGCGGCGCAAGGGCTGCCCCTGCCGCCCGAACAGGCCTTCCGCTTCGAGGCCATCGCCACGAGCCCGACCGAGCTGCTGGCGCGCTGGACCATGCCCAAGGGTTACTACCTGTACCGCGACAAGACGCAGCTGACCCTCGGCGACGCGGCGGGTGCGCGTCTGGGTGCGCCGCGCTGGCCCGCCGGCGTCAGTCACCAGGACGAGCACTTCGGCCAGGTCACGGTGTACTTCGACCAGGTGGAGCTGCCCCTGCCCCTGGCGCGCAGCGACGGTGCGGCGGGCCCGCTGGCCCTCACCGCCGAATTCCAGGGCTGCGAGGACGGCGGCGTGTGCTACCCGGTGATGACGCGCACGGTGTCGGTGGAACTGCCCGCGGCGACGCCGCAGCAGGTCGCCGCCAGCGCCGCCAATGCAGCGACGCAGCCGGCCATGCAGGCGACGCAGGAGGGCCGTCCGGAAAGCCTGGCTCCGGCCGGCGTCTCGCTGCCGCTGGCCCTGCTGCTGGCGCTCGGCGGCGGCCTGATCCTGAACCTCATGCCCTGCGTGCTGCCCATCCTCTCGCTCAAGGCCATCGCTGTACTGGAAAGCGGCGAAGGCCCGCAGGCGGCGCGGCGGCACGCGCTGTACTACACCGCCGGCGTGATGCTGTCCTTCGGCGCCCTGGGCCTGCTGGCCCTGGCCCTGCGCGGCGCCGGCCACGCCTTCGGCTGGGGTTTCCAGCTGCAGCAGCCGCTGGTCGTGGCTGGCCTGGTGTACGTGATGCTGGCGGTAGGCCTCAGCCTCTCGGGCGTGGTGCAGTTCGGCGCCAGCCTGGCCGGCGTCGGGCAGTCGCTGACGCAACGCTCCGGACCGGCAGGGGATTTCTTCACCGGCGTGCTGGCCTGCGTGGTGGCCAGCCCCTGCACCGCACCCTTCATGGGCTCGGCCCTGGCCTTCGCCTTCGCCAGCCCGGCGCCGGTGGCCCTGGCGGTGTTCCTCGCCCTGGGTCTCGGCCTCGCCCTGCCCTTTCTGCTGATCGGCTTCGTGCCCGCGATCGGCCGCTGGCTGCCCAAGCCCGGCGCCTGGATGGACACGCTCAAGCAGGTGCTCGCCTATCCGATGTACCTCACGGCGGTGTGGCTGGTGTGGGTGCTGGGCCACCAGCGCGGCATCGACGCGGTAGGCCTGGTGCTGGCCGGCGCCGTCGCGCTGGCGCTGGCGCTGTGGTGGTTCGAGCGCAGCCGCTACCGCGGCCTCGGCTGGCGGCTGCTCGCCCTGCTGCCCCTGCTCGCCGCGCTCGCCGCCCTGCAGGGCGTGGGGCGCATCGAGAAGAGCGGCACCACGGCCGCCGCGCGCAGCGACGGCGCCGTGGCCTTCACCCGGGCGAAGCTTGCCAGCCTGCGCGCCGAGGGCAAGGCGGTGTTTGTCGACATGACCGCCGACTGGTGCACCACCTGCAAGGTCAACGAACGTGCGGTGCTGCACACCGAGGCGTTCCGCGAGCTGCTGCAACGCACGGGCACGGTGTTCATGGTGGGGGACTGGACCGACCCCAATCCGGAGATCGAAGACTTGCTGCGCGAATTCCGCGCCGTCGGCGTGCCCCTCTACGTGGTGTTCCCGCGCGGCGGCGGTCCCGGCCGCACCCTGCCGACCGTGCTCACGCAGGGCAGCGTGCGCGAGGCCCTGGAAGCGGCGAGCCGCTGACGTGAACGTGCGGCAGATCCTCGGCATCCTGCTGCTGGCGGTCCTGGCCGGCGCCGGCGGCGTGGTGGCCGGCAGCTTCCTCGGCCACCGCGGGCCACCGCCGGCGCTGCTGGGCCTGCTCGAGCGCGCGGGCGCCGGCGGCCTCGCCCGGGCCTGGTCCGAGGCCAGCACGCCCGCCGCCCCGGCCGGCATTGCCGTGGCGCGGGTGGGCGAGTCGCGCCCGGACCCGGCCCTCGTCGATGTCGACGGCCGCGCGCGCAGCCTCGGCGAGTGGTCGGGCCATCGTCTGCTGATCAACTTCTGGGCCACCTGGTGCGCGCCGTGCCGCGAGGAAATGCCGGCGCTCGATCAGGTGCGCAGGGAACGGGCAGGAACCGGGGTGGAAGTGGTCGGCATCGCCCTCGACGACGCCGAGGCGGTGCGCGCCTTCCTGCGCCAGACGCCGGTCAGCTACCCGGTGCTGCTGGCCCCGGCGGACGCCCCCAATCCCGCGCTGGCGTTCGGCGACACCCGCGGCGCCCTGCCCTACAGCGTGCTCGTGGGTGCCGACGGCCGCATCGAGCGCCAGCGCCTGGGCGAGCTCGACTTAGCGACGGTGCGCGACTGGCTCGCTCCCACGCCCTAGAAGAATTTCGGCAAACGTCGCCGAAATGAGGCGTTCTGGACAATCGCCCCGTCCTCGCGCAGACTTGCGCCCCTTGCCCGGCGGGTGCCGGGGCGGAGCAAGCCGGTGGCCAAGATCCTGGTCCTGCACGGCCCCAATCTCAACCTGCTGGGCACGCGCGAGCCGGACACCTATGGCCACACCACGCTCGCGGCCATCGATGCGGAGCTGGCCGCGCTGGCGCAGGCCGCCGGGCACGAGCTGAGCTGCCTGCAGGGCAATGCCGAGCACGTCCTGATCGAGCGCATCCACGCCGCCGCGCACGACGGCACCGCCTTCATCCTGATCAATCCGGCCGCGTTCACGCACACCAGCGTGGCCCTGCGCGACGCCCTGCTGGGTGTGGCCATCCCGTTCATCGAACTGCACCTGTCCAACGTGCACGCGCGCGAGCCCTTCCGCCACCACTCCTACCTCGCCGACGCGGCGGTGGGCGTGATCGCCGGTTTCGGCGCCGACAGCTACCGCCTGGCCCTGCAGGCGGCGCTGGCGCGCCTGGCCTGAGCCGCCCGACCCTTCACCCGCTTTTCCGTAAGGACACCGTCATGGACCTGCGCAAGATCAAGAAGCTGATCGACCTGCTCGAGGAATCCAACCTCGCCGAACTGGAAATCAAGGAAGGCGAGGAAGTGGTGCGGCTCTCGCGCATCCCCAAGGGCATGGCGCCCATGGCCATGGCCGCGCCGGCCGCGCCGGTGACCCACGTGCACATGGAGCCGCCGCGCACCCCCGGCACCGCCCTGCCGCCGTCGGGCGACGCGGCCGCCGCGCCGGTCTCCGGCAAGACCCTGCCCGAAGGCCACATCGTGCGCTCGCCCATGGTCGGCACCTTCTACGCCTCGCCGGCCCCGGACAAACCCGCCTTCGTCAGCGTCGGCCAGGCCGTGAAGGCCGGCGACACCCTGGCCATCATCGAGGCGATGAAGATGTTCAACCAGATCGAGGCCGACAAGTCCGGCACGATCGTCGCCATCCTTGCCACCAACGGCCAGCCGGTGGAGTTCGACGAACCGCTGTTCGTGATCGGCTGAGCGCACCCCCATGCTCGACAAAGTCGTCATCGCCAACCGCGGCGAAATCGCCCTGCGCGTGCTGCGCGCCTGCCATGCGCTCGGCATCAAGACCGTGGCGGTGCACTCCACCGTCGACCGTAACCTCAAGCACGTGGCCATGGCCGACGAGTCGGTGTGCATCGGCCCGGCGCCGGCAGCGGAGAGCTATCTCAACATTCCGGCCATCATCGCCGCGGCGGAAGTGACCGATGCCCAGGCCATCCACCCGGGCTACGGCTTCCTGTCCGAAAACGCCGACTTCGCCGAACGCTGCGAGTCCTCCGGCTTCATCTTCATCGGCCCGACCGCCGACGTGATCCGCCTGATGGGCGACAAGGTCGAGGCGATCAAGGCGATGAAGGCCGCCGGCGTGCCCTGCGTGCCGGGCTCCGGCGGTCCGCTCGGCGACGACCCCGAGGAGAACGCGCGCATCGCGCGCGACATCGGCTACCCGGTGATCGTGAAGGCGGCCGGCGGCGGCGGCGGCCGCGGCATGCGCGTGGTGCACACCGAGGCGCATTTGCACAACGCCATCACCCTGACCAAGTCGGAGGCCAAGGCGGCCTTCAACAACGACATGGTCTACATGGAGAAATTCCTCGAAAACCCGCGCCACGTGGAGATCCAGGTGCTGGCCGACGGCCAGGGCAATGCCATCCACCTCGGCGAGCGCGACTGCTCCATGCAGCGCCGCCACCAGAAGGTGGTCGAGGAAGCCCCGGCGCCCGGCATCACGCCCGAACTGCGCGCCCAGATCGGCAAGGTGTGCGTCGACGCCTGCCTGCGTATCGGCTACCGCGGCGCCGGCACCTTCGAATTCCTGTTCGAAAACGGTCGCTTCTACTTCATCGAGATGAACACGCGCATCCAGGTGGAGCATCCCGTGACCGAACTCATCACCGGCGTCGATCTGGTGCGCGAGCAGCTGCTCATCGCCGCCGGCGAGAAGCTCTCGCTGCGGCAGGAGGACATCACGTTCAGCGGTCACGCCATCGAGTGCCGCATCAATGCCGAGGACCCCGACAGCTTCCTGCCCTCGCCGGGGACGGTGAAGCGCTTCCTCGGCGCGGGCGGCCCCGGAGTGCGCCTGGACACGCACATCTACGACGGCTACCGCATCCCGCCCAACTACGACTCGATGATCGGCAAGCTCATCGTGCACGGCCGCGACCGCGCCACCGCCGTGGCGCGCATGCGCCTGGCCCTGTCGGAGATGGTGATCGAGGGCGTGAAGACCAACATTCCGCTGCAGCAGCGCATCCTCGGCGACGGCGGCTTCCAGGCCGGCGGCCAGAACATCCACTACCTGGAAAAACGCATCGCCGAATCGAAGGAGAAGGGCATCGCCCTGGGTTGATGCCGCCATGGCCTGGCTCGAACTGTCCCTGACCCTGCGCGCCGAGCAACAGCAGCGCATCGAAGGAGCGCTGGAGGATCTCGGCGCGCTCGCAGTGACGCTGCAGGACGCCGACGTGGACACGCCCGACGAGCGCGCGATCTTCGAGCCCGGCGTGGGCGAGACACCGCTGTGGGCCAGCCTGCAGTTGCAGGCCCTGTTCGACGCCGATGCCGACCGTGCCGGACTCGTCGCCGCCCTGCTCGAGCTCGTGCCGGAGCTGGAGCCTGACCAGCTGCGTTTCCGCACGGTCGAGGACCAGGAGTGGACGCGCGCCTGGATGGACACCTACCGACCCATGGCCTTCGGGCGGCGGCTGTGGATCTATCCCTGGAATCTCGAACCGCCGGCCGACCTGGGTGCCGACACGGTGATCGTGCGCCTCGACCCCGGCCTGGCCTTCGGTACGGGCACGCACCCGACGACGGCGCTGTGCCTGGAGTGGCTGGATGCTCAGGATCTCGCCGGCGCGACCGTGGTGGACTACGGCTGCGGCTCGGGCGTGCTGGCCATCGCGGCCCTCAAGCTCGGTGCCGCGCGCGTGATCGGCGTGGACCTCGACCCACAGGCCCTCGATGCCAGCCGCGACAACGCCCAGCGCAACGGCGTGGCCGAACGCCTCGAAGTGCTCCTGCCCGCCGCCTACGCGCCGACCCCGCAGCCGTTCTTCGTCGCCAACATCCTGGCCGGCCCGCTGGCCGAGCTGGCGCCGCTGTTCGCCGCCAGCGTCGCGCCCGGCGGCCGCCTGGCGCTCTCCGGCATTCTGGCCGGCCAGCAGGACGAACTGCTCGTGCGCTACGGCGAGTGGTTCGATGCACTCGACGTCACCGAGCGCGACGGCTGGTTGCGCATCGCGGGGCGTCGGCGCTGATAGTCGCGGCTGCGGCTCTGCGCTTGGGAACAGCATCGTTCCCGACACGGAGTCCGCCATGCGCCCCCTGCGTTTCCACCTCGCCGCCGCCGGCGCCGCCATCGCCACCCTGCCGCTGGCACTCGCCGCGGCACCGGCCAACGCTCCCTTCACCGTCACGGTGAACAGCAGCAGCGACGCCGACGCCGCCGACGGGGTCTGCTCGCTGCGCGAGGCGATCATCGCGGTGAACCAATTGGCGACCTATCGCGACTGCAGCGGTGGCAGCGGCACCGCTGGCGCGGTCATCGCCTTCGCCATTCCCGGGAGCGCGGGCCAGGTGCACACCATCGAAGTGGCCAGCCGCCTGCCGGCGATCACGCGGCCCGTGCTGATCGACGGACTCACCCAGGGCGGCGCCGATTGCAGCGTGTGGCCGCCGGCGCTGAAGGTGGTGCTGCACAGCGCGAGCAATGGCGCCTACAACGGACTGACTCTCGACGTCGGTTCCGACGGCAGCCAGGTGCGCGGCCTGGTCATCAACGGCTTCAACAACAACCAGGGCTATGCCTTCAACTTCAACGCCGCCATCAACATCTACAGGAGCGGCAACAACCGCATCGAGTGCAATTTCCTCGGCACCGACGCCAGCGGCGTCAGCGCCGTGGCCAACCTGCGCGGCGTGGACATCAACAGCGCCAGCGGCAACATCATCGGCTCCGGCGGCGCACCGTCGCCCTACTTCGCCCGCAACCTGATCAGCGGCAACACCTATGGCCAGGTGGACACCCGCGGCGATGCGCCGACCCACAATCTCATCGCCGGCAACTACATCGGGCCGAACGCCGCCGGCATGGCCGCACTGGGCGGCGGCGCGGGCGTCTCCATCAACGGCAACCCCAACCCTGCGACCGGCAACATCGTCGGCTGGGACGGCGTCGGTGATCCCGCGCTCATGCGCAACCTGATTTCCGGCTCGTCCGGCGGTCCCAGCGCCCCGGGTCTGGAAATGGTGGTCGGCGCGCACGACAACCGCGTGGCGGGCAACTTAATCGGCACCGACGCCACGGGCCTGGCGGCCATCGGCAATGCTGGCGCCACGGGCATCGGCGTGGCCCTGGGCAGCAATGCGTCGGTCTACGGCAACCTCATCGGCGATGACGGCACGCAGGGCGCCGCCGCGCGCAACGTGATCTCCGGCAACACCTTCGCCGGCATCGACATCAACGGCGCCAACGGCACTCACGACAATGCCGTGGTGGGCAACTGGATCGGCGTCAAGGCCGACGGCAGCGGCGCTCTGCCCAACGGCAGCATCGGATTGTCGATGGACTACGCCAGCGCCCGCACCCTGGTGGCGCGCAACTGGTTTGCCGGCCAGCCCACGGCCATCCGCCTCTTCGGCTCGGGCAGCTTCGGCGGCGGCGCGGTGGCGTATTTTCTGAACGGCGTGGCGCCCATCACCGGCGCCCAGGTGCTGGATTCGCGCGACAACTGCGTGCTCGGCACCAGCGGCGTACAGGTCACGGCGCAGGGCGCGACGGTGCCACCCAACACCTTCGCCAACAACTGGTGGGGGGCGGCCGGCGGGCCCAACAGCGCCGGCGCGAGCAATGCCGACGCCAGCGTGGCGACCACGCCCTGGCTGACGGCACCGGCGGCAGTCTGCGACGACACCCTGTTCCGCAACGGTTTCGAGGCCCCGGCCGGCTGATCGCGCCGCTCCGCGCCCCTGCCGGCGCGGCGCCCAGTTGCGTAAGATGGCGCGATGTACACGCAGTGCCCGGAATGCCTCACCGTCTACACGCTCGATGCGGAAACGCTCGGGCGCGGTCACGGCATGGCCACCTGCGGGCACTGCACGGCGCTGTTCGACAGCCTGCACACGCTGACCGCGCAGCTGCCGCCGGAGCCCTTCGAGCACCTGCCGCCGCACGTGGCCGAGGCGCGCCCGCCGCTGCTGTCGGTACCGGTGTACCGCCCGCATCCGGCGCAGACGACGCTGGAATTCGATCCGGACGAGCGCGCCGCGCGCCTGCCGCACCGGCGCGCGGCAACCCACGCTGCGCCGCAGTTCGCCCGCGCGGCGCGCGCGCGCCGCGGCCGGCGCTGGCCCTGGCTGGCCGGCTCGACGCTGCTGGCGCTGAGCCTGGCCGCCCAGCTCGCCTGGGCCGAGCGCGAGCCGCTGGCGGCGCAGCGTGAATTGCGACCCTGGCTGGAACGCGCCTGCGCCAGCCTGCACTGCCGCCTGCCGCCGTTCCACGACGTTGGCCAGCTCAGTCTGGTCTCGCGCAGCATCCGCCCACACCCCTCGGTGCCCGGCGCCCTGATCATCTCCGCCACCCTGCGCAACGACGGCGACCTGGCACAGGGCTACCCGGTGGTGGAAATCACCCTGTCGGACCTGGACGAAAACCGCGTCGCCATGCGCCGCTTCCGCCCGCGCGAGTACATCGGCGACACGCGTGCCATCGAGACCGGCCTGGCCCCCGGCGCCAGCGCCACCCTGGTGGTGGAAGTGCAGGACCCGGGCAAGAACGCCGTCGCCTTCGAGTTCCGCTTCCTCTGACGGTCGGCGGCCGCACGCGGCCCTTACCAAGGCGCGGTCGCCGCGGTACCATGACCGACCCGCCACTGCCCGCTCGCCGCAGCGGCGGCCCAAGGAAGACACTTCAGGTCGCCGCCCCGTGAATGCCGTGACTCCCCTGCGCGCCGCCGATGCGGCCGTCGATACCGTATTGCAGTCGTCCCTGCGCGAATGCGTCACGCGCGCCGTGCGCCGCTACCTCAGCGACCTCGACGGCAAGCCCGGCGACGGCCTCTACGACCTCATGCTGCAGGAGGTGGAGCAGCCGCTGCTGCGCGAAGTCATGGCCTGGTACGGCGGCAATCAGAGCAAGGCCGCCGCCGTGCTCGGCATCAATCGCGCCACCCTTCGCAAGAAGCTCGCCAGCTACGGCATGCTCTGAGGGGCGCCACGACGCCACCTGCCCCGGGGCGGTATCCCGCAGGGCGTGCGACTATAATCGCCGCCCCCGCCGCTGCCTGCGTCCCCTGCCCATGTTCGATGCCACCCTCGTCCCGGTGCGCCGCGCGCTGCTGAGTGTTTCGGACAAGACCAAACTCGTGGACCTGGCGCGCGGCCTGGACGTGCTCGGCGTGAGCCTGCTCTCCACCGGCGGCACGGCCCGCCTGCTGCGCGAGGCTGGCCTCGTGGTCACCGAGGTGAGTCAGGTGACCGGCTTCCCCGAAATCATGGACGGCCGCGTCAAGACCCTGCACCCGCGGATCCACGGCGGCCTGCTCGGCCGGCGCGGCACGGACGATGCGGTGATGGCGCAGCACGGCATCGCGCCGATCGACCTGCTGGTGGTGAACCTTTACCCCTTCGAGCAGGCCGTGGCCAAGCCCGACTGCAGCCTGGGCGAGGCGATCGAGAACATCGACGTCGGCGGGCCGGCCATGCTGCGCGCCGCAGCCAAGAACCACGAGCACGTGGCCGTGGCCACCGACCCGGACGACTACGCCGAGATCCTGGAGTCCCTGCACCAGCGCCACGGCACCGTGCTGGCGCTGCGTCGCCGCCTGGCGGCCAAGGCCTTTGCCCACACCGCGCGCTACGACGGCCTGATCGCCAACTGGCTGGGCGCGCGTACCGGTGACGCCGGCGCCGACACCTTTGCGCCGAGCCTGCACCTGTCGCTCACGCGCGCCAGCACGCTGCGCTACGGTGAGAACCCGCACCAGTCCGCGGCGCTGTACCTGGAAACGCCGACGCCGCGCGGTGTGGTGGCCACCGCGCGCGTGCTCGCCGGCAAGGAGCTCAGCTTCAACAACCTCGCCGACGCCGACGCCGCGCTGGAATGCGTCAAGGCCTTCGGCAACACGCCGGCCTGCGTCATCGTCAAGCACGCCAATCCCTGCGGCGTTGCCCTGGGCGAAACGCCCCTGCTGGCCTACGAGCGCGCCTACGCCTGCGACCCCACCTCGGCCTTCGGCGGCATCATTGCCTTCAATCGACCCCTGGACGCCGGCATGGCGCGCAGCATCCTGGAACGCCAGTTCGTCGAGGTGGTGATCGCCCCCGAGGTCGAGCCGGCCGCGCTGGATGCGCTGGCGAAGAAGCCCAACGTGCGCGTGCTGGCCAGCGGCGCCTGGCCGGCGCACGCGCCCCATGCGCTGGACTTCAAGCGCATCGCCGGCGGACTGCTGGTGCAGGACGCCGACCGCGACACGCTCATGCTCTCGGATCTCCAGGTGGTGTCCAAGCGCGTGCCCAGCGCCGAGGAACTGCGCGACCTGCTCTTTGCCTGGCACGTGGCCATGTATGTGAAGTCCAATGCCATTGTCTACGCGCGCAGCGGCCAGACCGTGGGTATCGGCGCCGGCCAGATGAGCCGCGTGGTGAGCGCCAGGATCGCGGCGATGAAGGCCGAAGAGGCCGGCCTGCAAGTGCGCGGCAGCGTGATGGCATCGGATGCCTTCTTCCCCTTCCGCGACGGCATCGATGCCGCCGCGGCCGCGGGCATCCGCGCCGTGATCCAGCCGGGCGGATCAATGCGCGACGCCGAGGTGATCGCCGCGGCGGACGAACACGACATGGCCATGGTGTTCACCGGCGTGCGGCACTTCCGGCATTGATGCCGCCGTGCGGCATCATGCGCGGAGCGCGTGCTGCGAGCGCCCGCTTGCTGCCTTGTTCTCCACTCCCCATTCGCGCCGGTGGCGCGAATCGCCCCCCTGACCCGGGGCACCCTGCCCACGGCGGAATTGCACCATGAAGATCCTCGTCATCGGCTCCGGCGGGCGCGAACACGCCCTGGCCTGGAAACTCAAGCAGTCGCACCGCGTCAGCGAGGTGATCGTGGCGCCGGGCAATGCCGGCACCGCGCGCGAGCACGGCCTGCGCAACGCCGAGGTGCAGGCCAGCGACATCGACGGCCTGCTGCGCCTGGCGCGTGAGGAGCACATCGACCTGACCGTGGTCGGCCCGGAAGGCCCACTGGTGGCCGGCGTTGTGGACCGCTTCCGCGCCGCCGGCCTGCGCTGCTTCGGCCCGCGCCGCATCGCCGCGCAGCTGGAGGGATCCAAGGCCTTCGCCAAGGACTTCCTCGCGCGTCACAACATTCCCACCGCGCGCTACGCCGTGTTCACCGAACTGGAGCGTGCGCTCGCCTACGTGCGCCAGCAGGGCGCGCCCATCGTCATCAAGGCCGACGGCCTGGCCGCCGGCAAGGGCGTGGTGGTGGCGCTGACCCTGGCCGATGCCGAGCTGGCGCTGCACGACATGCTGGGCGCCAAGGCCTTCGGCGAGGCGTCGGCGCGCGTGGTGATCGAGGAGTTCCTCGCCGGGGAGGAGGCCAGCTACATCGTGGTGAGCGACGGCCGCCGCGCGGTGCCCATGGCCACCAGCCAGGACCATAAGCGCCGCGACGAGGGTGACCTCGGTCCCAATACCGGCGGCATGGGCGCCTACTCGCCGGCCCCGGTGGTCACGCCCGCGGTGGAGCGACGCATTCTCAAGGAGGTGATCGAGCCCACGCTCGCCGGCATGGCCGCGGAGGGAGCACCCTTCATCGGCTTTCTCTACGCCGGCCTCATGATCACGCCCGAGGGCGCGCCCAAGGTGATCGAGTTCAACGTGCGCTTCGGCGATCCGGAAACGCAGCCGATCATGCTGCGCCTCAAGTCCGACCTGGTCGACATCCTCGAAGCGGCGCTCGACGGCCGCCTGGACCAGGTCAGCATCGCCTGGGACCCGCGACCGGCCCTGGGCATCGTGCTCGCCGCACCGGGCTATCCCGCCTCACCGCGCCTGGGCGGGGTCATTCACGGACTGGAGGCGCCGACCGCCGCCGACGTCAAGGTCTTCCACGCCGGCACGCTCCTGGATGCCCAGGGCCGCGCCGTGAGTGCCGGCGGCCGCGTGCTGACCGTGTGCGCCCTGGGCCAGGACGTGGCCGCGGCACAGCGCCTGGCCTACGAGGCGGCGCGGCGCCTCCACTTCGACGGCATGTTCTTCCGCCGCGACATCGGCCACCGCGCCATCGGCCGCTGAAGCACGATCGGCCGCACTGGGCGCCGCGGGCGGCGAGCTAGGGCTGAGCCGGCTTGGGCTCGGCGTCCGGCGGCACCGGCGCCAGGCGGGCCGGGTGGAAGTAGGGGTGTTGCGGCGGCCAGGGTCGCTCGGGCAGCTGCTTGGCCTGGAACTGCTGGAAGAACACCTTGTACAGGGCAATCTCGGCCGCGTCGCCGCCCTTCACCGCATCGAAGATCGCCGCCCCCTGCAGCTGCGTGGCATCGTCCCACTCGCCGTTGGCGGCTGCGGCCAGCGCCAGGGCTTCGGTGTTGCCCGGCGTCGGCAACTGCCGGTAGAGCTGTTTGGCGCGCTCGCGCGCCGCGGCGCGATCCTGCGCCGTGCTGGCGCGGCAGCTGGCCACCACACGCGCCTGCACCTGCACCAGCAGGGCCAGGCGCGGGTGTTCGCGCAGGGAATCGCCCAACTCCTTGGCCGCCTGCTGGCACTTGCCGTCGGCACTCAGCGCCGCGGCGAGCTGCGCGTAGGCGTCGCCGCGCAGCGGTTCCAGGCGGACCAGCGCGCGATACTGTTCGGCGGCGCGGGCGTACTGTCCGGCGCGCATCGCCGCGTTGCCCAGCAGTTGGTGCGGTTCGGTGAGCTCCGCATTGGCGGCGATCGCCTTGGCATACCAGGACTGGGCTGCTGCCTCGTCGCCGGCGCTCTCGCGCACCACGCCCTGGGTGAGCAGGGCCAGGGCATCGTTCGGGGCCAGCTGGAGCGCCTGTTCGGCGCGGTGCTGCGCCGCCACGGTGTCGCCCGCCGCCGCCTCCACGCGCGCATACAGCGCCAGCGCAGCGCTGTCCTGCGGGTTGGCCTTGAGGGCGAGATCGAGCTGCGCGCGCGCCGTCGGGTACTGGCGCGCGGCTAGGAAGAATGCCGCCTGCTGCATCGGCGTGTCGCTGTCTGCCTTCGCCGGCGCGGCCGGGGCGACCGCCAGGCTCATGCCGAGCGGATCGATCAGGCGCGGTGGGGTGGCGCCGGCCTTGGCACGCGCGGCGGCGGCCCCGGCAGCGTCGCCCTGTCCCTGCAGGGCCTCGGCCAGCGGGCCGTACAGCTTGTCCGCACCGGGATCGAGCTTGAGCGCCTGCTGCAGCGCGGCCGCCGCCTCGGCGTAGCGGCGCTGGCGCAGGGCCAGGTCGCCCTTGAGCGCGTACAGCTTGGGTTGGTCCTGGTGCGCGGCGAGATACTCCTCCACCAGCTGCCCCGCCCGATCCGCCGCGCCCTGCTCCAGCAGCGCCGTGGCCAGGGCCACGCGGATGGGCACGTAGGTCTTGTCCAGCGCGTAGGCGCGCTCGAAGGCCGCGCGCGCCGCCGGCTCGTTCTTGCGCAGGTGTTCGAGCACGCCCTGCAGGTAGGGCCAGCGGCCGTCGTTGGGCGCCAGCGCCGCGGCATCGGCCAGGGCCACGGCGGCTTCCTCGTGCAGGCCGGCGCGGCCGTAGATCACGCCCAGCTGGGCATAGGCCTGGGCGAGCGCATCGCCCACCAGGTTCACTCGCGCCTCGTCGAAGGCCTTGCGCGCCTCGGTCAGTTCGCGCGCCTGCTCGGCCGGCAGGCGGCCCAGCGCCGGCTGCGGCACCGGCTTGACCAGGGCCTCGGCGGACACGGCACCGGCACCGAGCAACAGGGCACAGGCCAGGAACAGGGAGGAGCGGCGGAAGGTGGACGGCATGGGAATCCTTGCGAATACGGCGGGGCGCCGCCCGGGCGGCGCGGGCGCGAGGCGCGCAGTGTATCGGCTCGCCCCGGCCCCTGCAGCGCGATGCGGGGCCGATCTCAGGCTTTGTTAAGCTCGCCCGCACCCAGGGAGTCCGCATGTCCGCATCCAACCAGTTCGCGCTGCTCGGTACGCGGCGCTTCGCCCCGTTCTTCTGGACCCAGGCGCTCGGGGCGTTCAACGACAACGTGTTCCGCTACGCCACCCTGGTCCTGGTGGCGTTCCAGATGGGCCTGCCGCGCGGGGAGGTGACCTTCTACTCCAATCTCGCCCCGGCCCTGTTCATCCTGCCGTTCTTCCTGTTTTCGGCCAGCGCGGGCCAGCTCGCCGAGAAGTACGACAAGGCGCGCATCACCCGCTACGTGAAGCTGTTCGAGATTGCCGCCATGGCACTGGCCGCGTGGGGCTTCCACACCCACGACGCCACTCTGCTGCTGGTCGTGCTGTTCCTGATGGGCCTGCACTCCACCCTGTTCGGGCCGATCAAGTACGCCATCCTGCCGCAGGCGCTGGAACCGGCCGAGCTGGTGGGCGGTAACGGCATGGTGGAGATGGGCACCTCGCTGGCGATCCTGCTGGGCATGGTGCTCGGCGGCTCGCTCATGGCAGTGAGCGGCAGCGGTCCCACCCTGGCCTCTGTGGCCGTGCTGGCCATCGCCGTGGCCGGGTACCTCGTCAGCCGGCAGATCCCCGCCGCGCCCGCGGCCGTGCCCGACCTGCGCTTCAACTGGAACCCACTGGCGGAAACCTGGCGCGCCCTGGGCTTCGTCGCGCGCAACCGCACGGTGTTCCACAGCGTGCTCGGCATTTCCTGGTTCTGGTTCTTCGGCGGCGTGTTCACCGCCAACCTGCCGCTCTACACGACCGAGTTCCTTGGCGGCACCGAGGGCGTGACCATCCTCGTGCTGACGCTGTTCTCGATCGGCGTGGGCGCGGGTTCGCTGCTGTGCGAGCGCCTGTCGGGGCACAAGGTGGAGATCGGCCTGGTGCCGCTGGGCTCGATCGGGCTGACCCTGTTCGGCCTGGATCTGTACTTCGCCCGCCCGCACGCCGCCACGCTCACGGGACTGGGTCCCTGGGCCTTCGTCACCGCGCCCGGGCACTGGCGCATCGCCCTGGATTTCACCCTGATCGGCCTCTTCGCCGGCTTCTACATCGTGCCGCTGTTTGCCCTGGTGCAGAGCCGCGCCGCGCGCCACGAGCTGTCGCGCGTGATCGCCGGCAACAACGTGCTCAACGCCATCTTCATCGTGCTGGCCGCCGTGGTGGGCATCGGCCTGCAGAAGCTCGGCATGACCCTGCCACAGCTGTTTCTGATCACGGCGCTGCTGAACGCCGCGGTGGCGGTGTACATCTACACCCTGGTGCCCGAGTTCTTCATGCGCTTCCTCTCGTACCTGATCGTGCGCACGCTGTACCGGGTGGAATCCAGCGGCCTGCACCAGGTGCCCGAGGAAGGCCCGGCGCTGATCGTCTGCAACCACGTCAGCTTCGTCGACCCCCTGATCGTCATGGGCGAGGTGCGCCGGCCGATGCGTTTCGTCATGTACTACAAGATCCACAACATCCCGCTGCTGCGCTTCATCTTCCGCCAGGCGCGCACCATTCCCATCGCCGGCGCCAAGGAGGACCCGGCGCTGATGGCGCGTGCCTTCGAGGAGATCGACGCCGCACTGGCCGCGGGCGAAGTGGTGGGCATCTTCCCCGAGGGCGGCCTCACCCTCGACGGCGAACTCGCGCGCTTCCGCCCGGGCGTGGAGCGCGTGCTGGCGCGCCGCCCGGTGCCGGTGGTGCCAGTGGCCCTGCGCGGCCTGTGGGGTTCGGTGTTCAGCCGGCGCGACTCCTTCCTCGGCCGCGCGCGCCTGCCGCGGCGCTTCCGCGCGCACATCGGGCTGGCCATCGGCGAGGCGGTGCCGCCGCACGAGGCCAGCGCCGCGGCGCTGGAGGCGAAGGTGCGTGCCCTGCGCGGAGACGCCGCGTGAGTCACGGCGGACGAACCAGTCGGCGCATCCTGGTGCTCAGCGTGTCGGCCGGTGCCGGTCACGTGCGCGCGGCGCAGGCGCTGGTGGCAGCGGCCGCGGCCGACTTCGGCGCCACCGCGCAGCACCTGGACGTGATGGACTGCGTGCCGCACAGCTTCCGCACGCTCTACACCGAAACCTATCTGCACCTGGTCACACGCTATCCGCTGCTGTGGGCCAAGCTGTACCAGATCACCGACCGTGCGCGCCCGGCCGCGCCGCTGTCGCGGCTGCGCCGGCTGGTGGAGCGCCTCAATACGCGCAAGCTGCGCGAGGCCATCGCCGCCTTCGCGCCCGACGCCATCGTCTGCACACACTTCCTGCCGGCGGAACTGCTCATGCACGAGCAGCGCCGCGGGCGCCTCCACGTTCCGGTCTTTGTGCAGGTCACCGACTTCGATCTGCACGCGCTGTGGGTGGTGCCCGACCTTGCCGGCTATTTCGCCGCCAACGCCGAGGTGGCGCAGCGCATGCTCGCGCGCGGCCTGCCCTACGGCCGCGTGCACGCCAGCGGCATCCCGATCATGCCGAGCTTCGCCGCGCCGCACGCGAGGGCGCAGTGCGCCCGCGCCTTCGGCCTGGACGCTGCGCGACCAACCTTCCTGCTGATGGGCGGCGGCGCCGGCCTCGGCGGCCTGGAGGACGTGGCCGAGCGCCTGCTGCGCCTGGATCCGCGCCTGCAGCTCATCGCCCTGGCCGGGCGCAATGCCGAGACCTTGACCGCACTGCAGGCGCTGGCGCGCGCGCACCCCGGGCAGCTGCTGCCGCTGGGCTACACCGAGCGCGTGGCCGAGCTCATGGCCGCCAGCGACGTGGCGATCACCAAGCCCGGTGGCCTCACCACGGCGGAGTGCCTGGCCATGGGCCTGGCCATGATCGTGCACGCGCCCATTCCCGGGCAGGAGGAGCGCAACTGCGACTACCTGCTCGAACAGGGCGCGGCGCTGAAGGCGGTGGACGCGGTGGCGCTGGAGTGGCGCGTGCGCCTGCTGCTGGACCAGCCGCACAAGCTCGCCTCGCTGCGCGAGCACGCGCGCCAGCTCGGCCGCCCCCTGGCCGCGCGCCAGATCATCGACACGGTGCTGCACGCGGCCTGAGGCCGCCCGCGGCGGCTCAGTTGAACCAGCCGCCGAGGGCGAACACCGCGGTCGCCGCCAGCCACACGATCAGCACGCGCACCAGCAGGTGGCGCGCGTCGTCGAGCTCGACCAGCGGATCGTCCACATCCTCGGCATAGCCGTCGCCGGCCACCACGTCGGCATCGACGCCGGCGCGGGCGATGGCGCCGAGGAAGCCAAGATCCAGGGTGAAGTAGCCCTTGCCGGCGGCGTCGTGGTGGGCGCGCCAGCTGTGGAACACGGCATCGAAGTCGGAGGCCACCGCCATCGCCAGGGCCATCAGGTGCGCCGGGGCCCAATCCAGCAGCCGGGCCAGGCGACGAGCGAAGTCGCGTCCGGCCGCGGCCTGCTCGCCGTCGAGCAGCGCGCCCCAGGCCAGTACCTGCGCCAGCCGGTAGGCCAGGGCGCCAGCCGGACCGGCCAGCAGGAACCAGAACAGCACCCCGAACCAGCGTTGCAGCGCGCTGCGGAAACTGGCCTCGACCAAGGCGGCCGCCTGCCAGGGCAGCGCCGCCTCCTCGCCCTCGGGACGCAGCGCCTGTGCCGCGGCGCGGCGGCGCTCGCTGTCCGGCGCCTTGAGCACCGCCTCGATGTCCTGGCCCAAGTCCCTTGGGCCCCAGGCGAACCACAGCACACAGACCGCGAAGGCGACACCGAGCAGGCCGAACAGCGGGCCGCTCAGCCACCACTGCAGCAGGGCGCACAGCGCGACCGGCACGACCAGGGCGAGGAAGCTCTGCAGCACGTCGCCGCGGCGCCCGAGCAGGGCCACCCACACACGCAGGCGGCTGAAGTCGCGCATGCGGGCGAGGTCGGGCAGGCCCTGCGCCAGGGCCAGCACCACGAGGACGACGAGCAGTTTGATGGCCATGGCGACGCGGCTGGGGAAGTCGCCGCGATTGTAGCCCGCCCCGAACGGGGCGCCAGCGGCGCGAAGATCGGCTCAGCCGCGGCGCGGCGTCAGCCAGGGTTCGTCGTGCATCAGCGCGCCCAGTTCGAGCCCCGCGCTCGCGCGCAGCCAGTGCTCGATCAGGCGATAGGACACCGACAAAGGCGGAGGCAGCACCACGCTGCGCTCGGCCAGGCCGCGTACCAGGTCGTCCGCTTCGAACCAGCGCGCCTCGGCCAGCTCCGCCCCGACCGCAATGTGCGGATCATCCGCGCGTGCAGTGAAGCCCAGCATGAGCGAAGCGGGAAACGGCCAGGGCTGCGAGGAGTGGTACTCGCAATCGCCCACGCGCACGCCGGCCTCCTCGCGCACTTCGCGCCGCACGGCGTCCTCCAGCGTCTCGCCGGGCTCGACGAAGCCCGCGAGGGTCGACCAGCGCCCCGGCGCCCAGCTTGGCTGGCGCCCGAGCAGGCAGGCGTCGCGCCAGGTGACCAGCATGATCACGGCCGGATCGGTGCGCGGGAAGTGCTCTGCGCCGCAGGCCGTGCAGCGCGCGCGATGTCCTGCCGAGAGGAAGGCATTGCGGCCGCCGCAGGCGCTGCACCAGCCGGTGCGCGACTGCCAGTGCGCCAGGGCGCGGGCGTAGGCGAACAGGCCGGCGTCGAATCCCGGCAGCTTCAGCCCGGCGCTGCGCAGGTCCAGGAAGCTGGCTCCCAGTTCGGCCGCCACGCGCTCGGCCGCCGCGTCGTCGGCACTGAGGGCGAAATGCAGGGTCTCGTCGGCGGCACCCAGGAAGGTGGATTCGGCGGCGCCAAGCAGGCGCTCGCGCTCGCCGGTGCTGAGTACGCGCAGGCCGCGCATCTGCGCATCGACCAGGGCACGGCCGTCGGCGCGCAGGAGCAGGAAGCGCGCGCGGCCGCCGTCGACGCCGGCGCGCAGCCAGTCGGCATCGTCGCGGCGCTCTGCCAGACGGTCGAGGGCCAGCGCGGCAAAGACGTTGTCGCGGCTGCGCTCGTGCGAGCTCATGGCCTCAGACCGTGAAGGAGCTGCCGCAGCCGCAGGTGGTCTTGGCATTGGGATTGCGGATCACGAACTGCGCGCCGGAGAGGGACTCGCTGTAGTCGATTTCCGCGCCGGCGAGGTACTGCAGGGACAGCGGATCGACCACCAGGGTCATGCCGTCCTTGTGCACGGCCAGGTCGTCCTCGGCGCGCTCCTCGTCGAAGCTGAAGCCGTACTGGAAGCCCGAGCAGCCGCCGCCGCTGATGTAGACGCGCAGCTTCAGGGCGGGATTGCCCTCTTCGGCGATGAGTTCGCGCACCTTGCGCGCCGCCGCGTCGGTGACGAGCAGAGGCGCCTCGGTGGCGTCGAGGTAGGTGGGGGTCGCGTTCATGCGCCTAGCATGGGGGCGGTCCGCCGCCCCCGCAAGAGCGCGGACCGGCGCAGGCGGCCGCCGCCCGCTCAGGCCTTGGCCGCGCTCGCGCCGGCGGGCTCGGCGGCCTCGTCCGACTGCGGGCGCGGCAACTGCTTGGGCACCTCGGCCTGGTGCACCATGCGGCCATTCACCTGGGCGCCGGCGGCCATCTCCAGCACCTTGTAGTAGACATTGCCCTCGATGCGGGCCGCGCCGGCCAGCTCCAGGCGTTCGCCGGCATGGATGTCGCCGCGTACCTCGCCGTTGATGGTCACGCGCGGCGCGTGGATCTCGCCGTGTACCGCGCCCTGATCGGACAGGGTCAGCACCGCCTCGCCGCCTTCGGCCCGCAGCGTACCCTCCACGCGCCCCTCCAGGTACAGCGCGCCACCGAAGCTGATGTCGCCGCGCACCACGGTGCCCTTGGCGATCAGGGTCGTGCTACCGAACGGTGCCGCCGCCTTCTTGTTGCTGCTGAACATTGCTGTTCTCCTCGGTGGCCTGTGCATCCGCCCAGGCAAACCCCTGATCGATCCGCCCCGCCTCGCCGCCGGCATCCACCAGCACGCGCACGCGGTTCGGTGTGAACCCCTCCGGCAGCATGACGGTCCCCGTCACCTGCTGGAAGTACTTGAAGGAAAACGGCAGCCCGGCGGCGTCGCTGGAACCCGCCAGCTCGCTCCAGGGCAGGGCCTTGAGCTGCTGCCCGGCCACGCCCTCCACGGCCAGCTGCAGGCGTCCGCTGGTGATCTGCGAGCGCTTCAGATTCTGCGTGAGCGTCACCGTGACGTTCCAGGCGCGCGAGTTCGGCAGTGCCTTCACCTGCACGCTGTGCACGGCCAGGCCCTCACGGCGCGCGCCGCCGCCGACCAGTCGGCCGTAGAAGGCGAGGTCGGCGCGCAGGCCGGCGATCTCCTCGTCGCGGTCGCGCAGGCTCTGCTGCAGGTCGTTGGCGGCCACCTTGCCAATCTGCTCGGCCCGCTCGAGCACGGCGATGCGCTGGCGCAGGGTGTCGATGTCGGCGCGCAACACCTTGTTCTGCGCATCCTCGACCGCGACCAGCGGGCGGTGACCGATGCGCCAGCCGATGCCGCCGGCGATGGCCAGCGACACGGCCCACAGCAGGGCCGCCAGCGCGAGCAGTCGGCGCATGCGCGCAGGCTCGTGCGGGCGGACCACCAATTGCGGGATGGCTGGGATGCGGACCATGGGGATATGCCGCTGGGCGGCACCGCGCGCGGCGGTCGGCGACAGGAGGCGGCCTTATAGCCCCGCCCTCCCCCCCCGTCAAGCCGAACGCCGCGAGGCGGCGGCGGCCGCAGCGGCTCCGTATACTCCGCGCGCCGCGGCTGCCGCCGCGCGGGAGTCGTCATGCTCTGGCTCAAAGCCCTGCACATCGTCGCCGTGGTGGCCTGGTTCGCCGGCCTGTTCTACCTGCCACGCCTGTTCATCTACCACACCGAGGCGACCGAGTCCGCGGTGCGCGAGCGCCTGAAGGTGATGGAGCGGCGCCTGCTCGGCATCACGCACATCGGCGCGGCGCTCACCGCGATCTTCGGTTTCGCCACGCTCGGCTGGTGGCTGGTCAATGCCCCTGGCTACCTCGCCCAGAACCACTGGCTGCACGCCAAGCTCCTGCTGGTGTTCGGCCTGTACGCGTACCACGGCCTGCTGGTGCGCATGACGCGCCAGTTCGCCGCGGACGCCTGCACGCGCTCCTCGCGCTGGCTGCGCGTGTTCAATGAGGTGCCCGCGCTGCTGCTCATCGGCATCGTCGTGCTGGTCGTCGTGAAGCCTTTCTAGCCGCGCGCAGCGCGCGCTATAGTGGCCGCGACCGGGAACGGCGCGGGCGGGGCATGCACAGGCAGGACGATTCCCAGCAGAATGCGGAGCTGCGCCAGGCGTTCCTGCGCCACCTGCCGCGTCGGCTGGATACGCTGCTGCGCCGCGGCCAGCGCCTGGCCAGCGAAGGCTGGGACATCAACGCGCTCAACCTGCTGTTCCGCGAACTGCAGACCCTGGCCGGCGCCTGCGGCCGCTACGGCCTGCTCGACCTGGGCGAACGCCTGTTCGCACTGGAAACCTTCCTCGCCGAATTCGTCGAGCGCGTGGACCTCCCCGACGCGGAGCACACCCAGGCCTTCCTCGAGCTGCTGCAGTCGGTGGATGCGTCGGGCAACGCCGGGCCGGTGCCGGCGGCGGCAGCAGCGGCGAGCGGCGGCAGCGAGGCGATCGACCGCAGCGACAACGGTTTCCCGCTGCAACTCGTCGCCCCCGCGGACTACTGGAAGCGCTTCGGCGTCACGACCGCGGCGCCCGTCCCGGCAGCGGCCGTCGCGGCGGCACCGGCGACGCCAGTCGCAGCAGCCGCCGCGCCCACCGCCGCAGCGACGGCCGAGCCGGCGCGCGCGACCGGCGCGGCCCCGGCGCGCGGTGCGCCGCGCAAGATCTACCACCTCACCGACGGCAATGCGCTGGCCTGCGAGATCGACCAGAAGCTCGAGCTCGCCGGCTACGAGCTCAGCCTGTTCGACAACAGCGAGGAGCTGCGCGAGATGCTCGGCGCGCTGCCGCCGCACCTGGTGCTGCTGGACGCCGCCTTCCTCGGCGAGCTCGAATCCATTGGCGAGGCGCTGCGCACCGCGCGCGCACGCGTCAGCCACCGCCTGGCCCTGCTGGCCCTGTCCGAACTGGGCGACCTCGCCGTGCGCCTGCGCGCCATGCGTGCCGGCGCCGACGCCTTCGTCACCGTGCCGGTGGCCTCGGCCGACATCATGGCGCGTGTGGCCGAACTGACCGAGGCGGAGACCGACGACCCCTTCCGCGTGCTCATCGTCGAGGACGATCGCTCGCAGGCGATCTTCGCCGAGTCGATCCTGCGCAAGGCCGGCATGGCCACGCGCATGGTGACCGAGGCCCTGAGCGTGCTGGACGAGCTGGAGCGCTTCCGGCCCGACCTGATCCTCATGGACCTGCACATGCCCGACTGCGACGGCATGGAGCTGACCGCGGTCATCCGCGAGCGCGAGGAATTCGTGTCCACGCCGATCGTGTTTCTGTCCGGAGAGAACGACACCGAGAAGCACTTCGAGGCGCTCAGTGCCGGCGGCGACGACTTCCTGTCCAAGCCGATCCGGCCCAAGCACCTGATTTCGGCGGTGACCAACCGCCTGCGCCGCGCCCGCCACCTGGCGCGGCGCAGCCAGCTGCACAACCCGCGCGACGCGGTCAGCGGTCTGTACGACCGCGCCTTCCTGCTCGACCGCCTCAACGCCCATCTCGCCGACGAGGCCAGCCGCCTGCGCGGCGGCCTGATGCTGGCCGAGATCGACGGCGCGGCGACGCTGCGCGAGAAGCTCGGCCTCATCGCCTTCGATGCGCTGCTGGCGCAGGTTGGCGCCTTCCTCGCCGCCCACGTGGAAGCCAGCGAGCTGGTCGCGCGTTTCGGCGACGCAAGCTTCCTGGTGCTGAGCCCCGATGCCGACGGCGAGATCCTCAAGCAGCGTGGCCTCACCCTGCGCGACCGCGTCGCGCGCGAGGGCTTCGATCCCGGCGCCGGCGCCGTGACGGTGGAACTGGGCTTCGGCATTTGCCCCTTCGCCGCAGACCTGGGCGACGCCGGGGCCATGCTCAACGCCGCCGAGCGCGCGCTCGGCGACGCGCGCCGCTCCGGCGGCGGCCACGTCGGCCTGTACCGGCCGCGGCCGGACCGCGAGACACTGCTGCTGGAAACCCTGCAGTCGGCGCTGCGCGCGGACGCCTTCCAACTGCTGTTCCAGCCGATCGCCTCGCTGGCCGGCGACGAGGAAGAACAATTCCAGGCCCTGCTGCGCCTGCGCGGCGACGGCGGCGTGCTGCATACCGCGGCCGAGGTGGTGCCCGTGGCCGAACGCGCCGGACTCATCGGCGAGATCGACCGCTGGGTGCTCACGCGCTGCCTGATGGTGCTGACCGAGCGCGCCCGCGCCGGCCGCCCAGTGCGCATCTTCGCCGCGCAGTCCGTGCTCAGTGTGCTCGATCCGGCCCATCTGGCCTGGCTGCGCCAGCAACTGGAGACGCGGCGGATCGACGGCAGCCGCCTGGTGCTGGAGCTGCGCGTCGTCGACCCGGTCGACGACGCCACGCTGCAGTCGCTGGTCGCCTTCTCGTCCAGCCTGCACGAACAGGGCGTACTGCTGGCCCTGGGCGGCGTCGACGCCAGTGCCGCGGTCGCGACCTGGCTGGATGCCCTCATGCTGGACTTCATCCGCCTGGCACCGGGTTACCTGGGCGAGCGCCGCGAGGAGATGCGCACGCTGGTGGCGCAGGCGCACGAACGCCGTCGGCGCGTCATCGCCCCGCAGGTCGAGGACGCGCAGAGTGCGGCCCAGCTGTGGTCGGCCGGCGTCGACTACATCCAGGGCAATTTCGTGCAGCAGGCGGACCAGGAACTGAACTACGACTTCCGCGCCGCCGCGCCCTGACGGCAGTCGCGGCGTGCACACGGGTGCCGTCGCCGCCGCCGCGGTCGCGCGACGGGACAGGGGAACCGACGAGGAGGGCAGGGTGGACGATCGCAGGCAATTCGCGGCCCGGGCGCTGGCGACGGGGGGAGGCATCGGCGGCGTGACTGCCGCGCTGGCCGTCCTCCTGCTGTTGCCGCCGCCGCACGGCTACTGGCTGGCTCCGCTGGTGCTGATGGCCGTGGTGGCGGCCGAATTCGCCTACGTGCAGGCGCGGCGCAGTGCCGCCACGCCCCCGCCCGGGGTGCCGCAGGCCACGCCCGCGCGCGGCGAAGGGCCGCGGCCCGCGGTCTCTTCCGACGCCATCACCGTGCCCAACGCCGCCAGTCTGATGGCCGAGCTGGACCAGCTGCGCCATGTGCAGCAGCAGCTCATGCAGGCCAAGCAGGACGCCGAGGCCGCGATGCTCGCCAAGAGCGAATTCCTGGCCACCATGAGCCATGAGATCCGCACGCCTCTCAACGGCATCATCCCCCTGCTGGACATCGTGCTGGGGACGCCGCTCGGTCCCGACCAGCGCGACTACGTGGTGACAGCCTACCGCTCTGCACGCGAACTGCTGCGCATCGTCGACGACATCCTCGACTACTCCAAGATCGAAGCGAACAAGCTGGAGCTGGAAACCGTCGGCCTGAACCTGCGCGAGGTACTCGATGCCGTGCGCCGCCTGATGGAGAAGGCGGCCGAGAACAAGGGGCTGGCACTGTCGGTGCAGATCGATCCGGGGGTGCGCGTGGCGGTGCGCGGCGATCCCGTGCGCCTGCGCCAGATCCTCACCAATCTGGTCAGCAACGCCATCAAGTTCACCCAGCAGGGCAGCATCCGCGTGCGCGTGTCCAAGCGCGGCGAGACGCGCACGCACAGCGAGGTGCTGTTCGAGGTGCAGGACACCGGCGTGGGCATCGCCCCGGCCGCGGCCGAGCGCCTGTTCCAGGCCTTCTCCCAGGCCGATACCTCGACCACGCGCATCCACGGCGGTACCGGTCTCGGCCTGGTGATCTGCAAGCGCCTGGTCGACCTCATGGGCGGCAAGATCGGCGTGAAGTCGGAACTGGGGCGTGGCTCGCTGTTCTGGTTCAGCGTGCCCTTCCTCAAGGCCCACGGCGACGTCAGCCAGCGCCGCGATCTGCACGGCGCGCGTGCACTGCTGGTGTGTGACGACGCGGCGCTGCAGCGGCGCCTGTCCGGCCACTTCAGCGCCTGGGGCATGCCGCTGCTGGCGACCAATGTCGCGGCCGAGGCCCTGGCCAAGCTACGCAGCGCAGCGCAGATGGGCGAGAACTGGGCCTACGAGCTGATGGTGGTGGACCTCGGCAGCATGCGCGGCAATCCGCTCACGCTGTTGCGCAATATCGCGCGCGAGCCGCTGCTGGAGCGCCTGCGCGTGGTGTTCCTGGCCGGCGCGGAGGCGCCTCCGGCCGAGCTGCGCGGCGAGGCGCGCGCGGCCGTGCTGCCGGCCGCCTGCACGGAGCTGGAGCTGCGCAGCGCCCTGCTCAAACTGCTGGAGGTCGAGGACGCCAGCGAGGCCCGCCCCATCGCGGCGCTGGATACCGGGCCGGAGGTGCAGATCGCCGCGGCCCCGACCGCCGCGCAGCCACTGGCGGGCCACGTGCTGCTGGTCGAGGACAACATGGTCAACCGCCAGGTCGCGCAGCGCATCCTCGGCCTGCTCGGACTCAGCATCGAGGTGGCCGAAAACGGCAAGGAGGCCATCGACAAGCTGGAGAAAGGCCGTTTCGACCTCGTGCTGATGGACTGCCAGATGCCGGTGATGGACGGCTACACCGCCACGCGGGCACGCCGTATCGTCGAGGGCGAAGGGCGCGCGGCGCGCGTGCCGATCATCGCCATGACCGCCAATGCCATGGCCGGCGACCGCGAGAAGTGCCTCGCCGCGGGCATGGACGATTACCTGACCAAACCCCTCAATCGCGGGCTGCTGGACCAGACCCTGCGCAAGTGGCTGCCCAAGGATGCCAGCAGCCGCACACGCCCTGCCGACGGAGCGAAAGCCGCCCCGCCGGCCGCGCGCGCCACCGCTCCGGTAGCGGCCGCACCGCTGGCGGCGCGCGCGGCGCCAGTGGCGCTGGCGGAAGGGCTGGAGGCGCTTGAACCGCTCAATCGACCCGGCGCGGGCGCGCTCGACCAGGAGGTGATCCGCGACCTGCTCGACGTGATGGGCGAGGAGTTCACCGCCCTCGTGCGCGTCTACCTGGAGGACACGCCCAAGAACATCCAGTTGCTGCAGCAGGCGGCCGGGCGTCAGGACGTGAGCGCCCTCATCGCCCCGTCTCACTCGCTGAAGTCCACCAGCGCCAACCTCGGCGCGCTCAAGCTGGCCGAGCTGGCCAAGCGCATCGAGCACGAGGCGCGCAGCGCCGCGCTCGCCGATCCGGTCGGCGTGGTGCGCGACCTGACGCAGGAATACGGCCGCGTGGCGGTGGAGCTGAAGAACCTGCTGGCGCGCAGCGGCGCCTGAGCGCCTCAGCTGCCGAGCTTGGTCTGCAGGTAGGCCGTTTCACCGAGGCGCTCGATCAGGCCCAGCTGGGTTTCCAGCCAGTCGATGTGCTCCTCTTCCGAGGCGAGGATGGCGGCGAACAGATCGCGGCTGACGTAATCGCCCGCCTGCTCGGCGTGGGCGATGGCTGCCTTGAGGTCGGGCACGGCGGCCTGCTCCAGGCGCAGATCGCACTGCAAGGCCTCGCGCGGCGTCTCGCCGATCAGCAACTTGCCCAGTTGCTGCAGATTGGGCAGACCGTCCAGGAAGAGGATGCGCTCGATCAGCCGATCGGCGTGCTTCATCTCGTCGATCGATTCCTTGTACTCGTGCTCGGCCAGCTCCTTCAGCCCCCAGTTGCGGAACATGCGGGCGTGCAGGAAGTACTGGTTGATCGCGGTCAGCTCATTGAACAGCGCGCGATTGAGATGCTGGATGACCGTGGCGTCGCCCTGCATGGCGTGGCTCCCGATGGCGTGGACTGGCCACTATAGGCGCGACCCGTGACGTCTGCACGGCCGGGCGCGCAGCCCTCGCGCGTCCCCACGGTCGCGACGGACGGCGGGAGCCACCGCAGGCCGTCAGGCAGCGGCGATGAGCGGCACCGGCAGGGGACGTGCCGGCGGTACTGACGGCTGCGCCGCGGCCAGCAGTTCGGCGGCGAAATCGGCGCAACTGCCGCAACTGGCTCCGCAGCCGGTGCGCATGGTGAGCTCGGTCAGGGTCGCGACGCCGGCGGCGGCCGCGTCGCGGATGGCCTTGTCGGTAATCCCGTTGCAGATGCAGACGTACATGGCGTGACCTCTGCGGCCATTCCACTGCAAATGCGAATGATTGTCAATAACTGGCGGACGCCATCCCGGGTCTCAGCCGGCGCCGGCCAGCAGAGCGGATACCACTTCGCCCCCGTCCCAGGGCCCGAGCCGCACCTGGCAGCTGGTTTCCACCAGCGGCGCGAACTGGCGCAGGGCGCGCTCGTAGACGCGGCGCTTGAACGACACCACGTGACTGGCCGGGTACCAGAAATCCACCCAGCACCAGCGGTCGAACTCGGGCTTCTCGCCGGCGTCCAGGCGCACGTGCTCCTCGCTGCCGACGAAGCGCAGCAGGAACCACACCTGCTTCTGGCCGATGCACAACGGCCGCTCGTTGCGCCGCAGGTAACGCTGCGGCAGCCGGTAGCGCAACCAGCCCGGCGTTGCGCCCAGCACCTGCACGTGCTCGGGCCGCAGGCCGGTCTCCTCCTCCAGTTCGCGGTACATCGCTTCCAGCGGCGTTTCGTCGCTGCGCATGCCGCCCTGCGGGAACTGCCAGCCGTCGCGGTTCACGCGCCGCGCCCAGAACACGCGCCCGTCCCCGCTCAACAGAACGATGCCGACATTGGGCCTGTAACCATCGGGATCGATCACCGGCCGACTCCGTAAACCTGCTGCCGGGGATTCAAGCACAAAGGCGCAGGCAAGGCGACCGGGGGACGGCCGTCGCCGAGACGACCTTGACGCGCGCCGCGTGGCCGGCGCGCCCCGGCGGCCGCCGCAGCGCCGCCCTGCGCCCCGGGCCGGGCACCGCCGCGACGTCGGGGCCCGGCGTCTGGCGCCGCCCGCGTGCGGCCGCGCTTGACACCGGGGGGCTGCCGACTACAATCGCCGACCCTCCCTGCAATCGACAGCGCCAGCCACACCGCCCCGACACGGGCGCGGCGTGCGGGACGCCGGATCGAAGCGGGGTAGAATGGCCCCATGGCTAGGTAGCTCAGCCGGTCAGAGCGCGGCACTCATAATGCTGAGGTCGGCGGTTCGATCCCGCCCCTAGCCACCACCGTATCAGGTATCACGATTCATCAAAAAAACCCCGCAATTTGCGGGGTTTTTTGTTTGGCTAGGTGCGACTTACTCGTACGCGCCGCGACATCCCTCACCCTCACTTCGTCGCTCCGTGCCCGGCTGCTCCCCGGTTCCGTGCCCTAAACGCGCAGGCGGCCACGTCCGAGGTTGCGCGAAATGACTGAAGCATTCCTTCCCGGATTGAGAACGGAAATCTCGCTCGGCCTCCTCTTACTCCGAACTCCGGTTGGCGCAGATGCGTCGCTGGGGTGACTAACCTGATAGCCCTCAGTCCGCGCTCTCGGGCACGTATTCGACAAGTTGCTCGATACGGCACCCAAAGTAGCCGCACAACCTGTCCAAATTTTCAGATCGCACGCTGGCACCATGCTGGTTGAGCATCTTTGACAACGTATTGCGCGTGATGCCGGTCGCCTGGGCAATGTCCTGAATCAGGACACGCCGTCGCTCGCGGAATTCCTTTTCGGCGATCAATTCCTTGAGCTTGTAGCGAAGCATGGAGGGCAGCCAGAGAACGATTTTCAGGCATTACGCACAGAAATTTTGACATTTGCAGTTCATCTGACACAAATGCGTCCGAATGAACACTTTTTTGTGCATTCGCGCAGTTTCTAGCACACGAAATGCTGTCATGAGCGAAACCTACCTGACCACCGACCAGTTGGCCGAGCGCATCCAATACGACGCGCGCACCATCCGCACCCTGAATCACCCCGGCATTCGTGGAGGCTCAAAGCCATTGAGCGGCTTCGCATGGGGCGGAGAGCAAATTGACGTAGCACTGCGCGCTGGCATCTCCACAGCACTTCAGGCTCTCGCGGCTGACGAATGCGGGCTAGTTGTCGGATCTGAGGTGAGGCGTCCCACCCAAAGGTGAGGGGCCCGGTGCTAAACCACCAATCGCAGAGGAGAGAACTAATCCTAGGTATCTAGAGCTTTAAGAAGCGCATCTCTTCCATCCTGATAGAACTCTATGTCCAACTTCGTGGCCATTTCATCGGATAAATCATATAGTTGGCGCCGACAGGATACCGGCATCAGTAGCGATTTAGCCCCTTTCTCTACCGCCTGTTCTGCCAGTGTCACAGCATTGTGAATGGGCTCGATGGTGCCGCCGAGCGTCACCTCACCCACGACTACCAGGCCGCCGCGGATTGACTTCTTCAGCAACGCACTGGACAGCGCGATGAGCGCCCCGACGCCAGTCTTGGCGCCGGCCTTGGCAGCGTCGAAGCCCCTAAGTTGTACCGAGAACTCATGAGACCGCGGGTCACGGTCACCGACCAACTGTTGGGCCCGGGCGTACAGGTTCTGCTCCGCACAGCGGATAGACTCCTTGAAGGCCGCTGGCACCGGGTTGTTCAGAACGCGCACGCCGCTTCCAGGCCCCTCGTTGACCTCGAGCCGGAAGAGACCCGGGTGCTCCTCGTCACCGCCGGGGCTCAACACCCAGACCTGGCCGCACTCCAGCGGCTCGTCGCCAATGCCACCCTGGCTCTGTAGCTCCGGCGTGCTGACGAACTTCTCGACGCCCTCGGCGCCCAGTGTGTAGCTGAAGTGGGTGTTGCGAAACTCGGCCGCACCGATGCGCTTCTGCTGTTCCTTGACCCGGCGGCGCACTTCCAGCGCCAGGCGCACGGCCCACTCGAGGTCTTCCTCGCTGACCGCCATCTCAGAACCTGGGTACATCAGCTTCAGCAGCCCGCTCACGGTCTTGTTGACGCCGTTGAGGTCTCGGCCCGACAGCGCACCGCCCCAGCGCACACGTCCTTGCAGCGTCGACACCCGGCTCTGGTTGCGCAGCTGGGTGAAGCACTCCGAGAGGAAGTCGCTTACCAGGCCGAAGTGGGCGGTAAACAGCGTGGGGTTCAGCTTTGGCACATCCCAACCCGGCAGGAAGCAGTGGATGCGGTCCATGAACGCCGTGTCGTCGCGCATCTCGGGCGGCAGCGGCCCGAAGAGGTGACCGATGCGCTGCTGGTGCTCCACGTCGACATCGAAGTTGCCCACCAGCACGATAGAGCCGTCCGCGCGGATGCTTTCCTTACCCCGGGAGAACTCGCCGCTCTCCATGTAGCCCTTCATGATGTTGACGCCGTCCTTCTGATCGAAGGACACACCAGACACCTCGTCGAAGCACACCACGTCGTACTGGCAGACCAGACCGCGCTGGCCGCTGGCGTTGTTGACGAACATGCGGGCCACAGTCGCCTTGCCACCGGAGATGAGGTGGGCGTACGGTGACACCTGCTGGAACAGGTGCGACTTACCCGTGCCCCGAGGGCCGAGCTCCACCAGGTTGTAGTTGCGCTCCACGAACGGCACCATGCGCAGCAGCAGCGCGCCCTTGGCGCGTTCTGACAAGGTCTCGGGTTCGAAGCCGACACTGCGCAGCAGCAAGTCGCGCCACTCGGCGGTGGAGAACTGCTCCCGCCCCTTGGCCAGAACGTCCAGCGTCTCGCGCTTTGAGAGCTGGATGGCCCTCAGCCCTTCGACGCCGAAAGGCCGTCCGCCCTTCTCTTGTGCGATGGACGCGTCGTATCCCAAGGTCACCTCGGCGTAGAAGCCGCCGGTGAGCATGCGCTCGTTGTCCTTGACCATCTCGGGCGTGAGCCGCACGTCCGTGAGGCGCAGGCTGGGCAAGGTGGCGATGTAGGAGTCGGTCTTGGAGTCCAGGCGCGCCGTGACGATATCGATAATCTTCACGGAGCCGGCCTCGCGCGCACGGGCCTTGAAGAGCTCCTCCTCACCGGCTTTCACCGTCCGCGACGCCAGCTGCCGCTGGACGATATCCAGACCCTCCTGGATTTCCGCTTCATCGGTGGTGGCGCAGTAGCGGCCCAGCAGGAACTCGACCACGTACGTCGGCACCGGGAACTGGCGACTGAACGTCCGCACCAGGTCCTTGCGTACCACGTAGCCTTCGAAGGCAGCGGTCGCCTTCCTGTCCAAGTCGTCGAGTTGCATCGTCAATCACCCATCTGCGACCTGTCTGGAGCCGGTCGCCCGCCTTGCTGTTCTCTATCTCTGTACCAGGTAACGAGG